>Ga0187812_1000678_pt1 | contig 12037 bp, 7 predicted proteins | sample NC_S_2_FD_130582 | JGI IMG/M metagenome (GOLD analysis project Ga0187812, IMG submission 130582) | Wetland sediment microbial communities from Neuse River Estuary, North Carolina, USA - ASW-S_2 | ecosystem: Environmental > Aquatic > Freshwater > Wetlands > Sediment | place: USA: North Carolina... | reverse complement strand
TTACGGGCAACGGAAACGGCTTTAAACTTGGCGGCAATTTTGTCCCAGGACTACACCGTGTTACTAATTGTATCTCATTCGATAACGTTATAAAAGGATTCGATCAAAATAATAATACCGCAGGTGTATCGCTGTACAATTGTACTTCTTTCAGAAACGGAACGTATAATTTTTCTTTCCCAACTGCTCCCGCTTCCGGCAACGGTGAAGATACTTTGAAGAATAATATTTCTTATGAAGGCGGATGGAACAAGTCTGCGGGAAGCGGCGGGGATGCTCACTTAAACAGCGCATGTATTTTAGAAGCTAATAGCTGGGTAGGATTTTCAGTCAGCGATACGGATTTTGTAAGCCTTGATACTTCGCTTACACGAGTGCAGAGATTACAGGACGGAACTATTCCTGTTACAAATTTTTTAAGGCTAAATCCTAATAGCAGCTTAGTCGATGCCGGAGTGGATGTCGGAATTTCATTTAACGGCAAAGCACCGGATCTCGGCGCGTTTGAAAGCGGTATTTTTACTAAAATAATCGAAACAAAAAATAATTTACCAGAAGGTTTTAGTTTGAATCAGAATTATCCTAATCCCTTTAATCCCGGCACTACAATCTCATTTACATTGAATAAAAGCGGGATGACAGATTTAGTAATTTATGATATGCTCGGCAGGGAAGTCGCAAAACTTATTCACCAGAATTTATCTTCTGGCGAACATAAAATATCTTTTAATGCAGTAAATATACCATCCGGTATTTATATCTATAAGTTAAGCGAAGATAGTAATACCGCCGTAAAAAAAATGATATTGATCAAATAAATGTCTTCTGATTAATTGTTAAAAAATAATGAAAGACTGATAATGAATAATCTTAATTCCAACATTGCGCAGAAAGTCTCGGCAGATGGAGACCAGAATCAGGCAAAAATCGGTTCGTACAGATGGACAATTTGCGCATTACTCTTCTTCGCGACAACTATAAATTACATCGACAGACAGGTGCTGGGAATACTTGCGCCGGTTCTTCAAAAAGATATTGGATGGAATGAAATTGATTACGGATATATTGTAACTGCATTCCAGGCTGCATATGCGATCGGTCTGCTTGTGTTTGGTAGAATTATAGATAAAGTTGGGACTAAGATTGGATACACAATTTCAATTGCGCTGTGGAGTGTTGCGGCAATGGGGCATGCTTTGGTTAAAACAGTTTTCGGCTTTGGTGTTGCAAGATTTTCTTTGGGCTTGGGAGAATCTGGAAATTTTCCAGCGGCTATAAAGTCGACTGCAGAATGGTTTCCAAAAAAAGAAAGAGCACTAGCAACCGGACTTTTTAATTCAGGCGCAAACATTGGTGCTGTTGTAGCGCCGCTTGTTGTTCCCTGGATAACTCTAACTTGGGGATGGCAGGAAGCATTTATCTTCACTGGTCTTTTAGGTTTTATTTGGGTTGTGCTTTGGGTTTGGAAGTATGAAATTCCGGAAAGACACAAAAGAGTTTCAAAAGGAGAGTTAGCATATATCAACAGTGATCCTCAGGAAGAAGAAGTTATAAAAATTCCATGGCTCAAACTTTTGAAGTACAAGCAAACATGGGCATTTGTAATTGGAAAATTTTTAACTGATCCGATTTGGTGGTTTTACCTTTACTGGCTGCCTAAATTCTTAAATGAAAGGTATCACCTTGACCTTGCGAATCTTGGGCTGCCGTTAGTCGTAATTTATACGATGACCAGCATTGGCAGCATAGGTGGAGGTTGGATGTCAGGAATATTTATTAAAAGAGGGTGGACAATTAACAAGGGAAGAAAAACTGTAATGTTGGTTTGTGCTATTCTAGTGGTTCCCATTGTTTTTGCTTCAATAGTTCCAGAATGGTGGGCAGTATTATTAATAGGGCTTGCCGCGGCGGCGCATCAAGGATGGTCAGCAAATATTTTTACAACAGCATCGGATATGTTTCCTAAAAAAGCCGTTGCATCAGTTGTTGGTTTAGGCGGCATGGCAGGCTCAATCGGCGGAATGATGATTGCTACTGCGGCGGGTTTCATCCTACAAATAACCGGCGGACAATATTTTATTTTATTTATTGTTTGCGGTTCAGCTTATTTAGTCGCTTTATTAATTTTCCACGCTCTTGTTCCTAAGATGGAAGCGGCAAAGATTTAAAAAGGTTTTAAATATAATCCATTACATTAAGTATAAAGGGCAGAAATAAATTGGCGGGCATTTATTCCGGATATTTGAACGCGCTTTTATAATTGAATCTAAAATCAATTCGGATTAAGTCATTCCCTAAAAAATATTAAATAGATAAAAAGGTAACCAAATGAATTTTGACTCATTGAAAGAAAATTTTGAAAATGTATTTAAGGACGAATACATAACCGCCATAAAATTTGACAATTCGCATAAAGTTGATGTGTTCAACAATTCAGTTCAGATTAAAGATGGAGCCAGTTTTTTTATTGGGAAGGAAAGCCTGGATAAATCTCTTTATATTCTTTCGAGTTCAAAAAACGAACTCCTTACAAAGTTTAACGGTACAGATATCATAATTTCTGATGGGAAAAATTTGATTTTGAAAAAATGCAGTTTCAATCATAAAAACGTTTTAGCGCTTCAAAATATTTTTCCGTTTACCAAACCGGTTCCGTTAGGGCTTCATAACTCATTCGGTTTTGGAGATAGACTGGGCTTAGCAAACGCCGGTCATATCCGGTCATTAAGAGGTTATGGTTTCAAACCGGTATTTGCACAGCAGTCTATAAGAGAATTAATAAGGACGAATCGAACACCTGATGAAGTCTTAGATGCATCTGTCTGGGCTGTTTTTCAAGAAGGATATCAGGGCGGGTTTGGCGCGGACGCCGATCATCTAAAAACAAAAAATGATATTGACTTGATGGTAAACGCCGGCTTTAAAACTTTTACTATTGATCCTAGTGAACATATTATGAATGGCGTTGGCGCAATTAAAAAATTAGACCTTATGAAAAAAGTTCTTGATCTTCCCTGGAATGAATTTCAAGAGACATCTGCAAATTTAATTACGCGGTATGAAGATAAAGAAATTAAATTACCGGGTAATATTTCAATTATGCCTACGACCTATGAAATACTTGAAGCTTGTTTAAAGTATTGTAAAGCGCTGATTCATATAAAAAATATCTGCGATTATTTGAACAATACCTACGCCGGTTATGAACATGAAATTGAAGTGTCAATAGATGAAACTGACACCATCACTTCGGCGTTTGAACATTATTTTATCGTTAGTGAATTAAAAAGACTAAATGTAAATTTTGTTAGCCTTGCTCCCCGATTTATCGGAGATTTTGAAAAAGGTATTGACTATAAAGGAGACATAGATTTATTTACCGAAGAATATTTAAAACATATTGCAATCGCAAAGTATTTCGGTTTTTATAAAATAAGCTTTCATTCCGGCAGCGATAAATTTAGAATTTATGACGCCGTTTCGAAAATTGACGGCGCGGTTATTCACATTAAAACCGCCGGTACAAGCTATCTTGAGGCATTGAAGGTGGTCTCAATAAAAGAACCGGATTTATTCAGAGAAATACTTAACTACGCGGTCAGTCTTTATGAAAATGAAAAGAAAACTTATCACGTGTCCGCAGACATGAAAAAAATTAAAACAGCCTGTGAATATAAAAATGAAGAGCTTGAAAAATTATTTAATTCAACTGATGTTAGGCAGGCGCTTCATGTAACCTATGGCAGAGTGCTCACAGAACGAAATAATAAAATGGAATTTCTTTTTAGAGATAGAATTTACAAATGCCTGATAGAGAATGAAGAACTGCATTATAATCTTTTAGTAAAACATTTCCATAGGCACATGGAACCGTTTAGAGGAAGAATTTAAGCTTAAATATAGAAGAGAAAAAATGGAAGTAAGATATACACCAAATCATATAGACTATAAAACACAATCTACGGAAGAATTAAGAAAATCATTTTTGATTAATAATCTTTTTATCAATTCCAAAATTGAAATGATATACACGGACGTTGACCGCGCAATTGTTGGAAGTGCTGTGCCGACTAATAGCGCTTTAATACTTGAAGGCAGCAAGAAAGAATTGGCTTCGGATTATTTTGCCGAAAGACGTGAAGTCGGAATAATTAATATTGGCAACAACGGTAAAGTTAGCGTTGATGGTGATGAATATCCGATGTCATTTAAAGATTGTCTATATATCGGCAGTGGAACAAGAGATATTAAATTCTTCAGTGAAAAGCCGGAAGTGCCGGCAAAATTTTATTTCGTAAGTTATCCTTCGCATTCTGTGTATGAGACGAAACTTCTGAAATTTAATGAAGCAGAGCCATCAAGACTTGGCTCAGTCATTGAATCAAACAAGAGAACGATTTATAAATTCATTCATGCAAACGGAATTAAAAGCAGCCAGCTTGTAATGGGACTGACGGAACTGGATGAAGGAAGTATCTGGAATACGATGCCTTCACACACTCATCAGCGTCGAACAGAAATTTATATGTATTTTAATCTGCCTGAAAATTCTTTTGCTATTCATTTGATGGGAGAGCCGGAAGATACAAAGCACATTATTGTAAGAAACCAGGAAGCCGTTCTGTCGCCGAGCTGGTCAATTCATTCCGGGGCAGGAACGCGCAGCTATTCTTTTATCTGGGCAATGGGCGGAGAGAATCAAGCTTTCGATGATATGGATGTGGTGCCGATGAATTTATTGAAATAAAAATTTATATTGAAATTATGATCTTAGATAAATTTAAACTTGATGGACAGACTGCTCTCGTTACCGGCTCGAGCAGAGGAATCGGGCAGGCACTTGCGGTCGCTCTTGCCGAGGCGGGCTCAGACATCATTGGCGTTTCGTCGAGAGGAGAATTTTCCGTAACGGAGAAGCTGATTAAAGAAAGAGGAAGAAACTTTCATCCTTATGCTTGCGATTTTTCTGTTAGGAAATCTCTCTATCAATTTATTGAAAAAGTTAAGAACGATTTTTCTGAAATTAATATTTTAGTTAATAATGCCGGTACAATTTTACGCAGCCCGATTGAAGAACATTCGGATGAATACTGGGATAAAATTTTGGAAATCAATTTGTCGTCTCAATTTATATTGACAAGAGAAATCGGTAAAGAAATGATAAAGCGCGGATATGGTAAAATAATTTTTATAGCATCGCTGCTTTCTTTCCAGGGAGGAATTTTAGTCCCGGGATATTCAGCATCAAAAGGCGGAATCAAGCAGCTTGTTATGGCTCTTGCAAATGAATGGGCATCTAAAGGCGTTAATGTAAATGCTATCGCGCCGGGCTACATTGAAACTGATAACACAAAAGCGTTAAGAAACGATGAAGATAGAAATAAGTCTATTGTTGAAAGAATTCCTGCCGGACGCTGGGGCAGACCGGAGGACTTATCGGGCGCCGCAGTATTTCTCTGCTCAGCCGCTTCCAATTATATGAACGGCAGCGTTATTACGGTTGACGGCGGTTGGATGGGAAGATGAAAAATATTCTTTGTGAAGGTTTAAATGCTGTACTATTCTAAAGGTTCGGTTAACGGAAATCTCTCTTACGAAGATTTGAAAGATGGATTGTATCAAGCATTTGAAAAAATCGGCGTAAGGAAAAAAATAATTGCTGTTCCTCCCGACATTACTCGATTTCATTCTCAAGCCGGAATATTAACTCAATTCACATGGGAATATTTTAAAGAAAAACTTCATGCAGTTCTTCCGGCAATTGGCACTCACTACCCGATGACGAACCAAGAAATAAAAACTATGTATGGAGAAATTCCATTAGCATTGTTTCATGTTCACGATTGGAGAAACGGGCTTTCCACGCTTGGTGAGGTTCCCTCAAGCTTTGTGAAAGAAGTTTCAGAAGGCGCTGTAGATTACGGCATTCCAATTCAAGTTGATAAAATTTTAGTAGAAGAAAATTATGATCTAATCCTATCAATCGGTCAGGTTGTTCCTCACGAAGTAATCGGTATGGCAAATCATAATAAAAATATTTTTATTGGCACCGGCGGTTCTGAAGGAATTAATAAAAGCCATTTCCTTGGCGCTGCTTATGGGATGGAAAGAATAATGGGAAGAGCCGACACGCCTGTAAAACGCGTACTAAACTACGGATCGGATAATTTTGCCGCGCATCTTCCGATAATTTATGTTTTAACTGTAGTTGGAAAAGATGACGAAGGGAAATTGTCGGTAAAAGGATTATTTATCGGTGATGATATTGAGTGCTTCAATCTGGCAGCGGAGCTTTCTCTAAAAGTAAATTTTATAATGCTTGAAAAGCCGCTTAAGAAAGTAGTAGTTTATTTAGATCCATCGGAATTTAAATCTACCTGGCTTGGAAACAAATCAATTTATCGCACACGTATGGCAATAGCCGATGGCGGCGAACTGATCGTACTTGCGCCGGGCTTAAAAGAATTCGGCGAAGATAAAGGCAATGATAAAATAATTAGGAAATACGGATATGTTGATACACAAAAAGTTTTAGAGCTTGTAAAAATAAACGATGATCTAAAAGATAGCCTTGGCGCGGCGGCGCATTTAATACACGGTTCTTCGGAAGGAAGATTTTCTATTACATATTGTCCGGGTAAAATTTCAAAAGAGGAAATTGAAAGCGTGAATTTTAATTATGCCGATCTTAGCGCAACAATTAAAAAATATAATCCTGAAAAATTAAAAGACGGCATAAACATAATGCCCGGCGGAGAAGAAATATTTTACATTTCAAACCCGGCGCTTGGTCTATGGTCGACAAAAGATAAATTTAATTAAACAGCATAGGCGAGATGATAGTAATTATTATGGGCGTGTCCGGCTCGGGCAAATCAACGATAGGAAAATTACTGAGCAAAAAGCTGGGCTGGCAATTTTTTGAAGGAGACAGCTATCATCCTGATTCAAACATTCAAAAGATGAAAAGCGGCGTTCCGCTGAATGATGAAGATAGGAAACCCTGGCTTCTAAAACTCCGGGAGATAATCGAAAGAGCGCTTTCAAAAAATGAAAACATTATTTTATCATGTTCGGCGCTTAAAGAATCGTATCGAAAAGTTTTGTGTATAAACGATGATGTTAAGATAGTTTACCTTAAAGGCAGTATTGACGTAATTAAAGAAAGAATGATTAAAAGGGAAAATCATTTTATGAAAACAAACTTGCTTCAAAGTCAATTTGAAGCGCTGGAAGAACCTTCAAACGCAATCGTAGTCGACATAAATAACCCATCGGAAAAAATTTTAGAACTCATTTCTCAAAAAATAAATAAATAAGTTAATTAGAAAGAATTGTTACATGCCAGATCAAAGAACTATGCGGATAGCCGCGTCAATTTTAAATTATAATTTTTATCTAATAGTAATTGTACTTTTTACTGTTAAGTCAGCAACCGGAAATTATAAATACGCATCTTTTTATAATGCAGTTACCGATTCCGGTAATACCATCCCCGGCGCTTACGGAGACGGCATTCACTATGACACTAAAGCCATACAAGCGGCTATTGACAGTGTTTCAAATATTGGCGGAGGCATCGTTCATTTTTCAAACGGCAAATATTTATCCGCGCCTTTTATACTAAGAAGCAACATTACTTTGCAGATAGACAGCAGCGCAACAATTCTCGCTTCACAAAACGAGCATGATTATTATCAGCCGGGCGCAGATACGACTAAACCGCCTTCATCGTTGCAGAATTTTATATCCGCAAAGAACGCCGTAAATATTACCATTACCGGCGGCGGTACTATTGATGGACAGGGGCAGCCCTGGTGGGATTCTGTAAACGTAGCAAAGGCAAAAGGATTATCAACTCTTCCGCTTCGCCCGAGATTAATTGAGATAGACCATTCGCAGCATATTACTGTGGACAGTGTAACATTGCAAAATTCTCCGATGTTCCATCTCTGTCCAAATTATTGTTACGAAGTTAATGTAAATCATATTACGATACTTGCTCCTTCCAACTCTCCTAACACCGATGGCATTGATCCCGGCGAGTGTCACCATGTAAGAATTTCATATTGCAAAATAGATAACGGCGATGATAATATAGCTGTCGGTTCGAGTAATACAGATCCTTCCTGGCCTGACGCCGCGAGCTCGGATATTATAATAAAACATTGCACCTTCCTTCATGGTCATGGATGTTCTATCGGCAGCTACACAATAGGCGGTGTTGATAGCATGCTTGTAGACAGCTGTTCTTTTAACGGAACGACAAACGGAATCAGAATTAAATCGGAACGTACCAGAGGAGGAAATGTACGGGGGCTTACCTACAGCAATATTACTATGACCGGCGTAAAATATCCGATATGGATCGCCTCATATTATCCTGACATACCCGGACCATCTGACCCCGCGCAGACGGTGAATTTAGCTACGCCTTATTATCACGATATTAACATAGTCAATCTTGTTTCCACTATTTCGACTTATATAGGTTATGTTGTAGGCTTGCCTGAAAAATATTTGAATAGAATTAGTTTCCGGAATGTTTCTTTTTCTTCAACGACTGGCTTGGTAATAAGAAACGCGGATGTGGATACATCCAATATGACATTTAATATTTCGTCTGGTCCCGGACTAATATTTCAGGTAAATGGTACAATTACGGGAATAAGCCCGGAGGATAATATTTCCAATCCTAAATTTGAGTTGATGCAAAATTATCCTAACCCTTTCAATCCAAGTACGGTTATAAAATATCAGCTTCCCAAAAGTTCTTTTGTTAAATTAAAAATTTACGACATGCTCGGAAGGGAAGTAGAAATGCTTGTAAATGAATTTCAAACGGCGGGCAGTCATTCAATAATATTTAATTCATCCGCCGGAATGAAAAAGCAGTTAACGAGCGGAATATATTTCTACCGGCTTCAGGCTGATAATTATGAATTAACAAAAAAGATGATTTTGCTGAAATAGAAAAAGATCAGTAGACATAGATCTTACGGCTAAATAATTTTAGGCGCGGCGTCTTATTAAAAAAATAAGATGCAGCGCCTTCTTTGTTTTAAAGAAAAAGTATCACTATGTCTTTTGTTAATACACTGAACAAATTACTAATAATATATGTGGCTGACGATGACGGTGCCTCCTTTAAGCATTGCATTGATTCAATTTTGAAATTTTAAGAAACGGCGTTGCCAAGCTATGCTAAGGATTGCAAAATAGCAGGGAAGCAATTTGCACGTAATGCGAAGCAAATAAAAAGTCACGCGGATAAAAAATAAAACGGAGGGAAGGAACTCAAAAGTGTCGGGATGGAAAATGAAAGTCGCGGGAAGCAAGTGAAAAACGGTGCGATGTAAATGAAAAGTTGTGCGAAGCATTTTGCAAATGATGGGATGCAACTCGAAAATGATGCGGCGCAACTGAAAAGTGCCGGGAGGCAAGTGAAAAACGGCGCGGAGTAACTCAAAAATGCCGCGAAGGAATTTGAAAGTGATGGGAGGCAACTGAAAAGTGATGCGGCGCAAAACAAATATTGCGGGAGGTAACGCAAATATTTCGGGAAGTAACTGAAATGTAATGGGAAGTAAAAGACAAGCAGAGAAAGCGCTTTAATTTTAGATTTTAGCGGGTAGCGGAACTATATTTCATACCACAGTGTTAACATTACAAAGCAAGAAGCTCCATTTTACAAAGAACGGTTGAGCGGTTTGTAAACATAAATTTCCAGTTTATTCCGGAATGCGCAAGACTGGTTCTTATAGTGCCTGGCTCAAAAAGTTAGAGTTAGGGGAATTAGATCAAAAATTAATTTAATAAAAGCATTTTTTTCTTGCTTATTAATAAAATTATATGCAATTTAGTTACCGATAACTTTAACGATACAATTATCGATAAAGAAATAAACAAAATTTAATAGAAGGGAAGCATGTAGTAAAAAAATTTGTTCTGCTTCTCAAATTCAAAAGCAGGTTTTAATGCAAGTTGAACTTGGTTACTTTTTTTCCTCCTCAATATCGTATCAATCTCCCGGTTGTTATCAGCCGGCTTTTATTTCAAACGAACTTCTTTCTTTAACTAATTTATTTATTAATTATATAATTCAAAGGTGAGTTATGAAAAAAATACTTACTTCCTTTTTTTTGTTGATCATTTTCTTCTTCTCGGTTAATCTTTACAGCCAGTCTGTTGGAGATTACGGCTCTGTAGCAACAGGCAATTGGAGTTCAACTTCAACGTGGCAATTGTGGGATGGCACTGGTTTTAACACTGTTGCTGTCACTCCGCCTGCTGCCACCAATAATGTTTGGGTAACAAACGGCACAACCGTTACCGTTGACGGACGGGATACTTTAGTTGTTCTAACTGTGAATACAGGTGGGACAATAATAACTCCAGTAATAGGAGATACTTTAGTCATATCAGGAGCTTCGACAGTAAATGGCTATATGAAAAATTCCGGCGGCGGATTCAAATTATCTGGCGGAAGTTTAGCTTTTGGTAACGGCAGTACTTATGAAGACGCAAATTCCGCAGGCTCAATTCCAACTTCAACATGGAATACCGGATCAACCTGCCTTGTTACCGGCGTTACCGGCTCTACATCCGGAATTAATGCAAATCAAAACTTTTATAATTTTACATGGGACTGCACTGGGCAAACTTCCTCGGTAAATTTAGCCTGGTCTGGAATTACAATAGGTGGAACAGTTACATGTAACAATACAGGTACGAGCCAATTTAGATGGACAAATAATACCGCTAATGCAGGCAACCCAATTACAATAACAATTAATGGTGATGTAATTGTAAATAATGCAGCTCTAATGTCAACAACGTCTTCCGGGTCAGCATTAGTTTATACTATAAATCAAACTGGTAATATTTCAGTTAACGGAACAGGGCAATTATATGTTTGCGGTACAAGTAATAGTGGGGCTTATGTAACGTGGAATATTAATGGAAATATTTCTGCCGTTAGCGGCGCGCAGATTAGATCATCAAATAGCATCTCGAGACTTAAATTCAACTCTGGAAGTACTCAGACAATGAATATAGGCGCTTCGAATGTAATAGCCTCCAATTTGATTTTTGAAGTGGCAAACGGTACAACTGTACAATTAAATTCACCTGTAACAATCAGTAGGCTTGTTTTGACAAGCGGCAAAATAGTTTCTACTTCCACTAACCTTTTAACAATTGGTTCTACTAATTCAATTACCGGCGGTAGTTCAACTGCTTATGTGGAAGGTCCAATGGCACACCAGTATAATGTTGCTGCTGTTCAATCATTTACATTTCCTATTGCCAAGGATGGAATTTACCGCCCATTAACTTTGTCTCTTACTCAAAGTGCGGCTACAACCTCTAACTACACTGCCGAAATGTTCAATGCTGCACCGACCGCAAATTCGTTTCCGGGTACTCTTGACGGCGTTTCCACTGTTAGATATTATTTAATATCTGAAGGCGCTAGCGGATCAGCTTTTACTGCAGGTTCCGTACAATTAAATTTTGATACCGATGATGGAGTTTCAGATCCAACCAATTTAAGAATTGCTCAAGGACCAAGCGCTGGTGGTGGTACATGGACAGATTTAGGCGGGACTGGCTCTGCTGCTACAACAGGTACAATAACTTCTTCAAATGCTTTTACAGACTTAACAACTAATACGGTCTTTGCTCTTGCAGATAATGCAGGCGGAACAAATGCTCTTCCAGTCGAGTTAACTTCTTTTAACTCAACGATAAGTTCACTTGGAGTAAATCTTCAGTGGCAGACAGCAACAGAGCTTAACAGCTACGGATTTGATGTTGAAAGAGCAGAAGTAAAAGGAAGCGTTGCTCCTCAGTTCTCAAAGATCGGTTTTGTTAAAGGCAGCGGTAACAGCAGCAGCACAAAGACATATTCCTTTACAGACAATACTGCACTATACGGGAATTTCCAGTACAGACTTAAACAAGTTGATAACAGCGGTGCTTTCAAGTATTCCCAGGTAATAGAGGTAAATAACACGAACAAGCCTCTTAGCTTTGC
>Ga0187812_1000677_pt1 | contig 12049 bp, 11 predicted proteins | sample NC_S_2_FD_130582 | JGI IMG/M metagenome (GOLD analysis project Ga0187812, IMG submission 130582) | Wetland sediment microbial communities from Neuse River Estuary, North Carolina, USA - ASW-S_2 | ecosystem: Environmental > Aquatic > Freshwater > Wetlands > Sediment | place: USA: North Carolina... | reverse complement strand
TGGGCCCGATCCCCGAGCCCGCGCAGGCGCCGCCGGCGGTCGGGGAGGAGGAGGTGACGAACGGGTACGTGCCGTGGTCCACGTCGAGCATGGTGGCCTGGGCGCCCTCGAGCAGGACGACCTGCCCGTCGTCGAGGGCCCGGCCCAGGATGAGCCCGGTGTCCGCCACGTAGGGCCGGAGCCGGTCGGCGTACCCCAGATACTCCGCGGCGACGGTCCGCGCGTCGATGCCGCGCCGGTTGTAGACCTTGGACAGGATCTGGTTCTTCTCCCGCAGCACGAGCTCGAGCTTCTGGCCCAGGATGCCGGGGTCGAACAGGTCCTGGACGCGGATCCCGACCCGGGCCATCTTGTCGCCGTAGGCCGGGCCGATGCCGCGGCCCGTGGTGCCGATCCGCGCGCTGCCCAGGTAACGCTCGGTCACCCGGTCCAGGGCCCGGTGGTAGGGCATGATCAGGTGCGCGTTCGCGGAGACGAGCAGCTTGGAGCAGTCCACCCCGCGCGCGGTCAGCGCGTCGATCTCGTCGATCAGCACCTGCGGGTCGATCACCACGCCGTTGCCGATCACCGGGACGACCGCGGGGGACAGCACGCCGGACGGGAGCAGGTGCAGCGCGTAGCTCTCCTCGCCGATGACGACGGTGTGCCCGGCGTTGTTGCCGCCCTGGTAGCGCACCACGTAATCGACTCGGTCGCCGAGCAGGTCGGTCGCCTTGCCCTTGCCCTCGTCGCCCCACTGGGCGCCGACCAAGATGATCGCGGGCATCGGCGCGTCCCTTCTGCCCTTCTGCCGGTGCGGGCCCTAGATGATCGAGCCACTACATGATGAAGCCCCTGCTCAGGCGCAAGCGCGGCAGGGGCTCTTGCGATCCGAGATTACCCGCACAACCGGCGTGCTCGCGCACACGACACGCGCCGCGGCCGGCACCGCTAGGCCGGCGGGCGGGCCGCGAGCTCGGCGTCGAGTTCCGCGGCGGCCTTCGCGCTGCTGTCGCGCAGGAACTCCCGGCAGCGCCGCGCCTCGTCGTCCTCGCCGATCGCGCCGGCCGCCGCGCCCAGCGCGTGCAGCGACCGCAGGAACCCGCGGTTCGGCTCGTGCTCCCACGGGATCGGGCCGTGACCGTGCCACCCGGCCCGGCGTAGCTGGTCCAGGCCGCGGTGGTAGCCCGTCCGCGCGTACGCGTACGCGGTGACCGCGTCGTCGCGCCAGAGCGCCTGGACCGCCAGGGCGGCCCAGGCGGCCGAGTACGACGGGAACCGCGCCGCCACCTCGGCGGGCGTGTCGTGGGCCTCCCGCAGCGCGACCGCCGCCTCCTCGTCCTCCGGCAGGTACGTGGGCGCGGGCCCGCCGAGCAGGTTCTCTCGTTCCATCGCCGTCCCTACGACAGGTGATGCCCGGCGGACATGAGGTCCTCGCAGGCGTGGGTGACCCGGGCCGCCATGCCGGCCTCGCCGGCCTTGCCGTAGCTGCGCGGGTCGTAGTCCTTCTTGCTGCCGACGTCGCCGTCCACCTTGAGCACCCCGTCGTAGTGGGCGAACATGTGGCCCGCGATGGGCCTGGTAACGCGTACTGGGTGTCGGTGTCGATGTTCATCTTGACCACGCCGTAGGAGATGGCCTCCCTGATCTCCTCCAGCGCCGACCCCGACCCGCCGTGGAAGACCAGGTCGAACGGCTTGTCCTTACCGTACTTCTGACCCACGGCGTCCTGGATGTCCTTGAGGATCGACGGGCGCAGCTTCACGTGCCCCGGCGCGTAGACCCCGTGCACGTTCCCGAACGTCGCGGCCAGGATGTACCGGCCCCGCTCGCCGAGCCCCAGCGTCTCGGCCGTGGCCAGGGCGTCTTCCGGCGTGGTGTACAGCTTCTCGTTGATCTCGCCGACGATCCCGTCCTCCTCGCCGCCGACCACGCCGATCTCCATCTCCATGACGCAGTGCGCGGCCGAGCATTCCTCTAGGAGGTCGGCCGCGATCTGCAGGTTCTCGGTCAGCGGGACCGCGGAGCCGTCCCACATGTGCGACTGGAACAGCGGCTCCTCGCCGCGCACCACCCGCCCGCGGGAGATCGCCACCAGCGGGCGCATGTACCCGTCGAGCTTGTCCTTCGGGCAGTGGTCGGTGTGCAGGGCGATGTTGACGGCGTACCTGGTCGCCACGACGTGCGCGAACTCGGCCAGCGCGGTCGCGCCGACCACCATGTCCTTGACCGAGCCCGACAGGTATTCGGCCCCGCCGGTCGAGATCTGCACGATCCCGTCGCTGCCGGCGTCCGCGAACCCCTTGAGCGCGGCGTTCAGGGTCTGGCTCGAGGTGACGTTGATCGAGGGGTACGCGAAGCCGTGCTGCTTGGCCGCATCAAGCATCTGGGCGTAGACCTCGGCGGTCGCGATAGGCATGACGCTGACTCCCTTGTTGCTGGCTTTTTGCTTGGTGACCGTCGGCCTGGGCCCAACTCTAGACATGAAGCACGGATTAAGATGCACCAGGCATGGCCGGGCATGCGGTACAACAGGAACCCTATGGAGAGTTTCCTCACCTCGGCGGGGTACGCCGCGCTTATCATATTCGGCTTCCTCGAGGCGGCCTGCATCCCGATCTCCTCGGAGATCACGTTCGGCTTCGCCGGGGTGCTCGCTTACCAGGGCCATCTCAACCTGGCCCTGGTCATCATCATCGGCTCGCTCGCCGAACTAGGCGGATCCTACGCCTCGTACTGGGTCGGCCGGATCGGCGGCAGGCCGCTCGTGGACAAGATCGGCCGCTACGTCCTGGTCACCCAGTCCGACGTCGACCGCGCCGAGCGCTTCCTGGCCGGGCGCGGCGCCTGGGCCATCCCCGTCGGCCGGATGCTCCCCTTCGTCCGCGCCTTCACCTCGATCGTGGCGGGCCTGATCCGGATCCCCGCGGGCCGCTTCGGGGTGCTCAGCCTGATCGGCACGGTCATCTACGCGGCGGTGCTCTCCTCGATCGGGTACGGGCTGGGCAGCGCCTGGCAGCGCATCAGCCACGACCTGAGCGTCGCCGGGTACGCGATCTTCGCCATCGTGGTCATCGCCATCGTCGCGTTCGTCGTGTACCGCCTGCGCCAGTTCCGCCGCGAGGACGCCGAACGCCGCGCCCAGGCCGCGGGTTCCCAGGCTGCGGGCTCGCACGCCGCGGGCTCGCACGCTGCGGGCTCCCACGCCGCGGGCTCCCAAGCCCAGGCCGCGGGCCCGCGCGGGCAGCAGCCGCACCGGCCCGGCGCGCACCGGGCGCACCGGTCAGACACCCAGGTCTGACAGGGTAAACGCGGCGCGGAACGCCAGGCCGCGCTCGGTCACCCGCTCCCGGGCCCCCCGGTCCACGACCACGGCCACCCCGACCACCTCCGCGCCCGCCTCGCGCAGGGCGTCGACCGCGGTCAGCGAGGAAGCTCCGGTCGTCGACGTGTCCTCGACGGCCAGGACGCGCCGCCCGGCCACGTCGGGGCCCTCGATCCGGCGCTGCAGGCCGTGCTGCTTCTCCGCCTTCCGCACCACGAACGCGTCGATCGGTGTTCCGCCGCCCGCCGCCGCGGCGTGCATCATCGCCGTGGCGACCGGATCGGCGCCGAGCGTCAGGCCGCCGACCGCCTCGTACTCCAGGTCCCGGGTCAGATCGAGCATGACCCGCCCGGCCAGCGGCGCCACGCGCCCGTCGAGCAGGACCCGGCGCAGGTCGATGTACCAGTCGGCGTGCTGACCGGAGGAGAGGATGAAGTCGCCGCGGACGACGGCCTTGGCCCGGATCGCCGCGAGGAGTTCGGCCCGATCGCTCACGGCAGGTGATCCTACGCCCGCAGGCAGCGCAAATGCACAGAAAGGCAGCCCGGGCCAGCGGACTTCACCTACGCTAGGTCCGACAGAACCGCTACGGGAGGAAGGGCGGTGCGGCCGTGGATCGTTGCGCGCTGTTCGTCGACGCTGGCTACGTGCTCGCCGACGGCGCCATGGCCGTGCACGGGACGCGCCGTGGTGAGTCAGTTTCGTGGGACTACGAGGGACTCCTCTCCTTCTTCGCCGGCCTGGTGACCGAGCGGACCGGGCTGCCGCTGCTGCGCTGCTACTGGTATGAGGCCACCGTAGACGGCCGGCGCACCGCAGAGCAGGATGCGCTCGCCGACATGCCGGGGATCAAGCTCCGGGTGGCGAAGATCCGCCCCGGCCGGCGCGAGGGCGTGGAAACCGAGATCCACCGCGACCTGACCACCCTGGCGCGCAACAACGCGATCAGCGACGCGCTCGTGGTCAGCGCGGAAGAGGACCTGGCCCAGGTCATCGCCGACGTGCAGGACCTGGGCATGCGCGTCACCCTGATGCACATCGCGGTCGACGGGAACTGGACCATCTCCCGGGCGCTGCGCCAGGAATCCGACGACATCGTCGAGATCGGCGGCGAGCACCTGCGGCCCTTCGTGGAGCTGATCGCCGGCGCCGAGCCCGCCCTGTCCGACGACCCCGACCTGGCCGACCTCGCCCAGGCGCGGCCCCTGGCCAACGGCCACGCGGCCAGCGGGCCGGGTTCCTACCAGCCGATGCCCGCCGCGTCCGGGAACCACGCACCCCCGTCGATCTACACCGCGCCGGTCGTGGCGGAGTACCAGCGGCCCTCGCTCCAGCTGCCCAGGGTCGCCGCGCCCGACCGGTCCCGCGAGGACCGTCCGTCCCGCGAGGACCGGGGCGCGCCCGCGGCCGTCAACGGCGATGCGTCGCAGCAGCCACAGCCACAGCCGCGACAGGACATTTACACGGCGCCCGCGTCGGCGCCCACCATCGGCCGGTCCCGGCCGGAGCGCCAGGAATCCGCGCCGCCGTCCCCGGCCGCGTGGGCCCGGCCCGCCGAGGACGCCTCGCCCTACGCCCCCGGGCCGCCCGCCGCGCCGCCTGAGCCGGTCACCGGCCTGGCCGGGGTGCCGGGGCTGCCGGGACCGGGGCCGGGTCCCGGCCCGGAGCCCGCCGCGCCGGCTCAGGGCGGCCAGCTTCGCCGGCTGCCTTCCCGGTCCGGGAGCCAGGGACCTACGGGGTCCATGGGTCCGATGGGAGCCGCCGGCGTCACGATGCCGCAGCCGGGCCAGCACGCCGCGCCGAGCCAGGGCTCGCCGCGCAATTCCCCGTACAGCGGCCCGCAACCGGTCGTGACGTCGCCGCCCGCGGGCTACGCCGCCACCGGCGGGATCTCGCTCTCCGAAGCGGTACAGGCCGCGCACGAGGAGGGCCAGGAGTTCGGCGGGTCGGTCGCCAGGGACGCGCCCGCGCTGTGGCTGGAGGCCGTGCTGGCCAGGAAGCCGCGCATGCCATCGGACCTCGAGGCCCGGCTGCTGCAGGGCTCGGCGCTGCCGATCGACTACCTGCTCCACGACGAGGTCCGGCACGCGCTGCGCCGCGGCTTCTGGGACGCGCTCGAGCGTACTCGCCGGTAATTAACGGCAGACGCCCGGAATGTCCATCACCTCGGCGGGTAGGGTCATGAACGTGGTTGTGCTGTCCGGCGAGCTTTTCGACGCCATCGAGGTCAATGCGGCCCGGACGGGCAACCACCAGCGCGCCGCGGTGCGGATGAGCAGGCTGGCCGTCCAGGCCACTGCTGGCGGCATGTCCCGCGCCGAGGCCCACGTGCGGGCGGGCGAGCAGTGGCTCCTCGCCGACGAGCCCGCGACGGCCGCCGCCGAGTTCCGCGCGGCGATCGCCGACGCCGGCCCGACCTCGGACGACCCGCGGGTCCCGCTCGCCCGGGCCATGTTCGCGCTGGACCAGCCCGCCGAAGCCGACTCGCTGCTGCGCGAGCTGACCGACTCCGGCGGCCGGGCGCTGCCGCGCACCTGTGACCTGGTGGCCGAGTTGCTCATCGAGCAGGGCGACCTGCGGGGTGCGCTCGACTGGGCCACCGCGGGCGTGCAGGCGTGCCTGGCCGGCGACGACCGCGACGAGTTGCCGCTGCTGCTCCGCCTCCGGTACCGGCTCCGGGTCGACCTCGGCCTGCCCGAGGACGAGTACGACAAGATGCTCGACAGCACCCAGCGCGGCCTGCGGGACGGCCCCGCCGCCGGGACCTGACCTCCAGGATCCGGGCCTAGGCCCGGGAGACCGTCAGCGCGTCCCGGTTCGCGTCGACGTCGACCCGCACCTCGTCGCCGTCGACGATCTCGGCGGCGAGCAGTGCGCGGGCGAGCTGGTCACCCACGGCCGACTGGACGAGCCTGCGCAGCGGCCTGGCCCCGTACACGGGGTCGAAGCCGGTCATGGCCAGCCATTCCCGCGCCGCCGGGGTCACGGTCAGGGTCAGGCGGCGCCCGGCGAGCCGCTCGGCCAGCCGCTCGATCTGCAGGTCCACGATCTGCGCGAGCTCCGCGTTCGACAGCGCGTCGAAGATGATCACGTCGTCGAGCCGGTTCAGGAACTCGGGCTTGAACGCGTTCCGGACCGCGGCCAGCACCGCCTCCCGCTTGGCGTTCTCATCACCGAACGTCGGGTCGGCGATGAACTGGGAACCGAGGTTGGAGGTCAGCACCAGGATCGCGTTCCTGAAGTCCACCGTGCGGCCCTGGCCGTCGGTCAGCCTGCCGTCGTCGAGCACCTGGAGCAAGACGTCGAAGATCTCCGGGTGCGCCTTCTCCACCTCGTCGAGCAGCACGACGGTGTAGGGCCTGCGCCGCACCCGCTCGGTGAGCTGGCCGCCCTCCTCGTAGCCGACGTACCCCGGCGGGGCGCCGATCAGCCGCGCGACCGAGTGCTTCTCGGAGTACTCGCTCATGTCGATGCGGATCATGGCCCGCTCGTCGTCGAACAGGAACTCGGCGAGCGCCTTGGCCAGCTCCGTCTTGCCGACCCCGGTCGGGCCGAGGAACAGGAACGAGCCGGTCGGCCGGTCCGGGTCGGACACTCCCGCCCGGGCCCGGCGCACGGCGTCGGAGACGGCCTGGACGGCGCGCGCTTGGCCGATCACCCGCTTGCCGAGCTCGGCCTCCATCCGCAGCAGCTTGGCCGTTTCCCCCTCGAGCAGCCGCCCGGCGGGGATGCCGGTCCACGACGACACCACGTCCGCGACGTCATCCGGCCCGACCTCCTCCTTCACCATGGGCGCCGTAGCCGGGTCTCCCGCCGCCCCGGTTCCCTCTCCCGCATTAGCCGAACGAGCCGTCGTGCTCGCCCGCTCAAGCTCGGCCTCCACGGTCTTGATCTCGCCGTTTTCCAGGCGTGCCCACTCGTCCAGGTCGTTGGCCAGCTTGGCCCGCTCGACCTGGACCCAGAGGTCGTCGAGGCGCTTCTTCAGCTCGCCGACCCGGTTCAGGCTGCCCTTCTCCCGCTCCCAGCGCGCGACGAGCGTGTCAAGCTGCTCCTGACTGTCGGCCATGCTCGCGCGCAGCCGCTCGAGCCGCTCCCTGCTCGCCGGGTCTGACTCCTTGGCCAGGGAGACCTCTTCCATCTTCATCCGGTCGACGGCCCGCCGGAGTTCGTCGATCTCGACCGGCTGGGAATCGATCTCCATCCGGAGCCGGGAGGCGGACTCGTCGATCAGGTCGATCGCCTTGTCGGGCAGGAAGCGCGCCGTGATGTACCTGTCGGACAGGACGGCGGCGGCGACCAGCGCCGCGTCGGAGATCTGGACCTGGTGGTGCGCCTCGTAGCGGCCCTTCAGCCCGCGCAGGATCGCGATCGTCTCCTCCACGGAGGGCTCGCCTACGAACACCTGCTGGAACCGGCGCTCGAACGCCGGGTCCTTCTCGATCCGCTCGCGGTACTCATCCAGCGTGGTGGCGCCCACCATCCGCAGCTCGCCGCGGGCCAGCATCGGCTTGAGCATGTTGCCGGCGTCCATGGCCCCTTCGGCGGCGCCCGCGCCGACCACGGTGTGCAGCTCGTCGATGAACGTGATCACCCGGCCCTCGCTGTGCCTGATCTCGTCCAGCACCGCCTTGAGGCGCTCCTCGAACTCACCGCGGTACTTCGCCCCGGCCACCATGGCGCCGAGGTCGAGCGCGATCAGCCGCTTGCCGCGCAGCGATTCGGGGACGTCACCCGTCACGATCCGCTGCGCGAGGCCCTCGACGACCGCGGTCTTGCCCACGCCCGGCTCCCCGATCAGCACCGGGTTGTTCTTCGTCCGGCGGGACAGCACCTGGACGACGCGCCTGATCTCGGTGTCCCGGCCGACGACCGGGTCCAGCTTGCCGTCCCTGGCCTGCTGGGTCAGGTCGATCCCGTACTTCTCGAGCGCCTTGAAGGTGCCTTCCGGGTCCTGGGTGGTCACCCGCGCGCTGCCGCGGATCTGGCTGAACGCGTCGAGCAGCGCGTCGGCGGTGGCGCCGTTGGCGACCAGGATGTTCTTGGCGTCGCCGCCGTCCGCGGCCAGCCCGACGAGCAGGTGCTCGGTGGAGATGTACTCATCGCCCAGCTCCTTGGCCCGGCGGGTCGCCGTGGCGACCGCGCTGAGCAGCGGGCGGGACATCTCCGGGGCGCTGGCTGTGGTCCCGTGCATGCGCGGCAGCCGGGCCAGGCGCTCCTCCGCCCGCTTGGCGATCAGCGCCGGGTCCACGCCGATCTGCCGGAGCAGCTGGACGGCCAGGCCGTCCGCCTGCTCGACCAGGGCGAGCAGCAGGTGCACGGGATCGACCTGCGGGCTCCCGTCCGCCGCGGCGCGGCGTATCGCGACCGACAGCGCGTCCTGGCTCTTGTGGGTCAGCTTGTCATCAGCCATTGCTATCTCCAACGGGCAGCCCAGTCCCCCTGGGCGGCCCAGCTACGTAATCCCCAGTCACTTACAGTTACTTGCCCTCTCGGGGCTGGCCCGGTGCCGGCTGTGGCTCCCATATCGCGACCCGCGCGCCGCGCACGGGCACGAGGCCCGACCGGGTGTCGGCCCCGCTACGGCGCAGCTCGGCCAGCCGGGCCGCCACGGCCCGGGTGGACTCCAGCTCCAGGCGGAGCTGCGCGACCTCGGCGTGCAGCTCCGCGATCAGCCTGCGCGCCTGCTCCAGCTCCCGGATCTGGTCCAGGATCAGCTTGACCCCGGCCAGGTTGACCCCCTCGTCCTGCGACAGCCGCTGGATCTCGCGCAGCGCCAGGATGTCCCGCATCGAGTAGCGCCGGCCCCGGCCGGCGCTCCGTCCCGGTGACACGAGGCCGAGCCGGTCGTAGGCGCGCAGCGTCTGCGGGTGCATCCCGGACAGCTCGGCGGCCACCGAGATGACGTAGACCGGAAGGTCATCCGACATTTCGTACTGGCTGCTCATGTCCCCTCCCCTCAGGCCCCTCTCGCCCGCTCCAGGAGTTCCTCCCGCGGGTCCGTGCCCGCGGTGGCCTCGCGCAGGTCCTCGATGGCGCTGCGGGCCTTGCCGTTCAGATCCTTCGGCACCATCACCTCGACGGTCACGATCATGCCGCCGTAGGTGCCGTCCTTGCGGCGCACGCCCTTGCCCGCGACCCGGAACTTGCTTCCGTTCTGGGTGCCCGGAGGGATCCGCACGGTCACCGCCGCGCCCCGGTGCGCGGGCACCTTGACCTCGGCGCCGAGGGCCAGTTCGGCGAACGTCACAGGCACGGTCACCGTGAGGTTGTCACCGGTCCGGCCGAACACCGGGTGCGGGTTCACGTGCACGCGGACGTACAAGTCACCGGCCGGGCCGCCGCGCTCGCCGGGCGCGCCCTTGCCGGGGATCTTGATCCGCTGGCCGTCGGCGACGCCCGCCGGGATCCGCGTCTGGATGGTGCGCGAGCTCATCGCCCGGCCGCTCCCCGAGCAGTCCGGGCAGGGGTCGTCCACCACCAGGCCGCGGCCGTGGCACTCCTTGCACGGCTCGATCGTCCCGAACGAGCCGAGGTTCCGGCTCTCCTGGCCGGTCCCGTTGCAGGTCGGGCAGACCTTGGGCACCGTGCCCGCCTTGGCGCCCGTGCCGCGGCAGGTGGGGCAGGCGCCCTCGCCGACCAGCCGTAGCGCCACCGTGCTGCCCTCGATCGAGTCGGCGAAGCTCAGCGTCGTGTCGGTCTCAACGTCGGCCCCCCGGCGGGGCCGGTTCTGCGCGGTGGTGCGACCACCGCCGCCAAACACCCCGCCGAACAGGTCGCCGAGCCGCCCTCCGGCGTCCCCGGCGCCGCTGAAGATATCGTTCAGGTCGAAGCCGAAGCCGCCGGTGCCCGTCCGGTTCCCGGTCGGGACCCGGAAGCCGCCGGGGAACATCGACCGCGCCTCGTCGTACTCCTTGCGCCGCTTCTCGTCCGACAGCACCGAGTACGCCTCGGATATCTCCTTGAAGCGCTCCTCGGCCGAGGAGTCGCCCTTGTTCGCGTCCGGGTGGTACTTGCGGGCCAACTTGCGGTACGCGGTCTTGATCTCGGCCGGCTTGGCGGTCTTGGCGACCCCCAGGGTCTTGTAGTAATCCTTCTCGAGGAAGTCCTTAGTGCTCATCCCGCCTCGCTGGCTTGTCTAGTTACCTTCCTCGCCGGTGGGCCATTCGGCCTCGTTGCTGCTGCCGTCCGGGCCGGTCGCTGGCTCCGCGACCGCGACCCTGGCCGGCCGCAGGATCCTGTCGCCCACCTGGTAACCGGGCTGCAGGATCTCGACGCACGTGTCCTCGGCGACGTCGGGTGAATAGGTACTGGTCAGGGCCTCGTGGATCTTGGGGTCGAACGCGTCGCCCTTCTTCCCGTAGGTCACCAGGCCGAGCCTGCCCAGCGCCGCCTGCAGTGAGTCGGCCACCGACTTGAACCCGCCGGACAGCTCGCCGTGGTCCCGGGCCTGGCTGATCGCATCCAGCACCGGGAGCAGGCCCGACAGCGTGGCGGCCACCGCCTGCTCGCGCACGGCGGCGCGGTCCCGGTCGACCCTCTTACGGTAGTTGGCGTACTCGGCCTGCAGGCGCTGCAGGTCGGCGGTCCGCTCTGCCAGTCGCGCCTCCGCGTCGGCGACGGCATCCTGCCGCTCGGCGGTGATCACGTCCTCCACGATCCCCTCAATAACTTCGTCAACGTCATCTACGGCCTCTACGGCCTCGTCGGCCTCAGCGACCGCTGCGGCTGCGGAGGCAACTGCGGCCTCGGCAGCCTTGAGGTCGTCCTCGCCCGCTTCGGGCTCGCCGTCGGCGACCCCGGCCGGCCCGGAGGCGCTGGTCGGCTCGGAGGCGGCGGCCGGCCGGCCGGCACCCGTGGTGCCGGCCGGCTTTGACGCCGCGTGCCTTCCCCGAACCTGACCGGTTACCGGGTCGATCCTCCGGTTATCGTGGACGACCGGCCCGGAGCCCGTCTCCTCGGATGCTGGCATCAGGCCGCTCCGCCCTCGCCCGCGTTCCCCTCGTCGACGATCTCGGCCTCGACGACCTCATCGTCATCGTGCGTCTGGCTGCCGTTGTCGGCCGAGCCGGACTGCGCGCTGGCCTGGGCCGCCTGAGCCTGCTGGTAGATGGCGGTACCCATCTTCTGGCTGACCTTGGCGGCGTTCTCGCTGGCCGTGCGGATGGCGTCGGTGTCGTTGCTCTCCAGCGCCTTCTTGACCTCCGCGATCGCCGACCGCACCTCGGACTTGATGTCCTCGGGCACCTTGTCCTCGTTCTCGCCGAGGAACTTCTCGGTGCTGTAGACCAGCGTGTCGGCCTGGTTGCGGATCTCGGCCTCCTCGCGGCGCTTGCGGTCCTCCTCGGCGTACTGCTCGGCGTCCCTGACCATCTTCTCGATGTCGTCCTTGGGCAGCGCCGAACCGCCGGTGATCGTGACGGACTGCTGCTTGCCGGTGCCCAGGTCCTTGGCGTTGACGTTCACGATGCCGTTGGCGTCGATGTCGAACGCGACCTCGATCTGCGGCACGCCGCGGGGCGCGGGCGCGATGCCGGCCAGCTCGAACATGCCGAGCTTCTTGTTGTACGCGGCGATCTCGCGCTCGCCCTGGAACACCTGGATCTGCACCGAAGGCTGGTTGTCCTCGGCCGTGGTGAAGATCTCCGACCGCTTGGTCGGGATCGTGGTGTTCCGCTCGATCAGCTTGGTGAAGATGCCGCCCTTGGTCTCGATGCCCAGCGACAGCGGGGTCACGTCGAGCAGCAG
>Ga0187812_1000676_pt1 | contig 12050 bp, 14 predicted proteins | sample NC_S_2_FD_130582 | JGI IMG/M metagenome (GOLD analysis project Ga0187812, IMG submission 130582) | Wetland sediment microbial communities from Neuse River Estuary, North Carolina, USA - ASW-S_2 | ecosystem: Environmental > Aquatic > Freshwater > Wetlands > Sediment | place: USA: North Carolina... | reverse complement strand
GACCGACAAGGTCACGGAGTGGCTGCTCGGGAAGGACCAGCCGTCCGTCAGATACCTCGCGCTGAAGGAACTGATGGGGAAGCCAGAGAACGATTCCGAAGTCGTGGAGGCGAGGGATAAGATCACGGAGAGAGGATGGGCGGCTGAAATACTCACAAAGCAGGACAAGCAGGGCTGGTGGGCGTCGAAGGAGAAGGCGTACGTCCCGAAGTATCTGTCGACCAACTGGATGCTGCTCGTCTTGTCGGACCTTGGCCTGACAAAGCGCGAGCCGCGAATCGCGAGAGCAACAGCGTGGTGGATGAAGAGGCTGGCCACGGAGGACGGAGGCTTCTCGATGGACGGTGCGAAGCGGGGCCACCTCTGCGTCACCGGGAACGCCGCACGGGCCCTCGTCAAGCTCGGGTACGTCGACCACCCGAAGACGAATAGGTGCTTCGAGTGGATGGTAAAGAACGCGGCCCCCCTGGGAGGCTGGTCTTGCTTCGGGAGCGGAAGGAACCTCGACTCCTGGGAGCCGATGAGCGCTTTTGCTGTCTACCCGAGGCAGAAGTGGACCAAGGGAATGAAGGACGTCGTGGAGAAGGCTGCGCAGTTCTACCTCGAGAGGGAGCTCCACATACAGGGCGACCACTACGAGCCGTGGTACAGGTTCCACTACCCCAACCACTACTACTACGACCTGCTGGTCGGGCTGGACTTCATGACGGCGCTGGGTTACGGGGACGACCCCAGGCTCAAGCACGCCCTGAAAGTCCTGTCAAAGAAACGAAGGCCCGACGGCAGGTGGAACCTCGACGCCGTCCACCCAGACGTGGAGGGCGCGATGGCGGAATGGTACGAGAGACACCCGAAGCAAAGGCCCGTGCCCTTCGCCATCGAGGACGTGGGCCAGCCGAGCAAGATTATCACTCTGCGCGCCATGACCGTGATGAACAGAATCCAGAAGAAGAGCTAGGGCATCGCTGGAGGTTCTCACGTCTGAGAAACGCAACCATGGTTATAGCCCAAAGCCGAGCCCGAGCTTTCTGAGATGCCCTATCCGACGAAATACGTGAAGGCCTCGACCCTGAGGGACGGCACCGATGTACTGATCAGGCCAATCAAGCCCGACGACGCCGAGCCGGAAAGGGAGTTCATAGTGGGGCTGTCGGAGGAGAGCTCGTTCTACCGTTTCTTCTCGGTCCCGCGAGACCCGTCGCCTGAGATGATACGAGCGCTCTGCAACGTCGACTATGAGAAGCAGATGGCGCTCGTCGCGGAGACGCGGCAGGGGCAGAGGAGGTTTTTCGTTGGAGTGGGGAGAATCATGGAGTCGACGCAAAATAGGGCAGAGTTGGCCGTCGTTGTCGGGGACGACTTTCAGGGGAAGGGGCTAGCGGGGCAACTGATGACCATGCTGCTGGAGTTCGCAAGGGAAAGGAAGTTCGCGAGCGTCTACGCGCTGATCCTCCCCGAGAACATGCCCATGATCAACCTGGCGCGCAAGCTCGGTTTCCGCGTCACCCACCAAGAAGACAAGCTTGTGATAGCGGAACTACCCCTGGCAGGCTAGGCCGCAGCGATCTTCGCCGAGCGTTTGTAGCAGAAGAGTAGGAGAAGGGCTGGACCCTCTGCTCAGTCGTGGTACTTCTTTTCGCCCGCGCGTATGGCCACCTTGAGCCAGTTCTCTTTCGGCGGCAACGGGCAGACGTAGTCGTCAGAATAGGCGCAGTACGGGTTGTAGGCAAGGTTGAAGTCGACGGCGTACAAGTCGTTGTGCTCGACCTCCAGGTCGATATAGCGCGCTGCTCCGTAGGTCTCGGTCCCTGACGTGGCATCCCTGAACGGGATGAAGATGCTGGGGTCTTCTCTCTCGGCAGACTGGTAGGCGAAGAGCCTGACAGGCTCACCTCCTATTGAAAGGTCGAAGTATCCTATCCTGTTGAAGAGCTGCCGAGTCCCCTTGCTCGTGGTCATTATGACGCTCTCCGGCTTCTCGATGCGCTGGAGCTTTGTTTCGAACCTGAAGCTCGGGTCGGCCCCATAGTACTTCAGCCCGCTGAATGGCCCGTAGGTTGATTGGGAGGCGGGCGAATCGGGGTCTCGGCCGAAGTACTCGTCCTTTCGCTGCCTGGACCTGACAAGGGCCCGCTGCCAGGTCTCGACGTCCTCGGGTTTCATCCTTCGCGTTCCCGGCACTGCTTCAAGAATAATCTTTCCGACCCAAACCCCTCAATGCGGCGACAACGGCATGGCGGTCGACGTACGTGAGCAGGATGAGCGCGACCAGCGGGATGAAGGTATAGGGATAGGGCGGGGTGAGCGCACCCGTTGTGAAGACCATCTTCAGAAAACCCAGGAAGGTGGGGGGGTTGAACAGCGCGACGTTCGTTAATACCAAGGCGCCCGCTGCGTAGACGGCTGTGGTCCGAAGGTTCTTGCTGTAGGCTATCATCAGCGGAGCCCCAAGCAGAGCGAACCTGGGGTCGAAGGCCGCCAGCGCGAAGACGACTCCAGCAGCTCGTGGTCTTCCCGACTTTGCAAGGGTGAGCGCCGAGAGAAGCAGGAATGTGTCCAGCACTTTGCACTGGCCTTCAGCCCACTGCCAGAAGTAGAAGACAGAGATGCTCCAATTGGGATCGGGGAGTGGAAAGGGCAAGACAAGCACCAGAGCCGTCACTGCGACGGCCACGACGAAGCCTTTTCCCTTCAGGAGGGTGTAGAGCATGACCGCCATCAGAGGAAGCAGCGCGAACTGGAGGACATCGAAAGCGACGAGGGCCGACCCGTACGGAAAAGACAGGAAGGGAGACACCAGAATAAGGAAGGACGGGAGATACTTGTACCCCTGCGGCTGCGGCAGGATCGCGGGTTCGCCGTCGGTCAACGCGCCATGGAAGTAGACCTGGGCTGGGTCGTTGAAGAGCCGCCAGGCAGCGGTGTAGTACGCGGAGAAGTCCTTTGCCAGAGGCTGGTCGGACACGCAGCAGCCGCTGTCGATCCTGGAAGTCTCGGGGAAGGCCATTGCGAAGATGGCGAGGTTGACAAGAATCAAACATGCGGCAATGACCGCGAACGCGCGCTTCCCCCTGACGGTCAAACCCTCCGCCGACAGTTGTCTAGACACCCTGCTTCGCGGGCGACCGATTCAGGATTTTCGCCCAGTCGTACTTGAACACGAAGATGCCAAGTACGATCATCACCAGCGAAAGGATTATCGAGAGTTCCAAGCTCGACAGTCCCAGATAATGCCTCGTCAGGTAAGCTATGTTGATGATGCCGAAGAATTCGAGAGAAATCTCCACGGTGCTCTTGACCAGCTTCGCGCCCGTGGTGACGGATATCATCGGTAGGAGCCTCCCCCTGGTCCCGCCCGCGCCGATGAAGATGTAGTCGTCCAGGGGAAGCAGCGGAATGACGGCTGCGACGAAGACCGCGAGCAGGAAGCTCCTGTGCTGCAGCCATTGCTCGAGAAGCTGGACGTTCTTGTTGCCCGCGAGCTGTCGCTCGAACACCTTCGCGCTACCATAGATGACGATCTTTCCGAGGGCAGCACCGAGGGCCGTGATGCCCACGATCAGCGCAAAAGCTTCGAAGGAGAAGCCGAAGGAGATCAGCTCCGTGGTGGCTATCAGGGTGTAGGAGGCGCCGAAGAAAGGAGTCGCGTTTGAGACCAGAGAGACAATGAACAGGCCTGCCAGGCTGAAGAGGAACCGGTAGCTCGCGTGAAACCCTCCCGGCACGGCCAGGGCTATGCCAGCCAGCAGGACGAGGCTCCGATAACCCACCGGTCTCACCTATCATGCCCGCGAGTCCCTGCTTTTCTCTGTTCCACCGAATCCGCCTGTTTCGGGACTGGAGTTGCCCCCGAGTCTGCCCAGCTGCTCGAGCGGCTCGGTCTTTCGAGAGTCATCATGCTTAGATATTGCCACGACTCGTTCTCCTTTGATTTGAGCCAGAAGGTTGCGACTCTACAGGACGTGATGACAAGGAGCGTCGTTACTGCGTCAACCTCGGCCACCCTAGAATACGTTCGCTCGCAGATGCTTCAGCGCAGGATAAGCAGGATTGTGATGGTCAACGAGTGGTCCACACCGGTAGGCATAATCACGGACAAGGACATCATGCGGTACACTCTGGAGAACGATTCGAAGAAACTGGATCAGGTAATCGCGCTTTCAGTTATGAGCAAGCCGCTCGTCAAGGACACTGAATCGACACCCGTCTCTTCCTGTGCGAAGAGGATGCTTGACACGGCGATAAGCTCCGTGGTCGTGGTGCGAGGAGACAAAGTCGTTGGAATCGTGACCAAGACAGACCTGTGCATGTTTTATGCCACGAGCGGCGAAAGGCGCGACGAAGTCCGGGACGTGATGACTGTCAGACCGATTACGATAGGCGGCTCCCAGAGCATACTCGATGCGGCAAGGATAATGTGCGAAAAGAACATCTCCAGGCTCCCAGTGGTGGACGGTCATCTCGAAGGAATAGTAACTGCCTCGGACCTCACGGCCGTGAACCCAGCCCTTTCTCCAGCTGCGACGAGGGCCAAATCGAAGGACCCACTGATGTGGGAGAAGTTAGCCCCTCCAAAGGAAGCCGGTCCCAAGAGCGTGGCCGACGTAATGACCCGCAACCCAATCACGATTCTCTACACCGCCTACCTCTCCGACGCTGCCAAGTTGATGATATTTCATCACGTCAGCGGGCTTCCCGTCCTGGACGCGGCAAACGTTCTGGTGGGAATCGTGACCAAGACTGACGTGACAAAAGCGCTCACGGGCGAGAAGAGATGGCTCCGAGCCTGAATGTGGGGTCGACCGATTCGGACTTGCGGCACGAGAATCTTCGATGTGCGGTGCCGCGACAGACGCTGGTTGCCATCATTGAGAAACGCCGTTGACCGTAATAATCAGAAACGAGTCGGCGGGATGGTTTTCCCAGTGATTTCGAGCGAGACGAAGTTCGATGTGGTTGTCATCGGGGCAGGAGTGGTCGGCATGGCCTCTGCCTATCACATTAAACAGGGCAGTCCGGAGAAGAGCGTGTTAGTTCTTGAAAGGTACGCGGACGTCGGCCAGGGCAACACGGCGAGGAGCAACGCCATGTTCAGGAACACCTTCACTTCCCCCGACAACCAGGTGCTCGCGGGCTCCTCGATCGATTTCTACCTTCACGTGCAGAAGGAGCTGGGCATCGACATCGGAATCGACCTCATCGGGTACCTCTGGATGATGAGCCCGAGGCAGAGGGCCGCTTGCGAGAGGCACATCAGGACGATGGAAGAAAACGGGGTCGAAGTGAAGCTCTACGAAAGGGCCGAGCTGGAGAAGATGATTCCTGGGCTCGTGACGAAGTTCAACGGCTCGGAGGAGGCTGGGCTGATGAAGCTAGAGGACATTGACGCCGCTCTCCTCGGCAGGAAGTGCGGTCGCCTCGCTCCTGACAATCTGACGGCCTTCTACAGGGACCAGTTCCTGAAGCTCGGCGGAAAGATATCGTTCAACACCGAAGCGGAGAGGCTCGTATTCGAGGCCGTGGGTGGGCTGGGGATCCAGGGAGAGCCCTTTGCGTGGCAGGACTCGCGGGTCACCGGAGTGAAGACGGGAGACGGGAAAGTGGTCAGGGCCGACAAGGTGGTCGTCGCTGCCGGTGCCTGGAACAGCGAACTGCTCGACGGCTCGGGGATTGACGGGCACGTCAAGAACAAGAAGAGGCAGACCTTCGGCCTCCCGGTCAAGGGGAACGCGGCCTTGGAGAAGCTGCTCCACGCCAAGGGTTTCAACCAGTCCGGAACTCTTCCGTTCACGATTCTGCCGAAATCGGGCCTCTACCTCAAGCCAGTCAAGGAGGAGGGCGAGTTCCTCGTGGCGTGCGAGGACGAGATAAACAGGCCGTTCATCACCGTCCCCGAGCACGACCTGGAGAAGTACCAGGCGGAGCTCGACTACTACGAGATGAGCATCTACCACGTGCTGCGAGAGTACCTGCCGCCCTTCGAGGGCGTGAGGCCTACGAGGATGTGGGCCGGACTCTACTCGTACAACACCATAGACAACATGCCGTACGTTTTCGAGGAGGACGGGGTCGTGGCTGTGGGAGGCGACAGCGGAAGCGGAGTGATGAAGGGCGACGCCATGGGAAGGGTCGTCGAGGCTGTCTGCAGAAGCGGTTCGGGCGCTACAGCCGAGCTTTACGGAGGGAGGCAATACAAGGCATCCAGGCTCGGGTTCAAGTCGCGCAGCCTGGAAAGGGAAGAATGGGTAATCTGAGGCTGTTCCTCAGACACGGTTCATGAAGATTCCTCGCCTCACCGTCTGCGGACGAAATGCGGGGTCCCAATCCTCTTAAGCTGCAGCTCTGCGACCAGCGTCGGAATTTCAAATGCGGTTCTATATCGTCGACGTGTTCGGCGTTGGCAAGTACACGGGGAACCAGCTCGCGGTCTTCAGGAACGCGCGGCCGCTGACCACAAAGGAGATGCAGGCCATCGCGCGGGAGTTGAACTTCTCGGAGACCACCTTCATTCTGTCAGACAGGCCGCGGGACGGAGGGTTCGACGTGAGGATATTCACTCCGAACGAGGAGCTGCCGTTCGCAGGGCACCCGACTCTTGGGACTGCCTACGTCATAATGCGAGAAATCTTGAGGAAGCAAGTGAACGGTGTGTCTCTCAACCTGAAGGTCGGGAAGATACCCGTGACCGCGGTCTACCGGGGAAAGAAGCTCGACCTGCTTTGGATGAGGCAGAATCAGCCCACGTTCGGGTCGGAGGTCGACACCGGAAAGGTCGCTTCCACGCTTGGTCTGGATGAGGTAGAGCTTGACTCCCGCTTTCCACTCGAGGAGGTTTCAACTGGAATCTCCTTCATCATTACCCCTCTGAGGTCGAGGGAGTCGGTCAAGCGCTGCAGGGTAAACTTGGAGAGGTATCAGGAGCTGATGAAAGGCATCGAGTCGAAGGGAATCCTGGTCTTCTGTCCCGAGCCGAACGACGGGAGAAACGACCTACATGCCAGGATGTTTGCCCCAGGCGTCGGCGTGATGGAGGACCCGGCCACGGGGAGTGCCAACGGGTGCCTCGCGGCCTACCTGGTGAAGCATCATTTCTTCGGGAAGACAGAATTGAAGGTGCGCGTTGAACAGGGCTACGAAATCGCTAGACCTTCCTTGCTTTATCTAAGAGCCAGCGAACGCGGGGGCGTCATAGAGGTGAACGTCGGCGGCAAGGCTGCGATGGTCGCCAAGGGCGATTTCGTTTAGGCACCCTTCCGCTCGATTCGCAGCGATCGGGTCGGTCGTCTGGTTCTTGCTATTATGACGGAATCGTTCTTGGATTGTCCCACGAAATCGCGACTCAGGCCGACCCGTAGACCGGCGGGGGCGGCGGCGGCCGCCTGCGTGTGAGAGCGATAGCGAAGAGCACGAACACGACGCCCACGATTGCGCCGACTGCGAATACCGGGATGTAGCTCCCCATCTGCGTGGAAGGCTGAGAATTCGTCGGCTTTGTAGGCAGCTCCAGCGGTTGAGTCGATGCCGCACTGGAGGTCGTGTTCGATGCTGGAACGGTTGTGGAGAAACTCGAGGTCGATGTCGTTGTAGTGCTCGTGGTTCCTGCGCTGCTTGTGGTCGTGGTGGTGGTTGTCTGGCTCGTTGTCCCACCAGTTGTCTGCGATGTCGCAATCAATGAACCCGGATTAAGCGACAGCGAGGCGTTGCCAAGGTAGGAGTAATTCGGGTTGGCCCCGGGGGCGAGCTGCGCGAGTCCGTTCGCATAAGTCACTACGAGGTTGTCCGCTGCCTCTCCCGTGTCGCCGCTGAAACCGTAGTAGCTGGGAAACGAGGAGAGTGCTCCGCTGGTGTCGTTCTGATAGAACAATCCCAGAGTCGCGTTCAGCTGTATGAAGTATGCGGACTCCAGGTTGCCCTCGCCCGCGAAAACCAGCTCTGCGTCGTAGTAGAGACCGGTCGGAGGAGTAGCGTTTCCTGAAACCTCGAAGCCTGAGGCCTGGACGCTCGGGTCGTGTATGGTGACGTTGTCGTACCAGTCTGTGGAGGCCGCTACGGCCGCCCCATTGGACAGGAGGCGATACCCCAGCTGCACCGACACCCCGACGCCGGGGATTGTGGTCACTTTCATCAGCAGCGCTAAGTTGAGAGGGAGTGCGTAGGTCACGTTGCTCAGCGAGTACGTGTACAAATTCGGTCCGGAGGAGCCAGGACCGGTTCCGCTCTGGTAGACGAAACCGCCGTTCTGGAAGTTGGTAGAGGTGATTGTCTGGTTGCTCAGGTAGCCTGCCGAGTCTGTGACGTTCCAGATTTCGTTGCCGATGGACACCTTCGACGCCCCGGTCACGAAGTCGGGCACGTTCTGCACCCAGTAGACCTTCTGAGAGGGAACTCCGGTGTCGTTGACGACCAGCATCGCGTTGAGCTGTAGGGTGGCGCCCGTGGGGTTCACGCCATACTGGTTGGCGTCCGGTGTGTTGACCTGAATCGACGATATATTGGCGACGCCCACGATTTGGCTGGTCAAGACCTGGTAGGAAGACACCGTGGCCGAGTCGTTCTTTATTCCAAACGAGGCGATTCCTGACGCCAGGGGCGTTGAAAGGGGTCCGTAGCTGTAGGGAGTGCTGGGAGAGACCTGGAAGCCGAACTGAATGAGCGCCCTTGTCTGGTAGGCGTAGAATACCAAGAAGTACCGTCCTGGTTGGATGGCGACTGTGTTCTGGACGCCCGTTCCGTTCTGGTATGTGACGGAATTGGAAATGGGGTCCGTGAGGTTGTTCTGCCAGGCGTCGTACTGAGCAGCTGTCATCAGGGCGGTTGAGACAGGAGCGCTGCTTGAGGCCGCGTAGGCAACAGTGGTGTTGGCCGAGAAGGAGTCTAGCTCAAAGCCACGGTAGGAACCTCGGCGCAGCAGGATTGACTGGCTCATCGCGACGGCCTGCGCCGAAGCAGCAGGCGTCTTTGATACGGGAGATGTCGTCGCGACCGATATAGGCGCCAACTGGGATGACAGCAGGATTGAGAACACAATGAGGGGGACAAGGAAGGCGAAGACGCTTCGGTTCCTTCCACCCGGCGCGGGCGTTCTATGGTTGTTGCTGGCTTGTGGCAATTGCTGAAATCTTGTTCCAAGCAGGCCAGCTCTGCGCGTGCGTAAATGCTCTTTCCAAAATCTATCCAATATCTTACCTTTATCGCCCCGAAATCTCTACGTAATAGCTGGTCTTCGCCACGAGGCAGCGGGAAAGTCGCTCCGAATTCCGGGAGGCACAATGCCAGCGTTTGGCTTGATCCAACACCGACGGGAACTTACGGCGCCCGCGTACATCGGTCGAAGACTCCATCGCGCGGAGCCCTTATCAATCAGCGTGCTATCTTGCGTCCAGAGGTGAAACGAAAGATGCCAAGAGCAATCCCTTCCAAAGACAAGTTCGCGGAGTTCAGTGAAGCCATGAGCAAGATGGAGACGGCCCGCCTGGAGATGTTCATCGCCAACGCGCCCAAGTACGCCGAGGGCCTGGGAGCATTCAGAGCCGCACTGCAGAAGTCAGGGTTCTCCGCAGAGGAGTCGATGCAGATAGTCCTCAAGTCGATGGAACAGCCCCGACGGGGACCGATGTTCCACGGGAAGCCCGGCGGTCGCTGGCGCTAGCCCCTGAGGGCTGCGGCGCTGGGGCCGTTCAAGCGCTGCCACTGACCTGGCCTGCAACATTCGTCTTGATTCGTCCTGCACAGCGAAAGTCGAGCGGCGGCTCATGCAGGAGGCAATGCCTCGACGATTGCCACTGGGGACTTCATCCAGTTTCGAATTCTTGCTTCGCTTACTGGCTCTTGCCCGTGTACACGCCTACGTAGATCAGTATCACGGTCAGAACCCACAGGGCAACCGTGGTCATGTCGTAGACATTGTCAAGATCCACGGCCCCGTTCACGATAAGTCCGATTATCGCGACCAATCCAGCAACCACCAGAAGCCACTTGTTCATTCTTTGACGACCGGGCGACAACGAGGGAATATTTAGAGATACCTTCCGCCGTCGGCGACGAATCCCAGCGTTCCGCACGATGGAGAAGGGGAGAAGCGTCTTTTCCCGTTTCGCTCATTCCCCTATGCCAGCTGTGCTTCCTTTGTTGCGTTCCGGCCGCGACGGCCTCACTTCGGTATCGTTCGTGCTCTCCCTGGATTGTATGCTAGGGGGCTTCTCGGTTTCCCGTAGTCATTCCCTCGCTTTAATACTCCGGCGAACGTGATACTTGTGTGCCGAGTTCGGGACCGCGACGGCGGCGGATGAATGACACTCATTGACCACTCTGGAGCAGTTCTCTGGCAGAAGGTACATCAACCTCGAATCATACAAGAAGAACGGCGAGCCTAAACAGACCCCAGTCCAGTCGCTTGAGCACGATGGTCTGGTCTACGTCCGCACCGGTCCTACAACTTGGAAGGTGAAACGGATTCGAAGGAACCCGCGCGTCCGCGTGGCATTGTCAGACAGAAGAGGGAATCCAGTCGGGGCGTGGGTCGAAGGGGAGGCACACATGCTAGAGGGGCAAGACAGAGAGGGGATGCTGAAGGTCTTCCGGAAGGAGTATGGGGCTATCGGTTACGCACTAGTCGGGCTTGTCGGCCGATTGAGAGGCGGGCAGTTGACAGCGGTCATTTCAATCGAACTCAAGGAGTCTTGAGTCCCACAGAACGGGCAACAAGAGTCAGCTTTCCAGGCCGTGCTTTTTCATGATGTCAGCCTCGGCAGCCCTGACCTCCCTGACCTGGGACGCCAGCTTCGTGGTAAACCGATAGTCGCTGATTCCCACGTAGAGCCACGCAATAACCAAGACCAGCTCAACCAGCTCGAGGCCCATGAAGAGCGGGTCGCCGAGGTTCACGGTAACCGACGTCACCCCTTCGAAGGGGAGGACGAGCTGAGACACGAAGCTTAGACCCAGGAGCACGGTCACTGCGATGGTGACCACCGCGAGGCTTCTGATCTTCCGGCTCCCCTTCTCCACGTGTTGCAGCATGCTGTCGTGGGCCTCATGAAGTAGAGTCATCGAGCTGGGTTTCTCTTCAGTCATACATCCTCAACTATCCATTCTACCCATAAAAGCGGTGCTGACTTCAGGTCAGTCATACAGGCAGGTCCTTCCTGAGTTCCGACCATTTGTGGTAAACCTCGCATCCCACTTCGGTCGCAGCGTACACTTCCTGCTGGCCGGCCGCCTCCCTGCGGATTAGCCCCCTCTCAAGCATCTTGTCTGTGAATCCGGCGAGCCTTCCATAGTTGATGTTACACGCCTGCGCTAGGCGCGTGGGCCCCTTCGGGCCATCCATCAGGTTCGCCAGTATATCGATGTAGATGGCGCTGGGCTCCCTCTTGTCCAAGCGAGTCAGACATGTTCGCTTCCATAGATAAGCGCTGATGAACTGGGCTTCAGCGACTCGGCTTCAACCCTGCTTCTTCTTCGGGCGTTGACCGTCGTCAGCTAGGACCTGAAGGACTTCAGGAATTTGACAAGTGCCACGAAATTCGGGTTGTCCCCGGCGTTGTTCAGCCTGACGCTATAGTCCCTTCCATTCAGAGTGACCCTCCTCTCCGCTTGGTAGTCCGTCTCCGTGTAGAAGACCCATGCGTAATGAAGCCGGCCCTTCATGTTCTCAGCTACCGATTCCGGAGACGGAATGAACTCGCCGACGAGGAAGGCAACACCATCGAACCAGTTCACCAATGCCGTCCCTCCTTGCTTCTGCGCCTCGACCTGGGCTGTAATGAACTGGAAGAATGCTGGAACTTCGAGCTTCCTAATCTCGTGGACGATTATCTTCGAATACGGCAGATACTCTATTTCGACCATCGTTTGGTTCCCCTTTCGTTTCCTATTTCAGGCTATTGACGTTTGAAAGGGCTGACCTTTGATGTGGAGGGGAAGAGCATGGATCGGCGAGGGAAACTGACGGGGTAGACAGGCCGTCAAAGACCGAGAAAAAGCCCGCAACCTCCCTGCGCGACGGACTGACTTGAAGTCAGGACTTCAGGTGCGTAATTTCCTTTAAT
>Ga0187812_1000675_pt1 | contig 12058 bp, 7 predicted proteins | sample NC_S_2_FD_130582 | JGI IMG/M metagenome (GOLD analysis project Ga0187812, IMG submission 130582) | Wetland sediment microbial communities from Neuse River Estuary, North Carolina, USA - ASW-S_2 | ecosystem: Environmental > Aquatic > Freshwater > Wetlands > Sediment | place: USA: North Carolina... | reverse complement strand
GGCGTCACCGCCGGCAACGGGCAGGATGGCTCAGGTGGCATCTCGCCAGGCTCCGGCGGCACCGGCGGGACCGCCGCGACGCCTGCCGGGACAGGCGGGACGGGCGCCGGAGGCGGCGGCGGCGGAGGCGCGCGCGGCGGCGAGGGCGGCTCCGGCGACAGCCAGGGCGTTGCCGGAGGCGGCGGCGGTGCGGGAAGCTCGGCGGCCAACAGCTCCCTGGTGGCCGGGGTGGCAATCCTAACCGCGACCACGACCGGCAACGGCAAGGTAAGCCTTTTCTGGATAAGCGGCTTATCTCCGTACACGGTGTCGCCGCATGGCAGCCGCCGCGCGAACCCACCGCCTGCCGGTCATCCTTCCGAGCGAAGGTACTGAACGAGCCTGGGAACCTCGGATAGCGGCGATTACCCGTACCTGGCCTGGGTCAACCCGATGTTAATGGTGCGCGAGCACGACCCGCAAGCCGATGATGTCGCGCTAGGGAATGCCGGGGCTTTGTGCACGGAATTCCTCGCTGAGGGAGTTCGCGGCCTCGCCAATGATCTCTAGGAGGCGTTCCACTGCGAGCTGCCTGATCCGGTCCTTGTCCCAGGCGTGCCGTCGCACAGGTAGCTGCGGAGCCTGCTGTGCCTGACCAGGCAGACAACGTTCAAGACTAGCCTGCCGCTGATCCGGGGCTTGCCTGCTCTGCCTCGTTGTACAGGTGAATCCAGCCGATTCGCTGCGGCAGCGACGCCCAGCTCGCATCTCGTCTTGCCGCCGCATCGCCCGTGAGTTTGTAGGCCCGCCCGGCGACCCGTGAATAGGCCTGGACCCGCCGGGCCCGGCGCCTGCGGAGATTTCCGAAGGTCTCGAAAAGCGGGCCGTACTCCTTCAGCCCGCCCGCGCCGACAAGCGCGCCGAGGGCGTATGCGTCTTCTATCGCCAGGCCTGCGCCTTGGCCCTGATGCGGAAGGGGAGCGTGCGCGGCATCGCCGAGGAGCACTACCCGGCCGCGACTCCATCGGCACACAGGTGGCAGGTCGGCGAGAGCCCAGAAACTCATGTCCCCTTCGATGTTGCGTATGAGGTCGAGGATGCGACGATCCCAGGAGTATGCCGCGAAGATGGCGAGCGCCTGATCCGGGGTGGCCGGCGCGCGATTCGATGATCGTGTCCAGTCCGGGAGGCGGAGCGGCGTATATACCGCAAGCAGGTTTATCGTTGTTCCCCCATCGAGCCCGTAGTAGACGGCATGCGTACCGGGTCCGCACCAGATATGCAGCGAACCAGGATCCGGCAGGTCCGGAACCTTCCCGGCCCGGATGATGCCCCGGAACCCGATTTCACCGGAATGGCGAGGTGCTACTTCTCCGCAGACGTAGCGCCGCGCTGTCGACTGCACGCCGTCGGCACCCACGACGATGCGCGCGACGAGGTCATCGCCATTCCCGAAGTGCAAGCGCACCCCGGCGGGCTCGTCGGACAGGCGCACCAGCCGGTGGCCGAGGCTGATGTGGTCCTGTGGCACCGCGGCGGCGAGAAGCCGCTGGAGGGTTACGCGATGGAGAGTCAGCAATGGCGCTCCCACAGCCTGCCGGTACCACTCTCCGATGGGATGGGACCACAGCAGCCCGCCGTCCAGCCATGAGCGCACCTCAAACGCTGGCGGCTCATTGGCAACATCCGTAAGGTTAATGCTCAGACGTCGCAGCAAGCGACTCGCGTTACCGGCGATGGCGATCCCGGCGCCGATCTCCCGGAGCTCGGTGTCCTGCTCGAAGACCCGCACGGATATCGACTGCTGCAGCAGGCTCGCCGCGAGCGTCAAGCCGCCGATGCCCGCGCCGACAATGGCGACGTCACACTCGTGAGTCATATCCTGTCACCCGCCTCCGCCTGTCGCCCCGCGCCCGGCCATCCGCCCACTGTCTACTGGTGCGAGGTTGAGGCCTGGTGAAGTTCCGGTTGCGCCATCCGCCGCTGCGCCGGCCCGAAGAACGGCCCGCTCGCGGTGCCGCGCGCACGTACCGGCACCCAGATCTTGTCGCCGTGCTCGGCGAAGTCCTCGATGGTGGACGAGATGTCCGGAAACGTGCTGTGCACGTCGCGGATGGCGGCCCGGACGTGTTCGCGGGCCTGCTCGCCGGCCGGCGAGCAGGCCCGCCACGCTGCGGCAAGGGGCTCAGCCTGCGGGTGCCGGAGCTGGGAGGAGGCCGAGCTGTTCGAGCATCGCCAGCCGGTCGAACAGCAGGTTGAACGAGGCGTGCTTGCCGTCGCGGTAGCGGAGCACGTGGATGTAGTCCACGGCGACCTGGCGGCCGGTGGGCGCGATGTCGCCGGCCGGGCTGTGCAGGGTGCCGTGGTGGGTTCCGGTGAAGGTGCCCTCCTCGACAGCGATGTCCCCGGCGATGTGCACGGCGTGGACGTCGATGTGGGCGTCGGGGAAGGCATCCCACCAGCCGGCGAAGAACTGCGCGCAGGCCGCCTTCCCCTGGCCGCTGATGCCGCCCGGCGCCTGATAGACGACATCGTCGGCGAGCACGCTGGTGAACCCGTCGATGTCATGGGCGTTGAAGGTGTCCGTGCCCTTCTCGAATGCCTCGCGTACGGTCATTGCCATCGAGATCTCCTTCAGCAGGTGATGTGATAGCCATACCGTCGCGCATCTGACGGGTGGTTCGCGGTAGGGCCGGCACCCTAGTCTTTTCTGCTGCCGAGGGCTCGCGGCAGCTGGTCGCGGCCGCCGATCCCGAGCTTGGCGTAGGCGTGGGCGAGGTGGCCCTCGACGGCCTTGAGGGTCACGTACAGCTCACCGGCGATGTCGCGGTTGGAGCGGCCGTCGGCGGCCAGCCGGGCGATGCGCAGCTCGCTGGGGGTCAGCGCGTCTACCCCGGTGCGCCACGGGCGCCGCGGGCGGGCCCCGGCCGCGATGAGCTCGTCGCGGGCCCGGGCGGCCAGCGGCCGGGCACCACACTGGGCGGCCAGCTCCAGTGCCCGGGCCAGCGGCTCGCGGGCCGCGGCGCGTTCACCCGACCGGCGCAGGGCTGCTCCGAGTTCGGCCAATGACCGGGCGCGTTCGAGCAGGGCGGGCGAGCGGTCAAGCGTGGCCACCGATTCGCGCAGCAGCGCGAGGCCTTCGGGCCCGCCGCGGGCCAGCCCGGCGGTCCGCAGCGCGATCCCCAGCGCGCGCGGCGCGCCGAACACCCGCACGTCGGCGAGCTCGGCGTCGGCCAGCTGACGGGCGTCCTGGTATCGGCCTAGCCGCGAAAGCGCGAGCGCGGCGCCGGAGCGGGCGTGCACGTAACCCGTGTCGCGGATCGGCATGCCCCACACGCCGGCGCTGAACAGCGCCTGGCAAGCCTGGAAGTCCGCGAGCGCGTCGGCGGCCCGGCCCTGGGCCAGCCGCAGCCGCCCGCGAGCAGCCGGGATGAGCACCGTACCCACGCCCGCAGGCCACCCCTGCTGCGGGAGCAGGTCCAACAGGGCTTGCGCCTCGCCGAGCTCGCCGGCCTCGACGGCGATATCCGATAGCACGGTGGCGGCGAATCCGAGCCCTGGCGCGAAGTCGCTTTCCTGCAGTACGCGCAGCGCCACCCGGGCCGCCGCGTCGGCTTCATCCAGGGCGCCCAGCCGCAGCTTGAGCAGGCCGAGGGTGGAATAGGCGGCCACGAAACCACGCGCCGAACCGCCGTGGTGCACCTGGGCCAGCATCGGCTCGAGCGACTTCTCGACCGTGCCGAACCGCTCGGCTGTGACCAGTACCCACAGCAGCGCCGCCCGCGTGTCCCAGTTCTCGGCCTCCGGGCCCGCGAGCGTGTCCTCCAGCAGCGCCGCGATCTGGCCGGCGGGCCGGCCCGCCAGCAGCATCGTCATGGCCCGCGCGACCGCGAACGGTTCGCTGGCAGCCTCCGGGCTGCGGGAGCCCAGCCGGGCGAGCACGGGCACGACCCGGTCCGCGCGACGCGCATCATGCAGGCCGCAGACCACCAGCTCGCCCTCCAGCCGGGCCGCCAGCTGCGGGTCGGCATCGCCGAGTTCGGCGAGCGCCCGTCCGATGACGTCCACCGCATCCACCCACCGGAACAACGCCGCGTATGCCTCGGCGACCTCCAGCGCAATCCCGGCACGCTCCCGCGGGCTGGCAGCTAGCTGCAGCGCCTCCTCCAGCAGCACGAACGCCCGCTGCCGCCCCGCGGTCACCTGCGCGCGAGCTGCCTCCCGCAGCACCCCGGCCCGCTGCCCGGGTGGCGGCGGCTCGGCCAGCGCCCGGTCCAGCAGGACCGCTGCGGCCTGCGGCGCGCCAGTGCCCCTCGCCGCCTCCGCCGCCTCCTGCAGCCGGGCGAGCACCCAGCCATCCCCGGCCGGCCACAGCCGGAGAAGGTGCGCGGCCACCTGCCCCGGCGGAGCGGCATCGGCATGCAGCAGCCGGGCCGCACAGCGATGGGCGCGGTCCTGGCCGCCGCTGTCCAGCGAGGCCTCCAGCGCATCACGGATCACCGGGTGCACGAACCGCGGCCGGTCACCGGCCGCCAGCACCTCGGCCCGGACCAGGCCCCCGGCGAGCTGCGCGGCGGCGGCCATGGTCACGCCCGCCATCGCGGCCGCAGTTCGCAGCTCGCCGGCATCCCCCAGCACGGCCAGCGCCTGCGCCAGGCCCAGCGCGCCCGGGCCCAGGCCGCTCACCCGGGCGATCACCTGCCGCGCGATCCCCTCCAGGCCTCCCGCCAGCACCTCAGCCGGCTGCAACGCGGCCAGTGGCCGGCCGCTGAGCTCAGCCGCCCGCAGCAGCTCGGCCAGGTACAGCGGATTACCGTCGCAGGCCGCATACACCGCCGCACACAGCTCACCGCTGGCCTCCCCGCCGCCCGCCGCGCGGATCACGGCACTGACCGCCTCCTCGCTCAGCAGCGCAGGCCGCAGAACCGCCGCTTGCGCACGCACCGCCAGGAGCGGGGCACCCATCGCCACCGGGCCGCCCGGGCGCAGCGCCACCAGCATCCCCGCCGCCAGCCCCTCCAGCCGCTGCGCCAGGTAAGCCAGCCAGCGCAGTGAGGGCTCATCTGCCCAGTGCGCGTCATCAACGGCGATCAGCACCGGCCTGCTCGCCGCCAGGTTGACCACCAGCCAGTACAAGCCGTGCACCACCGCGAACGAGCTATCACCAGCGGGCAGCACGGACACCTCGCCGGCCAGCAGCGGCCACACCGCGGCGGCCGGGCCTGCCAGCAGCGCCGCACGCTCACCCTCCCCCGCAGACGCCAGGCGCCGCTCGAACAACTGGCGTACCACTCCGAACGCGAAACCTGACTCCAGCTCCGAGCCCCGGGCACGCACCACCTCGTGCCCAAGCTCATCCGCCCGCGAGCAGGCCGCCTCAACCAGCGAGGTCTTCCCGATGCCGGCCCGGCCCTCGATCAGCAGCACCCCGCCGCGGTGCTCCAGCAGCTCCTCGACCGCTGCCAGGTCACGCTCGCGCTCACGCAGCCTCCCCACCAGGCCAGCGTGCCGCCTCCGCCCCACTTCCGTCCACACCATGCCGACCCGCCGGACAAAGATGCAGAACTCCAAGCCGGCCGGCGTGTCCCCGCGTGATCGTCCAGGGCCATCACACGGCATCGCACAAAGTCGGCAACCTGACGCGCTGCAGACCGGGCAACCCGAGCAGCCGCGACCGAATCCGCTGCCGCCCAGAACCGGACGCTCCGCGCGCACTCACACCTGGGACAACTCCGGATCTCAGCCGCGCTGATTCGGCGATTTGTTCGAGTCATGCAGCCTGGTGTCTCCGGCTCGCTGGCGGCCGTTGGTCACGACTGGTGCCCGCGCGCGGAAGACGGCCGCAAGACCTCTGGCCTCCTGGCAGCCGGCTGAGCGAGTTCGCAGGCGTGAGCCCGGGTGAGGCCTGCGGGGATGACCGTGGCCGGAGAGCGGCTGACGGCTACACAAGCGCAGCGGTGCTGGTGACTTCGGCGCCGTAGTAGGTGCGCAGGTAGTGCAGCGCGTCGTCTTGGGCCTGCTGGTAGCGGCCGGCGGCGAACGGCTCGTAGACGGCGGTGGCGTCGCTGACGGCGATCACCTTTATGCCGCGTGCGAAGGCGTCGTAGCTGGTATGCCGGCAACAGCAGTCCGTGTGCTGCCCGGTCACCACGAGTCGGCTGATGCCATGCACCCGGCAGGTGGCATCCAGATCTGTCTGGGTGAAGGCAGAGTAATACCGCTTGGGGACGATCACGTCGCCGGGCTGCGGGGCCAGCTGGTCGATGACGGCCGCTCCCGGGCTGCCGGCCATGGCGTGCTCGCCGAAGACGGCAAGCTCGAAGTCGCCGGGACGGTGCGCGTCGTTACCGTAGACGACCAGCCAGTCGTCACGTTCGCGGGCCGCCTGGGTGAGCGCGGCGATGGGTTCGATGATCTGCCCGGCGGCCGGGTTGGCCAGCTTACCGCTGGTGAAGTCGGTGAGCATGTCGAGCACGAGCAAGGCGGTTGCCACTGGGAACTCCTCCCGTCGGGGCCGTTGTCGGCGGCGTGCCGCGGCGCCTCCCGCGCGGTTGCGGAACATCTGCACCAGCCCGCGGCCGGGGCCCGGATGTACTCTCACGGTAGTCCCCGGTCCAGACCGGACCGGGCCCGGCGGTTGCGTCGCTGCTGTCAACATGACGTTCGGCCCGATGTGGCTCAACGCGGACACGGCTATGCAGGTCACGGCAACGATGCCTCCCTGCGGCCGCGCCTGCCGCTTGCGACCTGCAGCTGAATCTTGCACAGGCCGGGCCACATCGTGCCGGATCTCGCCGGTCATCCGTGATGTTGCGGCCAGAGACCACGTAGTGGTGTGCTGCTGAAGATCGTGCTCCTGACGGTAGTACGGAAGACCCGGCAGCATTACCAGAGGCAGAACCCCATGCAGCCTGATCTGATCAGCCAGGCTGTTCCCGGTTCGAGACGGCTACCGTCACCCACCGCGACGTGCCCTCTGGTCAACGCGCGAAGATCTAATTGAGAATTGGCTACTCTGCTACCTGTCGCCGAATCGGCGCCACATCGGCATGTTATGTATCTGGTGAGCGAGCGGCGTGTTTGAACTCGACAGGTCTGTCGCGCTACCCATCTTCCTCTGCCTCCCAGCACTGCTTCCCGCTACATTGCGCTGCGAGAGGCATGTGCTACCGACGAGGAGCGTTAGATTTGATACTCAAGTAGTGGTAGTGATCACGGATAAGAATGGGGTGTGGTGATGGCGCCGGGTTGCTTCGGTCGCGAGGAGCCGAATAGAGCCTATTGTGGCCCGCTGCGAGATCGGAAGTGATCCGAGGGAGTATCGGAAATCATGTGAGGACTTACGACTCTACTCAATGCCATTTGCCGCGTCGAGAATCTGCCGCTATTGCAGAGATTCTCGGCGGGAGGCGCGATGTGAGTCAGGTAATCAGGCATTCCGAGGATAAAGTCCGGCCGCCGAGCGAACCTCGGCCCGCCCTGGTGCACGTCGGACGCCTTCGTTCCCGGGCCATCGCATGGTTCGTTCTCCCTGTCATTGCACGCCGCATCGCCCGGACGGCCCGTGCGAATGTGGACGCACCGAAGCGGTGGCGCCGCCGACTCATAGCGCGGATTGGTTACTACCTGGCCGCGCTGGGCGGGGTCATCCTGCTTTTCCGGCTAGGCCTAGCGCTTTACGGCGTCGTCCAGCACCGGCCGACACCGGTCGAGACCTACTGCACGGCGACCCATGGGGCGTGCGATGTGCTCTTCGGGTTCTTGACGCCGTTTCTCGCGATAGCCCTCGCGACGTTCATTTTCCTGGCCTGGCGTTTGTGGTGGGTGACGAGGCCTGTCTTCAGGAAGGCGCGGAGCCGAGCGCGTGAGCTGGTTCCGACTGCCGGAGCCATCATCCAGAAGATCGTGGGCCGCGACGAGCTGTGCACCGTGATCATGCAGGTCCTGCGCGACCGGGACAATCGCCGTCCGTACCTCATCGTGGGGGGAGTGGGGACAGGCAAGACGGCCGTGCTGGTGCGGCTCACCGAACTGCTGGCGCCGCGGCATGCCTTGCCGGTGCCGATCCGGCTCCGGGAGGTGGACAAGGAGTTTGATTTCGGCGAGCTGGCGCAACAGAGGTTCTGCGATGAGGTGAGCAACGGCGTGTTCCCGGTCGCCTTTGCCGAGCGCGTCTGGCAGCAACTCCGCAAAGATGACCGAGTGGTGGTGCTCGCCGACGGCCTCGAGGAAGCTTTTGCTGGAACCGTCAATGAGCGAAACCGCGACAACCTTATCCGGCAGGCGATACAGCAGGCCTACCAGCAGAAACTGCCGTTGGTGATCGCGTCGAGGCCGCATCAGCCGCTGGAGTCGACGCAGGCGGCGATCATGGAGCTTGAGCCGCTGAGCGAGGAAGCCGCTCTGGACTATGTAGAAGAGAACCGTGTTGCCCACGATGAACAGCGCCTGGACTGGATAGTGGAGACGGCAGATGTCACGGATTCGCCTCTTTATCTGCAAATAACCCGCGAACTCTATGACGCGGGCCTGCTGGAGCACCTGACCGGCGGATCAGGCAGTCAGCGCCTGGACACCCGCGGCGGCGACAGGTCGGCGATACGGTGGCGCCTTCTCGAGATGTGGAAGACGGCTCTCATCTCCGGCCACCTGTATCCCGAGGTCATCATCCGCGGGAAGGATCGTAAAGGCGCCATCGACTTCGTCTCAGCACTGGCTTGCGTCGGGCTGCTGATGGACAAGATCGAGGTCAGCTTCGAGGACCTGATGGGAACCGACCGCGACAGCCAGGCTCTGGGAGCCGGGGCCCAGCCACCTCAGGATGGCTGCGGAAAGCGCCACCGCCCCGGTTATCCCGCGATCCGGGAGGCACTGGCGAAGCGGACAGATCCCAGCGCTGTGCCTGATCCGGCCTGGGAAGCGGGGCGGCACCACTATAAGTCGGTGCTCTCGCTGGCCGCCTCCCGCTGCGAGGAACTCGGGCTCGTGGAGATGAAAGGCGACGGCGTCCGCTTCCAGCACAGCATTGTCCAGGCTTACCTGGGTTCGGAGTTTCTTGGTGCCCTGGATCCGGACGTGCTGAGAGCCGCGCTGAACGAACCAGGCAGGGAACTGCTGATCGCCATGGTCCTTGACTCCCGGCGAATTATCCCCGGCCGGGGTGCCCTGGCCGGCAATGCTCACCTAACCCACTACGAAGCCAGGCAGCAGAGGCACGTGAGCGCTCTCCTCGAAGCCGCACGGCAGCATCACGATGCGAAGGCATTCGATCTCTATGCTGCTGCTCTTGAGATAGACAGCGTCCAGAAACAGCCGCAGCACGCCGATATTGCCGAATCCCTAGAGGAGCGGTGGTGTGCGATAACGATCGGCGACCGAAGGACACTGGAGGAAGCGAAGCTCGGGGTCGTGCGTCGCTTCGGTGAGGGGATTCGTGAGATCGAACGGCGGAATTGCGGCACTCCCGCATACGAACGGATCTTCAAAATCGCCTGCAAAGAAGACTCCTACCCGCTGCGTATCGCGATAGCGCAAGAGATCGGCGCCGGCGGCGATCGGGCATTCGGCGCAATATGCAAAGGGCATAGCGATCCATGGGACGAATATCAGTCGAGAATGAAGGAGATGGAGGTTAAGGACAGGGCGCGGGCGGAAGCGAACGAAACGGAATATAAGCGCCTCAGGGCACGAGGGCATCCGGAGTCGGCCACTGAACGTGAGCGCCGCGAGGAAAAAGCGCACGATATTTACGAGAAAGCCGCCGAGAACAGGCACATGGAAAGGGAGAGCCTGTGGCGTGAGTTCATCATGTACGCTTGGCTGGCGCCCTTGCTTCTCGGCTCGGCTGGAGATGAGTACCGAGACGCCGCGCGAGCCTACCTAGACCTGTGGCTGAAGCATGTTCCGCGCCGGATATCAGCGCAGGGCGACACGACGTTGCCGGTCTCCATGGAGATCGCGCTCGCGCAGGGGTTCAAGAGCGCCGCCAACCGCAGGAAACTGCATCCAAGCACCTTTGCGGAAGCGCGTTCCCTGCTCTTGGAAAGAGCCGAGCAGATGCTTCAGGAATCCCATTTCTGGTACACCCACCTGACCTTGATCCACGCGCTTTGCCTGTGGTCGCTGCCCGATGACTCAGGCCCGGCCGCAGCTGCCCACGCCGGCGACCTGCGCCCGCAGCCAGAGCGGCAGTCCAGCACCGGCAACCGGCGCCTGCCGGTACCGCCAACCCGGGGACCAGTGGAAACTGTGGCCCACTGGCTGTCGATAGCCGGGACCAAGCATGCATCCGGCGATCACGACGTGGATCACGTGTCACGGGGGAGAGAGCTGGAGCACCCCTTCGTGGCCGAGGCAGCTGACCTCGCGGCGCTGGCGCTGCAAAGCGGACACCCCGAACGGTTCATCTGGATCGATGAGAGCGGGGTCATGAACAAGGTAGGGTCCCGTCCGGCGCGGCCGGAAGACTACCGTAAGCACAATCTCTGGATCCCGCCCTCGACCGGCTGGAGCGCCCTTAGCCGCCGGGCGCAGCAGCTACTGGCTGACGTGCTTATCATTCTCAACCTAACGGAAGGCAGCGGCGAGCCTGAAATCCTGGAACAGCGGCTCAAGCGCGCCGATCGCAATGATCTTCCGCTATGCCTGACCGCCAACCGAGAGCCGCTCCGCCCTGGGACAACCATCGGGATGCCTGGCATGTCCGAGCCACAAAGCACATGCGTGAATGGCTGTCCCTTCGAGCTGTGCCCCTATCCGCCCAGCGGGGCACTGACACGAGCCGAACTCAGCGAACCCTTCTGTCGCAGACAGAAGACATTGCTCGGGCGCAGATTCCCGCGACCAACTCGGAAGACGGCGCCATGGCAAGGTATAACACCAAAGGACCTCAGCAGCTTCTGGGAGAAGATGGCAAGCCGGACGCGACCGCACGACCCGGAGAGCACGTAATCCTGACGCGACGACGTCTTACCGATAAATCCTTGCGCCCAGCCGCCGCGACTCTAGTGTCCAGAGCAACATCAGCAGGCCGTCGGCGTGCAGAATGACCAATCTGCGAAGCCAACTCATGTCAGTTAGCACGGTTTTGCGGCTGATTCTTATCGAGTGGGCTGCTTACCGGGCTGAGGTGCTGGCTGATCTTTGAGGTCGTTCAGGAATGCGGTGAGTCCTGTGAAGTAGGTTTGCTGGTCGTCGTACATGGCGAGATGGCTGCCTTGCGGGCAGTAGAGGTACCGCCCGGCAGGCAGGCGGCTGGCCATCATCTCCATGTATGCCGGGTCCATGGTGTCGTACCGGGCGCCGATGACCAGGGTCGGCACGGTGATCGATGCGAGCTGGCTGGTCCTGTCCCAGCCGGCGAGCTTCGCGCCGGGACTGATGCCGAGTTCGCTCGGCCCCTGCATCGGCACGTAGATCGCCGGGTTGATGTGGGCGAAACCGCGCTGCACCGGATCGGGCCACTCATCCGGCGGCATGCGCAACACGTTACGGGCGGACGTTCATGCGCCCGCTTCTCCGCGGAGAAGCGGGCGCCTCGTCAGGCACCAGGGACCGGGCCAGCCGGGGGACGGCCCGGCCTGCGCATCTGCCGGGCGTGGCCAGGCATCCGGCCGGCCTCGGCGAGGGCGCGGCGGAGAAGGAACTCGATCTGGGCGTTGGTGCTGCGCATCTCGTCGGCCGCCCACTTCGCCAGGGCGTCGTGGACGGCCGGGTCGAGCCGTAGCAGGATGCTCTTGCGATCGGACATCAGGCCCCGTCAGGTGTAGAGCGAGCCGGTGTTCACGACCTGCTGGGTCGCCTGTTCGCTGCAGAGCACCACGAGCAGGTTCGACACCATGGCCGCCTTCCGTTCCTCGTCCAGTTCGACGACGCCCTCCTCGTCCAGCCGCTGCAGGGCTAGCCGGACCATGCCGACCGCGCCTTCCACGATCTTCTGCCGCGCGCCGACGACCGCGCTCGCCTGCTGCTGGCGCAGCATGGCCTGGGCGATCTCCGGGGCGTAAGACAGCCGGGTCAGCCGGGTCTCCACGACCTGCACGCCGGCCGCCCGGACCCGGTCGGTGAGCTCGGCCGACAG
>Ga0187812_1000674_pt1 | contig 12059 bp, 10 predicted proteins | sample NC_S_2_FD_130582 | JGI IMG/M metagenome (GOLD analysis project Ga0187812, IMG submission 130582) | Wetland sediment microbial communities from Neuse River Estuary, North Carolina, USA - ASW-S_2 | ecosystem: Environmental > Aquatic > Freshwater > Wetlands > Sediment | place: USA: North Carolina... | reverse complement strand
TCGGCGGCGAGTGCTTCGAGGCGCTCCCGGCGGCGGGCGGTGAGGATGAGCTTTGCGCCGCGGGAGGCAAGTTCGCGTGCGAGCTCGGCGCCGATGCCGGCGCTGGCGCCGGTGACGAGGGCCCAGCGGTTGCGGAAAACTTCTGGAGTGGCCATGGTGGGAATGATAGCGGAGAGAGCGGGGCTAGCGGTGTCAGCGGAGTTGGCGGGGCTAGGACCGAGCCAACGCCGCTGGCCGACTAACAATGCTAGCACCGTTGCTTCACTGCAGCAGCTTGAAGGCGTGCGTCCACTGATTGTGGAGGAAGCCGGGGATGCACCACAGCATGCAGAGCGGCTCGATGGAGCGGGCGACTTCGGCTGCGCCCATGTCGGCGGTTTCCCAGCCAAATTGATCGAGGAGGCTGGTGACGGTTTTCTTTGCGGCCTCGTTGTTGCCGCAGATGAACATGGTGGGGCGGCCGGCGGCGTACTGCGGATTGACCATGCGTGGCGCGCCGACCGAGTTGAAGGCTTTGACCAGATGCGCTTCAGGGAAGTCGCGCTGCAACTGCTCCATCAGCGACTCGTTCATCTTGGTGAAGAATTGCAGCACGCCGTTGACGGGCGGTGCATCCGCGATTGGGTTGCAGGCGTCGATGACCGGCTTGCCTTCAAGGTTGGCGGCGCCGGCCAGGCGGAGGGCGCCGGCAGCCACGTTGCCTTTCACGGCCAGGACGACAAGTTCGCCAAATGCGGCGGTTTCGGCAAACGTTCCGGTGGCGCCTTGGGGATTTTTGTCGAGCCAGTCTTTGAGTTTTTCCGGTGTTCGCGAGCCGAGCATGACGGCATGGCCGTACTCAAGAAATCCACTGGCCAGTGTTGTGGCCACAGTTCCCGATCCAAGCACACCGATCTTCATCGCAACCTCCGTGCTCCCGGTAGGGAGCTTGTGGAGACTGATTGTAACGGATAGGAGTTACAGGGCGTTGGCGGAAATCGATCGTGCGCGTCGTGCATTCTGATACGCGGCGGTACGCGCGATCCCTTGTCTTCGCTATTCTGGACTTTACGGCGTTTGAGCGATTCGCAACGCATTTTGCGCCCGGGCATCTAACAGAAGTGAATCCCCGCATGGCGGCGCGAGCATATCGGTTTGTTGCGACGGGTCCTCTGCGTCTCGCGGTGGGGCGGTGGTCAAAATGCGCGCTTGCGGGTGATTCCATTTCATCAACCGGATGTATCAAGCCGATTTTTTAAAGGAGAAATCATGCTTACTATCGGAGAGAAGTTCCCCGATTACGAGGTTGTCGCTACGGTCGATCTCGATCCCAAGAAGGCATTTGAGACCATCACCCGCCAGAGCTATGCGGGCAAGTGGAAGGTGTACTTTTTCTGGCCCAAGGACTTCACGTTCGTGTGCCCGACGGAGATTGCGGCGTTCGGCAAGCTGAACAAGGAGTTCGCGGAGCGCGACGCGCAGGTGCTGGGCGGCAGCACGGACTCGGAGTTCGTGCACCTGGCGTGGCGCAACCAGCATGCCGACCTGAAGAACCTGCCCTTCCCGATGCTGGCCGACATCAAGCGCGATCTTTCCGAGCAGCTCGGGATTCTGGACCTGAAGGCCGGGGTTTGCCTGCGGGCGACGTTCATCGTCGATCCGGAAAACATTATCCGCTTTGTTTCGGTCAACGATCTGTCGGTGGGCCGCAATCCGCAGGAGGTGCTGCGCGTGCTGGATGCGTTGCAGACCGATGAGCTGTGCCCCTGCAACTGGCAAAAGGGGCAGGAGACGCTGCAGGCGTAAGCGCCGCGCGCTTTGCTGGATCCCCGGGTCTCAACATCGAGACCCGGGCACCCCGGAATTTGTGAACCGAGAAAAAGCACTTTGGAGTTTTGTCGATGCACCTCGATGTCCTTGTTGACAGTCTTCCCGCCTCGGCGCGGGATTTGAAGTTGAACTACTCCTCGCTTATCCGCAACAACGCAGAGCTGACGCCGCAGCAGCTATGGGGCACGGTGGCGGCGAGCGCGATTGCCACGCGCAGCGCCAGCCTGACCGCGGCGGCACTGGCCGCGGCGACCGAGCAGCTTTCGCCCGCTGCGCTGGAGGCCGCCAAGACCGCGGCGGCGCTGATGGGCATGAATAACATCTTCTACCGGTTCCATCACCTCTCGTCGAACGAGAAGTACGCGACGATGCCGGCGCGGTTGCGCATGAACGGGCTGCGCAGCCACGGCGTGGAGGAAGTGGATTTCGAGCTGTGGTCGCTGGCGGTGAGCGTCATCAACGGCTGCGGCAAGTGCGTGGACGCGCACGAGCAGGTGGTGCGCGACAAGGGCGCGAGCGAAGAGCTGGTGCTGGCCATTGTGCGCGTGGCGTCGGTGGTGCACGCGATGGGAGTGGCGCTGGACGCGATGGAGGCCGAGCGCGCCGCCGAGCCCGTGCTCGAGGCTGCAAACGCCTGATGCAGGCAAGTATTACAAGCATTTAACTCCCGGCCCGCCTCACTGCGTTATAACGGGTGTGGCGCCGAATTCGGTTGCAGCGAGCAATCTTGCGGCGCCAACTTTCCAGTGTCCGGAGGTTACGTGGCAGTCTCCGCCCTCTTTCCCATTCGTTTTCGTAGTGCGCGCGTTGCCGTCTGCGTTTTCCTCTGCTCTGCCATGGCGTGTGTAAGTGCGGTTGCACAGCAGCCGTCTAAAACGGCCAATGGGAAAGCAGCAGGCGATGCCGCGCGCGCGCAGCTTGTTGCCAATCTGCGCGCGCATATCAAGCATGTTTTTGTGATCTACCAGGAGAACCGCTCGTTTGACTCGTACTTTGGCACGTTTCCCGGCGTGGACAACCTGGCTACGGCCGATGCGCGGGCGCACGGATTTCGCCAGTATGATGCGATCGGCAAGGCCTGGGTGACGCCCTTCCTGCTGAAGGCGGCCGATACGCGCGACGCGGATCACTCGCGTGAGGCGCTGCTGGCCAAGAGCGACGGCGGGCGCATGGACAACTTTGTCGCGTACGAAGAGAAGAATCTCGTTAATTTCTCCGGCTACCCGCCGCAGGCGGCGCGGGAACTGGGCGTCCTGACCATGGCGCACGAGGACTGCACCACCATCCCGTTCCTGTGGATGTACGCGCACCGCTTTACCATCTACGACCACATCTTCCAGGCGATGTACGGCCCTTCGACACCGGGCAATATTGACCTGATTGCCGGGCAAACCGGGCAAACGCAGGCGGCGCGGCATCCTGACGAGAAGTTCGAGTCGAGCTTTGGCACGGGTGAGCCGGTGATGAACGATGCGAACCCGCATTTTGGACCCTACACGTTCGGGGAAGATGGGAAGAAACAGCTCCAGCTCGACCAGACCTATGCCACGCTGATGCTGACCATGAAGGGGAAAAAGGCGCCGGAGGACGTGAAGAAGGACACCGACGACGTGAAGGAGGACATTGGCGAGCTGGGCATGCTCGACCAGACGGCGATTCCCTGGGCGTGGTACCAGGAGGGTTTCGGCGACGGAAAAAGCGATGAGAATCATCCCGCCTATGTTGCCCACCACAATGCCCCGCAGTACTTCGGGTATATCAGGGAGAACCCGGCGATGTGGAGCGGCGAGCACGACCTGCTGGAGTTTTTCACGGACGTCGAGAAACAACAACTGCCGGAGCGGAGCGTGGTGTTCGTCAAGGGCGGGCAGTTGAATCCGTTTGGCTGGAAGCCGGCCGATCCCAATGCGGTGAGCATCCTGGGCGACGACGATCATCCCGGTTATTCCGATTCGCAACTGTCGGAGTCGCTGGTGGCGAAGGTGGTGAACGCGGTGTCCCGCAGCCCGTACTGGAAAGATTCGGCGATTATCGTGCTGTGGGACGATTCGGAAGGCTTTTACGATCACGAGCCTCCGCCGCGATTTGAAACGTGCCCCGACAAGGAGCCCTGCGGGGACGGGCCGCGCGTGCCCCTGCTTCTGATTTCGCCGTATGCGAAATCGGGTGGGGTGGTCTCCGATGCGGGCGACCACGTTTCCTTCGCCAAGTTTGTGGATGTGCTGTTCAATTTGCCGCCGCTGGCCTCACTGCCCGACGAGAAGCCGTACCTGCCGCAGGGACCGCGCGACCTGAGCCCGCGGCTGACCGACCTGCTGGGCGGGTTCGATCCGGTGCGGCTGGCGGGACGGAAGGCTCCGATTCCTGCTGCAGAGGCAGAGATACCAGACGCGGTGGTAAACACATTTCCGCCGGCGATGACCTGCAAGGATACGGGCGTGATGCCGGTGGCTGTTCCCGGGGCGTCACCGAATCCGCCCAAGGGGTGGACCAATCTGTTGCCTTAGTGCGGGAAGGGCACGAACATTGCAGCACACGAGGCCGGCGAACTATCCGCCGGCTTTCCTTCTATTGTGGAGTCGTTTCCCGCTGGTAACTGCAGATTGGTGGGCTCGGGGCCGAGGCGCAGGTCGGCGTGGTTCACGTCGTAGGTGTATTTCGCCTCGTCGGTAATCTGCACGCCGTTGAGCAGCACGCCGATGCGGTGGGTGTGATCGTAGCCGTTGAAGGTGATCTTGCCGCCGCCGGAGATGCGCACGTCGTGCAATACGATGTCCTGCATGGAGGGCGGCGAGTTGCCGGTGACGGTGCCCGATGCGGTGTAGGCGGTGTCGAGCATGATGGGATGGGGCGAGTTGCGGACGCAGACGTTGTCGTAGATCACGTCGTCGGTGAGGCCGCCGCGCGAACCGTTGGACTTGATGCGGATGGCGTTGTCGGGGCCGTCGAGCGAGAGGCCGGTGACGCGGATGTGGCTGACGCCGCCCTGGGTTTCGCTGCCGATGGACATGCCGTGGCCCCAGTAGAAGTGGTTATCGCTCACGGTCATGTTGGTAACGCCGCCAGGCCCGCCCTTGATGGCTACATTGTCGTCGCCATCGCGGATAAAGCTATGGGTGATGGTGATGTTTTTTGCGCCGTTGCCGGGATCGATGCCGTCGGTGTTGCGGGCGCCGCGCTGGGGCGTGTCGATGCGCACGCCCCACACGGTGAAGCCGTCGCCGCCGTTATAGACCACGTGAAAGTTGGGCGAGTTTCTTAAAACGATGCGGTAGAGCGTGAAGTTGTCGGAGTGGTTGGCGACGATCAAACGCGGCACCTGCTGTCGGCCGCCCTTGCGCGCCTGCTCGGCCAGATCCCACCATGCGATGTTTGAGCCGAGGAGGGTTGCGCCGCCGCGGCCGTCGATGACTCCGTCGCCCATGATGCCGGAGTTGGGCGCGTGGTCGACGGAGATAAGCGGCTTGCATCCGGGTGGCGCGCTGTTGACCACGCCGCAACTGCCGGGCGAGACGTCGTAGAGGCGCGGATCGCGCGAGGCAAAGACGGTTACGCCGAGGTCGACGATGAGCGTGACGTCAGTGCGCAACTGGAGCGGTCCGGTGAGAATGGCATTCTTATCCTCGTCGACGTGGAGCATGACGGCGCGGCCCTTGCCGCAGCGGTCGATGGCGCGCTGGATGCGGGCGGTGTCAAGCTTCTGTTCGTCGGCCGCAGGCAGCTTTCCGTCGACCGACGCGAGCCGCGCGTCGACCGTGGTGCAGAGCTGCGGGAACCACGGCTCGACCACCATGCGCGTATCCTGCGCGGCGAGACCGATTGAAAATGCGATCGGCAAAAACAGGAATGCGAACCGGAACTTCAAAACTTCTCCTCCTTCGGGGCGCACTGCGAGCGCGCTCCGGACAAACGCGGCAGGGAAGAGCACCGTGCCCCTAGCTTACCGGACGCGAGTGGAGTGGTGCGCGGACCGCGGAGTGAGAGGAATCTAATGCGCTTGGGTTTGGGAGCAGGTGCGCCCTCGCGTCGCTGCGGGAATCCGCCGATAACCAGAGGTGTCCGGCGGAGGAATCTGTGAGTGCGCATTCCAGATCGTGGTTTGACAAGGCATGGTTGGGCAAGGTCGGCGGGCATGCGGCGCGGATTCCGATCGTGCTGGTGCTGGGAGGATTGCTGGGCGCGACGATGGCGCGATTCGCGCCGGGGTATGGAACAGACGCGGAAGAGCTCGACAGCCGGCTGAGCCAGGCGAGTGTGGAAGCGCTGCGTAATGCAAATGGGAGTGACGCAAACCTGCTGGAGTTTTATGGCCGGTACCTGAGCCGGCTGGTACGTGGCGACTTTGGCGAGTCGCAAACACTGCATAAGCCGGTGCGGCAACTGCTGGCGGAGCGGTTCCCGGAGACGCTGAAGTCGGTGGGACTGGGATTGGCGCTGGGCTGGGCTGCCGGGCTTGCGCTGGCTATGGTGGCGGCGATGAAGCGTGGCAGTATTGCCGACGCGGCGGCGGCGCTGGCAGCGGGCACGCTGCTGTGCGTACCGGCGGCGGTGCTGGCGCTGCTGTTCGTGATGGCGTAGGCTCCGGGACGGCTGGCGATTGGGGTGATTGTCTTTCCCAAAATTTTTCACTACGCGCGCAACCTGCTGGCGCGCGCTGCCGCACTGCCGCATGTGCTGACGGCGCGATCCAAGGGTGCGGGCGGGGCGCGGATCTTGCTGCGCCATGTGTTGCCGGTGGCGGCACCGCAATTGCTGGCGCTGGCAGGCGTTTCGGTGAGCCTGGCGTTTGCCGCGGCGATTCCTGTCGAGGCGCTGTGCGATCTGCCGGGCATCGGGCAACTGGCGTGGCAGGCGGCGATGGGCCGCGATCTGCCGCTGCTGGTGAACCTGACCATGATCGTGACGCTGGTGACGCTGATGGCCAACTCCGCGGCCGATCTGGCGGCGCGGCGGCCGAAGGCGGGTGAGGCATGAGGCATGTTCGCATCGCGGCGATTGCATTTCTTGTCGCGGTGTTTGCCGCCAGTCTAGGCGCGAATTTTGTTGCACCGGCCGGGTATGCGCAGCAGTTTCGGGATGTGCCGGACGCGGCGCCGTCGCGGCAGCACTTGCTGGGCACCGACGACCTGGGGCGCGACCGTTTTTCGCGGCTGCTGTATGGCACGCGCATCTCGCTGGTGCTGGCGCCGGCGGCGGCGCTGCTCGCGAGCACGCTGGCGGGCGCCATCGGCGGGGCGGCGGGATTTGCGGGCGGTGCGCTGGAGTCGTGGGTGATGGCGGCGACGGATTTGTTTCTTTCGCTGCCGTGGCTGTTTCTGCTGATCACGGTGCGCGCGCTGCTGCCTCTGAACGTTACGCCGCTGGCTTCGGTGGCGATTACGTTTGCGCTGCTGGGCTGCCTGGGCTGGGCAGCGGCTGCGCGCGTGGTATGCGCGGACGCGCGTGCGCTGCGCGATTCGGAGATTGTGCTGCTGGCGCGGGCCACGGGATCAAGCGGGCTGCGGCTGCTGTGGCGGCAATTGCTGCCTAACCTGCGGCCGGTGCTGGTGGCGCAGTTCTGGATTTCGGTGCCGGTGTTCATTTTGACGGAGGCGAACCTGGGGATTCTGGGATTGGGTGTGGCGGAGCCGCTGCCTTCATGGGGCAGCTTGCTGCGCGAGCTGGAGAGTTTTTCGGCTTACCAGGCGCAGCCGTGGCTGTTTGCGCCGCTGGTTTTGCTGGTTCTTACCGTCAGTTCGTTCCATTTGGCACTCGAGAAGCAGGAGGTTTGGGGATGAGGGTAGCCACGAAATGGATGGGGCGCAAGGGAGCTATTGCGATTGCCGCGATTCTGGTTGCGCATTTTGCGGTCGCGCAGCCGGGGAGCCAATTGCGGTTTTGTTTGAATGCCGAGCCCAAAACCTTCAACCCACTATTGGTGGACGACGATGCATCGGATACGATTCGCTATCTGACCGGCGGGGTACTGGTGCGGCTGAACCGTGCTACGCAGCAACTGGAGCCGGAGCTGGCGGCTTCGTGGAAGGTGAATCGCGCGGGCAACGCGATCAGCTTCACGCTGCGGCCCAATTTGCGTTTTTCGGATGGAACACCGTTTACGGCCGCCGATGTTGCCTATACGACGGACCGGCTGATGGACCCGGCGCTGCATTCGCCGACCGGCGACGCGTTCCGCTCGGCCCCGGGGCGAGTGACGACGCAGGTTGCGGGTAACGATCGAATCACGATTGTTTTCCCCGCGCCGATTGTGGGGCTGGACAAGCTCTTCGACCAGGTAGCGATGCTGTCGGCGAAGTCGCCGCTGAAGGAGATGGCGGTACTGGGGCCGTATATGGTCGCGGAGCACAAGCCCGGTTCGTACGTGCTGCTGCGCCGAAATCCTTATTATTGGAAGCGCGACGCAGTGGGGCGGCCGCTGCCGTATATCGAATCGATACGGCTGGACGTTCAGCAAAACCACGACATCGAACTGCTGCGGCTAATGCGCGGCGAGATCGACCTGATCAACTCGCTCAGCGCGGACTACTACGACCGGCTTGCAGCGGAAGCGCCGAAGACGGTGAAGGTTTGGGATGCGGGCGTTTCGCTCGACTCCGAGCAGTTGTGGTTCAACCAGGTTCCCACGGCGCCGCTGCCGGCGTACAAGAAGGCGTGGTTCGCATCGGCGAATTTCCGGATGGCGATTTCGGAGGCGATCAACCGGCAGGACCTGGCGCGCGTGGTGTATCGCGGGCATGCGCGGCCAGCGGTGAGCTGGATTTCGCCAGCCAACCGATTCTGGTTCGACGCAAAGCTGGCGCCGCATCCGTTCGATCGCGGAGATGCGCAGCGGCGGTTGGCGCAGGATGGATTTCGCCTGCAGAACGGGACGCTGCGGGACCGCGAAGGGAACGCGGTGGAGTTTTCCTTGATCACGAACGCCGGCAACTCGGCGCGCGAGCGAATGGCGGCGATGATCCAGCAGGACCTGGCCGGCATCGGCATCCGGCTGAATATCGTCACGCTCGATTTTCCGTCGCTGATCGAGCGCATCACACGCAGCTTTAATTACGAAGCGTGCCTGCTGGGACTGGTAAACGACGATCTCGATCCCAGTGCGCAGATGAACGTGTGGCTGAGTTCGGCGGAGAATCACCAGTGGAACCCGAGCGAGAAAACTCCGGCGACGGTGTGGGAGGCGGAGCTGGACCGGCTGATGCAGGCGCAGGCAGCGACGCTCGACGTGAGCAAGCGTAAACAGATGGTCGACCGGGCGCAGGAAATTGTGTGGCAGCAGGAGCCGTTCATTTACCTGGTGAATCGCGACGCGCTTTCGGCGGTGTCAACGAACCTGCACAACGTGCGCGCGGTGGCGCTGCGGCCGCAGGTGTACTGGAACATCGAATGGCTATGGATGAGCGGCGGGGCGAGGAATCGATGATGGAGTCCGGACCGCTGCTTTCGCTTCGGCTGTCGGCTGGGTATCCAGGCAAGCCGGCGGCGCTGCGCAACGTGTGCCTGGAACTCGATCGCGGCGAGGTTCTGGGCCTGGTGGGCGAGAGCGGATGCGGGAAGAGCACCCTGGCGCTGGCGATCCTGAGGCTGCTTTATTTGAAGCGGGGGCGCGCGCAGGGCACGCTGTTCTTCAATGGCCGCGACCTGATGGCGATGGGCGAGCGCGAGATGCGCAAGCTGCGCGGGCGCGAGATTGGTTTGGTGCTGCAGAGCCCGATGGCGGCGCTGAACCCGGTGCTGCGCATCGGCGCGCAACTGGAAGAGGCGTGGAAGATTCACGCGCGCGGCGGAGGCAAGGCGGCGGCGCGGGCGATCGAGGAAACCATGGCCAGCGTGAGCCTGCCCGGCGATGCCGCGTTCCTGCGCCGCTACCCGGCGGAGTTGAGCGTGGGGCAGGCGCAGCGGGTGCTGATCGGGATGGCGATCCTGCACCGGCCGGCACTTCTGATCGCCGACGAGCCGACCAGCGCGCTCGATCTCATTACACAGTCCGAGATTCTGCAACTGTTCGCATCGCTGAGCCGCTCGATGGGCATCGGGATCCTGTATATCTCGCACGATCTGCTTTCAGTGGCGAACCTTTGCCGTCGGGTAGCGGTGATGGATTGCGGAGAGATTGTGGAGTGCAATACGACGGCAAAGCTATTTACGCATCCCGGGCATGCCTACACACGCAGGCTGATTGCGGCGCTGCCGGCAACGCCGCGGTTCGAGCAAGCTGGCGAAGCGGTGGCGTGAGGACAGCGAAGCGGCAAGTTGAGCCGCTCTGGGAGAGAACGCATTGAGGCACAAAAAGGCGCCCGGCCGTGTCCCCGGCCGGGCGCGTGAGGAATAGACAATTACGCAAGGTGTGCTGGTTCGACGAGCAGCTTCGCCTCGCGCTCTTCTATTACGGCTTGACGTCGCCAAACAGCGCGGCTTCGGCGGATGCAGAGCTGGTGCCCCACATGACGCTTTCAGCCGGAGCCGAGGTTGAGGTCCAGCGGCCGAAATGGTTTTTGAGCAGAGCCCTGGCCGCTTTGCCGTCTGAATTGGCCAGAGCGGAGCCCCATAGCACGCTTTGGCTCTGGTTGGTGCTTCCGCCCCAGATGACGGAGCCACCCCAGATCACGCTTTCGGTATCCACGGTGCTTCCGCCCCAAATGACGCTTTCGTTGACGAGAGTGCTTCCGCCCCAGATGACGCTTTCGGTCTGGTCTGTGCTGCCGCCCCAAATGACGGAGCCGCCCCAGATGACGCTCTCATTCTGGGAAGTGCTACCACCCCAGATGACAGAGCCACCCCAGATCACCGAGCCGCCCCAAATGACGGAGCCGCCCCAGATCACGGACTCGCCGTTGGCCGGAGTTCCGTTTAGCATCGCCACGTTGCCGTTGTCGTCGACTGCGGCATACGGAGACATGGCGCTGGTTCCCGGCGGCGGAGGAGCAACGGTTGCGGCCAGCGCCGCCTGTGCATCGAGATAGCCGGCGCCGACGGTGAAGATGTCGGCCTGCTCATTGTAGGTTTGGCCGGTGAGCGGATCGGTGACGACGGAGCTCTGGATAAGGTTCTTATCCGCTGTCACCATGAGCAGGGCCTTCACCTGGTCGGGTGTAAGGCTGGGGTTGGCCTGCAGCATCAGTGCGGCGGTGCCGCTGACCATCGGGGCTGCCATGCTGGTGCCACTGAGGATGAAGTATTCGCCCGAAGGCAAATTGCTTCCGTTGGTCTGGAACACGGAGTAGGGAACCTCGTTGCCAGGGTTTTCCTGGGCGAGTGTATCCTGCGGCGTGTACAGAGAGACGATGAGGTTTCCGGGGGCGACCAGGTCGGGCTTGATGATCTGATCCCACAGCGTCGGCCCCTTGGAGCTGTAGCTCGTCGGAACGTCGTCGGTGCGGTCCGGTGTGCCCATGGTGTTCATCGCGCCCACGGTAATGACGTAGGGGTCGTTTGCGGGAGCGGTGATGGTGCCATAGCCGTTGGTTCCGGCGTTGTTGTTGCGGCCCTCGTTGCCGGCCGAGACTACGACCACGATGCCTGCCTGGTAGGCCTGCTCGACAGCCTGGCAGAGCGGGTCGGTGAGGTAGCTCTCGAAGACGCCCCGGCCCAGCGACATGCTGATAATGCGGATGTTGTACTGGTCCTTCAACTGGATGGCGGTCTGGATAGCCTGAATGACTTCAGCGTCAGTGCCAGAGCCGTTCTCGTCGAGCACGCGCAGGTCGATGAGGTTGGCGCCCGACGCGATGCCCTTGAAGGTGTAGAAGTTGTTAAGGCCGGTGGAGTCCGTGCCGTTGCCGGCGATGATGCCGGCGACATGGGTGCCGTGGCCGTACAGATCGGTATTTTGGTTCTCGCCGGTGAAGTCCTGATGGTAGACGACGTTGGCGCTGGTCAGATCGTCGACGTTGGCAATGCCGCTGTCGATGATGGCCACGCCAATGCCGGTGCCGTCCAGGCCCTGCGCCCAGCCGGCGGCTGCGTTGATGGTTTCAAGGTGATAGTCGAGCGCGGGCACGGTGCCGCCGCTGGTGGTAAAGCTGTGCACGATACGGTTCGGCGAGACGTGCGCAACCGCGGGATCGGCGGCCAGTTTTTGCAGGTTTTCCGACGGCATCCGGTAAGCGCCGCCTCGGATCAAGCGCAGTTCCTGATTGAGCGCGCCGCCCTGTTGGATGACCTTGGAGTGCATGTTGCCGCTGACGGGTTGATTGTACGTAACGATAACGTCGACCGGACCGCTCGCATTTTGCAGCTCGCGCGAGATTTTG
>Ga0187812_1000673_pt1 | contig 12059 bp, 9 predicted proteins | sample NC_S_2_FD_130582 | JGI IMG/M metagenome (GOLD analysis project Ga0187812, IMG submission 130582) | Wetland sediment microbial communities from Neuse River Estuary, North Carolina, USA - ASW-S_2 | ecosystem: Environmental > Aquatic > Freshwater > Wetlands > Sediment | place: USA: North Carolina... | reverse complement strand
GCACATGTGCCGGGCAGATACACCGGACGCCGGACAAAGGAGGTCTGACCATCGACGCTGACGTGATCGTGGTGGGGGGCGGGGGGATGCACGGCTACCGGTCGCTGGAGGGGACGTTCCTCGGCGGCTGCCTGTTCTCCGGCCGGACCGCGGGGCGCGCGGCGGCGGCCGCGACGGCCTGACCAGCGGCGCCTCCGGAAGCGCTTGACACCCTCGGCGGGCGGGGATAAGTCGGGGTGGTGAGCCGCGCCGACCTCGCCCCGTACGCCGACCGCTACTTCGGCCTGCTGCCGTCGGGCGGTCATGCGCAGCTTCCCACCGCGCCCGGCGTGGTGTTCACCGAGAACGGCCAGGTCCTGCGGCTGGGGCAGGGGTTGTGGGCGACGGCCACCGGCGCGGCGGGCACCCGGGCGGTGACCGTGGCCGACGGCGACCGCGGCGAGATCGCCACCTGGGGGATGGTGACCGAGGCGGGCCGGGACGCGATCCTCGGGGTGCACCTAAAGACGGGCGACGACGGCCTCATCACCGAGATCGAGACGTTCGTCGTGCGGATGAACGACATGTCCTCCACCTTCGGCGGCAGCGGGCTGCTTGACCCGGCGCGGCTCGCGCGGCCGACGCCGGGGCTGCTCGATCTGGTGCACGAGGCGGAACGCCCGGGCGCCGACGAGCTGCGACGGGCCGCGGACGGCTACCTCGACGGCGTGTCGTCCGGGGACGCCGACCTGATCCCGGTCGCCGGCGACTGCCTGCGGTTCGAGAACGGCGTCCAGACGGTCCTGCGGACCGGCGGCGCCCTGCCGGGCCGTGAGCCCAACCCGGTGACGATGATGGACGTCGCGCAGCAGGTCCGCGAGGGCGTCACGCGGCACATCGCCGCGGCACGGGACCGCGGCATGTACCTGACCGATCCGTCGCGCGGGCTCGTCATGGTGCGGTTCTTCTTCGACCATCCCGGCCGGGTGCGCGGCTGGCAGGGCCGGTCGCCGTTCACCGGGCCGAACAGCATGCCGGCCTGGGAGGTCTTCAAGGTGCGTGGCGGGCTCATCCGGCACATCGAGGCGATCATCGCCTGGTTCCCGTACGGCTACCGGTGGCACGCGGACGAGACACACGCGGACGACACAGGGGAGCGGTGGTGATAACAGCAAGAGGCGGCACGCTGGACGGGCTGCTCGACGAGTACTACACGGCGCTGGCGGCGGGCGACCCGGCCCGGCTGCCGCTGGCCGCCGGCGTGACGTTCACCGAGAACGGCCAGCGGCTCGCGGTCGGCACCGGGCTGTGGGCGACCGCGACCGGCGCCGCGGACAGCCGCGTCGTCTCGGTTAGCGAGGAGGCTTACGGGCCGGGCGGGACCGCCGGGCAGGTGGCCGGGTGGGGGATGGTCACCGAAGGGGACGAGGACGCGCTCCTCGGCGTCCGGCTGAAGACCACCGGCAAGGCCATCAGCGAGATCGAGACCCTCGTGGTGCGGCGCAAGCCGTTCGGCCGGGACACGTTCCCGCCGAGCCTGTACGAGCCGAGCCCGCGCATGCTCGAGGTCATCGAGCCGGCCGACCGAGGCACCCGCGAAGACCTGGTCAAGGCGGCGAACGGCTATCTCGACGGCGTCTCGCGCGACGACGCGGACCTCATCCCCGCCGCCGACGACTGCCCGCGGGTCGAGAACGGCCTGCAGACGGTGCTGAACCCGGACGGCGCCGGGTTCCCCGAGGAGTTCGTCAGCAGCAGCAGCAGCGGCGGGCTGGCGCTCGGCGTGCGCGCGCAGATCCGCACGCTCGCGTTCCGGTACATCGAGGACATCCGCGACCGGCGGTTCGTGGTCGCCGACACCTCGCGCGGGCTCGTGCTCGTGCGCTGCTTCTTCGACCACCCGGGTCAGCTGCGCGGCGGCGATTTCGACTCGCCGATCGCCACCCCCAACAGCATGCTGATCTGGGAGATGTTCAAGGTGGCCGGCGGCCTGATCCGGCGGATCGAGGCGATCGGGGCCGCGTTCCCCTACGGCATGCGCGCCGGCTGGTAAACGCGGCCCCGGCCACGGGCGACCGTTGCGGGGTCAGTCGCGGCTCATCACGACCTTGATCGCGCCGGTGTCGGCCGCGTTGGCGAAGACGTCGTAGGCCTTCATGATGTCGTCAAGCGGGAAGCGGTGCGTGACGAAGCGCCCTGCCTCGATCTGCCGCGCCGCGACCAGGTTCAGCAGCGTCGGCGTGGAGTAGGTGTCCACCAGGCCGGTCGTGATCGTGATGTCGCGGATCCACAGCGACTCCAGGTGCAAGGTGGCGGGCGCGCCATGCACGCCGATGTTCGCCACCCGGCCACCAGGCCGGACCAGTTGCGTGCACAGCTCGAAGGTGGGCGGCACGCCGACGGCCTCGATGGCGACGTCCGCGCCGAGGCCCTCGGTGATCTCGCGGACGAACGAGACGGCGTCCGCACGGCCGTTGTTCACGGTGAGGTCCGCGCCGAAGGCCTTGGCCGCCTCCAGCCGCGCGTCGGCCAGGTCGATCGAGACCACGTGACGGGGGGAGAACATCCGCGCCCCGAGGACAGCCGACAGGCCGATCGGCCCCGCGCCCACGATCGCCACGGTGTCGCCTGGCTGGACCCGGCCGTTGAGCACGCCGACCTCGTAACTGGTGGGGAGGATGTCGGCGAGCATGAGGATCTCCTCGTCGCTGACGTCCGCGGGGACCTTGTAGAGCGACGTGTCCGCGAACGGCGTGCGGACGTACTCGGCCTGGGTGCCGTCGATCATGTACCCGAGGATCCAGCCGCCGCCCCCGAGGCACTGGCCGAAGCGGCCCTCCCGGCAGAACCGGCAGTGGCCGCAGGCCGAGATGCAGGACACGAGCACCCGGTCGCCGGGCGCGACCGTCTTCACGCCGGAACCCACGGACACGATCGTGCCGACGGCCTCGTGGCCGAGGATGCGCCCGTCTACCACCTCCGGGGTGTCACCCTTGAGTATGTGCAGGTCGGTACCGCAGATCGTCACGGTCTCGACGCGCACCACGGCGTCGGTATCGTCCTTGATCGTCGCGTCCGGGACTTCCTCCCAGGCCTTGCGACCGGGGCCGTGGTAGACGAGCGCCTTCATGACTTTCCTCCTAAGAGCATTGGGTTTCTGTCCCATCCCATGAGGCGCGCTCGTGCCTGTGCAGGGACCTAGGTCCCGAGGATCGGGGCCCTTTGCGCTCTTAGCGGCATATGCCGGCCATTGGTTAGGTGGAGCACGCCGCCGCGCGGGTCCCGGCGGGCTGTCATTGTTCCGCGGGCTGTCATTCCTGGGAGCTAGCTGGTGAACGTGCTTGAGCTGTCACGGTGGCAATTCGGCATTACCACCGTGTATCACTTCCTGTTTGTCCCGATCACCATTGGCCTGGGTTTCCTGGTCGCCGGATTCGAGACCGCGTGGCTGCGCACCGGCCGGGAGCGCTGGCTGCGGCTCACCAAGTTCTACGGGAAGCTCTTCCTGATCAATTTCGCGCTCGGCGTCGTCACGGGAATAGTGCAGGAATTCCAGTTCGGCATGAACTGGTCCGCCTATTCGCGGCTCGTCGGGAATATCTTCGGCGCGCCGCTGGCGATCGAGGCGCTGCTCGCCTTCTTTCTCGAGTCCACGTTTCTCGGGCTGTGGATCTTCGGCTGGGACCGGCTGCCGCCGAAGGTGCACAACGCCTGCATGTGGATCGCGGCGACCGGCACGCTGCTGTCCGCGTACTTCATCCTGACCGCCAACGCCTGGATGCAGCACCCGGTCGGGTACGTCTACAACCCCAAGACGCATCAAGACGAGCTGGGCAGCTTCCGCGAGGTGCTCTTCAACCCCGCGCAGCTCGCCGGGTTCCCGCACGTGCTCGCCGGATGCTTCCTCACCGCCGGCGCGCTGGTCGCGGGCGTGGCGCTGTGGCAGCTCATGCGGCGGTCGCTGCCGGAGGAGCAAGCGCTCGCCTTCCGTAAGGCGCTCAAGGCCGGGATCATCACGACCGTCGCCGCGGCCGTCGTCGTGGTCATCACCGGGGACATCCAGGGGAAGCTGTTCACCCAGCACTACCAGCCGATGAAGATGGCCGCCGCCGAGGCGCTGTACCACACCGCCAAGCCGGCCCCGTTCTCGCTGTTCACCATCGGCTCGCTGAACGGCGCGCACGCGATCTGGGAGCTCACCGTGCCCCGGGTGCTGTCGTTCCTGGCGACCGGCAACTGGTCAGCGCAGGTCCAGGGCATCGACAACCTCCAGCAGCAGTACGCGGCGCAGTACGGCCCCGGCTCGTACACGCCGATCATCCCGGTCACCTACTGGTCGTTCCGCGCGATGATCGGCGCCGGGATGCTCGCCGCGCTGATCGCGCTCATCGCCGCCTGGGCGACCCGCCGCGGGCGCGTGCCGAGGTCGAAGTGGCTGCTGGCCGGGGCGATCGCGCTGCCGCTGCTGCCGCTGCTCGCCAACACGACCGGCTGGATCATGACCGAGATGGGCCGCCAGCCGTGGCTCGTCTACGGGCAGATGAAGACCTCGGCCGGGGTGTCCGCCAACTCCGGCGGCGAGGTGCTCGCCTCGCTCATCATCTTCACGGTGTTGTACGGCGTGCTCGCGGTCATCGAGGCCGGGCTGATGCTCAAGTACATCAGGGCGGGCCTGGCGGACGAGCCGGAAAAACCCACCGAAGAACCAGTCCCCGAGCTGGTTTATTAGCGAGGCGGAGCGACCATGCACCTGTCCGACCTGTGGTTCATCGCCATCGCCGTGCTCTGGGCGGGCTACTTCGTCCTCGAGGGCTTCGACTTCGGCGTCGGCATCCTGCTGCCGTTCCTGGCCCGCGGCGACGCGCAGCGCCGCGAAACGGAACGCCGCGTCATGATCAACGCCATCGGTCCCGTCTGGGATGGCAACGAGGTGTGGCTGCTCACCGCGGGCGGCGCCACCTTCGCGGCGTTCCCGGCGTGGTACGCGGCCATGTTCAGCGCGTTCTACCTGCCGCTGCTGCTGATCCTGGTGGCGCTGATCATCCGCGGCGTCTCGTTCGAGTACCGCGGCAAGCGGGACAATCCGCGCTGGCGCGCGGGCTGGGACGCGGCGATCTTCGCCGGCTCGCTGCTGCCGGCGATCTTGTGGGGCGTCGCTTTCGGCAACGTGCTGCGCGGCATCCCGCTGAACGCCGCCCAGCACTTCACCGGGAACTTCTTCACCTTCCTCAACCCGTACGCGCTGCTCGGCGGGCTGACCACGCTCGCGCTCTTCACCTTGCACGGCGCGCTCTTCCTCGCCCTGAAGACCGGCGGTGACCTGCGCCGCCGCGCGCACCAGGCCGCTGCCCCTGTTGGCGCCGCCGCCATCGTCGCGGGCGCCGGGTTCCTCGCCTGGACGGAGGCCTCGTACCGCGCGGGCACGACGACCGGCGAGGGTATCGCCTCGGTCGCCCTGGCCGCGCTCGCCGCCGTCGCGCTCATCGCCGCCGTCGGAACGAGCCGCCTGGGCAGGGAAGGCATCGCCTTCGCGGCTAACGCCACGGCGATCGCCGCCGCCACCGCCGCCCTCTTCACCGCCCTCTACCCGAACGTCCTGCCCTCCACCACATCCGCCGCCTACTCGCTGACCACGGCGAACGCCGCGTCCACCGCCAAGACGCTCATGGTGATGACGGTGGTCGCGATTATCTTCCTGCCGTTCGTGCTCGCCTATCAGAGCTGGACGTACTGGGTGTTCCGCAAGCGGCTGACGGCGCCGCCGCCGGTTCCCGGACCCGCGCAACAGGGACCGCGGCCGGCGCCCGAACCCGAACCCGAACCAGCGCCCGCGCCCGCGCCGAAGGGCTCGTAGATGCGCCCCTTCGATCCGCGGCTGCTGCGCTACGCTCGCCGCGCCGCCCTGCCCATCGCGGTGCTCGCGGCCCTCGGCGTGGCCGCCACGGCTCTGGTCATCATCCAGGCGCGGCTGCTCGCCACGATCATCGCCGACACTTTTGTCGACAAAGCGACTCTGACCGGGGTGGCGCTGGCCGCGCTCGCCGCCGTCGCCGCCGGCCGGGCGCTCTTCGCCTGGGCGGAGCAGTCGTGCGCGCACCGGGCCAGCGCGACCGCCAAGTCACAGCTCCGCCGCCGGCTGCTCAGCCACGCCGTCCGGTCAGGGCCCGGGTCGCAGTCCGGCTCGGAGCGGAACGTCGCGGAGCTCACCGCGCTGGCTACCACCGGGCTCGACGCGCTTGACGGCTATTTCACCGGGTACCTGCCGGCGCTGATCGGCGCGGTCGTCGTCCCGCTCGCGGTGATCGCGACGATCGCCGTCGCCGATCCGGTCTCCGGCCTCGTGGTGGCGGTCACGCTGCCGCTTGTCCCGGTGTTCGGCGCGCTGACCGGCCTGGCCGCCGGCCGTCAGGCGCAGGAGCGGCTGCAGGCGCTCGGCACCCTGGCGCACCACTTCCTCGACGTGGTGACCGGTATGACGACGCTGCGCGTCTTCGGCCGGGCGACGGCGCAGCGGCAGCAGATAGCGAACGTCACCGACCGCTACCGCCGCGCCACCATGTCCGCGCTGCGGCTGGCGTTCCTGTCCAGCTTCGCGGTCGAGCTGATCGCCACGATGTCGGTCGCGCTGGTCGCCACCGAGGTCGGGCTGCGGCTCGCCTACGGTCACCTCGGCCTGGGCACCGGCCTGTTCGTGCTGATCCTCGCTCCGGAGGCGTACCTGCCGCTGCGCGCGGCGGGCGCGCAGTTCCACGCCGCCACCGATGGCCTGGCCGCGGCCGGTGAGGTGTTCGCTGTCCTTGAGACTCCGGTGCCCGCGCCGGCGCCGGTGCCCGCGTTGCCTGGCCGGCTGGATGCCACAGTCATCCGGCTGGAACACCTGACCGTGCGCCACGAGGGACGTGCCGAGCCCGCTCCGCACGACGCGACGCTGACCATCGCCCCCGGACGGATCACGGTCCTCACCGGTCCCAGCGGCTGCGGCAAGACCACGCTGCTCCAGTGTCTTCTCGGTTTCCGCGAGCCGGACTCCGGAGTCATCACGCCGCGAGCCAGCCCGAACGACCTCGGCTGGCTCCCGCAGCATCCCACCCTCTTCGCCGGGACGGTCGCGTCGAACATCCGCCTCGGCTGGCCAGGCGCTCCGGACGCGGCCGTGCAGCGGGCCGCTCGGGAGGCCGCCCTCGACGACGTGCCGCTCGACCGCGTCGTCGGCGAGGGCGGCGGCGGCCTGTCCGCCGGCCAGCTCCGCCGCGTCGCGCTGGCCCGCGCGCTGCTGCCGCACCGCCCGGTGCTGGTCCTCGACGAGCCCACGGCCGGGCTGGACGCGGCGAGGGAAGCGACCGTGGTGGCAAGCCTTCGCTTCCGGGCGGTGGACGGGGCCGCGGTCCTCGTGGTCTCGCACCACCCGGCGGTGATCGCCGCCGCTGACGACGTGGTCAGCCTCGACGCCAGCCTCGAAGAGCCCGCGGGAGTCCTGGTATGACCCGCCACGAGCCTGATAACAGCAAGAAGCAGCGAGGCCGACTCGTCCTGGCGGGCGTTCTCGGCACCCTGGCCGCCGCCTGCTCGATAGGCCTGCTGGCGACGTCCGCCTGGCTCATCTCCCGCGCCGCCCAGCGCCCGCCGGTGCTCTATCTCATGGCCCCGGCCGCCGTGGTGCAGGCATTCGGACTTGGCCGCGCCGGGCTGAGGTACGCGGAAAGGCTCGCCGGTCACGACGCCGCGCTCCGCCTTCTTTCATCATTCCGAACGAATGCGTACGACTCCCTGGCGAAGCTTGCTCCGGCCGGCCTGCGGGACTACCGGTCGGGTGATCTCATCTCCCGGCTGGTGGCCGACGTCGACTCGCTGGCCGACCGGTGGCTCCGCGTCCGGCTGCCGTACGCCGTCGCCGTGGTGACCGGCGCGGGCGCGGTGGCGGCCTGCGCCGCGCTGCAGCCGGCGGCAGGGATCGTGCTCGGCGTGACCCTCGCCGCCTCCGCTCTGGCCGCGCCCGCGCTGGCGATCGCGGTGTCACGACGGGAGGAACGCCAGATCGCGCCGCGCCGGGGTGAGCTCGCCGCGGCGACCATGGACTTGCTGCGCGGCGCCGGGGAACTCACCGTCTTCGGGGCGGCGGACCGCGCGCTCGCCGCCGTGGCGGAGAAGGAACGGGCCGTCGCAGTCGCCACGGTGCGTTCGGGATACGGACGGGGAGCGGGCGCGGCGGTCAGCGCGCTGGCAGCCGGCGCGGCGGTGTGCGGCGCGGTCTTGTTCGCCGTCCCCGCGGTGCGGTCAGGCGCGCTGCCGGGGGTGCTGCTCGGCGTCGTGGTGCTGACGCCCCTGGCCGCGCACGAGGTGTTCGCCGGGCTGGCGCCCGCCGCGCAACAGGTGCCGCGGCTGCGCGCCGCCGCGGCCCGCGTGGCCGAGGTGACCTCCCGGCCAGCGCCGGTGGCTGAGCCTCCCTCGCCGGCCGCGCTGCCCGGGCCGCCCTATGACCTGGCCGTGCGCGGCCTGGCCGCCGGATGGGCCCCCGGGGAACCGGTGCTGACCGGCGTGTCGTTCACCGCCCCCGCGGGCTCGCGGACCGCGATCGTCGGCCCGTCCGGGGCGGGCAAGACGACCCTGGCGATGGTGCTGCTCCGGTTCCTCGATTACTCCGCGGGCTCGGTGACTCTCGGGGGTGTCGAGCTGGACTCGCTCGCCTCCGACGACGTCCGCCGGATCGTCGGCCTGTGCGAGCAGAACGCTCACGTCTTCGACTCGACGCTTGAGGCGAACCTGCGGCTCGCGCGTCCCGGCGCGACCGGGGAAGAGCTGCGCTCCGCGCTCGCTGGCGCTCGCCTGCTGTCCTGGGTCGACTCGCTGCCGCAGGGCCTGGCGACCCCTGTCGGAGAGCACGGCGCCCGCCTGTCGGGCGGCCAGCGCCAGCGCCTCGCCCTGGCCCGCGTCCTGCTCGCCGACTTCCCCGTGGTGATCCTCGACGAGCCCGCCGAGCACCTGGACGCCGCGACCGCCGGCGAGCTGACGCGGGACCTGCTGTCGGCCGTCGCGGGCCGCACGGTCCTGCTGATCACGCACCGCCCGGTGGAGCCGGGTTCCGTCGACCAGATCCTTCGTCTAGAGGGCGGCCGCCTGCTTTCATAGGGTCATGGGGTCGGAGGACCGCGCCGGGCGGGACGGCTACTGGGCTGCCCGCGATGTCACGATTAACAACTACGCCGCGCCAGCACCGGCTTCGGCGTCGTCACCGGGCCGGATCTGGGGCAGCGTCCCGGCGCGGAACCGTTCGTTCGTCGGGCGCGAGGAGCTGCTGGCGAAAGTCCGAGACGCGTTGCTGTCCGGTGACAGCGCGGTCGTCCAGGCCCTGCACGGCATGGGCGGCATCGGCAAGACCCAGCTGGCGATCGAGTACGCCCACCGGTTCGGCGCCGGCTACGACCTGGTGTGGTGGATCAACGCGGAGCAGGCGAACCTGATTGGCGAGCAGTTCGCCGCGCTGGGTGACGCTCTGGGCTGCGCCGCACCTGGCACACAGCTGGAGACGGTGCGCCGGGCGGTGCTGAACGTGCTGCACGAGCGCGAGCGATGGTTGCTGGTCATCGACAACGTGGAGCGGCCCGCGGACATCACTAGCTGGCTGCCCGGCGGCTCCGGGCACGTCCTGATCACCTCCCGCGCGAACGGCTGGGAGGAGGTGGCGGTCCCGGTCGAGATCGACGTGTTCCCCCGTGCCGACTCGGTGGCGCTCCTGCTGCGCCGGGTGCCCGAACTCACGGCCGCGGAGGCCGACCGCGTCGCCGATGCAGTCGGCGACTTGCCGCTGGCGGCCGCGCAGGCGGCCGGGTACATGGCCTACACCGCGATTCCCCCAGATGAGTACGTCGCGCTGCTTGCCGCCCGTCCCGCGGAGATCCTGGAATTCGGTCGGCCGTCGTCATATCCGCGGTCGCTGGCAGCCGCGACCCAGCTGACCTTCGACACGATGCGGGCCGAGGATCCGGCAGCCGCCAGCGTTGCCGCCATCTGCGCGTTCCTGGCGCCCGAACCCGTCCCGGTGCACTGGTTCCCCCATGCGGCCGGAAAGCTTCCGGGTGAGCTGGCCGAACGCGCCAGCGACCCGGGGGCATGGCGGCAGGTGGTGGCCCGGCTGACCGGCAGCGCTCTCGTCCGGGTGACCGGCGGCGCCTTCGTCATGCACCGGCTCACCCAGGCGGTCATCCGCGGTCATCTCGCGTCGGCCGAAGCGACGGCCAGCCGGGATACGGCCACGCGGCTGGTCGCCGCCTGCCGTCCGGGCCACACAGGGCTCCCCGCGACCTGGCCCAGCTGGGCGCTGCTCCTACCGCACGTGCTCGCTCTCAACCCAGGCGGCACCAATGACGAAGCCGTGCGGGATCTGGCTGTGAGCGCCGTGTGGTACCTGTACCGCCGGGGCGACGGACGGGCGGCCTACGACCTCGCGCAGCAGTTTTACACCCGGTGGCGCGACCAGCTTGGCTCCGATCACCAGAGCGTCCTAGCGGCCGCCGCCTCCCTTGGCGCCGGGCTGATTGCGGTAGGTCGCTACTCCGAGGCCCGCCGACTGCATGAGGACACGCTGGAGCGGCGGCGCCGGATGCTCGGCGAGGACCACCCCGACACGCTCATATCAGCCAGCACCCTCGCCGTCGACCTGCGCATGCTGGGGGAGTACCAGGCGGCGCGGGAACTGGATGAGGATACCCTCGGGCGGCGGCGCCGGATGCTCGGCGAGGACCACCCCGAAACACTCACATCAGCCAGCCAACTCGCGATCGACCTGCGCAGGCTGGGAGAGTACCGGGCCGCGCGGGAACTGGACGAGGATACGCTCGTCCGGCGGCGCCGCGTCCTTGGCGAAGACCACCCAGATACGCACCGGTCCGCCCGGAACCTCGCCGCCGACCTGCGCGCGCTGGGCGAAGGCCAGCCGTAGGATCTGACCGTGGACACCGTGACCGATCCCATGCCCTGGGTGCGCGCCGTGCGCGCCTCACACGACCGGCTCGCCGGCATCGTCGCTTCGCTGGACTCAGCCGAGCTGCGCGAGCAGTCCTACGCGAAAGAGTGGTCGGTCGCCGATGTGCTGTCCCACCTGGGCAGCGGCGCGGAGATCTTCGAGCTGTACGTGAACGCGGGCCTCGGCGGCGAGCTGCCGGGCCAGGAGGACAACCAGCGGATCTGGGACACCTGGAACGCCCGGTCGCCGGAAGAGCAGGCCGCGCAGAGCGTCGCCGCCAACGAGGCGCTGGTCTCCCGCGTCGAGTCGCTCACCCCCGACCAGCTCGCCGCGTTCCGGGTGGCGATGTTCGGCGGCATGACCATGGACGCCGCCGGGCTGCTGCGGATGCGCCTGTCCGAACACGCGGTCCACTCCTGGGATGTGGCCGTCGCGGTCGACCCGGCCGCGCGGGTCTCGCAGGACGCGGTCGATCTGCTGATCGGCGGCCTGCCCCAGATGATGCGGTGGATGGCCAAGAAGGCCGCCGACCCCAAGGTGATCGCCATCGCGACCACCAACCCGGAAGGCACGTACACGCTCGACACCGGCGGCGTCACCCTGACCCCGGGTTCCTCCGGCGACGTCCCGGCGTCCGCGTTCCTCGAACTCCCCGCCGAGGCCCTGCTCCGGCTCGTCTACGGCCGCCTCGACGAGCCGGCGGTGGCATCCGGCGAAGTGCGCCTGTCCGGCGTGACCCTCCCAGAGCTTCAGGCAGTCTTCCCGGGCTTCTAACGCCTCCGCAACGCACTAACCAGGAAAGATCTTGGAAAATAGGCATCCGCGCACTGTCAACATGTTCACTCATACGATAGAATGTTCGTGTAGACACACATAAATCACTGATCCTCCGAATGAGGGCGTACATGTCTGAGGTCTCGTTCCCCGGTGACGGGCAGGACGGCGAGCAGCCGCCGCCCGCCAGTCCGGCGCGGGATGAGACCACGGACCCCACGGCGCCGGATGGGGCAGCGAGCGGGGCGGGCCACGGCCGGGATGGCGTTCCAGCACCAGAGGAGACGCCGGGCGCCGCGGGCGCGCCGGTGGATGACTGGGATCCGGATGCGGAGATGGCGTCGTT
>Ga0187812_1000672_pt1 | contig 12061 bp, 10 predicted proteins | sample NC_S_2_FD_130582 | JGI IMG/M metagenome (GOLD analysis project Ga0187812, IMG submission 130582) | Wetland sediment microbial communities from Neuse River Estuary, North Carolina, USA - ASW-S_2 | ecosystem: Environmental > Aquatic > Freshwater > Wetlands > Sediment | place: USA: North Carolina... | reverse complement strand
TCCCACCAGCCCCCTCCGCCGGGGACGGTGGTGGCCTACACCGACGGGGCCTGCTCGGGCAATCCCGGGCCGGGTGCCTGGGCCTACCGCCTGGAGTGGCCCGGCGGCCGGGTGGAGGAGGCGGCCGCCGCCGAGAGGGCGACCACCAACAACCGCGAGGAGCTCAAGGCGGTCCGCGAGGCGCTCGAGGCGATCCGCCGGCGGATCGGGGAGGACCCCGGCTGGCGGATCGTCGTCCGCACCGACAGCCTGGGGGTGGTCAACTGGCTCACCCGGCGCTGGAAGCGCAATGCCAATCTCGACCTCTTCCCCGGGATCGATCCGCTGGTGGACGGCCGGGTCAGCTTCGAGCACGTGCGCGGCCACGCCGGCATCCCCGGCAACGAGCGCGTCGACGCCCTGGCGGTGGCAGCGATCCGCGAGCTGGCGGGCGGTCCCCGCGCCTGACCCCGCCGGCGGTCAGCGAGCGGAGAGACCGAGGCCGACGAGGACGGCGACCGCGCCCACCGCGGCACCGGCGATCTCGGCAAGCAGGACCGCCGCCCCGATCCGGGAGCCGCAGGTGCGGCAGCGGCCCCGCTGGACGGAGTAGCTGAGGAACGGCACCAGCTCGAACCAGCGCAGCTCGCGCCGGCATCCATCGCAGCGGGAGCGGCCGTGGAGGGCGCCCCGCCACCCGCGTGACCGGACCACCTCGGCGAAGGATCCGACCACCGCGCCGGCGAGCGCTCCGAAGACGATCAGGATCACACCGAGGGGGGTATTCATGGTGGGACTGTCACACACGCGCCTGGCACTGTGATGTCGACATAGGGGATTTGGCCACGTTTTGTCCACACCTGTAGGGCGGAGCCTGTGGAAAAGTGCTCGGCCGCTTATACTGCCAGGGAATGCTGGAAGCGCTCGACCTGCGCATCGAGCCACTGCTTGACGCGCTCTTCGACCAGGGGGCCTCGGATCTGATTCTCAGTGCCGGCGCCCCTCCCTCGCTGCGCCTCGACGGCCAGCTGGTCGCGGCCGCCTCCCGGGCCCTGAGCGACGAGCAGACTCGCAAGCTGGTCGACCAGCTGTTGAGCGCGGACCACCGCCGCGCCCTCCAGACCGAGGGCTCGGTCGACTTCTCCTTCCAGTGGACGGATCGGGGCCGGGTGCGCGGCAACGCGTTCCACCAGCGCGGCTCGGTGGCGGTGGCCCTGCGCGCCATCCCCAGCCAGATCCCCAGCTTCGCCGAGCTGCGGCTGCCTCCGATCGCCGAGCGCCTCGTCGACCTGCCCCGCGGCCTGATCCTGGTGACCGGGCCCACCGGGGCCGGCAAGTCGACCACTCAGGCCTCGATGCTCGATTGGATCAATCACTCGCGTGCCCAGCACATCATCACCATCGAGGACCCCATCGAGTACGTCCACTTTAACCGCCGCTGCGTGGTCGAGCAGCGCGAGCTGGGGCTGGACACGCCGACCTTCTCCGACGCGCTCCGCGCCTGCCTGCGCCAGGACCCCGACGTCCTGCTGGTGGGCGAGATGCGCGATCTGGACTCGATCCGGATCGCCCTGGCCATCGCCGAGACCGGTCACCTGGTCTTCGCCACTCTCCACACCAATGACACCACTCAGGCGATCAACCGGATCGTCGATGTCTTCCCCGGCGAGCAGCAGCAGCAGATCCGGGTGCAGCTGGCGGCCTCTCTCCAGGCGGTGATCTACCAGCAGCTGCTACCCCTGCGCGAGGGCGGCCGGGTCGCCGCCTTCGAGGTCCTGGTGGCCAATGCGGCGGTCAGGAATCTGATCCGCGAGAACAAGGCGGCGCAGCTGCGCAACCTCATCGCCACCGGCCGCGGGGAGGGGATGCAGACCCTGGAGACCTCCCTCAACGAGCTGATCGACGAGGGCCTGGTGGAGTGGGAGGACGCGGTGTCGGTGTCCCTCTACCCCAAGGAGGTCCACCGCCCCGAGCCGTCCGGCTCCTACGCCCCGCCGCTGCCGTCGGTCGCCGGGCGGTAGATCCCGGCGAGAGCCGGGCGTGAGCCCGGGACGCGCCGCGTGCAGCGGCGCGCCCCGGATGTGGCCCGCGTCATGAGGTTGCTGATCAGCCCGTCTGGCAGACGGCGCCGTTGACGGAGCCCTGGACGGTGCCGGTGGCGTTGGTGTAGCTGAAGGACTCGCCGACGGCGGGGGCGGCCTGGAGGTAGGGATTGGTCCCGCTCAGTAGCTCGGTGACGTTGACTGCCAGGCCCGCCGGCGCGGCCGCGTCAGCCGGGAGAGCTGGGTACGCGCTGTTCTGGACGTAGTAGCCGTCCGCGGCCGTCTGGACCGCCTCGGTGTCCGACTTGCACGCGGCGCTCTGGGCGTTGCCCTTCACGCCGGTGACGTTGATGATGACGATCGCGGCCAGCACCGACAGGATCGCGATCACCACCAGCAGCTCGATGAGGGTGAATCCACCCTCGCCCCTGCGGCGGTGGCGCGTCACCCGTTGCTTCAGGTTATCCATGTTTGCCTCCCTCTTGATTGAGATCATTCACACTTCTTGGTGCCGTCGAGATCACGGCTCTGTGGTCGCTGTTGCTAGCCATAGCTGATGGCGATGATGCCAGTGGACGTCGTCGCGCCGGAGCAGTCGCTCTCGACGTCGACCTGGCCGGTGGCGTTGCCGGCACCGCTGGTGACCGTGACAGTGTCGTCGTAGACCCAGCAGTATCCGGGACTGGGTGGCATCGCCGTCACCGTGACTTGCGCCCTGGGGCCGACGGTAAGGCTGCCCGCGATCAACCGCCCCGAGCCGGCATCCGTCCGGTTGGGCGCCGTGGTCACGCTCCCCTTCTGGATACCCACCCCCGTCCCGGGAGCGTAGACGGTTCCCTGGACCGAGAGGGAACCGCCATCGATGCTGATCGAGCCGGCGGTATCGGTCGGGTCCACGTACAGTTCGACATCTTGGTTGCCGGAGAGAGGCCCGTCCGGGAGGCTGAGGCTCCCGTCGGCGTTGATCAAGAGGCTGCCACCCGGGGCTCCTTGGATGAAGGCGAGCAGCACGCGACCGGTGGTGACGACGGTCGTCAGCGGCCCCGTGCCAGTCCCTATCGTGAAGGGCCCGTCGATGACGAAGGACCCGGGACCGAGCCGATACTGGCAGGGAAAGAAGAAGAAGCTGTGCGAGCAGTCGACGTCTATCGAGGAGTAGCAGCCCGCCGGGATGTAACCTCCGCTGGTGCCGGTATATGAGGAGCATCCGGACGCGGGAACCGAGGGGGCAGCGGCGCTGGGCGATGGGCCCCCGGTGAGCGTCCTGGTGGCAGATGGGGTGTAGTGGCCGTTGGTTCCAAGCTCGCATGCCGACGAGCAGCCGATGAAGCCGGTGGACCCCGTGGATATCGAGATCGCCGACGTGACCGTGCCGTTGTTGCTGGCGTCGCCGCTCACCGCGATCGGGCCGTCGGCCCACAGGGTGCCCTGGACGTTCAAGGACGGCGCGACCCCCTGCTGCCCAAGCACGCACACGGCGCACTGATCGGCGATCACGTCGCCGGTCTCTCCCGGGTTGCAGGCGGTGGTCGTGTACGACGCGCTGGTGCCCGTGGTCATGGCGATGGTGGCGTGCGAGCCGACGATGCAACCTCCCTGCTCCTCCGCGGCCTGAGCTGCGAAGAGCATTCCGCCCTCAGCGCTGGCGTCGCTGGCTGTGGTCGAGTGGGCGTGCGACTGCTCGAACTCCACCGCGTCCGCGAACTGGAGCACCGCGGTGGTGACCAGGCCAAAGAAGATGATGAAGGCGAGGGCCATGATCAGAACCTGACCCTGCTCGCCACGGCGCCTGGCTCTGCGAGTCAGCATAGACTGGTACTCGCACCGCTGACGGGGTCAGTGGGCCATGGCTCGGTGGCGAGGGGCTCGAGGTCAAAGGAGAGTGTTGGCGGATTGGCCAGGTGAGCGTTGGTGCTGATCACCGTGACGTCGACTCCGACGGGCCACGAACCCGGTGCGCCTGATGGGCGCGGGGTCGCCGTTACTCGGTATGTGACGGTCCCCGCCTCCGTTGTGCCCAACCACTCGGAGCGAGCGACCGGCGAGAGCGTGTAGAGCGCTACGTCGCACTGACGGGTGGTGAGGTCCGTCCACTCGATGCAGAGCTCTGAGCCGGTGCAGTGACCATCGAATCGCGAGCCTGCGCTCTCGGTGGCGCAGCCCCCGTACGCACCTGCCGATGGGAACTGGATGCAGGTGGCGCGATGCACGTCCGCGGAGAGGAGCTGGTCGACGGCGATGGCGTCGGAGGCGGCGGCGAGGCGGTCACGCGAGGCCCCGGGTTCGAGGATGGTGCGCAGACCCACGCTGAAGACGATGCCCACCGCGCCCCCGATGATGGCGAGCAGGGCCACGCAGACCAGCACCTCCACCAGCGTGAAGCCGCGCTCCCCGGCTCTGGACCTGGCACGCCGTCTCACGGCAGGTCGTCCTTCCAGACGGTCTGGGTGAGTGAGAGCGATCCCTCGGAGACGGTGATCGTGATCTCCTGCACGCCGTAGTCGTAGCTGGTCGTTCCCGAGTGCCGGCCACGCCCCGTGGTGCATTGGACGGGCCCGGTGAAACCGACCAACGATGCCGACGAGGACTCCGATACCGACGCGATCGTCCAGCTCACGCCCGGTAGCGCGGAGAGGCCGCTGAGACTGTACGCAGGTCTGTCACAGGGAGAGTAGGTCAGGGAGGTCTGGAGGTAATCGGCTGCGTCGCGCGCCGCTCCGTCCAAGGTCGCCTGCACCTGCGCGCTTCCCGCGCCACGCACCACGGCGGAGAAGCCATAGGCGATGCCGACGACCCCGACGGCGATCACCGAGATCGTCACCAGCATTTCGATGAGGGTGAATCCCACCTCTCCGCGTCTTCCTCGGCGGCGGGGGGAGATCGTCGCCCCGCGCCGGGGGCCGGTGCGCCGCTCCATCATGTCTTGAACGCCGCGGCGAAGCCGTAGATGGCCTGAATCAGCGAGACCGCCACCAGCCCGACGATGCTCCCCACGCTGATGATCAGGATCGGCTCCACGATCGAGGTCAGCCGCTTGAGCCGGTTGTCCAACTCGCTGTCGTACATCTTGGCGGTCTCGGTGAGGTGCTGGTCGAGGGTGCCCGTCTCCTCGCCGACCCTCACCATCTGGATCACCAGCGGCGGGAAGAGCCCGGTCTGGCGCAGCGAGCGCGAGAAGCTCTCGCCGATGGCGACCTGCGCCCCGACCTCGCGCAGCGCCCTGCGGTAGACGGGGTTGCGGGTGCTCTCCACCACCACCGCGAAGCTGGTGCCGACGGGCACGCCGGCCGCCAGGGTGTCGCTCAGGGCGCGGCAGAAGCGCTCGATGCTGGCCGCGCTCATCATCTCCCCGACGGCGGGAAGGCGGAGCAGGAGGCGATTGAACTGCATCTTCCCCGTCTTGGTCCGCAGGTAGTAGCCGCCGCCGAGGATGGCCAGCAGGAGCCCGACCAGGATCCAGACGGAGTTGCCCGTGATGAAGGCGCTGAAGTTGAGCAGCGCGGCGGCCAGCCCAGGCAGCTTGGCTCCGTACTCCGCGAAGAGCACGCGGAACTGCGGCAGGACGAAGACGACCAGCCCGGTCGCCACCGCCAGCGCCATGCAGAGGACGATCGCCGGGTACATGAGGGCGCTCCGGATCTTGGTCCGGGTCTCCAGCTCGCGCTCGAAATGGTCGGCGGAGCGGACCAGGACGTCGTCGATGTGGCCGGTCATCTCGGAGGCCCGGAGCAGGTCGGCGAGCACCCGGGGGAAGACCTGGGGGTGGCGGGCGACGGCGGCGCTGAGCAGTCCGCCCCGCTCTAGGTCGGCGACCATCGAGGCGCACGCCTGGCGCATCCGCTTGCTGGAGGCCCCGTCGGCGATCGTCTCCAGCGCGGCGGTGAGTGGGACCCCCACCCGGACAAAGGTGGAGAGCTGCCGGCAGAAGACCACGACCTCCGGGAGCTTGACCTTGGTCAGCCCATCAAGAAAGCTGCGGATGGGGGCTCGGGAGCGCGCCTTGACCGCGGTGGGGCGCAGCCCGCGCACCGCGATCGCATGCCAGACCGCCTCGGAATCGCTGGCCTCCATCATTCCCTTGACATCGCCGCCATTGGGGTCGATCGCCGTGTACTCGAAGAGCTGCATCCGTCGGGGTTGGGAGGGGGCGACATCGATCACGGCCGGCGCCTCAGATCGTGTAGACGGTCCGCATCACCTCGGTGAGGGTGGTGCGGCCCCTGGCGGCGATGTCGCAGCCGGCCTGCTGGAGGGTGTGCATCCCGCTCTCGACGGCCGATGCCAGCAACTCGGCGTGATGCGACCTGGCCACGATCCGTTCCCGGACGGGGTCGCCGACCTGGAGGCACTCGAAGACGCCCACCCGGCTGTGGAAGCCGGTCCCGGTGCACCGCGCGCAGCCCACCGCCCGGGGCAGCCGAGCCGGGGGGTCGTTGCCGATGATGGCACGATAGAAGGCGGCCTCGGCCGCCGTCGTCGGTGCCGAACTGGCGCATCGCTCGCAGACCAGTCGCACCAGCCGCTGGGCCACCACCCCGATCAGGGCCGAGGCCACCAGGTACGGCTCGATGCCCATGTCGATGAAGCGGTAGATGGCGCCCACCGAGTCGGCGGCGTGCATCGAGCACAGCACCAGGTGTCCGGTGAGCGCCGATTGGATCGCGATCTGAGCGGTCTCGACATCGCGGACCTCGCCCACGAGGATGATGTCGGGGTCCTGGCGCAGGATCGCCTTGAGGCCGTTGGCGAAGGTGGTCCCCGCCAGGCGGTTGATCTGGACCTGGTTGATGTTCTCAAAGCGGTACTCGACCGGGTCCTCGATGGTGGTGATGTTCCGGGCTGCGCTGTCCAGCTCGCTGAGAGCGGCATAGAGGGTGGTGGTCTTGCCGGCGCCGGTGGGGCCGGCCACCACCAGCATCCCGTACGGGGAGTCGATGAGCCGGCGCAGCCGCTCGCGGGCCTCGGGCTGCAATCCCAGCTCGGCGAGCGGGACGAGCGACCGGGTGCGGTCGAGGAGGCGCAGCACCACCTTCTCGCCCCAGATCGTCTCCATGGTGGAGACGCGGATGTCGACCGGCCTTCCGTCGATGGTCATCTCCAGCTGACCGTCCTGGCTTCGGTGGCGGTCGACGATGTCCATGTTGGCAAGGATCTTGAGCCGCGAGGCGATCGGCCCCCCCAGGGTGGTGGGCAGGTCATTGACGTCGTGGAGGGCTCCGTCGATCCGGAACCGGATCCGCAGCCGTTCGGCCTGCGGCTCGACATGGACGTCGGAGGCCCGGTCGCGGAGTGCCTGGGTGAGCAGCAGGTCCACGATCTGCACCACCGGGGCGTCGGCTCGAAGCGGTATCGCCAGGGTTGCGGCGGGGCCCTCCTGGCGGTCGACGACCGCTCGCTGCACCGCGTAGTCCACCTTGTGGAGCACGGTGTAGTGGCGGTCGAGCGCCCGCTCCAGGGCCAGCCGACCGGCCAGACGGGGAAGGACGGGCTGGGCCAGGGCTTCCTGGAGGGCGGCCATCCGATCGGTGTCCGCGGGGTCGGCAACGGCGCAGTGGACCATGCCCAGCTCGTCGATCAGCAACGGAAGAGCACCCAGGGTGTGCGCGGTCGCCGGGTCGATCAGGTAGAGGGCCTCCTGCTCGGGGGTGACCTGGTCGAGGTCGACCGCCTCGTATCCGAGCTGCTCCGCCAAGGCGGTGACGACCGCCCCCTCGGCGACGCCGGCGTCGACGAGCAGCTCGCCGATCTTGCGTTTGTCGCGGCGCTGCCGGCGCAGCGCGGCGCGGATGGATGCCGAATTGGCAGCGCCCCTGCCGATCAGCATGTCGCCCAGCGGGAGAGGGGCCTTCACTGGGTGCGGGTCGAGCGTGTTCGGCCTCTCCGATCGGCGGGCGATCCGAGGCATCATCACCTGCGGGCCCTAACCTCCACCACAGTTCCTCCTCTCCTCGCCCTGACAGCTGGGAGCGCGAACGCGCTCCTCCGAGGTTCCCCAACCCCCGGGGCGCCCTGGCTTCGTGGTCCTGGATCGCGCTCCCCCACGCGTGCCATCCACCCCCGTGACCACGCCGTCTTTCAGGGCCCTGCTCGCTTTGCCTCGAGGTGAGGGACCGGCGAGCCCCCCCGCCGGCACTAGGCTATGAGATGACGGCATCGGGCACCAGACCCCACGTGGGGCGGTTGGCCCACCGAAATTGGGTGGTAGCGCGGATGCGCCGGCCTGTCCCAAAATGGCACTGTGGACTATCTTGCCGCACCTGCCGACGTTGCGCCGCAAGGGTCGGGCCCTCGATCTGATCAGCGGCGGTTGATCGTGCCCAGGGACTGAACCGCGAGGATGGGGGAGGTGGGTGCTCCGGTGGAGCTCGAGGAGCGATTGGCCGAGCTCGAGCGCCAGCACAGTGATGGGTCGCTCTCCGAGATCGGTTACAACGTGCGCCGGAACGTGCTCATCACTCGATCAGACGAGCTGGCCCGCCGCCGTGCCGCGGCCACGGTGGTCGCGCCCCGCCCCGCCATACCACCGCCTCGGCAGGTGGCCTCCCGGCGCGGACGGCGTCTCGAACCGGACGGGCGGGACCAGGGGGCGCCCCCGTCCCGGCAGGCTCGGCTCGCCGGGCGGCGCTGGACCCCGTTTACTACACGTCCCGCCGTTCTGCTGGCAGCAGCCATCCTGGTCGGCGCCGCGGTATTCGTCGCCTACCGGGCCGCCACCGCCGGGGCCACCCAGTCACCGACCGCGGCGCAGCCGCAGGGCGGGACGACTGCGTCAAGTGCCACGGCTAAGCCGAGCCAGAGCGCGGCCGCGGCGTCTGCGCCTGCCGCACCGGCAACGGTGATCGATGTCACCCAGGCCACGCCCGGCGGCGGCAGCGTCACCCTGGTCAGCTACGCCGACCACTTCTCCTCGGCAAGCCCCCTCAACAACCCCCTGCCACCCGGCGGTTTCTACGCAGCGGTAGAGCTCAAGGTGTGCGCCGGGGCCGCTGCCACGATCGTATCGCCGTTCCAGTTCGTTCTGGTCGAGCCTGATCAGACTCAGGTGGACATCGCGACGGGACCGACGGTGGGCAAGCAGCCGCAGCTGTCGCTCGACCAGCTGCCGCCGGGCGGCTGCGTCAACGGGTGGCTCAGCTACGGGGTCGCCTCCAGGCCCGCAGCTCTCGACGACAGCGGAGACAGCCTGACCTGGTCCATCCCCGGCTAGCGCACGGGACGGGCCGGTCGGCCGGCACGGCATTCCGCCACCGCGCCGGCGATGAGCTCCAGCAGATCGCGAGCCGCGATCGGCTTCAGCCCGAACCGGTCGCAGCCAGCTGCCGCTGCCCGCTCGGCGGTGTCGCCGATCCGGTCCGCGGAGAGAACCACGACCGCGAGCGGTCGGTCGACGCCTCCGCGCAATGATCCGATGATATCGAGACCGTTGCCGTCGGGCAGCTGCACGTCGAGGACGACGGCGTCGGCAGGTGAGGTGGCGATCGCCTCCAGCGCACCGCTCCGGGTGGCGACCGATCGCACCCGGTATCCGGCCGCGATGAGGACGTCGCTGATCGACTGGCGGTTCACGGGGTCATCCTCGACCACGAGGATCGATGGCGGGTCGGCCTCGGAGTCGGCGATGGCACCCCCGTTCGGTGGCGGGCGCAGAAGCCGGGGGGCCAGCGGCTCCCGCGAGCGGCGCAGGGCGAAGGAGAAGCGGCTCCCCTCGCCGGGCCGGCTGGCCACCTCCAGGCTGCTCCCGTGCAGCTCCACAATTCGCCGGCAGATGGCCAGGCCCAGCCCGACTCCGGGCCCGGCGGAGCCCGCGGCCCGCTCGAACGGCTGGAAGATTCGCTCCGTCTCCGTGGCCGCGATCCCCTTGCCGGTGTCGCATACCGCTAGGGTCACGCGGTTGGCGGCGACCTCCGCCTCTAGCCACACGCGCCCGCCGGTGGGCGTGAACTTGACCGAGTTGGTGAGAAGGTTGACGAGGACTTGGCGGAGCCGGATGGGGTCGGCGACCAGCCGGGGGATCCCGGCGAGCCGCGGCCACTCGAGGCTGACCCCGGCGGCACTGGCCGCCGGGGCGATGACCTGATCCACGTCCCCGAGCACAGCGGAGAGGTCGACCGGCTGCAGGCGGACGTCGAGGCGGCCGGCCTCGAGCCGCCCCAGGTCGAGGAGATTGTCGACCAGTTCAAGGAGGTTTCCGGCGACCGTGTGGATCCGGTCTCCCACGGTGCGCACCCGGTCGGGGTCGTCCACGATCCCCAGCTCGGGGTCGGTGAGCAGCTCGGCGGACATCATGATCCCGCTGATCGAGCCTCTCAGCTCGTGGGAGAGGCTGGCCAGGAACGTCCGCGTCGCCTCCATCTCGCGGTGCAGCGCATTCGAGGCAGCGGCGATGCGGTCCACTAGCTCGGGCGGCTGGGCCCCGGGGGGGGTGAGCAGCCGGGAGCGGGTCAGCTCGGCGGCAAGTCTGGTGACGAAGCGCTCGTCGTCTTCGCTGAACTCGGGCGCCCTCCGCTTGTTGGCTGCGTAGAGAAGGCCGACCACCTTCCGCTGGCGGATGAGGGGAGCCGAGAGGAAGGAGGTCACTCGTGCGTGGCCCTGCGGGAAGCCGGCCTCCGCGGGGTCGCAGTTCAGCTGGGCAAGGCGCACTGGGCGCCGACCTTCGATCGCGTCCGCCACCAGCCCGCTGACCCTCGGCCAGATCGCGGGCGCAGCGGCACGCTGCCCCGGAGCCAGGCCCGACTGGACGAAGGCCCCGGTCCCGCCCGTGTCCGGGGGCGCGGGGATCAGGATGGCCGCGGCCTCGGCGTCGAGGACGGCGCGGACGTCGTTGACCGCCCATTGGAGCACACCGTCGGGACGAAGCTGCCGCATCAGGGCGAGGTTGGTGCGGACCAGGCGCTGGGCCCGGGAATGGAGGGTCGCGATCTGCTCATCCGCGCGCAGGCGCCGGACGGTGGCGGCGGTCGCGTCAGCGAGCTCTGCCGCCAGCACAATCTCGCCGGGCGAGAAGGGCTCAGGGCGGTTGCGGGCCACCAGGAGATGTCCGAGGACGCGGCCCGCCCGCAGCGGTAGCGAGAGGAGCACCACCGCCGGGACCTCGGCGGGAGGGAAGCCGGCGGTGGCAGGCTGGAGCCGGAGGTCGTCGACCCGGATGGGGGTGTCGGTGAGGCGCAGCGTCTCAAGGATCGGGAGCCCGGCGACTGCCTCCGCCGGCAGCTCGACGACCTCTCCGCCCGGGCCGGTGTGGAAGTAGCCCGCGTAGCCGGCGTGGTCGGGCCGCAGCAGCGCGAGGGCCGCGTAGTCGGCGGCAGTGAGTCGCGCCGCGGCGGCGACCGCCATCGGCATCAGACGATCCACCTCCTCAACGGTGGCGACCTCCCGGATCGCGGCCCGCGCCTCCTCGGAGCGCCAGCTGAGGATCGTCTCTGGCGGGCCCTCTGCGCTCACCCGCGCCCGTCCTGCTCGGGAACGAGGCCGAACCGCATGGCCGTGATGACCGCCTCGAGCTGGCTGTGGGCGTCGAGCTTGGCCAGGACGCTCTTCACGTGACCCCTGCAGGTGTGGACGCTGATCCCGAGCTTGCGGGAGATCCCCTGGGGGTCGAGGCCCTGGCTGAGCCAGGCGAGCACTTCGGCCTCGCGGTCGGTGAGGTGGACCTTTGGCGGGGCCGCCACCGGAGGCACGTTCTGCACCCGGTTGAGCAGGGCGCTGAGGACGCTGCCCCCGATGGCCATCCCCCCTTCGCCCGCTTTGCGGACGGCGGCGAGCACCGCACTGATGCTGCTCTCCTTGGGGAGGATGCCGCACACTCCGATCGAGGCGGCCCGAGCCATGACCTCGATGTCCGCGTAGGCGGTGAGCACCAGGATGTGGAGGTCCGGGCTCAGCTCGAGCAGGCTGCGGGCGGCATCAACGCCGTCGCCGTCGGGGAGTCGAACGTCGGTGAGCAGTACGTCGGGAGCGGCCGTCATGAGCACCGCCCGGGCCTCGGCGATGGTCCCGGCGATGCCGACGCAGCGCATGTCCGGCTGGAGGTCGATGGCCAT
>Ga0187812_1000671_pt1 | contig 12061 bp, 12 predicted proteins | sample NC_S_2_FD_130582 | JGI IMG/M metagenome (GOLD analysis project Ga0187812, IMG submission 130582) | Wetland sediment microbial communities from Neuse River Estuary, North Carolina, USA - ASW-S_2 | ecosystem: Environmental > Aquatic > Freshwater > Wetlands > Sediment | place: USA: North Carolina... | reverse complement strand
GGCCGGGGGCTCCGGGTCCTCCTGGTCGACCACCAGGACTCGTTCGTGCACACGCTCGGCGACTACTTCCGGCAGCACGGCGCGGAGGTGACGACGCTGCGGTCCGGGTTCCCGCCGGAACTGCTCGACTCCTACGCGCCGGATCTCGTCGTGCTGTCACCCGGGCCCGGGCGGCCGGCGGACTTCGGCTGCGCCGCGCTGCTCGATGAGGTGTACGGGCGGGGGGTGCCGGCGTTCGGGGTGTGCCTGGGCCTGCAGGCCATGGTGGAGCACGCCGGGGGCGCGCTGTCGCTGCTCCCCGAGCCCGCGCACGGCAAGCCCGGCCAGGTGCGGGTGTCCGGGGGGTCCCTCCTGGCCGGGCTGCCCGCCGAGTTCACCGCGGGCCGCTACCACAGCCTGTACGCGCCGCCGGGGGAGATCCTAGGCGGGTTCGCGGTGACAGCATGCACACCGGACGGGGTGGTGATGGCCATCGAGGACGAGCGGGCCGGCCGGTGGGCGGTGCAGTTTCACCCGGAGTCGATCCTGACCGCCTCCGGCCGGGCCGGCCACCAGGTCATCGCCAACGTGCTGGCGCTGTGCCGAGCCCGGGTCGGCGCCGTCCGCTGACCCGGGCCCGGCCACCACCTTCAGCGGGCCGGCGCTACCTGACGGGACGTAGCGTGATGACATTGCTGTCGCTCGCTTTATGGGTGGCATCGCCCGTGAAGACGAGTTCGTACTGCGTCTTCACCTTCGGCGTGACGGTGAAGCTGACCGTGCCGCCGGTGGCGGTCGTGCCGGTGGCGACCACGGTCCACCGCGGCTTGACGCCCGACCTGGCCTCCAGGGTGACCGTCTCGTTCGCGAGGCCCGGGCCGTCGGAGGTGAGCACGCCGTTGACGGCATCCCCGTGGTGCTTGCCGTGCGCGATCACCTTGTTGCTGATCGACAGCTGGGTCGGGTCCAGCTTCGAGTGCTTCGGGGTCGTGGTGGCGCTCGCCGTCGGACTCGGGCTGGCGCTCTTCGTCGGGTGCGGGTGCGGGCTCGCGAACGGGGCGGCGCTCGCCGTGGCGGCGATGGCCAGGATCCCGCTCACGGTCAGCGCCGCCACGGCCAGGGCCACGGTGGTCCGGATCGGCACGGATACTCGGGTCGCGCGCATGAATCTCCTTCTCCCTGGCCTGCGCGACCCCTCAGCCGCGAGGCGATCGGTCGTCAGGGGGACTGCTTGCCGTGCTCGTTCCCTCCGCCGTGCTGTTTCTTGTTCTTGCCCGGCGGAGTCGTGGTGGGCTTGCCCTGCGGGTGGTGGGTGGCGGGCCCCGGCGAGCCGGACTGGCCCACCCGCCGTCCGGGCGCACTGGCGGACGGATTGGCCGGGCCGGGATGCTGGATCTTGGCGCAGTACGCCGCCACCTGGTCGGCCCCGCCCGCCGCGTTGACCAGGTTGCGGAAGGCCACGGAATTCTGCCCGGCCTTTCCGTGCTCCCCGGCCTGCTGGTAGGCGCGGCACAGGCCGTACGCCGCACTGCCCGTGGCCGGCGGCCCGACCGGGTGAACCTGGCCGTTGGGTGTCGGTGTCGGCACGGCCCGGGTCTCCCGCACGGCGGGAGCGGCGATCGTGTCGTGAGCGACCCTCTGCAGGGCGACCGGCAGGTGGCCGGTGTACGCGGCGGCGACGCCGCCGCTCAGCACGGCCGCTACGGCCACGCCCGCCGCCGCGGCGAGCTTGGTGCCCAGCGGCGCGGCCCTGCGCTGCCGCCGGTGCGATCGGCCGGAGTTGGGCGCCTCCGGCAGGCCGGCCATCCCGCGGTACGTGATCAGCGCCTGGTCCCAGCCGGCGACCTCGCGCTGGTCCGCAGGCGCCCGCAGGGCCCCGAAAACCTCGGCCACCGCGTGCCACTCCGCGGGGGCTTCCTCTGGTTGGCACGTCCCGGCCAGGAGCGCGTCAAACGCGCCCGCGTCTGGCCGGGTCGTCCAGGGGAAGGGGAAAGTGGGCATCTCACTATCTGAATCGGTAGGCTCGGTCATCGCGTTACACCCGCCTCCACCAGCAGGCCCGCCAGGCGGTGGAGCCCGCGGTGAGCAGCCACCCTGATGGCACCCGGACTGCGGCCCAGCAGCTGCGCCACCGTCTCCGTGTCCAGCCCGGCCACGACCCGGAGCATGATCACCTCCGCTTGCATCGGTGGCAGGCGTGCGATGACCGCGATCGCCGCCCGCGTATCCAGGTTCTCCAGTGCGACGTCGGCGGCATCCGGGCTGCGCAGCGCCGAAAGTTCGGCCAGGGTGAGCTCGGGCTGGGTGTCCAGCGAGATAGACGGCCGCCGCATCTGCCGCCTGCCCTGGTCGATGACCCGCCGCCGCGCGATGGTGAACAGCCACGCCCGCCAGTGCTGCTCATCGCCGCGGAATTTCGCCAGGCCCCGGACGACCTGCGTCCACGTCTCCGCGGCGATGTCCTCGGCCGTGTCCGGGGCGACGACGGCCAGGTAGCGCAGCAGCGCGGGCTGGCCGTCGTGCCACAACGCGGCAAAGGCCGCCTCGTCGCGGTGCTGGGCGGCCGCCAGCACGGCCGCGAAGTCCTTTCCGATCACGGGGCCGAGTATCGATGCCCGCCGCCCGCCGCCGCAGCGTTCTGGGCCAGTTCGTAGTGATCTGCCTGCTGACCGGGTGATCCGTGTCGTGCCAGGCCGAGGACGGGCGCCGCGCTGTAGTGTGCTGGTGCATGGCGCCGGCGGCACCCGTTCTCGTCATCACCGGTGCTTCCTCCGGCATCGGGGCCGCGACGGCGCGGCTGGCCGCCGACCGGGGCTGGCGCCTGGTGCTGGCCGCCCGGAGCGGCCCCGCGCTCGACGGGCTGGCCGCCGAACTGGGCGGCGCCGCCTCCGCCCGCGCCGCCCGCTGCGACGTCAGCGACTGGGATCAGGTCAGCGCGCTTCCCGCGCTCGCGCTGGAGGCGTTCGGCCGCCTCGACGCCGTGTTCGCCAACGCCGGCGCCTTCACCGCCTCGTCCTTCCTGCACGGCACGGGCACGCCAGCGCAGTGGCGCGAAATGGTGCTGACGAACGTCTACGGCACCGCGCTGACCGCCCGCGCCGCGCTGCCTCACCTCGCCCTGACCTGCGGACACCTGATCCTGACCGGCTCGGTCTCGGGCCGCGTCACCGTCCCGGGGCAGCTGTACTCCGCCACCAAGTGGGCCGTCACCGCCATCGCCCAGTCCATCCGCGCGGAGGCCACCGCAACGGGCGTGCGCGTCACCTTGATCCAGCCCGGGCTCACCGACGCCGGAACCACATCTCCCGACCGCACCCGCGAGCCTAGGCTCGCCCCGGATGACGTGGCCCGCGCGGTCGTGTTCGCCCTCGAGCAGCCCGCGTCGGTCGACGTCAGCGAGATAGTCATCCGCCCCACCGGCCAGCGACCCGACCGCTGACCCGGCCAGCCAGCTGTTGCGTCGGCCAGTCAAAGGCAATACACCCGGCCTGGGCTACGTCCACCAGGATGTCGGTCCTGCGCTGTAGTGTGCTGATCCATGAGGAGCGTGGAACCCGAGGTCTTCCTGGTCGCGAAGCCGCAGATCGACTACGAGGCGATGGCCGCCTACCTGCGCGAGGTGGGCGGGGAGAGCTGGCTGGAACGGCTCGACCGGGATCAGCTCGGCCACGACGCGCAGGACCTGGTCGAGTTCGCCGGGAAAATCTGCTACCGCAGCTGGGAGCCAGGCCTGAACCCGAACGTCCGCAAGACGCGCGACGACCAGGACGAGTACCTGCGGAACATCCTGCGGCAGCAGCACGGCTCGGTGCTGGAGCACGCAAGCTTCAGTTTCATCCTGCACAACGTGAGTCGCGTTTTTTCACATGAGCTCGTAAGGCACCGGCCGGGAACCGCCGTGTCGCAGGAGTCGCTGCGGTACGTCCGGCTCGATGAGCTGCCGTTCTGGTTCCCCGAGTGGGCGCGCGAGGACGCCGAGCTGATGAAGCGGGCTACCGCGCTGCTGGCCGAGCTGGAGCAGTTCCAGCGGTGGATGGGCGAGCACTTCGGGCTCGACGACGACGAGACCAAGATGCACGAGAAGAAGCACAAGACCTCCTTCATGCGCCGGTTCGCGCCCGAGGGCCTGGCCACCGGGCTGGTCTGGACGGCGAACATCCGCACGCTGCGGCACACCATCGAGGCCAGGACCGACCAGGGCGCCGAGGAAGAGATCCGCCTGGTGTTCGGCAAGATCGGCGAGATCATGCGGGCTGAGGCGCCCGCCCTGTTCGCCGACTACACGGTGACCGACGGCACCTGGGTGCCGGGCTGGCGCAAGGTCTAAAGGAGGCTGCGTCGGTGCCTGAGGTGACGGTCGGTCCTACGTCCGGGTACCTGGCGGTGCCCGCGGGGTCGCCGGGTCCGTGGCCCGGCGTGGTCGTCATCCACGAGATATTCGGGGTGAACCGCGACATCCGCGCTCATGCGGACCGCCTGGCGGCGCTCGGCTACCTGGCCCTGGCGCCCGACCTGTACGGCGGCAAGTCCTGGGTGCGCTGCGTCCGGAGCGCCGTCCGCCAGCTTCACGCCGGGACCGGGCCCGCGTTCGAAGCGCTCGACGGGTCCCGCAGATGGCTGGCCGCGCGCGAGGACTGCACCGGCACGACCGGGGTGATCGGGTTCTGCCTGGGCGGCGGGTTCGCCCTGCTGTGCGCCCCGCGGGGTGAGTTCTCCGCCGCGTCGGTCAACTACGGCGAGGTCCCGGCCGACGCGGAGCGGGTCCTGGCGGGTTCCTGCCCGGTGGTCGCGAGCTACGGCGCCAAGGACCCGATGGGCACCGGGCCGCCGCAGCGGCTCGCCGAGGCCCTGACGGCGCTGGCCATCCCGCATGACGTCGAGGTCTACCCCGGCGCCGGGCACAGCTTCATGAGCCCGAAGCCGGCCGCGCTCGCGCCGCTGCTACGGCTGGCGCGGCTGGAGTACCAGCCCTTCGCAGCCGAGGACGCCTGGCGGCGGATCTCCGCGTTCTTCGGCGAGCACCTGCGCGAGGCCCCGGCGAGCGACGGCCCGGCCGACGGCGGCCCGGCGAGCGGCGGCCCGGCCTAGCGCGAGAGGTCGTAGCGAATCTGGCGGGCCTGGGCGCCGTGTCCCATGACCACCTGGGCCACCCTGGCGATCATCGCGTCGGGCCCGCTGATGTAGATCTCCCGGTCGGTCACCTTCGCCCGCGCGGCCAGCTCCGGCACGGTCCCGAACACCGCATCACGGGCCCGCTCGTCCGAGGTCGCCGGGATGACCTTCAGCCACGGGTACGCGAGCTCCATCTCGTGCAGCGCGGCCAGGTCGTACAGGTCCGGCCGCCTGCGCGCGCCGCAGTACAGGACGATCTCGCGCCGGCGCCCTGGCGGCGGCGCGGCGATGATCGCCTCGATAATCGCCTTGATGGGGGCGAGCCCGGTGCCGCCCGCCAGGCACAGGACGTCCCGCGGCGACCGCGTGTCCACGGTCATGGTGCCGGCCGGCGCGCCGAGCAGCAGCGGATCCCCGGGCCGGACCTGCTGGACCAGGAGGGGGCTGACCAGCCCGCCCGGCACGGCGCGGACGTGAAGGCGCAGCAGGCCGTCGGGCCGCGGGGCGTTCGCGATCGAGTACCTGCGCCAGCACCTGGGCCACTGCGGGGTCTGCACGCTGACGTACTGGCCCGGCCGGTAGCACATCGGCTCCCCCGGATCGATAGTCAGCGCCGCGAGGTCAGGCCCGCGCCGCTCGGTGCCGGTGACGGTGGCGGTCCACCACGCCGGGGAGGTCTCGGCGTCCCGCTGGGCGGCGTCGATCATGATCCTGGCGGCCTGGTCGAAGGCGCTCTCCCAGGCGTCCTGGGTCCTGGCGTCCCAGACCGGTGCGGCGTACCTGTGCAGCGTGGCCAGCAGCGCTTGCCGGAACGCGTCATAGTGCCGGTCGCGTACCCCGTACTTCCTGTGCGTCCGCCCGAGCTGCTCGAGGAAGGGCACGAGCCCGGCCAGATCGTCCCGGCCCGCGACGATTCGGGTCAGGGCGCGGAAGAAGCGCATACGCTGCGGATCCATTGCGGGCGGGAACATTGCCCTTATTTCGGCATCCATAGCGAACAGTTGTCCGTAGAAATACGTCATTGCCGCATCGGCGTCCTCCTCGAGCAGAAAGAATGACCGCTGGGCGGAATCAACGACGCTATCAACAGTCCGCTGCGGCGGCACAAATTCCTCTTCGTGATGCGGTGATCCGCCGCCTGCTGATAGTGTCATAACTCTCAGTGTCGCATTCGGAGCAGAACGTTACAATCGATTACCGGCAAGAGGGGAGCATCCGGTGTACGAGATTTTCCCGGTGAACAGGCCCGCCGCGGGCGTGATGGACCATTATGGGCACTGGAACCTTTTGTCAGGAGGACGACGGATGGGCCGCCCGATCATCGGCATCACCGGCGAGCTTGAGGCCGCTCGCTGGCGCACATGGATACGAGAAGCCGTCGTCTCGCCGGTGAGCTACACGCGAGCCGTCGAGCGCTCCGGGGGCACGCCGGTCGTGCTGCCGCCGGTCCCCTCAAGCTCGATACCGAGCCTCATCGCCGCGCTCGACGGCCTGCTGGTCGCGGGCGGCCGGGACGTCGATCCCTCCCTGTACGACGAGCAACCCCATGACCAGACCGACCTCCCCGACCACCGGCGGGACAGGTTCGAGCTACTCATGATCCGCGCCGCGATCGACGCCGACCTGCCCTTCCTGGCGATCTGCCGGGGCATGCAGGTGCTCAACGTGGCCCGCGGCGGCACCCTCACCCAGCACCTGCCCGACCGGCTCGGCAACGACAGCCACAAGCCGGACCCGGTCAAGCTCACCACTCATGACGTGCAGATAAGTGCCGGGAGCAAGCTCGCGGACGTGCTCGGCGAGTCCGCCCTCGTGCCGTCCATGCACCACCAGGCGATCAACCGGCTGGGCACCGGGCTGACCAGTGTGGCGTGGACCGAGGACCAGGTAATCGAGGCGGTCGAGATGGCGGGGCACCGGTTCGGCCTCGGCGTGCAGTGGCACCCGGAGGAGGGTGACGACGCGCGGATCTTCGAGGCGTTCGTGAACGCGGCCAAGGCCGCGCCCGCGGCGCAGGCCGTCCCGGTCGCCCAGGCGGTCGGGCAGTCCTCGGGCGACGTGTCGAGCCGGTCCAAGCGGCCGGCGAAGCGGCCAGCCGCCCGCCGCTGACCCGTCCCCCGGTTTTACCCCGCGCGGTCGCGCGCCTGCCTGGTTTGCCGCTAGGCAGGAGCGCGGCCGCGCGATCGTTTTCGGGCTTCGCCCGCGCGCCCGCGCTCCCGCCTCGCCCTCCGGCCACGCCGGCGCGCGCCTGGCCGCCTGGCCATGCGGCCGGGCGGTGAACTTTTGCGCAAGTCCCGCGTAACCCGCTTGTCGCCCGGATAACGCGTGATTAGGACATGTGCCGGCTACGCCATCACAATCTGGGTTCCCCCGCCATTTCCATTCTTTCTCACCTGAACGGTCGAGACGCCGCGCGCGCAATTAACAGGCTGTGGATAATTTCCGGGCTGTGGAAAAACCGGTGAATAAAATTGTCGCGCAACATTTACCTGCCCAGCCCGGGAAGGTATTTGACAATCATGAAATGGAGGGTGCGGGGTTCCGCGGGGGGAGGCTGAGTGCGCGGTTCCGCGGGGGGAGGCTGAGTGCGCGGTTCCGCGGCCGGACCGGCTAGATGGGCGCCTGGTAGCTGGTGACCCAGTGCACCTGCAGCCAGGCCACGAAGGTCGACCAGGCGCCGGTCACCTCGAGCAGGCCGACGCACACCAGCATGGCCCCGCCCACCTGGGTGATCAGCCGGGTGTGCCGCCGGGCGAAGGAGAACGCCCGCATCCCCCGCTGGAAGCCGAACGACACCAGCACGAACGGGACGCCCAGGCCGAGGGCGTAGACGAAGGCGAGCAGCGCGCCGCGCGCCACGGTACCCGTCGAGGCCGACAGGGCCAGCACGGCGGTGAGCGTGGGCCCGATGCACGGCGTCCAGCCCAGCCCGAACATCACGCCGAGCAGCGGCGCGCCCGCCAGGCCGGCCTTCGGCCGCGCGGACGGGCGCACGATCCGGCCCGCGAACCAGAACCGGTCGAAGACCCCGGCGAACAGCAGCCCGAGCAGGATGGTCAGGCCGCCGAGGATCTGCGTGAGCAGGCGCGCGTGCCCGGTCAGCAGGTGGCCGAGCCCGCCGAGGGCGGCCCCGTAGCTGACGAACACCACCGAGAACCCCAGGACGAACAGCGCGGTCCCGGCGACCACCCGGCTCTTCGCCGGGGGAGGCGGCACGGGCACGGCGGGGGCGACCGGCCGCGCGGCCACGGCCAGCCCGGCAGCCCCGGATCCTTCCCCGGCTCCCGGTCCGTCCGGCACCGCGTCACCGGACGGCGGGGCGGGCCGCGGGCCGCCCGCCCCAGCCCCGGCCATGCCGGTCACAAAGGAGACGTAGCCGGGCACCAGCGGCAGGCAGCAGGGGGACAGGAACGTTACCGCCCCGGCCGCCGCGGCGACGGGCAGCGCCAGGAGCAGCGGGCCCGAGGTCACGAGCTGGCCGACCCCGCTCATGCCCGCCCCCGGACGGCAGGGGCGTACTGCGGGTGGCCGGTCATCAGGGTCGCGGCGTGGAGGCGCCCGCCTTCAGGACGGGGAGGACACGCCGCTTCACCCTCCCCGGAAATGTCGGCACTGTTCGCTAGTATATTCGCATGTCCCGATACCGGCTGCTCCCAACCCCCGCCCAGCAAGCGGTGCTGCGGGACCACTGCGCCCACGCCCGGTTCACCTGGAACCTCGCCGTGGAGCAGCATGCGCACTGGCGCCCGGGCCGGGCGGGCGCGCCGGGCTACCTGGAGCAGTGCCGGCAGCTCACCGCCGCCCGCGCCGCGCACCCGTGGCTCGCCGCGGGCTCCCAGACGGTGCAGCAGCAGGCGCTGCGCGACTTCGCCGCCGCGATGGCGGCGTTCTTCGACCCGCGGAAGCCGGCCCGGCGGCCGACCTGGCGCAAGGCCGGCCGGGACGAGGGATTCCGGATCGTGGGCAAGCGCGGTCGGCAGTGGGACATGCGGCGGCTCAGCCGGAACACCGGCGAGGTCTGGGTGCCGAAGGCGGGGTGGGTCCGGTTCCGCTGGTCGCGGCCGGTGCCGCCGGGCGCCAAGTCCTACCGGGTGACCATGGACCGAGCCGGGCGCTGGCACGTCGCGTTCGCCGTGATCCCCGCGCCGGTTCCTGTACCGCGCAATGGCCAGGTCGTCGGCATCGACCGGGGCATCGCGGTGTCCGCAGCTCTGTCCACCGGGGACCTGCTGCACGTTCCCGGCCTGACCGCACCAGAGAGCCAGCGCCTGCGCCGCCTGGAACGTAAACTGGCCCGCGCAGAGCGGGGATCGAACCGCCGCGAGCAGGTGCGGCTGGCCATCGCCCGGCTGCGCGCCCGTCAGACCGACCGGCGCAAGGACTGGGTGGAGAAGGCCAGTACGGACATCGCGGGCAGGTTCGAGGTTATCCGCGTCGAAGACCTCCAGATCGGGAACATGACCCGATCCGCGACAGGCACGCGGGAGAAACCCGGCTGGAACGTCGCGGCCAAGGCCGGGCTCAACCGGGAGATCCTCGCCTCGGGCTGGGGCCTGCTGGTGCGCCGACTGCATGACAAGGCCCCCGGCCGGGTGGAGAAGGTCAACCCGCAGTACACCAGCCAACGGTGCTCGGCATGCGGGTACGTGGACGGGAGGTCGCGCGAGAGCCAAGCGCGGTTCGCGTGCACGGCCTGCGGATATGCCTGCCACGCTGATGTGAACGCGGCCAGGAACATCGCGGCGGGGCACGCCGTGACTGCGCGGGGAGGCCTCCGGACTGCCGGGCCTGCGAACCGCGAACCTCAACTGCTTGCCTCCTTAACCGGACGTGAGCGGATGGAATCCTCGCCTTCAGGCGGAGGAGGATGTCAAGAAGTCACTATGCCACGCCCGCCCGCGGGCCGGTCGATGAGCGCCTGCTACATCACGTAGTAGACGAGTGAGGGGCATCGGCCGACGCGCCGGAAGGCGCAGGCTCCGCCGCCAGGGTCCGGGCCGGGGCCGGAGCCAGCACCACGAGCAGGGCGACGTAGCAGGCCAGCGCGAGCGCGAACGCGAGCGACATGCCCAGGGAAGCGCTGGCCGCGCCGCTGCCCGCGAACCCGAGCCCGGAGAAGCCGGCGCCGATGATCGAGACGAGCCCGATGGCCGACAGCCAGATCGACAGGCCGTGCCGGGCGCCGACGGCCCTGATGACCTGGAACACCGCGGCGACGAACAGCAGGATGCCAAGGATCACGTGCAGCGCGATCACCGGGCTGGAGAACAGCCCGATCGACTTCTTCGACGTCGGCGCGGTCCCGTACAGGTTGTAGATCATGCCCAGGATGAACATGATGACCAGCATGGCCACGAGGCCGATGCTGGACCCGCGCAGTCGGACAAGCTTGTCGGCCCGGGATCGCCCGGCGTCAGGGCGCGCGGCGGCATTGGTATGCGACATTTCCCCGTCCTCCGAGAACGGAATCTGAGCCCGAGCGGCTATGGTTGGCGAGGTGAGATCCGTGCTCACCCGCCAGCCTACTCAGGCCGGGGAAGGCAGGCCGTCAGGCGGGTGGTTGCTGCTCCTGGTCGGCGTGGCGGCCTTCGCGGTCGCCCTCGGCGGCTACGTGATCTACACGGTCATCCACCCCATGAACTACACCCTGGACCCGGTCGACCTGGCCGTCTACCGTTCCGGCGGGCTCATCGTCCGGCACATCAGGCCGGACTACAACCCGCACCTGGCGGCGCCGCTGTACGACTGGGTCGGCTACGGCAAGCTCCACCTGCCCTTCACCTACACGCCGTTCGCGGCCGTCGCGTTCGCGCTGGTCTCGTTCGTCCCCTACGCGCTGTCCCTGAAGCTGTCGGTCGCGGTGGACCTCGTCTCGCTCCTGGCGGCGGTCTGGTTCACCCTCGGCGGCCTCGGCTACCGCCGCCTGACGGTCCGGGCCGGCGCGACGCTGCTGGGCACGGCGGCCGTCCTGTGGACCGAGCCGGTGCTGCGGACGATCTACCTCGGCCAGGTCAACCTGGTCTTGCTGGCCCTCATCCTCTGGGACCTGACCCAGCCGGACACCGGGAAGAGCCGCTGGTGGAAGGGGTTCGGCACCGGCATCGCGGCGGGCATCAAGCTGACCCCGCTGATCTTCATCCCGTACCTCCTGGTCGCCAGGAAGTTCCGCCAGGCGGCGATGGCCGCCGCCGGGTTCGCGGTCACGGTGCTGGCCGGGTTCGTGATCCTGCCCCACGACTCGGCCAAGTGGTGGTTCGGCGGCCTGTTCTTCCAGGGCAAGCGGACCGGGTTCATCGGCTGGGCGGGCAACCAGTCGCTCGACGGCCTGATCACCAGGCTGGCCGGCAGCATCCACGGCGGACTGGCCCCCTGGATCGTGGTCGCCGTCCTGGTCGCCGTGGCCGGCTCGGTGAGCGCCGGGCTGCTCGACCGCAAGGGGTACGCCATGCTCGGCGTGCTCATGGCCGCCCTGACCGGGCTCCTGGTCTCGCCGATCAGCTGGGATCACCACTGGATCTGGGTCGTGCCGGGCGTCGTGGTGCCGGCGCACTACGCGGTAAAGGCCTGGCAGAACGGAGCCAGACGCATCGCCGCCGCGTGCGGGACCGGCGCCGTGGCCCTCGCCGCCTGGTTCGGCGCCTGGCCGACCAGCCTGTTCCACGCCAAGCCGCACCTGGGCCACGACTCGCTCGGCCTGCTCTGGATTCCGGGAAACACCGAGCCCTACTACTACCAGTGGTACGGCGACCAGCGCTGGTTCCCCGAATACCACTGGCACGGCCTGGCGCTCATCACCGGCAACGCGTTCGTCCTCGCCGGGCTGGCGGTGTTCGCGCTCATGCTGGCGGCGTCGCTGCTGCTGCCGCACCCGACGAAGGGGGACGACGATGACGCTGGGCGAAGTCACCCAGATCAGCGAGGGCATCTACGCCTACCTGCAGCCTGACGGCAGCTGGCACCTGGACCTGGG
>Ga0187812_1000670_pt1 | contig 12067 bp, 10 predicted proteins | sample NC_S_2_FD_130582 | JGI IMG/M metagenome (GOLD analysis project Ga0187812, IMG submission 130582) | Wetland sediment microbial communities from Neuse River Estuary, North Carolina, USA - ASW-S_2 | ecosystem: Environmental > Aquatic > Freshwater > Wetlands > Sediment | place: USA: North Carolina... | reverse complement strand
GGCTGCTGATCTTCAGTGAGCGTGCGGTACTTGCCGTCTTCGAACACGCCTATCACCTGCGCGCGCTCTCCGCCCCAGTATTTGAAGTGGCCTCCGATAGCCTTCTGCACCGAACCAAAGACCTTGATGGCAAACGTCTGGTTAATGAGCGCGACTTTGGGAGCATTCTTACTGTCGTCGTAGGTGAAGTCGCGGCCGGCCAGCAGGCGGGTTCCCGCCGCCTTCAGGTAGCCGGGGGAGACGCGGTAGTTCATGGCGTCCGCGGCTTCGTTCGTGGGCCGAAAATCGGTGGTGGTGTCAGTGTAGACGTAAGAATCGCCGCCCCCCAAACCGAGCGGAACCTGGTCGATATACCCGACTGCCGTCACTCCGGGAATGGCCGCGACCGCATCGATCATGCGGCGCTGCATGGCAGGCGATTGATCGTCGGAGTATCCGGCCATGCGCAGGTCGGTCTCGATCAGCATCGCGTTCTGCGGGTTGAATCCATAGCTCGAGTGCAGCGAGCGGACGAGGCCCCGGACAGCCACGAGCGACGAAGTGACCAGCACGGCGCAGATGGCGATCTGACCCACCAGTAAAATATCCCGCAGAGTAAAGCGCCGCAAACCGTTGCCAAAGGCGCCGGTGCGCATCACCTGCCATGGATCGGCGCGCAACACCTGGCCGACGGGCACAATGCCGAAGAGCAGGCCGCTGAGAAGCGCCAGAATCAGGGCCACGGCGTACGTGCGCAGGTCGGGATTGACGGGCACGTTGATAGGGATGTCGGGAAGCGGCTGCCAGGCGCTGAGGCCGTGCAGAAGAACAATGCCGGAGGCGAGACCGGCGAGTCCGCCAAGGAACGAGACCAGCATAGCTTCCGTAAGAAGTTGGCGGAGGATAAGACGGCGGCGGGAGCCGAGCGCGAGGCGCAGGGCGACTTCCCGGGCGCGATCGGCAGCGCGCGCGGCGAAGAGGCTGCCAAGGTTGGCGCAAGCCGCCAGCAGGATCAGGCCCGCGAGAAGCATGACTCCGCCCATGAACATGCGCGCAGGCCCGCCGAGGTAGTCACCCACCAGACCCGGGCGCGCCAGGCTGAAGTTGATTCCGTCATCGTCGGAGGGATACGTCTTTGCCAGCCACGCTCCAATGGCATTTAAATCGGCGGTAGCCTGCGCCGGAGTGACGCCCGGCCGCAAGCGGCCGATGACGAAAGGCGAATGGCTGCCGCGATACTTCAGGTCATCGGACCCATTTACGGTCGGCTCCTCCACCATGGGTATCCACATGGCTGGCGCAAAAAACAGCTCGGTGCCGCGGAATTCCGGCGGCGCTACGCCGAGAATGGTGAAGGGATGCTTGTTGATCGAGAGGGCGCGGCCGACTACCGAGCGATCGTCATGAAAGTAGCTGTGCCAGAAGGCGTAGCTCAGCACCACGTAGGGCGCGCTGTTCATTCCTTTCTCGTCGGAAGCATGGTAGAAGCGGCCCAGGTAAGGCTGAATGCCGAGCGCGTCAAAGTAGTTGCCGGTAGCCAGGAAGGGCCAGGCGGTGGAGGGATGGGCGCCGCTATCGACGCCAACCGCGCCGATAATCTGGTACGCCACCAGGCTCTCAAAGGTGCGGTTACGGTCGCGCAGGTCCTTGTAGTCAAGGTAGGACTGTGAGGGCCAGTGAAAGCGCTGAACCATATAGAGGTTTCCGGCGTTGGGCACGTTGACGGGACGCAGCACCAGCGCGTTGAGCACGCTGAAGACGATGGCGTTGGCGCCGATGCCGAGGGCGAGGGTCACGATGGCCGTGACGGCGAATCCGGGCGACTTGGCCAGTTGGCGAATGGCTAACTTGAGGGCACTCAACATAGGGAGGCTTACGCGAAAGCCGAGGCGGAAGTTCCCTCCAGGCCTGTTCTCTCCGGGCGGCCGGCGCTATTCGGCTCCACCTAGCAGCCCTTCCACCAGCGCCTCCCACTCGGCTTCGAGCGTTGGCCGGTGGTAGCCGCGCCCGGCCCGGCTGTACCAATAGTTCGCGTTCCACTCCACACGCTCTTTGCGGTGCAGGTAAGCGTGGACGGCCATGGCCTCAGGGGTGGTGAGGTCGTCGACCTTGCCGTGGGCGCGGGCCCAGTCGCCTTTGGCGTCCCACCACAGGGCTTGGACGGGCGCGGCCAGCCCGGCGGGAGGCGCGGCCAATTGGAGCGTGGCGCGGAACTCGGCGAGAGTCATGACTCGTTGTAGCATCGCGGCGTTTGAGGCTGCAATTTCCTCGCTTGAGTGATCCAAATCACTTTCCTGAAAGATTTGGGCTGCTACAACTGAACCATCGTTCCGATGAGTTGAAGAGAGGGTCCGCCAGGGGGCTTGGGATGATTGAGAATCCCAGCGGCATCCTGGAGAGTCGCCGAATCATGGGAATATTTCCAGTCCGCATCCCCGATATTGCCGAGATTTGCAGCCGCAGGGCGAGTGGCCGTATACTGAAGTACGACCAATCTGGTCGTATTTATGTGCTGCCCCGTCTCAAGGGGCGGCCACGCGGAGTCCGGCAGGTGAATAACCTCAGCGAGTTACGGGTCGGCGAATGCGCGGTCCTGGTCGCCCTCGACCTGCCGGAATCGGTGCAGAACCACCTGATGCACATGGGGTTTGTACCCGACGCGGTGGTGACGGTGCTGCGCCGCGCCCCGGCCGGCGACCCGACGGTCTACGGCGTGGACGGCATGGAGATTGCGTTGCGCTACGAGACGGCGTCGGCCATGCGCGTGCGCGAGCCGGAAGGGACTGCGTCCGGCAGCCTTTCGGACAATATCTCTGAATACGAGCCTCTGGCTGAGGTTGCGCCATGAGCAGTAGCTGCTGCGCTCCTCCTAAATTTGTTCCTCCAAAAACGCTGCCCGCACCCGATTCGATCAAGACAGTCGTGTTGATTGGCCCGCCGAACTCGGGCAAATCGACGCTGTTTAACCGGCTGACCGGGCTGCGCCAGAAGGTGGCGAACTACCCGGGCGTGACGGTGGAGCAGCGCATGGGCCTGATGGCCGGCGTGGGCCGCGACGACCTCACGCTGATCGACCTGCCCGGGGTATATTCGCTGACGCCCTACTCAGAAGACGCGCGCGTAGCCGTGGACGTGCTGCGCGGACGTATGCCGGGAACGCCAAAGCCGGACGCCGTGCTTCTGGTTCTGGACTCGCTGCATTTGACCCGGCAGTTGATGCTGGCCGCGCCGGTGCTGGCCGAGGGATTGCCGACGCTGGTGCTGCTGAACATGAGCGACCTGATGGAGTCGCGGGGCGGCAGGATCGATACGCTGAAGCTGGCGCGCGAGCTGGGGGCGCCGGTTGCGCAGATCAGCGCGGTGCGCGGAACGGGCATCGATGCCGTGCCGCTGTTCCTGAACCAGCAGAAGTTCCGCGAGGCCACCGCGCTGCTGGAGCTGCCGGTGATGGGCAATGCCGCCAGCACCCATTCGTGGGCCGCGCAAGTAAGCCGCCGGACCGGCTATCGCGCTCCGCTCTCGGCTGAGAACAGCCGCAAGATCGACAATGTGTTGCTGCACCGCATCTGGGGACCGCTACTGTTTCTGATGGTGGTGATCGGCGTCTTCGAGGTGGTGTTTTCGATCGGGCAACCGCTCTCCGACGGATTCCAATATTTCCTGGAGTACATCGGCCAACTGGCGCGGCCGCTGCTGCCGCTGGGCTGGATGCAGTCGCTGGTGCTCGACGGCGTGTGGAAAGGCGTCACATCGGTGCTGGTCTTTCTGCCTCAGATCCTTCTACTTTTTCTCTTTATCGGGATTCTGGAGGACTCCGGTTACCTGGCGCGCGCGGCGCTGATTGCGGATCGCGTGATGCGCTCCATCGGGCTCAACGGCAAGGCCTTCATCCCGCTGCTTTCAGCGTATGCCTGCGCGGTGCCCGCCATCATGGCCACGCGCACCATTGAGAACAAGCGCGACCGGCTGGCAACGATTCTTGTAACCCCGTTCATGACCTGCTCGGCACGGCTGCCAGTGTACCTGCTGCTGATTGCGGCGTTTGTGCCCAACATCGTTTATCTGCACGGGCTGATCGGGCTGCGCACGCTGGTGATGCTGGGGCTTTATGTGGCCGGATTTGTGGCGGCCTTCACCACAGCGCGGCTGCTCAAGAGCTCGATCCTGAAGTCGAGCGACACGCCGTTCATCCTGGAACTGCCGCAGTACAGAATGCCGACACTGCGCTCGGTCGCCCTGCGGCTCCTCGACCGCGCGCGCATCTTCACGCGCACCGCCGGAACCATCATTCTGGCTGTGACGCTGGCGCTCTGGGTTCTGGCTCATCTGCCGGTCATCCAGACACCCAACGGCGCGCTGGCAGCACCGCAGCTGGCGCAGAGCCTGATCGGGCGGCTGGGACACTTCATCGAACCGGCGATTGCGCCGCTTGGTTTCAACTGGAAAATCGGTATTGGGCTGCTGTCGAGCGTGCTAGCGCGCGAGGTAATGGTGGGAACTATGGGCACGCTTTACGGCGCCGACCCGAGCACCCAGGCGCTGAGCCTGCAGTCCGCCCTGCACCACGACATGACACTGGGCGGCGCGCTGGCGCTAATGATCTTCTTCGCCTTTGCGATGCAGTGCACCTCCACTATCGCGGTGGTGCACCGCGAGACGAATAGCTGGAAATGGCCGGCTTTGCAGTTCCTCTACATGCTGGTGCTGGCCTACGGCGCGGCCTTCGCGGTGAACCATATCGTTATGGCGTTGATTCATTAGCCTGCGCGTTCTTCATTTGTCCAATCGCAAGACATCCGGAATTACAGTGCATGGTCAACCTGACTCGTGGTTTTCGCATCTAACTGTGTTTTGGATCGGAAGCGGACGCGGCAGTCTGGTCTGCTGCTCCGGCAAGAATTTCGAGAACAGTTCGACCGGGCCCGTGCATGTGCACACTCCACCAAAGGAATAGCCCCCAGCTATGGCCACGTTCCCCGGAGGCGGAAGCATTTTGGTACTGGACGACGATGTCCATGTAGCCGAGACGCTGCAGATGATCCTGCTGGCGCGCGGCTACAAGGTGCGCCTTGCGCACTCTGCCGAAGAAGCAATCGAAACGATCGCGGGGTGGGAACCGGATCTGGCGATTGTGGACGTGATGCTGCCGCGCATGAACGGTATCGAGTTCGGCGATGTGCTCAAGTCGAATTATCCGCAATGCCAGCTTGTTCTGGTCTCTGGCCATCCCGGCACCAGCGACCTGCTTGAGTCGACCAGGAAAGACGGCCAGCCTCTGCGCGAGATTCTTGCCAAGCCCCTGCATCCCACCCATATTCTTGAGATTGTGGCCGGCCTGCTACCGGGGATAGCCGCAGAGGCATGACACTGTCAGGGGCTTTTGCGCCTGGCGCAACTTTGCCACGCCCCGGCGGGCATTTCAGCGACAGACGGCTCTATGACACTCTCTCCACGGATTCGGACAAGCCGGCAAACGTGTCGTGCGGATAATACTCATCGACGTTCTTGCGCGTGAGCACCTGCGCCGGCATATAGATGGCGGGGGGCGTCGTCCTCTTGTTCAGAATATCGAGCGCCAGGTGAACCAGGCTCTCGCCATATCGCTCGGGGAAGAAGGCAATGGCGGCGATGAGGCGCGAGTTGGGAAGCCGAAGCTCGCGGCGCGCTTCGGGCCCGCCGCCATGGCTCACAGCCAGGCACATGTTGCTGCGGCCGGCCTCCTCGAAGGCGCGCAGGGCGCCTAGCACCGCGTAATCATTGATGCCCGTGACGAGCGTGCGGCGGCGGGGAACGGCCTGGAGATGGCGACGCGTGAGCTCGAAGGAACGAACGAATTCCCCGCGTGAATCGAGGTGGGCAAACGCGCAGTTCCGGCCCAGTCCGCTGGACAGAATGTTCTGCGCGCTCGATAAACGAAGGTGCGGCAGCGAGCCGGCGATCTCCAGATCGAGAAAAAGAATCTCGTCGCACTCTCCGTCCCAGTGTTTCTGCGCCGCTTTGAGAAGCATTTTGCCCGCAGCCACACCGGCGCGTTGGTTGTCTACGCCCAGGAAAATCGCGTTGGGATGCGGAATCTCGACGGCTATGACGGGAATTGCTGCCCGCTCGAAGATCGTGGCCAGTTTGCCGCCGATCCGCTCGTAGGTTTGGAACTCGATGGCCAAGTCGACTCGCTGGCTGACCAACTGCTCTGCATTACGCAACGCCGCCTTGGCGCTGTAGCGGTTCTCCACCTCGATGAGGTCGATAGGGCGCGCGGCGGCAGCCCATCGCAGCCCCTGCGCCAGCGCCGTACAGAATGAGTCGTGGGTCTGCGCCGCGTAGCCGATACGGAACCGCTTACCGCTGAGAACCTGCACATTCGACGCGTACTTGCGCCGCTCCCCGCGGCGCAAAATGCCCTGCTCTTCGAGAGTATGCAGCAGGCGAAAGCAGATGGTGCGCTCCAAGCCCGTGCGCTCCGCAACGTCGGTCAGCGACAGCGTCTGCCGGTCGTCCTCAAAGAGCCGAAGGATGGCGCATGCGCGCGAGACAGACTCGAGCGAATAAGAACCGTTAGATCGCTGCTGGCGTGGCATGCGAGGCAATTATCGCACCTGTTCGGCAAGGCTGGCTGCACGCGCGATGCGGCAATTTGCGCTGAGCGCAACTGTATAGACGATCCAATTTAATCATTGCAGGCTGGCCCACCTATCCTTTTGACTATTGCCGTGCTTGTAACGGGGCGGCGAGCCGGGCTCAACTCCGCGCGCCGCGGCCGGGCAACAGGAAAGGGCAGGCAGAATGAAGATCGTCGAGGTTAAGCTTTACAAGATTCGCTCCGGCAATTCCGGTGAACGTGGATCCGAGTTTGGCGAGTCGCAATACTGGGGCGGCGGCTGGCAAACGCATGCCCTCATCGCCAATCCCATGTCGGTGTACCCAAAGTATGCCCGTCTGCGTTCGCTGTGGATGGGAACCGGCCAGGACCCATATGCCATCGAGATCGTTACGGATGAGGGCGTCACCGGTTTCGCGGCGAACTACGGCGGCGGGGCGGCGGCTGCGCTGGTCATTGCCAAGCACTTCAGCCGGTTTCTGATCGGCGAAGATCCGTTCAACATTGAGAAGCTGTGGGACCAGATGTACCGCTCTTCCCTGCCCTATGGGCTGGGCGGCGTGACCGCCATGGCCATGAGCGGCGTGGACCTGGCACTCTGGGACCTGATGGGCAAGGCGCTCGGCCAGCCCGTCTACAAGCTGCTCGGCGGCCAGACCAAGGACTCGATTCCCTGCTACGTGACAACGCATCCCGACATGGTTGCGAGTTGGAAGAATTCGGGATTTCTGGGCGTAAAGATCGCGGCTCCGTGGGGTATCGCCGACCGGCGCGACGGCCTGATCAAGATGCAGCGCTGCCTGGAGCAGTGCCGGAGCGAGCTGGGCGACGAGATGGAGCTGATGGTGGACTGCTATCTCTCCTGGGACATCGAGTTCACTACGCGGCTGGCCCAGCGCGTGCGCGACGTGGACGTGAAGTGGTTCGAGGATCCGCTCGAAAATGGCTCGGCCGAGGGGCTCAACGCGGAGCTGCGCTCACTAATTTCGCCGATCCAGGTGGCCATCGGCAATCTGGAGTTCGATTACAAGGTATTTGCCGCGATCCTCAACCGTCGCGCCTGCGATGTCATCCAGCCGGAGCTGCAATGGTGCGGCGGCCTGACCGCGGTGCGTCGCATTGCCGCCATTGCCAAGCCGTACGGGGTTCCGGTCATCCCACACGGTTCGGGAGCATATAACTACCACTTCGTGCAATCGAACCTGAACTCACCCTTTGCCGAGTATCTCTCGGTGGACGATGGAACCACGGTGCGGCCGATCTTCGATGCGGTGATCGGCGAGCCGCTTCCCGTCAACGGCCATGTGACGCTGACGGATGCGCCGGGATTCGGGGTGGAGCTCAACCGCGACCTGATTCAGCCGATGGAGTTTTAAGGCGATACATCACCGCCGGGAGATTTCAGTGAACGACAGAATCAAATGCGGGGTGCTGGGAGCGGGCTGGTGGGCGACCTTTGCCCACATTCCGGCGCTGCTCTCGCACCCCCGCGCCGAGCTTGTGGCCATCCAGAAAAATGACCGCGAGCGGGCGCGCAAGGTGGCCGCCGACTTCGGCGTGCCCCATGCCTGCACCACCGCCGCCGAGTTGCTGGCGGTCGACGGCCTGCAAGCGGTGGTGGTCAGCAGCAGCCCGAATCTGCACTACGAGCATGCGAGAGCCGCGCTCGAGGCCGGCAAGCACGTGCTCATTGAAAAGCCCATGACCTTTACGGCCGGCCAGGCGCGGCGTCTGCTGGAGCTCGCCAACCAGCGCAATCTTCAATTCCTCATCAGCTGTCCCTGGCATTACACATCTCACGCTGCCGCGGCGCAGCGGCTTATACGCGAAGGCAGGCTTGGCGCGCTGCGCATGATCAGCGTGCTGATGACCAATCCTGTCAGCCGGCTTATCCGCGGGGAAGATACGGCGCCCACGCACAACGGCCAGGCGCCGTACCTGCAGCCCAAGAACGGAACCTACAGCGATCCAGCAATTTCCGGCGGCGGCCAGATTTACACGCAGGTCTGTCATGTGGCCGCATATCTCTCGTTTCTTACCGGCACGCCGGCAAGCGAAGTGTTCGCGCGGTTCCACAACGATGGCGCACAGCTCGACATCTACGACACGCTCAACATTCGCATGGGAGACGGCACTCTGGCGACGATTGCCAGCACCGGCGCCACCAGCCTGAACCTGCGCACCTACGAGGTGCGAATCTTCGGAACCGAGGGGTTGCTGTACATGGATCTCTGGCAAGGGACGATGGAGCTCACGCGCATGAGCGGCGAGATCGAATCGTATCCGCAGCTTGCCGCCCATGAAACTTATCCGCATCAAGCGCCGGCGCTTAACCTGATTGACGCGGTGATCGATCCTTCCTGCAATCGTTCACCAGCTTCTCTGGGCGTAGCGGCGATGGAGATGATTGAAGCCGCCTGTATCTCGGCGAAGAGCGGACAAAACGTCCCTATCGCCAGCCTCACGGAGCAACCGGCGTGACAGCTCTCAATCTGCGCGGAATTACCTGGAACCACAGCCGCGCCTTCCCGCCGCTGGTGGCCGCATCGCAGCGATACGAGGAAATGCATCCGCAGGTAAGGATTCAGTGGGAGAAACGCACGCTGGATGAGTTCGGCCACGCCAGCCTCGCCGATCTCGCCGAGGTGTACGATCTACTGGTCATCGACCACCCCATGCTGGGCGAGGTGCACCGTGACGGTATTTTGCTGGACCTGAAACCTCGCTTACAGCCTGAAGTTTTGTCCGCACTGGAAGCCGATGCGCTCGGTCCATGCCTCGAGAGCTATCGCTATGAAGGCTGCCTCTACGCACTGCCCATCGATGCGGCCGCGCCGGCGGCCAGCTATCGCCCCGATCTGCTTGAGAGAATGGGCAAACATCCGCCGGCAGCTTGGGATGAGCTGATCGATCTGGTGCGTACAGGCACGGTATGCATGCCAGCGTTTCCCGCCGACCTGTTTCTGAATTTTCTGGGAATGTGCGCTTCGCGGCGAGGCGAGTTCGCCTCCTCCGGCCAGTTTCTCGATCGGTCGGTCGCGGCTCTTTGCCTTGAAGAACTGCGTGAGCTTGCTTCGCACATGCCGGAGGCAATCTATGCGATGAATCCGATCGACATCTACGAAGCGATGTCGTCGCGCGATGAGTTTGCCTACTGCCCCTTCGCCTACACCTATAGCAACTACTCGCGGCCCGGCTTCGCTGCGCACAAGCTGCTTTTTGGAAATCCTGTGTCGCTCCGCGGCGGCGTGCCCCTGCGCACCATCCTTGGCGGAACCGGCGTCGCCATCTCTGCCCGCTGCAAGCACGTGGACGTCGCCGCCGATTTCTCTGCCTTCCTCGCCGGGGCAGGCTGCCAGGCCGATCTCTACGGCATCTGCGGCGGGCAGCCGGCCAGCAAAACCGCCTGGAGCGATCCGCTGCTGAACAGCATCAGCAACAGCTTCTTCGAGCGCACCCAAGCGAGCATCGAAACCGCAATGGTCAGGCCGCGATACGCGGGCTACATTGGACTGCAGGCCGCTGGCGGAAAAATTATTGCTGCATATTTTCATCGCGAGTTGAGCCTGGATCAGGCTCTCGATCGGCTGGAGCAGCTTTACCGAAGCAGCCTCGCGGCTGACTCATGCGAAAAGGAGCCGGCGTCCTAGTGCACATTTCCTGTTCGGATTACACCTTCCCGCTTCTGCCCCGCCCCAAGCGGTTCGCACTGCTCGAACTGCTCGGCTTTCACTTTGTGGATCTCGGTTTGTTTGAGCGCAACACGGGAATGAGGCCCGCGCAGCTTGCCGCGGATCGAAGAGGTTTCACGAGGCAACTGAAATCGGAATTGCGGCGCGCCAGCCTGCGGGTCTCCGACGTGTTTCTGCAGATCGGCCTGGAGCCCGCGATTGCCGCGGCGAACGACCCGAACCCTCTGGTACGCACCCGCAACCGCAAGATGTTTCTGCTGGCGCTCGAGCTATGCTCCGCTCTCGAATGCGCCCACCTCACCGGGCTTCCCGGCGTCCGTCACTCCCAGGTTGCGGAGGCTGACGATATAGCGCTGGCGCAGGAAGTTGCCGCGTGGCGTGTGCACGTAGCGGCTGGCGCAGGCGTGAAATACGCGATCGAGCCGCATCTTGGATCGATCTGCCCAGACCTGGACAGCACGCGGGCTTTTGTGGAATCCGTGCCCGGCCTCACCCTCACGCTCGACTACGGACATTTTGTTACCACCGGCGTTCCTTCGAGCGAGATTCACGCGTTGCTGCCTTTCGCCTCGCACATCCACGCGCGCGGAGGAGCGCCCGGCCGATTGCAGGCAACGCTCGAAGAGAACACCATCGACTTTGATGGCATGGTTCGCCACCTGCGCGAGCGCAAGTATCGCGGCTCAATGGCCGTCGAATATGTGTGGACCGAATGGGGACAATGCAATCGCGCCGACAACGTTTCGGAGACAATCCTGCTGCGCCGGCGATTGGAAGATCTGATCAAGAAGAGCCGGCGGCAGGCGCGGCCGGAGGAGGAAGTCGCCCATGTTTGAACTCTCAGGTCAGTTTGCCATCGTGACCGGCGCGGCCACGGGTATCGGTGAAGCAATCGCCAAGCGGCTCGCGGATGCCGGCGCCATTGTCTGCATACTCGATATCGACAGCGCCGAGGCTTCGGCAGCGGCGGCCCGCATCGGACACGGCGCCATTTCGCTCGCGCTCGACATCACCGATGCCGAAGCCGTGAAACGCGCCATCGATGGCCTGATCGACGAGCGCGGCGCCATCGATATCCTTGTGAAAAATGCCGGACTGGCGGGCAAGGCGGCGCCTGTCTGGGAGCAGAGCGATTCCGACTGGCACAAGGTGATGGCGGTGAACCTGCACGGCCCGTTTTATCTTTGCCGCGCGGTCATTCCGCACATGCGCAGCCGCGGCTATGGGCGCATTGTGAACGTTGCCTCGGTGGCCGGCAAGGAAGGCAATCCCAATATGACGGCCTACTCGGCCTCAAAGGCCGCGCTCATCGGCCTCACCAAGTCGATGGCGAAAGAAGTGGCCGGCGAAGGCATTTGCATCAATGCGGTATCGCCGGCGGTGATCCGCACCAAGATTCTCGACCAGCTCACCCCGCAGCAGGTGGACTACATGGTGCAGCGCATTCCCATGAAGCGCACCGGCCAGCCGGAAGAGGTGGCCGCCGTAGTGCACTTCCTGGCCAGCCACGACTGCTCGTTCGTGACCGGGCAATGCTACGACGTGAGCGGAGGCCGCTCGACCTATTGACCATTCAATGAGGAAGGACCAGGAGCGATTTCTTGTATCTTGGATGGCAGAGGCGAACGGAAAACCATGATGCGATGCTTCGGCGCAATCGCGGCGTCTTTTCTGCTTGCAACGGGCGCAGCCGCAGCCACTCCACGATCCATCTCGGCGAACGATTACGGGGCCCGGGGAGACGGTAGGAGCTTAGAAACGGCTTCGCTCCAGCGGGCCATCGACGCAGCCGCAGTTG
>Ga0187812_1000669_pt1 | contig 12072 bp, 7 predicted proteins | sample NC_S_2_FD_130582 | JGI IMG/M metagenome (GOLD analysis project Ga0187812, IMG submission 130582) | Wetland sediment microbial communities from Neuse River Estuary, North Carolina, USA - ASW-S_2 | ecosystem: Environmental > Aquatic > Freshwater > Wetlands > Sediment | place: USA: North Carolina... | reverse complement strand
GGTGATGCACCATATGGTTCAGCACGTAGTCGCGGAAAACCTGGTGCCGCGGTTCGTCGATAAACGCCTGCCCGCCCCAGATGAACTTCCAGTGCTCATCCCACTTTCCACCAGTGGTGGCGGCCAGGGCGGTCTTTGCCTCGGCCATCTTCTCGTCAAACTTGTCCAGAATCTCCTGCCGGCTCTTGGGCACGAAGGGATCCCACTTGTGATCCGCGGCAAACTCCAGCTTGTCCAGCGTAAGAGAGTGAATCGCCCAATCCCCTGAAAAATCGGTGATATGCCCCGCCAGACGACCCAGGCTCATTGACTTGGGATGGGGCTTGAAGTCAAAATCCGCTCCATCGGGAATGGCTTCCAGCATCTTGCGAGTCTTGGCAATCTCGCGGTCGTATTCGGCGATAAGTTCCTTTTGAAAATCCATTGGTTAACCTCCTCCTGCTCCGAAAAACAGCATAACGCAAATCGCAGTGGAAGGGCGAAGAAAAAGCGATGAAAATCACGCGAAACCCCGCCTCACCCTGAGCACGAGGGGCCGGCTCACGCAAACCGCGTCGATTCGAATGCGGAGGTGAACGCCTCCTGCCAGCCCTCTGCCCCACCCCCGGGCGGCGGTGTGCCCTGGGGAGGCACATCGACCGGAATCGCCAGAAGCGGAGCGGCCGGGTCGATCTGGAGGTAGCTTCCGTGGTCGAAGCTCCAGCCATACGGGACCTCGAAGGGCGCCCTGAAGCTCGCCGGCCACGCCTTTGACGGACCGCAGTGGCCGATCGCCGCACGCCACCACGGATGGCCAACGTCCAAAATCCCCGCGATGAAGTTGCCCAGTGGAAATAGTCGCGAAAGCACCGTATCCTTCTTCGAGGCAAGCACGGATATGGCTCCCACCTTCGCTGCCGCCTCCGCAAACTCATGATTCAGGCAGTTGTCGTCGATGGCGCCGGCCATCAGGGTCAGCCGCCGCACCGGCAATTGCATTTTCTCAATCGTGGCCAGCACCACGCGCGCACCCAGGCTATGCGAGGCAAACGAGACGCTGGCCGCGCCCTGAAAGTTCGCATCCAGAAACGGCGCCAGCAGTGCGCCCGCGCTATCGGCCACCTTCGGCTCATCCGGATAGTCAAGCCCGTGCGCCCATATGGAATCGCCCGGCCACAATACGCCAACGTAGCTGAAGGGGCTGTCCGCAGGAAAGTAACGCAACACCAGTCTCTCCCAGTTTGATAGGCAAGCGATGCCATTGGCGCGATCCACGTTGAACCCGTGCGTGACAATCAGCACGTTGCGACCGCGAATGCCTGCCTGCAACTCGGCCAGGCTCAGGCTCGCGTAATCGGCGGAGCTAGTGGCCTGCGCAAGGTTCACCTGCGTTGCCAAGCCGCCGCCCACCGGCGCATAGCGGAGATCGAGAAAGCGCGTCATGGCTTCTTCACCAGTTGCATCGTGTTTACGGCCGTGGCAAGCGCAGTCGAAAGGTCCTTGGCAATGGGCGCGAGCGGCGTAGCAAGCAAGCCCACCAGCACGGCCAGGCCGAGATCGCGCGAATGGGCGAACTGCGACCAGCCGCCATCGACGATGCACCCGCCGGCAATCGCCAGCACGACCGCGATAACCGCCGCCAACGCCCGCGTCCAGTTGCGATAGATCTGGTCCGCGTACTGGTAGCACTCGTCGAGCATCGCGGTCACAATCAGATCGAAGCGCGAATAGGCGTCGCTCTGCGACTGGGTCAGCGCCGTTCCTGACGCCATGCTGGCGGCCACGGCCGTAAGCTGCGCGGGGTCGACATTGGCGGCCGCCGCCAGCGTGGCCGCGTTGCCGGCGCTCAGGTGCAGCTTGATGAGCGATTTCGCGATCGCCTTCTGGCTGCCCAGGTCGTTACCATTCACCCAGTTTGACTCCAGTGTCTGCACGACCTTGGCCTGTGGCAGCGCGTTGATAGGCGGACGAGCACCGGCCTCAGGCGGCGTAAGGCTCGATACTGTACGCTTGATGCCGCCGAAACCGGTGCGGTTGATCGGCGGGCAGACGGGCTTGATGGCTTCAAGCAGTCCGAAAGCGGCGGTGCCCAGGCCGCCGATGGCGCTGATGATCTGAGTCAACGACAGTTGAGAGAGTGGCAGGTTAGCTTGCATAGGTTCCCCTTCCGCGTGATTGATCTGTTGTCGCGTGGCGATTGGCGACGATAAGCGCAATCGCCGTTTCGCCGTCGAGCTGCTGCGAGCGCAGAATGTGCATTCGGCGCGCCGCGGCAACGCTCCAACGGCACAGTGCAAACAGAAACTTCTACTCTTCTGGGAAAGAGAAGCAGCGTCGCAGGCCCTGCGGCTCGGTTCCCTGCTCCGGCCCTTTCGCAATATCCGGAGCCAGCGCGTGCATATCGCCGAATCCACCTTCAAGCTGGTGCAGGTTTCTATTTCAACGGATTGAAAATGCGCTACCGACGGCCAGGAACTGGGTCGCTGCGCATGCGCGGTGGCGCATCTCGGCCATCGGGGAATGTCTGACACCATACACCCGGCCGTCAAAAGCGTAAAGCAATTTGTGCGGTGGAAATGAAAAGCGGCCGCCGGCAACCGTATGCACGCCAGCGGCCGGTCGGGATCAGCGCACGTCGACTGGGCCGACGACGGCCGGTTCGCCCGGTCCCGCCTGGTTCACCGCCGCTACGTGGAATGTGTAGGAGCCCGGCTTCAGCCCGGGAATCACCTTGAACGTGGTGTGCCGCCCATCCTGCAGCGTCAGCACATTGCGGCCGGTGAAGGTGTAGGTGCGGCCTCCGGGCTCGACGGTGACAACATAGGCCGTGATCGGGCTGGGTGCTTCAGGGCGGTGGCTCACTGCCGGATCCTGGAAATGCACGCTCACGTTGCCGTGCTCGCCAGGGTGAATGGAAACTCCCGAGGGCGGAGGCGGAGGCGTCACGGTTCGCTGTTCCGGGGTAATCGAAAGCGACGGCATCGAGGCAACGCTTGAACCCGCGGCGCTCGAAGCGGTAACAGTAAACGTGACCGGCTGCCCGTTGGCCAGCGGCGCAATGCGCATGTACGCCAGCTTGAGAAAACCGACCGCGGAAACCGTCACGTGCGCGCCCGACGAGGCCGTCACCGTGTACGACGTAACCGGCGCGCTGCCCTCAAACACCGGCGGGCTGAAGGTGACGTACGCAAACCCGTTGCCTGGGGCCGCAGCCACGCGGCTGGGCGGCGCTGGCTTCGCATCGGCAACCAGTTCCGCATAGCGCCGCTCCAGCTTGCCCCTATATTTCGATTCGATGCCCGCATCGGCAAGCACCGCATGCGGAACCTGGTCGAGCGAAGCGATCAGGTGATTGCCGCTTTCCGTTACATTGCCCTTCGAGGTGTCCGCATCGCCCTGCTGCCAGTAGTTGTCCTCAATCAGCAGCGGATCGTAGTCTTTGCCGCCCTGGCCGTTGTAGTAGTCGCGATGCCGCGAGCCCCAATTGTCGTGGTTCGTATTGAACATCACGTTGCCGCGGATGGTCATCATGCACGAGCCGTTATCGGAGTAAATCTCATGGCCTGAGCTGTACTGGTTGTAGACCACGTTGCCCGTTACCTTCTCGCCGTCGGCGAGATCGTCGCCGGTCAGCCCCTGCGTGTAAATGCCGCCGCCATCGGAGAGGTCGAGCATCAGGTCGTGTATCAGATTATCGCTGATCACGTTGTTGGCCGAATTGTTCGCCTGCCCTGCCTGGTGAATCTTGTCGGGCCAGCCGCCCCAGCCCATCGAGATTGCCGCATAGGGAACGTGATCGATCTGGTTATGCGCAATGAGCGCATTGCGGGCGTAGCCCACCACAATTGGAATACCGCCGTGATATTCCGCCCCGATATTGCGAAAGAGATTATTGACGATGCGATCGTTCGCTGTAAACTCGGCGACTGGCGCCAGCGGCGCATCCACGCCGCCCAGCTCGACGCCGTTGCCTGAAATATCGGCGAAGAGGCTGTCCTCAATAACATCATTCTGCGCTCCATCGCCGAGTGCAAGCCCGGCGCCGCCAAGATGCGCAAAGGTGTCGCCCGCAAAGCGGACTCCGTGCGCGAAGCGAAAATCCAGGTTGCCGTGCTCGGGCGTCCAATCGCCGTAAGGGCAGCGGCCATCAGGAACAAGCGTGCACAATCCCTGGCGCGAGTAGCCATCGAGGCCAGTCACGCGATAATTCGCCTGAATCTCCGAGAACCCTTCATCGCTGCTCGGCGCAAGCCATGTGGCGTAAGCGAACTCAATGCCGGCGAATTCAACGTCGTGCACCGGCCCCTCCGCGGTTCCGTCGGCCTCGACCAGCGTTTCAAGCACCGGCATCTCCACGTCGGCCGTATGCATATCCTCGCCCGGCCGCGGCACGTAAAAGACGCGGTGCGCCGGCCGGTCGAAGTACCACTGCCCCGGCGTTCCCAGCAGCTCGTACGCATTCTCAACGTACTCCGGCCGCTTGCCAACACTCATCGGCCCAACCAGGTTCGCGGTGCGTGCGCCATTGGACAGCATCACCCGCTTCGTCGAGTTGTCCCAGCATGGCTGCGCCATCGTGATCGTCGTTCCGTTGATCGATGCAATCGGACAGCGCGGCTCGTCCCACGAGCCCAGGCCCTCCGAGTGCTCCGACCAGATGCTGTTTCCCCCGGTGTACACAAATTCAATATCGCTGGGGTTCTTCCAGCTCGCCATCATGTCGGAGCTGGCCGTGTATCCCGTCGGCGTTTCCTTAAGCTCCACCGGCAGCCGCCCCTGCGCACGGCTGGCGCGAATGCCATTGATGTAGAGCTGCCGCGAATTCAAGATCGATGCCGGCACCGGCGCACTCCACAGATGCTGCTTCGCATTCTGCAGCGTCCAGTGCTCGATACGCACGGCGCCACTGACAATAGGATGCTCGCCCGGCGCGGCGGCAAAGATGAGTTCGCGCCCTTTGGCCCCGGAATCCGAAGGCAAGAGATGAAGCGGCGCAGCCAGCCGATAGGTTCCCCCGCCCAGAACGATGCGATTCTGGCCGGTCGACCGGCTAAGCGCGAGGGCGCGCTCGAGCGTGCGAACGGGATTTGCCTGCGTGCCTTTGTGTGCGTCATTTCCCCGTGGGGAAACATAAATCTGCGCAATCGTCAGATGCGCGGAGAGAAGCAAAGCAAACGCCGGTAAAAGGCGGTACAGAAATCGCATGGTCGGTTCCCTTGGGCGTTCCGCCCGGCTCGTCTTTCGTCTTTGTTGTTGTCTGGCCTACACGCCGCGCAGCTTGACAGCTTTCTCCGTCGCGCCGTTGCGAAACACAACCGGCGCTGTCGCGTTCTCCAGATCGCCTCCGTCGACGATGATGCTCCCGCTCCCCGCGCCCTCCACTTGCAGAAACGCCGGCGATGGGTTAAGCACACGCGCCGCCGTAATCAGTGTCTGCTTCGATTCCATCAGCCGCATTACCGACTCGGCGCCGGTATTTCCCTGCACCGAAAAACCGACGAAGGCCGCGTCCTCCACGTGGTCGAAAACCACCGCCGGGCGCAGATCGGGAGTGCTGGTCTCGAAGCGCACGTTGGCGAGCGTAAGGCCGCGCGCATTACGTGCGTACAGGCCGTACGCCGGGATCGGCCCCAGCCGGAAGTACTCGCCGAAGATCTCCGGCACATTGCGGTTGGTGCCTTCCGAGGCCGTGCCACCGCCGCCAAAGACCAGGTGCACATCGTTGAACGAGATATTCTCGAGCACCGACCCATTCACCGAATTCAGCACGATGGCCGAATGCGTTTCACCGGGCCGATTGCCCACCGTCAGCGTGGACTCGGGGAGCTGATGCGGCGGATTGGTCGTGACCGTGCCATGAATGTGATTAAACGAAATATTGCGCACGACGACCGGAAAATTGTCATCGGGCGCAGGCAGCCGCCCGCCCACGCTGATGCTGATGGGCCCGGTCACTTCGTCGAGCACGAGATTGCTGAAGGAAATATTCTCGAACTGCGATCCCGGATCGCCCTGAAACTTGATCGGGCAGCCGTACACCTGGTGCAGCACGCAATTTGAGACGGCAATGTCTCCGGCGCGGCCTCCGCCAAAGCGGAATACCGACCAGCGCGTGCTGAAGTAGGAATTTGTGACCGTAATGTTGCGGCAGGATCCGAACATGGCGCAGGCATCGTCGCCGCAGATGATGGTGCAATTGCTGATAGCCACGTGCTCCGAGCTGATGAAGTGAAAGCCGTCGTTGTTGCTGTTTACACGGCTGTGAATGTAGATGCCGTCAAACTCAATACGTCGGCTCTGGATGGGCCGTATGCTGTGATACGCGCAGTCGAGCAAAGAGATGTTGCGAATGACGACGTTCTCGCAGCGATAAAGCAGCACGTGATACGGACGCTTGTGGCCGCCGAGTCCGCTGGGCGGCGGCGCCCCGCGCACCGGCGAGTGGAACTGCGCGCCCTGCCCGTCAATCGTGCCCGGGCCTTCAATGGTGACGTTCTGCGCGTTCACGGCGTAAAGCAGAGCCCAATTGCCGTCGATGAGTGTGGTATCGCCGTGCAGCGGAATCTCCGCCACCTCGTGATATTGCTTGCCGTCGGCGCTGCCCAGCAGCGTTCCGCCGGCGGCGATGCGCAACGTAACGTTGCTCTTCAGCTCGACGGTGCCGATCGCAAATGTCCCCGCCGGCACCAGAACCGTTCCGCCGCCGTCGCGATTGCAGGCATCGATGGCGGCCTGCAACGCAGCTGTGTCGAGGATCGTCATATCGCCCTTGGCGCCGAAAGAGCGAATGTTATAGACGCGCGCGCCAAGGTCGTCGGAGTTTTTCTCTGGTTTTCGAGCTGCCTCTGCCGGGGTAGCATTCAACATCCCGGCGGCAAGCATGGCTCCTGTGGCGGGCAGAGCCACGCTCCCCAGCCACTTCCTCCTCGAAACGAGCGCGGATATGTTCCCAGTTACGCTTTCAGTAGTCAAGCGGGTTCTCCATTTGTGCGATGAGGAATCAGTCGCGCACTGGCAAAGGAAAAGAATGCGACGACGCAGTAGCCAATGAGCGGCACAACGTAGGCGATCGCGATGCTGTGCCACTTTTGTGAAATCAGGCCCATGGCGGGCGTAAGCACGGCGCCGCCGACAATCGCCATAACGATGAGCGAGCCGCCGATTTTCGTATTGCGGCCAAGGCCTTCGATGCCCAACGCGAAGATCGTCGGATACATCACCGACATAAAGAAGCTGGTGAGGAAGATGGCCCACAGTCCGATCCAGCCCGGTAAAGCAACACCGGCCATCAGCAGTGCGATGTTCACAGCCGCATAAATTCCCATCAAAAGATCCGGCCGTACATAACGCATGATGATCGCCGAGCTGAAGCGGCCGATGCCGAACGCGGCCAGCGTGCCCGTCAGAAAAAATCCGGCGATCTTTTCCGGCTGGTGCGTCGTCTCCTGCACGTACTGGATGAAGTAGCTCCACGTGCCCACCTGCGCGCCGACGTACATGAACTGCGCGAGAATCGCAAGTAAGAAGCGCGGCTGGGAGAGGAGTTCGCGGAAGTGGCCGTGATCGCCTTTTTCTCCTTCATGCTCGCTCTCGATGCGCGGGAAGCGCGCGATGGCGATCAGCGCGGCCCACACAAACGTGACCGCGGCAATCACCAGGTAGGGCGTAACCACGCGCATGGTTTCGTGGCGCAGGTACGGCGCGTATGTGCCGGCCGTCTTCATCGCGGCAACCTGCGATCCGTTCAGCTCCACGCCGGAAAAGATGAAGATCGTCCCGATCAGCACGCCGCTGATCGAGCCCAGCGGATTGAACGCCTGCGCAAAGTTCAGCCGCCGCGCGGCGCTCGCCGCATCGCCCATCTGCGCCACAAATGGATTCCCTGCGGTCTCGAGAAACGACAATCCGCTGGCAATCACGAAGAGCGCGCCCAGAAAGAAGCCATATCTGCCCACCAGCGCGGCTGGCCAGAAGAGCAACGCGCCGCCGCCGAACAACAGCAGGCCGGTGACAAAACCGAACTTATAGCCGTAGCGGCGCATGAGCAGTGCCGCCGGGGTGGCCAGCAGAAAGTAGCCCATATAAAACGCCGACTGCACCAGCCCTGCCTGAAATCGCGAGATCGCAAACGACTTCATGAATTGCCGGATGAGCACGTCGTTCAGGTTGTTGGGCATTCCCCACAGGAAGAACAACCCGGTAACAAGGACGAACGGCAGCAGCGTCCCCGCCGGAATCATGCGGGCGTGGCGCTGTTGGTCGTTGGAAGTCGTGGTCGATGGCGAAATCAGCATCTACGCGGGGCTCTCAGTTTTTCTTCGTATCGTAGTTCATATAGACCACGTGCGTCTGGAGGAACTCCTCCAGCCCATGCTTGCCGTCGGCGCCGCCAATGCCCGATTTGCGCCACCCTGCGTGGAAACCCTGCATGGCCTCGAAGTTTTCACGATTCACATAGGTCTCGCCGAATTTCAGTTCGTTCGCCGCGCGCATGGCCACGTCGAGATTCTGCGTATAAATCGACGACGTCAGCCCGTATTCGCAATCGTTGGCGAGAGCGATGGCCTCGTCAAGGTCATTGAATGTGGCGATCGGAAGCACCGGGCCGAAGATCTCCTTTTGCATAATTGCCGTTTGCTGGCGGCAGCCGGTCAGCACCGTGGGCTTGTAGTAGTAGCCCTTCCCGCGCCGCTCGCGCTCGCCGCCGAAAGCAACTTTGGCGCCATCCTTCGTCGCCTGTTCTACCGCCGATTCCACGCGCGTGAGTTGGTCCTGACTTACAAGCGGGCCCATGTCCATGCCGGCCTCGAATGGATTGCCCGATCGCACCTGTCCCATCGCCGCCTTCATGCGCTCCGCAAATTCCTCCGCAATAGACTCATGCACGTAGGCGCGCTCGGCGCAGTTGCACACCTGGCCAGTGTTGATGATGCGCGAGTCGCGAATCGCTTTGACAGCAATATCGAGGTTGGCATCGGCCATCACGATCGCTGGCGCCTTGCCGCCAAGCTCGAGCGAAACCTTGGTGATATTCGGCGCGGCAGCGCGCATTGCCGCGGCGCCGGCCTCCACGCTGCCCGTCAGGCTGATCATGCCCACACCCGGATGCGCGGCCAGCGCTTCGCCTACCGTGCGGCCGGTCCCGGTGACCAGATTGAAGACCCCCTTGGGCAGCGACGATTCCGCAACAATCTTCGCAAACTCGCAGGCGTTGTTCGGCGTCTCCTGGCTGGGCTTGATGACGATCGTGTTGCCGGTAATGAGTGCCGGCGCCATCTTGCGCACGATCAGGAAGAACGGAAAATTCCACGGCAGAATGCCGCCAATCACTCCGATCGGCGCCTTGTAGAGCAGGATATTTTCACCCGGACGGTCGCTCTGAATGATCTCGCCCTCGTAGCGGCGCGCCATCTCCGCCATGTAATCGATGTAGTCGGCGGAGAAATCGACCTCGACTAGCGCCAGCGGCAGTATTTTCCCTTGCTCTTCTGTAATGACGCGCGCCAAGTGCTCGCGCTGCCTGCGAATGGCCGCGGAAATCTCGCGCAGATGCGCAGCCCGCTTGATCGCCGGCAGTTTGGCCCACCCATCCTGCGCCCGCGCGGCGGCTCGCACCGCCTCGTCCACCAGCGGCGCATCGGCTTCGGGAACCTCCGAAATCACCTCTTCGGTCGCCGGATTCAGGACCGGGATCGTCTTGCCGCACGTCACCATCTCGCCATCGATCAGCATGGCGTATTGTTTCAGCGTCGCTGTGGTTGTGCTCATCTCTTCTTCTCCTCGCCGGCCGATGCGGCGTCGGCTTGATTCTACTCGTGGTTCATGATTCGTGAATTGAACGGCGGCCGCTGCAATACTTAGCCTGCCCCTTCCAGATACCGCAGTACTTCGGCCGTTACCGCTGCAACCAGGCTCTCAATATCCTCGTGCCCGCTGGACGAAGCGCCCGCCTCGGCCTCATCCGCCTCACCCTCAAACGGGATACGCGCATCGGGCAGGCCGAGCCTTTTCTTGATAGCCAGCAGCTCGTCCACCTTGTTGGGTGGAATCTCCGGCAGCGGAGATTTAAGCTGCGAAGCGATCATCACCGTCTTGCAGTAGGTCTCGATCACTTCGGCATACCATTCGGCGTGCGTAACCGTATCGGCCCAGCAAACGATGCCGTGGTTAGCCAGCAGAATGGTGTTATGCTGGCGCACCGTGGGCAAAACCGTCTGCGCAAACTCCGTTGTGCCCGGTGTTTCGTACGGAGCCAGAACTACCGGCCCGATGAAAACCTCCTGCTCTGGTACGAGATTGCCCTGCGGCACCACGCCGGCAACTGCGTGCGCCGTCGCGTAAGGCGGGTGGCAGTGAATCACGGCCTGCGCCTGCGGCACCGCTTTGTAGATCTCCAGGTGCAGCCGAATCTCGCTCGTTTGCGGCCGATTACCCACGATCTGGCGGTTTTCGAGATCGACAAGCGAAAGGTCTTCGGCCCGCAGATCGGCCTTGCTCAGCATCGTCGGTGTACACAGCACGTACTCCGCCGATAGCCGTGCGGAGATGTTGCCGCCATTGCCGTCGACATATTGCCGCTCCCACAGCTTTCGGCCCGCCGAAACAATCTCGGCCTTGAGGGCTTCAGCGCGCGGGGAATGAAAGAGCAGGTACGGCGCTTCTCCGGTGACAACGGAACCGGCGCGCCTTTCCAGTACATGGCGCACGATTTCGGCAATCGCCGCCGGCGAAACTGTGATCTTTGAGCTCGACATAAGAAGATTGAATTGCCACTTAGCAGGATTCGTGCGAAGCCGGAAGCGATTCTACATTCGCTTCCGGCCAGCGCTCGAAGCAAATTACGATCGGCCCCGGTGCGGACGGGATTGCAGCCGCACCGAAGCAGGTGAAGATTTAGAAAGTGATGCGTCCGGCCAATTGCACAATGCGGGGGTCGGCGCTGCCGCTGATTTGCCCGAAGGTTGAATTTAACTGCGTGGTTGTGCCGTTGATCATAACGTTGCCGTTCAGAGTCGGGACGGATGTCCCGCCGGAGAACGCGCTGAATTTGGCCCCGGTGTCCACCGAATCGAATTCCGGGCTGTTGAAGGTGTTGTAGGTTTCCAGCCGCAGTTGCACGGAAAGCCGCTCGTGGATCACGAAGTCTTTGAAGAGCGCCGTCTGGAAATCCCAGTGGCTGGGAGGATAAACCTGGGTAGCCTCCAGGCTGGTGGATCCGTTGGAATACACCAACTGACCGGTGGAGCAGTTAGTGGCGGAGGCGCATTCATAGACGCCTGTCGAGGGTCTCTGCACCACGCTGGTGTCGAAATACTCACCAAACGTCTTGGGACCGCTCTTCGCGTTGCCGCTGACCAGAATGCGTGCGCCATCGCCGCCGCCAGTCGTATTCACGCTGTCCTGGGTCGAATAGCTGAGCGTGGACGGCGCGGAGCTCAGGTAGGTGATGAAACCCGAAAGGTGCCAGTTGTTCAGGATCGGCCGCGTAAGAACGTTGCTCAATGCGCCTTGCACTTTGGGCAGATCGTAGAGGTAGTTGAACACGAAGTTGTTGCGATGGTCTTCCGCGGCCGGCCCATACTCCCAGAGGCGCAACGGCTGGTATCTGTCGACTCCCGTGTCGTATTCGTCGGCGAAGTCGAGGTACTTGGACCATGTATAGGCCAGGCCGAACTCCAGGCCAGTCGTATAGCGATGCGTGACCTGCACCTGCAACGAGTTGTAGTTGGAGTCATAGCCGGTGGAGCGGATATTGACACTGCCGTATCCCGGGTAGGCGCGGAAGTAATCGTCGGGAAGCGGTGAATAGCCTGAGCAGCCGGTCTTCGATGGTTTGGAGCAGTACTGGTTCTGCGGCAGGAACTCCGCTCCGTAGGGAACTTCATTGATATTCTGGGCGGCGGTCATGTGCCGGGTGGTGTTCCCCTCGTAGCCGACGGAAAGGACGGTTCCAAAGCCCACCTCTTGCTGCACCTGGAGACCGTATTCGTAGATTTTGGTCCCCTGCGGGTGCGTTTCAAAGCCATTGTTGAAATTTGTGGGCCCGAGCAATCCGCCTGCCGACGTGAAACTTCTGGCGTCGCCGTAGTACTG
>Ga0187812_1000668_pt1 | contig 12072 bp, 14 predicted proteins | sample NC_S_2_FD_130582 | JGI IMG/M metagenome (GOLD analysis project Ga0187812, IMG submission 130582) | Wetland sediment microbial communities from Neuse River Estuary, North Carolina, USA - ASW-S_2 | ecosystem: Environmental > Aquatic > Freshwater > Wetlands > Sediment | place: USA: North Carolina... | reverse complement strand
CCGAGGCGGACGGTGAACGGCCTACGGAATGACCTTGCGCTGGGTGCGGCGAGTGTCGCGGCGGTTGCGGGCCCTCGACGGACGGAATCGCTCCGTGCCCTTTCCCTTCCAGCGTAGCCCCCGGCTTTCGGTCCCGGAGCTCGTGAGCCCGCGGAAGACACGACCCTTGTGGACCGGCGCCGCAATCCATCCGATCTTGGGGTCCGCGAGGATCTCCGGATGGTCCGGGTCGACCAGGATGATCTCGAAGAACTTCTGCTTCCCGTCCTCGCCCACCCAGTAGGAGTTGAGGACCTCGAGGTTGGGGTAGTGCTTCGCCGCCCGTTCTTCGGCGATCCGACGCAGGCTCTTGGAGAGCGTCATTTTGAGAATCCCCTTGTGCTTGGGGCGACGCCCGGCGATGATCGCGCGCTTCCCCTGCCCGCCGCGGCGGACGCGAACGCGGACGACCACGAACCCGCCCTTCGCGCGGAATCCGATCGCGCGAGCGCGGTCGAGACGCGTCGGGTGCTCGATCCGGGTGACCGAGTGTTCCCGCCTCCAGGTCAGGAGACGTTCGTGCCGGAGCGCCGAACCCTCCTCCCCCAGGGTTTGCTGGAACGACCGGGCCATGTACCGGTAGGCAGAGGTCGCCATGGAATGCGGCGCGGGGACCCCGGTCCTAATTATAAAGCTGCCGGCGGGAGGAGAGCGTCAGGCGGCGCCGTTCTTCGTGGGGGCGACCCAAGGGAGCCGGGACTCCGCCGGTCGAACGACCTTCGCGGTCGCGTGGCTCTCCGTGGCGATTGCGCGTTCGAGGTGGCTCGAGATCTCCCGCACGAGCCGGTCCATGCGCTGTCGCTCCTCCGCCGGCACTTCCGTCGGGGCTTGCCAGACGAGGGCGGCTCCCCCACTAGTGGGATACAGCCGGAATTCGAGCGCGGACGCCGCCGGGGGGAGGGCAGGATTCATCCGCTCGAGGCGTCCCTTGACCCGACTCTCGATGGGTTCGGACCCTTCGGTTCGCTCGACGGTATAGCCGATCGTGCCGAGGTACTCGGAGAGGTACGTCGCGAATCGCTCGCGGCCGATCCCGCGGACCCTCAGCCAATCGCCGTTACTTTCGCCCATGCTCTTTGCGGTCCAATGCGCGCCCGTAGCTCTTGAAGAGCCCGAGCATCATCCGCAGCTCGGCCTCGGAAGGCGTTGCGCGGCCCAAAACGCGACGGAACAGGAGGATTAAACCCCGTCGTTTGTGCGCGGGGTATCCGGTACGGGCCAGAAGCTCGCCCAGACGGTCCAAAAAGAGCTCCTTCTCGGGTCCGTTGAGTTCGATGATCTCCGGAGCCGGGGTCGTTTCGGGGTCGGCGGGCCCCCGGGCGCGGTGGGCCGCGTACAGCACGACCGCGGCCGCGTGCGAGAGGTTGAGCGTCGGGAATTCCCGCCGGGCGGGGATGTGGACCAACAGGTCGCACCGAAGGAGCTCTTCGCGAGAGAGTCCGTTGTCCTCCGGACCGAAGACGAGCGCGACCCGACCCTCGAGTGTCCGGACGAGCTCCCCGAGACGCTCCGGACTCACGGAACGTCGTAGATAGGCATTCGAACGCCCCGTGGACATGTCCGTGGTGCCGATCACGAAATCCATCTCGCGGACCGCCTCGTCGAAGGTCCGGGCGCGCACGGCGGTGCGCAGAAGCGGAAGACCGCCCATCGCCCGCTTTCGCGCCTCGGTCCCGACCCGGGCCCGCGGAGCGACCAGGACGAGACGGTCGGCGCCAAAGTTCCGGGCGAGGCGCGCCACCGCGCCCACATTGCCGTCCTCCTTCGGCCGTACGAGGACGACGCTGATGCGAGGGGTCACCCGGCCGCCCCCTCCGCAAAGAGGCGCCGGACCATCCAATCGGGGTCGAACGGGACGAGGTCGGCGTACCCCTGACCGGTTCCCACGAATAGGAGCGGCTTCTTCGTGATGAACGTGGCGCTGAGCGCCGCACCCCCCTTCGCGTCGGCGTCCAGTTTCGTGAGGATGAGACCGTCCAAGCTGACGGCCGCGTCGAAGAGCTTCGCCTGTTCGATGACGTCGTTTCCGCTGAGCGCGTCGCCCACGAAGACCGTCAACGACGGCGAGACCACCCGCCGGATCTTCTTGGCCTCCTCGATCAGGTTCTCGTTCGTGTGTTGACGCCCCGCAGTGTCCACGAGGACCACGTCGATCCCCTTGGCCCGTGCGTGCTCGACCGCGTCGTAAGCCACCGCGGCCGGGTCGCTCCCTTCCTGCTGCCGAACGACCCGCACCCCGATCCGTTCACCGTGGACCAGCAGTTGTTCGATGGCGCCCGCTCGGAACGTGTCGCCGGCGGCAATCACGCTGGAAAGTCCCTGCTGGCGAAGCCACCCCGCCAGCTTCGCGACCGTGGTCGTCTTGCCGGTTCCGTTGACGCCGACGAACAGAATCACGTACGGCTTCGGGGTGTGCTCGCGGACGGCTTTAGCCAGGTCCAGCGGGGGCCGAGCGAGAATCGCGCGGCAGGAGCGCTCGAGGCACGTCCGGATCGCTTCCTCCGCGTCCACTCCGAAACGAAGCTTCTTGTTGGCCAGGTCCCGGCGAAGGTCGCGTCGCAGCCGCTCGATGACCGGGATGGCCACATCCGACTCCATGAGGACGATCTCGAGGTCGTCGAGCACGTCGTCAATGGTACCTTCCTTCAGCCGTCGGCCGAGGAACCCCTCGGTGAAGATCGCCTCGTCTCCCGCGGTCGACGAGGGACCGGGAGCGACGCGGGGTTGCGTCGGAACGGACGGAGCGGGGGAACTCGCCGACCCCGCCGACGCGGAATGGGGGAGTTCTCGGGACGTTTCGGTGGGAGCCGGGGACGCTTCCTCGGAGCGCCTCAGTCTCGCCTTAATCGCTGCCCACATCGGTCGGCGCGCCGCTCTCCCGCGCGATCGAGTCGAGTCGTTGCGAGAGAGACTGGATCCGTTCGTCGAGAGAACCCATCTGCCCTTCGAGGTCCCTCAAGGCCTGGTCGATGCGGACCGAGCGTTCCGCGAGGAGCTCCACCACCTTGGGTCGCTCCATTTCGACCACGATCCCCGACCCCACCCCCACCAAAACGGGAGCGCTTCGGTCCACGGAGCCTCGGACGAAGGTCTCTCCCCCGAGCGGGAGCAAGAGCTCCGCGCCGACCGGCGCCCGGTCGACGCCCTCGAGACTCTCGCGGGCGCGGCCGTGGTCCTGACGCGATGCGCTCAGGATCTGGTGCTGCTGCAGGAGGGCGTTCAGCTGGTTGCGGTACGCATCGAGTCGGATGAGGTCCTCTTGGACCTGCTGTTCGGACGGTCGGGGCGCCGGCGTGCTCATGGCGTCGGGACCTCTCCGACCGAGTTGATACGGATCTGGGAGCGCTTGACGTGATGGCAGCCCCCGATCTCCGAGAGCGCCCATTCGCGGGCCACTTCGGCAGACTGGGCGTCATGGGTCTTCGTAAACGCCTGCCAGTATCCGCGGCGAGCATAGAACGAACCCTGAACCTTGAATGCGGGCATCGAAACTTCCGGGGCGCGGCGGCGCCACCCGGGGGCGCCTTTTAAACCTACTGGCCCGACAACCTCGCCCGGGCGGGGTTTCCGCCGAGCGAAGCGAGGAGGAAACCTGCGGTCCGCCAGGCGGTCGCGAGAATCGAAATCATCGGGTTCGCCCCGGGCGCCGAAGGGAGAAGACTCCCGTCTCCGATCCACAGACCGTCTACGCCGTGGACCTCGCCGGTCGGACGCGCGGCGCTCGTTTTCGGGTCGAGGCCGGCCCGTGCCGAGCCCATGGGGTGGGCGGAGAAGAGCGCGACCGAGCTCTCCCGGATCCCGGCCCTCCGCACTTCGGAGACGAATCGGTCGAGCTCGTTTTCGGTGATCGGACGGCCCAATCCTCCGACCTCGATGGGAGGGGTCTGGAGGGACAGAAGCCGAGTCGCGCCGGCCGCCCGCAGAATCCGAGCCGTTTCCGCGAGCCCTCGGACCAGGTTTCGCCGGTCCCGCTCGTTGAGGTGATAGTCGAACCCGGGGCGACCCTCCGAATCGACGCGAACCCGCCCTTCGCCGACGTCTCGTACCAGGACAATGGGGGTGGCGGTGTACTCGATCCGCTCGATGCGCCGTCGATACGCTTCGGCGCCGAACCACGGAAGCGCGATCGCCGAGAGACCGGGGTGCGCGGGCGCGACTTCGATCCATGGCCCGTGGGCGTCGGCGTCCGTGTTCTGGAACCGATAGACCCCGACGGTCTGGTGCGGGCCCTCCCACGTCCGGACCGGGTCGGGGAATTCGCCCGCGAGCGCCGTGGTCGGGTCGACCCGGAGACCGGCTCCGACTCCGGGAGACCGCACGTCCGACCGCAGCAGAAGGGCGGGCGTTTGGAGGGCCCCGGCGGCGACGACCACGGAGGCCGCCCGGACGTGGACCGACCGCGAGATTCCGGGGGCGCGGTACGTGGCCCGAACCCCCCGGGCCCGGCCGGCGACCACTTCGATCAAATCCGCCCGGGTGGAGGCGAGGAGGCGGGTTCCGCGACGCATGGCGTCGGCGAGGAAGGTGACCAAGGTCGATTGGCGAGCCGAGTAGGGACACCCGAACGTGCAAAAGCCGCAGCGAGACCGGCACCCGATTGCGTTGCGGGGGATGATCTCCCAATCCGGTCCCTGTTGATATCCGAGGGCGAGACAGCCGCGACGAAGCGCTTCGTTCGAGGGGTTCACGGTGCTCTCGGCTGTCGAGACGCTCATGCGACGGCCGACCTCCTCGAGCACCGCGTCGAAGGCCGGGGTGGCGCAGTCGGTCATTCCGCCCTCCCTCGCCCACTCGGCCCTCGCCTCGGGTCTCGGCGGCAGGCAGGTGAGCCAGTTGATTGCCGTGCTCCCGCCGACGGCCTCCCCCGCCAGGAACGCGAGGGCAGTATCGTTGGTCGTCACGATTCCACGACCCAAGAAGAGCCGGTCGTGCGCTTCCTTCTCGATCCGCGGATAGGCAAGGTCGGGGAACCACTCGCCCGCCTCGAGGACGACCACTCGGAAGCCGGCCTCCGCGGCCCGCGAAGCGATCACGCTTCCGCCAGCTCCGCTCCCGATAACACAGACATCCGCGTCGAACTCGCTGTTCGACTCGGGCACGGTCGGAGCGAGGCCCGCGAGCGTTTCGGGGATGGCCGAAACCGATGCGGGAGGAGCGTAGTGGATACGTTCCCAGAGAGGGTGGGAGTTGTTCCGGAACGGCCGGGAGTAGTAAAGGCCCGTAGCGAGACGTTTGGCGGCTTGGAAGCCGCGTCGCTTTGCCCCGAGGCGACTGGCCGCCCAGCCTTGAAGATACTTTTCCTGGGCGGGCCGGTCGAGGTGGGTGAAGCGGACGGGGCGACCGGTAAGGAGAAGATTGGTGAGGGGGCTTTCGACGGCTCGCAGGAGCGTGGCGAATTCCTCCCGTTGGCCAGCCGGTAGCTGCGCGACGGCTTCGACCACGTCCCGGTCGATTCCGACGGAGCTTGCCTTCGGATAGGCCGGTCCCGCCGAATCGGTGGGGAATCCGGGGCAGATCGCGTCGACGAGGGCCGTGACCGCAGGAGAAGGAGCTAGAGCCACGGAACGGGCGACGCGCCGCCTCTATTTCGACCCTTCATCGTCCGGCGCCCTGGACTCGAACCGCGCGCGTTCCTTGAACCATCGTAGCTGCCGCTCGAGAAGGCCTCGGTTGGAGGGGCCTTGCGATGGGGGGGCGGACGGAGTCGGAGGGGGACCCGACGAGGGGGATTCCGGAGTGGGAAAGGGAGCCGGGCCCAAGGGCTCGACCTCGAGCTGCCGCTGGGTCACGAGACGAGGGCCACCACGTTCCTCCAACGCTCGTTCACCTCCTCGTCAGTCAACCCTACGGTGGGGGAGAAGAGAACCCGATTGCCCCATTGGGACCAGAACCGAGAGTACTCCTCGACCGCGATCGGGAGGACGACTCCGTCCGCATGAACTTTCTCGGCGAGGGTCGCGATGGCCGGCGCCCAGGATTCACCTTCGGGTGGGGCGGGCGTCACCTGAGCGGTTGGGTCGAAACGAGAGAGAGTCTCTCGAACGAAAGACTCACCCCCCGGCAGGACGACCAGTGCAACGCGGCAGCCTCGCTTCATCATCAGGAAGGTGCCCAGCGCTCCGCGCGGGCCATCGACGAGGGCCACCAACCGACCCGCGACCCCGAGAGGAAGCCCGCCGGGACCCGCGAACCGGTCGAAGTAGAGATAGGTCCGAGGCCCCCGGACCTCCACGAAGAGTTCCACCTCGGGGTCCTCGAGGTCCACGCGGAGCCCGCGGTCCGCGAATCGATCGAGCACCGCTCCCCCGAGGTCTCCGGCGAGTTGCTGACTCGTGAAGGAATGTTGGCCCGTCCGGCGAGCCCGTACGGCGAATCGCACTCCGGGTCGCAGCCGACGGTCGGAGAGGTCGAGGAGGCGCGCGGCGATGACGGCCGGGTCGCTGGGCACGTCCTCGACCAGACTGACCGAGGTGACTCCGAAGACGCGCCGCACCAGGTTCGCCCCGCGCTCTCCGTCGTCGGTTTCCACGTAGAGGTGGCCCCGGTCCGAGCGAATGCGCCCGGGCAGGCCGTCGCGGACGAACTGGTCCAGGATGTTGCGGCGAAGCGCGCCTTCGAACTCCCGGCGAACGGGAGGGGACTTGAGGGCGAGCTCACCGTACCGAACGAGGAGCAGAGCCACCATCGAGAAGGGTTAAGACGGAGGGACCGCTAAAGCGCTTCTCGGCCGGGTGGGTTCGTGGTGTCCACAGATTCCCTCCCGTCATCGTCCGCGGACCCCTGGACCCCGTTCCTGAACGAGATCCTCGACGGGATGAGCGTCGCGACCCAGACGCTCGGACTCTCCCGATCGCGGGAGATGATCTTCTCTCTCCTTAGCCTCGATGAGGGACCCGAGGGGGAAGTAGCGTTTCCCTGCCATCGGTTGGCGCAGGAGGAAAAACGCGCCCCGGATGAGCTCGCGGTCGCCCTCGCCGGCGCATTCCCCTCCTCGCCGCGCATCCGGTCGGCCTCCGCGAAGGGGGCCTACGTCAACTTTCGGGTCGACGCCGAATCCCTGACCCGAGCGACTCTCGAACTCGTCCTCTCGCGGGGTAATCGATACGGTCACGGCGAACCCGTCGGACCGCCGGCCGTCGTCGAGCACACGAGCGCCAACCCGACCGGTCCGTTCCACATCGGACGCGTCCGTAACGGGATCATCGGGGACACGTTCGCGCGAATCCTGCGAGCGTCGGGCACTCCCGTGACCACCCAGTACTACGTGGACGATATGGGCCGACAGGCCGCGATGATTACCTGGATCTGGTCGAAGCCCCGCGAGAGCTGGCCCGAACCGATCCGAAAGGCGGTCGACGGGGAGGAGGTGGCCGGAGAAAAGCCGGACCGGCACCGCGGTCGACCGTATCCGGCCGTCAGTGCGTATTTGAAGGAGCACGAAGACGCCCGTGAGGAGGTGGCGCAGCTGGTCCGCCAAATCGAATCCGGCTCGCCCCCTCCCGAGCACCGGCAGCTCGCACAATCCATTCTCGAAGGGATGCTCCAGTCGCTCGGCCGCCTTCGAATCGGATTCGACGAATTCGTATGGGAGTCCGAGTTCGTCCGGGACGGTTCCGTGGACCGGGTCTTCGAACGATTGAAGGCCTGTCCGCACGCGGTTCAGGAGGAGAACGGGGCGTGGGCCATCGACGCGAGTTCCTACGGTCTGCCGAAAGAATCGACGCATCTCGTCTTCCAGCGGGGGAACGGGACGAGCCTCTACGTGACGCGGGATGTGGCGTACCACCTCGCGAAGTTCGCTCGGTTTGCCCGCGTCATCGATGTCCTAGGCCAAGACCATCAACTTCACGCGCGATGCTTGAACGCCTTGCTCGCGGAGATCGGGGAAGCCCGACGTCCGGAGTTCGTGATCTACCAGGACATCACCGTCCCCGAAGGAGGCCGAATGTCCACTCGGGGGGGCTCGGCCGTCTGGCTCGACCATCTCCTCGCCGAGGCCGTCGACCGGGCGCGGGCCGAGGTGCTCGCCCGTCGAGAGGACCTCGCGGACGCGGACGTCGAGAGAATCGCCGAGGCGGTCGCGACCGGCGCCATCCGCTACCACGTCGTCCGTTCCGCCCCGGATAAGCCGGTCGTCTTCCGTTGGGAGGACGCTCTCTCGTTCGAGGGACGTAGCGGTCCCTTCGTGCAATACTCGTACGCTCGGGCCTCGAGCGTGCTTCGAAAGGGGGAGGCGCTGCAGTCTCCCTACCCGTTCGACGCGACGAAGCTGACGAACGCCGAGGAATTGGCTCTGATCCGGATCCTCTCCCGCTTCCCCCGAACCGTCGCGTACGCCGCCCGCACGGGCCATGTGCATGCGGTCGCCGGGTATGCCCACGAGGTGGCCGACCAATTCAACCGTTTTTACCACGCCGTGCCGGTCCTCCGTTCCGCCGAGGAGCGGGCGAGCCGGATCGCTCTCGTCGCGGCGATGCGACAGACGCTCGGCAACGCCCTCGACCTTCTGGGCATCGCTCCTCTCGATGCGATGTGAGCCGACCCCTCGTCGAAATTGACATATGCCCGTGCCGGGTCCGCGTTTCCGGGGAGCTTGCTATGGCAACCATTCGAGAGGAGTTCGTCAAGTTCATCGCGAAGGGAAACCTCGTCCAACTGGCCGTTGCCTTCGTCATGGGTCTCGCGTTTTCGGCATTGATCACCGCGTTGGTCGCGGACATCTTCACTCCTCTCATCGGGGTGGCCGGAAAGTTCGACTTCGCGTCGTGGCAAACCCCCGTGAACGGGAGCACCTTCATGCAAGGAGCATTCCTGAACCAGTTGATCAGTTTCATCCTGGTCGCTCTGGTCCTGTTCTTCGTCATCGCCCTACCGTATCAGCGGTTTACGGACCGCCAGGCGGCCAAGAAGCCCGCGGGGCCGCCCACGACACGAGAGTGCCCCGAATGCCTCTCCACGATCCCGATCAAGGCGAAGCGATGCTCGTTTTGCACGTCGACCGTGCCGCCGGTGGGTCCGGCACAGCCGCTCCAGCCTTAGGAAGAGCGAACGGGATCGACGAAGCCGGCCTCGGCGAACCCTTTCTGCCGCAGACGGCAGGCGTCGCACTTTCCGCATGGGGCCCGGCCCCCGGCATAGCAACTCCACGTAAGGGCCCACGGCACGGCGAGACGCTCGCCCAGTCGAACGATGTCCGCTTTCGAGAGACGCAGCAACGGAGTCTCGATTCGAATTTGCTCGCCGCGTTCGACTCCCGCCTTCGTCGCGAGCCGCGCGAGACGTTCGAAGGCGCGCAGGAACTCCGGTCGACAATCCGGATAGCCCGAGTAATCGATGGCGTTGGCCCCGAGATAGATCGTTCCGAGATGGTGGCTCTCGGCGTATCCGAGCGCGACCGAGAGGAGAATCGTGTTCCGGGCCGGAACGTACGTCGAGGGGATACGGAGGCCGGGACGGCGATGGACGGGCAAGGGACGGGCCGAATCGGTCAACGCCGAGGAGAGAAGTGGGCCGAGGGGTAGCCGAAGGACGGTGTGCCGTACGGCGTGGAAGTGTCGCGCAAGCGCGCGCGCGGAACGGACCTCTCGCGCGTGTCGCTGCCCGTAGAGGACCGTCAGGGCGTGCACGGGGGAGTGACGCTGGGTGGCGAGCGCGAGGCAGGTGGCCGAGTCCATGCCCCCCGAGAGGAGCACCACGCTCCCTTTCGGTCGACGCGCCTTCGGCGTCACAGCGGAACTCCGGCGAGGAAAAGGACCGCCCCGGCGAAAACAACCGCCGCGAGCATTCCGAGGAAGTTGGTCGACCCCTTGGTGAGAATCCCCCGGTTCTCGAACGCCTCCCCAAGGACCGAGTCGACTTGGCAAGCGAGGAAGCCGGCCACCGTCACGAGCGGGACGAACAGAATCGGATTCGGGACGGGAGCGCCAAAGACGAAGAAAAGACCGAGACCCGCGACCGCGGTGGTCGCCGACGCAGCCAGAGCGAAGACCTCCCCATTGAGAGAGATCCCCCCGTTCGTGCCGGGAGGAACCTCGCGGCCGGTGAGAATGCTGCGAGCGTGGCCCGTGAGGACGCCGAACTCGCTCGCAAAAGTATCCGCCGCACCGAACGCGAGAGCGCTGGCGAAAAGGAGGGCGGTGGCCGCGGGGGGGATCCACGGAGAGGAGAGACCACCCGCCACCGCGAGTCCCGTAGGGATAATGATGTGCGCGACGACGTTGGAGACCCCCCGTTCACCCGCCCGGCCCTCCTGCAGGTTCTGTCGTCGCTTTTCCTCGAATCGATACCGAGTCGCGAGGACGCTTGCGCCCACGAACAGGATCACGAGCGCAAGAAACGGAAAACCGGCAAAGACGACGATCACGACCCCGAACACCGCGGCGACGGCCCCGGCGAGCGGCGTGAGCGCTCGGGTGAGAACCGCTCCGAGGGCGAGGAGGGCCGTCGCGATGACCCCGATCAGGGCCGTCGTCCAGGGTAACACGGTGAAGTCTCCCGCGGCCGCCAACAGGTGATGCGTTTAACCCCTTCGAGGAGACGGCCGCGCTACTCCGGGGTCAGCCGCACGCGAGAATCCGAAGAACGGCGCTCGAGAACGACCCGGCGTGCACGTCGACATCCCCTCCCTCCCGGACCGAGGCGTACGAGGGATCCTCACCGTGCCCTGGCTGGGTCACGTAGGCAGTGAGGACGCCGAGCTTTCGACCGGCCTCGACATCGAGGCTTCGATCCCCGACGATCGCGCTCGCGCCCATGTCAATATTCCAATCGTCCCGGGCCTGGCGGAAGAGGAGCGTGCCGGGCTTGCGGCACTCGCAGTGCGTTTCGGGGACGTGGGGACAGTAGTAGAACGCGTCGACCCGAGCACGATGCGGCCGGAGAAGCTCGTTCAAGCGTTCGTGGATGCGCTCCACATCCTCTCGCGTGTAGAGGCCTCGCTCCACCCCTGACTGATTCGTCACGCAGATCACGAGGAAACCGTGATCGTGGGCGAGTGAGAGGGCGTCGCCCACGCCCCGGAACAGTTCGATCCGCTCGGCTTCCTTCAGGTAGTGAAGGTCGGGATTCAGCGTGCCGTCACGGTCGACGAAAAGAGCGCGCCGGAGCGGACGGAACCCGGGGGTCGCGCGCAATCCATCGACCATTTGGTGTCGAAGCCGTCGGCGGGATAAGGGTTCAACCTCTGGTTCCGTTGCGAAAGTCGATGGAACCTTCCCGAGAGGACGTCCCCGCCCTGCGAGACGGGCTCGACTTCGCCCTCGAAAGAGCCCTCGGTCCCCTTCGGGCCTCGACCGGTCGACTCGGCGTTCTGTTCTCGGGGGGCGTGGATTCGGCCCTGATTGCCTGGGAGCTCCGGACCCGGCCGGGGGTGCTCCTCTGCACGCTCGGGCGGGAAGGGTCTTCGGACCTCGGTGCCGGACGGGCGGGAGCAGAACGTCTGGGCTTAGCCTGGCAGGCCCTCCCTGTGGACCCGAATCACCTGAAGGACGTCACGTCCCGGTTCGAGAAAGAACTCGCGGGAGCTTCCGCCGTCGCCCGCGCGGTCTTGGTCTCGCTCGCGCTCGCGATCGAACAGGCAGAACCCGACCGCCTGGTGTGCGGTCAAGGGGCCGACGAGATGTTTCTCGGATACGCCCACTATCGGGGCCTCGACGGTCCCGAGGCGGAGCGACGTTCTCGCGAGGACCTCGGACGATTGCGGGACAGTGACTGGCCTCGGACGCAACGGATTGCGGAAAAGGCGGGAAAGACGATCTTCGCTCCCTATCTCTCGTTGGCCTTCGAGGAAGCCGCGCTCCGGGTGCCGATCGACCTTCGACTCCCCGGCGACCGGCCGAAGAGGTTCTTTCGTGAGTGGGCCGTCGCACGGGGGCTTCCGGCCGAGCTCGCCGACCGCCCGAAGAAGGCGCTCCAGTACGGAACGGGGGTCTCGAACTTGCTGCGAAGTCAAGATCGCCGCGAGCGCTAACCTTCTACTCGGGTCCCGGCTTCGCCCCGAAGCGCTCGCGCGAGCGAGGGAATGTCGGTGATGAT
>Ga0187812_1000667_pt1 | contig 12088 bp, 14 predicted proteins | sample NC_S_2_FD_130582 | JGI IMG/M metagenome (GOLD analysis project Ga0187812, IMG submission 130582) | Wetland sediment microbial communities from Neuse River Estuary, North Carolina, USA - ASW-S_2 | ecosystem: Environmental > Aquatic > Freshwater > Wetlands > Sediment | place: USA: North Carolina... | reverse complement strand
TGGGTAGGACAGGACGTTTCACACGCCATGCAGAAGATGCAGTCCGGCTCCCTGACGGGGTCAGACTTGTCCGACCTGTACTGATTGTACTCCTCGGAGCCCGGCTCTAGGACCTTGTCCTTGCCCGTCCCGGCCTGTCCTGGGTTGAGAAGCCATTCGAAGACGAAAACCGGGCAGACGTCCATGCAAACGCCGTCTGCAGTGCAGTTCTCCCAGTCGACCGCGACCGCTGTCCCGTGTATCCCGTGCGCAGTCGGGTACGGCTTGCCTTCGCCGTCCATTCGCTGCATCCCCTGGGCACGAACCTTGTGCCCGTTGTGTTCCCCTGTTACCGGATACTCAGCAGCCTTCTGCTGAAAATTCGGATCTATCGGATGAGTTTTGTAGCCGACTTCTCTCGTCACAGTGGCTCTTGAATTTCCGCGTCAGGAGCCCCGATATAAGCACTACGCGGTGTTTTACTGAAGCAAGTCGTAGGTTCCGTCAGAAATCAGTTTGTACACAGTTATCGGCTTGAAAGTGAAAATTCCGACCTCCGCCACTCCGGGCAAGGACTTCGCGCTCATCTCCAGCTCCCTCGGTTTCTCCAGAGGCTCGAACGCAGTGTCCAGGATGATGTTCCCGTTTTCCGTGAAGTAAGGATAGCCCTTCGGCAGAAGTCTCTCTTCCGGAAGCCCTCCCAGCCTCGAGAGCCCCACCTTCGCGCTCTTTCTTGCAAGGGGAATGACCTCAACGGGCACCCTGACAGCGTTCTCGCAGAGTCTTCTGGCGAACTTGTTCTCGGCCGCGACTATAGCTGTCCCACCGCTGTTGCCCATGAGTATCTTCTCCTTCAGCAGGGCGCCTCCTCCTCCCTTGATGAGGTTCAGCTCCTCGTCCACCTGGTCCGCCCCGTCGATGACGAAGTCCACGCTCCCCTCGAAAGGTGCGAGCTTGAACCCGTTCCTTGCTGCGACCATCTCTATCTGAGTCGAAGTGGGAACTCCTCGCACATCAGCCTTCCTGGCGACGAGAAGCGGAGCCAGCTCCTCCAGCAGAGCCGCGACGGTAGAACCGCTCCCGAGCCCTATGGTGTCCCCGTGGGAAATGCTCTTGGAAAGTTCCTCTGCGACGCCTCTCAGGGCCCGTCTGTGGCTTTCCATCAGGTTTCCTGCTGCTTCTTCTCTACGTCTATGCGCTCGAGCTTGGTGAGTGCCTCGAGGACCTCGCTCCTGATCTCCTTCATCCTCTTCTCGGATTCCGACATCTCGGGCTTCGCCTTCTTTTCCACCATCTTCTCGAGCTCGGTGGGCTTCTCGACCCTCGGGACCGTTTCCTTCTTGACTACAGACTGAGCAGCCATCGGGGCGGGAATCTGGGGAGCGACTGCCTCCAACCTCTCTCGGGCCTGGTCCAGCCTCGTTTCCAGGTTGTGAACCTTCTCCTGAAACATGGTAACAAGCTCCTCCCGAAGGGCCTCGAGCTCTCCCACCTCGACTATCAGTTCGACGTCCTTGAGCTTGGACTGCAAGTCCTTGATCTGGTCGCTGTACTTCTTGGCTATGATCTCCCTCTCGTCCTTGCTTATCCTCCCGTCGGTCTCAGCCTCGTAGACCTTCATGAGCGCAGATGAGAGGAGGTCCCTCTCGACCATGAGCGCTCTCATCTCCCTTCTCGACTTTTCCAGGCTCGAAGCTGGGATTGTCGACTTTGTGAGTGTGCCGTCGGGCTCCCTCACCACCGTCTTCACCTTACGGGGACGCGAGTAGAACACGAGGTAGGACACCACTGCAGCCCCGCCTATGCCTACCACAGCGCCCAAAACAGCAGAGACAGCGTCGACCAAGACTACGACCTCGTCACAGACGCTGAACAGAACTCGGTATTAAAGCACAATTCAGCCGGGCGGAGGAGAAATCATGATTATGTTGTCTCCGCGTACAATCAACGTTCCGAGCGAATTCGACTTGCCGTCTTCTTGGACTTCCTCGGCGTTCTCCAGGGAGAGGTTCATGTGCTGGTCAAAACCCTGGAGCGAACCCCGGATCACCTTGCCACCCTTGAGCTTGATCAGAACCACTTTGCCCACGCTCTCGTCGAGGACCTTGACGGCCATGTCTACGGACATTAATTGCTCGACCTCCCGTCGAACGGATTTATTTAAGCAGTAATTAACTCGGAAAACCAATGAAGAAGTGGGTCCTATCTCGGCACGACTCGATGGAAATGGTCGCAAAGGTGGAGGCGTCGGTCGGCTTGGGCCTTGGATTAGGGAAGTCCGCGCAAGCAAAGTGCGAAGAGCCAGCCGACGGAGTCGTCTTCGTCAACCTTGACGGCCTGACCTTCGTCCAACTGGACGACGGATTCCTCCCGTTCCTTGGCTCGAAAGAGACGCTCGACCTATTCCCGTCGGCCACCGTCGACGAAGGCGCGATAAAGTTCATGCTCAAGGGCGCGGACGTGATGAGGCCCGGCATCAGGTCCTTCGACCAGTGGGGCGCCGCCGGAAAGATGGTGATCGTCAAGGAGGAAACGAAGGGGCGCTCAATCGCTGTCGGAAGGGCGATCGTGTCGAGCAGCGAGGCTCAAACAATGACAAAGGGCGCCTGCCTCAAGAACGTCCACCACGTCGGCGACAGGTTCTGGACCATTCACAAGCAGGTCTAGCCGTTAGTCTGCGCGTGATAGCATGGCGACCGGGAGTCACTTTCACCGACCCCTCCTGCCGCTCAACTGGTCATAGCAACTAATCTCAACAATCTTGTCTAGCAATTCAGCGGTGCGCCTAATTCTGGGGGCTCGACTTTAATAATGACACAGAGTCAGAAGGAGCAACAAACCCGAAATTGTCATCAAACGTGATACAGGAAAAGAAGATGGAAGGCAAGGGCAAGGAGATTCTTTTGAAGGCGCTGGCGCTCCGCAGCGTAGAGGACATCCCGAAGATTCAGGAGGACGTCTCCAACAAGACGATCGTGATTCTGAAGGTCACGCCACTGGCGCAGAAAAGCCTCGACGAGCTGAAGTCTTCCGTCGAGCAGCTGTACGAATTCGCGACGTCGGTTGGCGGCGACATCGCAAGGCTCGGCGACGAGCGGGTGGTGATCACTCCGCCCGGCGTACGCATCTGGCGCGGCCTCCAGTAAGGAATCCCTATTCTTCGTGGCTGATTAGTCGAGCCCGTCGGGTTGCTTTAGTAGACTCGGATAGCTTCTTGGACCGCGGGGTGCATCGTGGGCACTCTGTAGATGCGCTGAATCGCGTAGGCAAGATTCTCGGTCTTCCGCTTGTCGCCGTGGTTCACGAGCACGAGCTGAAGCTTCGGCCTCAGCTTTCCGACGAACCGGATTATCTGGTTGTAGTCGCTGTGGCCGCTGAATCCCTCCACCTTTTGGACTTGGCACTTCACGTCTACGATCTTTATCTTGCCTCCCTCGTCCATCAGGCTGGCCTGGCCGCTACCGTCAAGCACCCTTCTCCCGAGGGTGCCCTGCACCTGGTATGACACGAACAGGATCTTGTTCCTCTCCGAAGGCGCTATGTTCTCGAAGTAGTCGAGGACCGGCCCTCCCTCCAGCATCCCAGAGGTCGCCATGATTATTGCAGGACCCTCCCTGTAGGCCTCCTCCCTGTCCGTCGGGTGCTCGACCTCTGTGAAGTACTCTGAGGTGAACGGGTTGACCCCCTCTTCCAGTATCTTGGCTCTGAGCTCCCTTGAAAGGTAGTCCGCGTAGGATACGTGGATGGCAGTGGCTTCCGATATCATGCCCTCCATGAACACGGGAGCCTCAACCAGTATCTTGCTCTTCATGTAGTGGTCTAGCACGAGGAGGATCTCCTGCGCCCTCCCGACCGCGGGTATCGGTATCAGCACCTTGCCGCCAGCCTTCAGCGTGCCGTTGATGGCGTTCACGAAGGTCGCCTCCACCTCTTCCCTGACGGGCATGATATCCTCCTTGGCGCCGTAGGTGCTCTCCGTGATCAGCGTCTCGACCCTCGGGTAGTTCCAAGTCGCAGAGTCGAAGAGCTGGGTCCTACCATACTTGTAGTCTCCCGTGTAGACAATGTTGTGGGCGCCGTCGCCTATGTGGAGGTGGACCGTCGCGGAGCCCAGGATGTGACCCGCGTTGTTGAAGACAAGCTTGATGTCGGGAGAGACGTCCGTGACCATGCCGTAGGGGAGGGTTATGGTGTGGGCGATCTCGTCCCTGATGTCCTTCTGCTCGTAGATCAGCCTCCCGCCCTCTATCTGGGCTATCTTTACGAAGTCGTTCTGGAGCAGCGTCATGAGCGGAAGGGTGGGCTCCGTACAGTAGACCGGCCCGTCGTAGCCGTACTTGTACATGGCAGGGAGGAAGCCCATGTGGTCCAGGTGAGCGTGGCTGATGATTATGGCGTCGATCTCTCCGGGTGAGACGTCCGCCCAGTCGAGGCGCGGATAGGCGTCCCAGGTGTAGCGCGAGCCCGGGTGGACGCCGCAGTCGAGCATCACTTTGCTCTCTGCGGTCTCGATAAGAAGGCACGACCGGCCGACCTCCTGGAACGCTCCGAGGGTCTTAATCGTGACGTGTTCGGTCGAGGTCAGCCTCGGACGGAATATTGCCTCGCCCAGCTCTTTGTAGAACTTCTCCCTAGTGTCGCTCTCGGCCTTCATCGTGTAGTAGACGTTCTGGATGGCGGTCGACGGGATGTGGGGCGCCTTCCTCACCCTCACCTTCCAACCTGTCTGATCCATCGCGTTGCCCAGGTCAAAGCCTGCCTCAGTGGAGAGCAGCCGAGGCTTCGCAGCCTCCACGATTATCTCGCCCAGAGCGTCGTCGAAGAAGTATCCGTTCGCGCCCGCGTCCGGAGGTATTAGCTGTTCCAGTATCTTCCTGGCGTCGCTCTCGGGCTTTCGAATGGACTTCTCCGTCCTCGTGACCACCCGCTTCTTCAGGGTGTTGACAATGTCGGAAATCACGTAGCTGTTCTTGTGGAGGAAGGCGGGATTCCTCGTGTAGAGGGCTATCCTGGGACCCTCGTATTCTATCCTCGTGATCTGAGCGTCCGCTGGGATATTGTTCAGTATGGTACTCATCGTGTCCGCTCCGTTCGTTTTCTGTTCCAAACTCTAATTGCGACTCGTGAACTGCGCGAGAAGCTTGTCCTTCTCCTGTTCGTTGAGCTCCCTGAACCCGCTCTTGTCGAGGATGGCCACGTCGAAGTGGTCGCCAGTGAAGACATTCCTCCTCATGGCGGAGATTATGGCCTTGGCCGCGAGAGGATAGGCTTTCTCGACAGGCATTCCCTCTTTGAACTCTCCCTCCAGCACACCGTAAGCGACAGGGGACCCGCTGCCAGTGGCAACCATCTTCTCCTTGTTCACCGACCCGAACAGGTCCACGTTGTAGAGCGAGCCTCCTGACTTGTCGATCCCGCCCACGAGGACGTCCGCGAGGTATGGGTACAGCCTAGATGAGAAGAGCACGTTCGAGAGGATCTGCGCCGCCGACTTCACCGGGAGCTGCCTTCCCTTCTCGATTCTGTAGATGTTCGTGTAGTACTTCAGGATGTCAACGACGTTCTGGAGGTCGGCGACTCCACCAGAGATAGTCATTGCGATGTTGTCGTCTATCTTGAGGAGCTTCTTTCCGCGTTTGTGAGCGATGAACCCTCCGGCGGTCACCCTGGTATCGGTGGCCAGAACCACGCCGTCGCTGCACACCAGGCCCACAGTTGTGGTCCCGTGATAGATGGCGGCGCCTAGAGGCTTCCCACTCATTCCATTGGTTTCTCTTGACATCCGAAAAAACATGCCTCCTAAGAAGAGACAGCACAATCGCCTCGGCGTATCCTATTTAATCTTTCGACGGCTTTCCCACCAGATGGTCATCGGATGATGCGACCACAGCGAGAGTTTCATTCGCCGTCATCGCCGCTGCTGGCTCTGCAGTCAATTTCGGATGGCGGGCCCGACGCTTGACAAACGCTCCGGCTTCGCGGCGAGCTTAAATCATCTCGGAAGTCCTGCGCGCAGGTGGCTCCTGCATCTCACCTCATGGAGCTGCCCACCAAGGTCCTGATCGGAGATGGAGTACTGTCGCAGCTCGGCGACTTCATCGAAGAATCCGCAAGAGGCGGGAAGATAGTGATAGCTTCCGGCTCGAACGTCCAGATGAAGATCAGGGAAGATGTGGACGACGCCCTCGGCCGAAGGGGCACCTGGGTCGAGGTCACTGCCGCTGACCTGGAAAACGTGGAGAAGGTGATGATCTCTGCTTCCGACTCTCGGTGCATCGTAGGCATAGGCGGAGGGAAGAGCGTTGACGTGGGGAAGCTGGCGGCCTTTCGCAAAGGCCTGCCGTTCTACTCCGTGCCCACGAGCGCCTCTCACGACGGGATCTCCTCGCCCTTCGCCTCCCTGAAGGGGCTGGACAGGCCGTATTCCGTGAAGGCGAAGCCCCCGCTGGGCATTCTCGCTGACGTGGACGTAATCTCCGAGGCTCCAAGGAGGCTGCTCTCGGCCGGTTGCGGCGACCTGGTCTCGAAGCTCACGGCTGTCAAGGACTGGCAGATGGCCCACAAGGTAAACGGCGAGTACTACGGAAGCTACGCTGCCAACCTCGCACTGATGAGTGCCGACGTAGTAATCAAAGGCTCGCGCAGGATTGGGCGATTCGGAAAGGAGGGAGTGAGAGACTTGGTCGAAGGACTGATCAGCACGGGCGTAGCTGCCGGAATCGCGGGGAGCTCAAGACCGTGCAGCGGCTCAGAGCACCTCTTCAGCCACTACCTCGACATCGTCGCCCCGGGCGCCGGTCTTCACGGCGAAAAGTGCGGCCTGGGCACGATAATGATGGCGAAGCTTCAGGGCGGCGACTGGAGGCTGGTCCGCTCTGCGCTGAAGAACGTCCACGCCCCCACGAAGGCCTCAGAGTTCGGAGTCGAGGACGACAAGGTTGTGGAGGCGCTAATGAGGGCCAGTTCGATCCGCCCAGAGCGATACACGATTCTTTCGCGCTACAAGCTCAGCAAGAAAAAGGCGCGTGAACTGGCAGAGTCAACCGGCGCAATCTAGGCGCGCGCTGCGGCCGCTGTCTGCTTCCTCTTCTTGGGCGCGGCCTCGGCCTTCTCCTCGACAGGGAGAGCCTTTGGCTCCTCCTTCTTCTCCTCAGGCTTCTTGTTCACGAATTTCTCTGTGAAGGTCAATTCCCTGACCTTAGGAACGAACTTGAAGACATCCGTAGAAACTCCCCGCTTGATGATCTGGAGCCCTTCGACCAGGAAGGCCTCTTCGGGTATCTCGACGTCCAGGGAGGTATCGGTCAGCTTGAAGTTGACCTTGCTTCCCTCGCTCCCGAACCTCCTGTCGATGAGTGCCCTCACCTTGTCGGAGTCGGTCTCGACCTTCTTTACTATCTCAACGTCGTAGACTATGTTCTTGCCCGCGAGCCTGTGGTTGAAGTCCACCTGCGCCCTACCAGAGCCGACGAACCTCACTACTCCGACCCTGTTGTCCACTTCCACGGTATCGCCGGTGGTCATCTCCGCGGCCTTCTCGCCGAACTTCCTGAGCGGGATCATCCGCGTCTGGGTGGGGTCCCTTTGCCCGAACGCCTTCTCCGGAGCCAGCTCCACCTCCTTTTTCTGGCCGACGTCCATCTTCCTGATCTCCTCGTCCAACCCGCTGAGGACCCATCCCTCCCCGACGGCGATCAGCCGCGGCTCGTACTTGCGCGTGGCATCAAAGACGTTCAGTTTCTTGGCCTGCTCCTCGACGGTCGTCTCTATCGGCTCCCCAGTGTCCTTCACCTTTGCCGTGTAGTTGGCGAATATCAGCGAGCCTTTCTCCAGAGCCATGAACTTTCAGCAGACCTTCTCCTTGGGTTTATAGACTTTCATCGTTTCTGAAACTTGCTCATCGTATCCGCCACCGCAGCCAGCGTCCTCTTCACGTACTCCTCCCTGACCTGACCCATGCATCCGATTCTGAAGACCTTGCCCGCGAAGGCGCCGAAGCCTCCGGCGATCACGACACCCTTGTCGTGCGCCATCGATTTCCTGAACTGCGCGTCGTCCACACCGGGAGGATAGAAGGTCGCGACCACTGTCTTGGACCTCACTTCCTTCGCCGGCACGGCGCTCAGTCCCATTTTCGCCAGCCCGTCGTAGATCGACGCTGACATCCTGTCGTGCCTCTCGACCCGTTTCGACAGTCCCTCCTCGAGCAGTTCGTTGAGCGCTTCGTCGAGTGCGTACAGCAGGGGGAGCGCGGGAGTGAAGGGCGTCTCTCCCCTTGCGCCGTACTCTAGGTAGCGTGGTATGTCGAAGTATCTCGTCTTGGGCGGGGACGTCTTCAGGTATTCCGCGACCCTGCTGCTCACTGAAAGCAGCGCAAGGCCCGGAGGGGCTGCGATGCACTTCTGGCTTCCCGTCACGCAGATGTCCACGCCCCACTTGTCGACCGGGATCGCATATCCTCCCAGGCTCGATATGGCATCGATGACAACGAAGGCCCCGTGCTCTGCAGCCAGCTTGGACACCTCCTGGACATATGGGATCGCGGCGCCTGTGCTGGTCTCGTTGTGAACGGCGAAGAGGGCCTTGAACTTGCCGGCCTTCTTCATGGCAGCTTCAAGCTCAGCCAGGGACGGAACGGAGCCCTGCTCGGATTTCACCTGGACTGCCTTACCGCCGGCTAGCTCGACGGTCTCGGCTAGCCTCGCGCTGAACTCTCCGAAGACGGGCACAACAGCGACGTCACCGGGCCTGACGAGGTTCCAGACAGCGGCCTCGACGCCACCGGTTCCGGAAGAGGAGAAGATCACCGAGCCCTGTTCGGTCTGGAACAGGCGCCCCGTCTTAGCCAGAATCCCCTTGTAGAGCTCCCTGAAAGAATCACCGCGGTGGTTGATTATGGGTCTGAGCATGGCCTTCATCACTCTGTCCGAGACGTTGGTCGGACCTGGAAGCATAATCAGCTGTTGTTTCTCAGTCATTCTTCCCACCCAGGTCCTTTCTGCGAAGCTCCCTCACGCGCTCCACCCCACCGAACCTTATCACAAGCTTCGCGACCTGCGGAGGCACGAGGTGCTTCCAATCCTTGCGTTCTAGGATCCTGTCGCGGACGTTTGTGGCTGAGTAGCTCTTCCTGTCGAGGAACGGCACGGGCTTGACTTCGATTCCCTCCTCCTTGAAGAGCAGGAAGGTGAGTGCGTCGTTGGTGAAGACGATATCGAACTTGGGAACCATGGACTCCACGGATGAAACCCAGACGGAGTGGGAATCCGCGTCCGCAATCGGAATGGCCATCCACTTCGACGGGTCCACGCCGTTGGCGTCCAGGGCGCTCTTTATCATCGAAATCCTCTCTCCTGCGGTGAAGGGGTTGTCCCTTTCGTGGCTTTTCTGCGCGCTCCCGACAACAACGTAGAGGTAGTCGACCCTCTTCAGCGCGAACTTCACCGCGGCGAGGTGGCCGAAGTGGAACGGTTGGAAGCGGCCAACAAGGAGCCCGACACGCATGGCGCTTCGATTTCGGCCGACCTTCCGTGTCGTATTTAAGAGAATGGGGCGATTTCTTATCCGTCGACTAGAATCCGGCCCTGACGTGGAGTCGGTAGAGGTCGACGGTTCCTACGGCGAAGGGGGAGGCCAGATACTCAGGACAGCCGCGGCGTTCGCGGTCGCTCTGCAAAAACCAATCCGCGTCACGAATATCAGAGCGGGGAGAGAGGTTCCAGGCCTTCGCCAACAGCACGTCTCAGCGCTCGAGATCCTGGCGGCGGTCTCCAGAGGCAGGCTTGAAGGTTGCAGGGTCGGATCCCAGGAAATCACTTTCTTCCCCGGCAAGGGCGGCGGGGGCTCGCTCTTCTTCGACCTGAAGACAGCGGCGAGCATTACGCTCGTTCTGCAGGCAGTTGTACCAGCCGTCTCCCTCTCGCGAGGCGCATTGTCCCTGGAGCTGGTCGGCGGTACCGACGTTCCCTGGAGCCCGACCTTCGACTATTTCGCCAACGTTGTTCGCCACGCTTTCTCTTCTGTTGGCGTCGTCTTTCATGCCGAGGCCGTGTCGAGGGGATACTATCCCAAGGGCGGAGGACGCGCAAAAGTCTCGATCGAAGGGTGCGATTCACCCAAGTCGCTGGTGATGGTCGGCCCTCCAAGGTCGGTGGGGGCTTCCGTAGTGAGCAGGTGCGCGAGTCTTCCGGACCACGTCGCAAGAAGGCAGATGGTATCCGCAGTGGACACGCTGAAGTCGAAAGGGATCCCAGTAGCTCAGGCAACATCCGTCAGGGAGCAATCGATTTCGCCAGGTTCTTCTGTGCTGGTCTGGGACGTGGCAACGGACATCGCCGTCGGAGCAGACTCCATAGGCGCGAGGGGGAAGAGCGCAGAAAGCGTGGGCGCCGAAGCTGGAGAGCGATTCGCCAGCACAATCGCATCGGGCGCCTGCATCGATTCAAACCTCGCCGACATGCTCGCGCCTGTCCTGTCTATGGCGCAGGATGAATCGCAAATCAGGATTCAAGGATCGACAGAGCATCTGGAAACCAACCTGTACGTGGCGCGCCTCTTTACATCCTCCACTTACTCCATCGAGAAGAAAGAGACGTCGTCGGTTCTCAGGATTACTCCTGCATCTCACGGCTGAGGCCGACGATTTCCGCTTTCTGAGCACAACCTCTAAAAAGGCGCGACTTTGCGCTGGGCAACTGAGATTGGCCTACGAGCAGTTTTTGCCAGGCGCCACGGCCGTTGGCATAGCATACAAGGACGGAGTGGTGCTCGGCGCTGAGAAGCGTATCACTCTGGGGAGCTTCGTCAGAAGCAAGTCCGGGAAGAAGGTGTTCAGGCTCACAGACTCGGTCGGGGCGGTATGCGCTGGAATGGTGGCCGACATGCAGAACCTCTCTAAGCAGGTCTCCGTATACGCCAAGCTGAAGGAGCTAGAGTCGAGGAAGCCCATGAGGCCCAACTCCGTGGCGAAGCTGATGTCGACGCTAATGTTCGAGAACAGGTTCGCGCCTTTGCTTACCCAGGTGATCCTCGGAGGGGTAGCCGACAAGCCTCTCGTCTATGTGCTGGACCCTCTGGGAAGCGTGATTCCAGACCAGTATGCCACCGTCGGAACGGGCGAGGAGACAGCCATAGGAGTGGTGGAATCCGCCTACAGTCCGGGAATGGGCCAGAAGGAAGCGAGGGACCTGCTCGTTTCATCCATCAAGGCTGCAATAGCCCGGGACGCCATGAGCGGAAACGGAATCGACGTGATGACCCTAGACAGAACGGGCATCAAAGAAGAGTCACTCCCGCTTTAGGAGCCCGGCCTGCTCTTGTGGACCTACAAGAACGTAAACGTCCACTGGCTGGGTCACGACTCAATGGTGCTCGCAGGGTCGAAGACGGTCATCATCGACCCGTTCAAGGCTCAGGGGAATTACAAGGCCGACTTGCTCCTCATCTCTCACGAGCATTCTGATCACTTGAGCGAGGACGACATCAAGCGCTTCTCAAGCCCTTCCACCGTCATCGTGGCACCGAAGGTCTGCGAAGACGGCCTGAAGAAGTTCACCAACGAAAAGAAGTTCGTATCTCCAGGCACGAAGATCGAGCTCAAGGGCGTGGTCATCGAAACCATACCCGCGTACAACATCAACAAGTTCAGGGAGCCGGGGAAGGTCTTCCATCCGAAGCAAGACGGTCGCGTGGGCTACATTGTAACCCTGGACAAGGTCAGATTCTATCATGCGGGAGACAGCGATGCCACACCGGAAATGAAGGCGCTCGACGTCGACGTCGCCTTCCTGCCCGTGTCTGGGACCTATGTCATGACAGCCGCCGAGGCCGCTGACGCTGCGAAGGCGATGAAGATCAAGGTCGCTGTGCCCATGCACTGGGGAGCGATAGTCGGCAGCAAAGCCGATGCTGACAACTTCAAGAAGCTTCTCGCTGGCGCGCGCACCGTAGAGATCCTCGAGAAGGAATAGCCCCTACTCGGGGACGCTCTCCGACGCGAGCTTCCCTTTGTCCAGCTTCACGAAAAGGTACCTGTTGTCTGCAAAGACGAGAGTCAGCTCGTTCTCCTTCTCTTCGACAGTCAGGAGCGCCTTGCCTACGATTCCGTCGA
>Ga0187812_1000663_pt1 | contig 12109 bp, 12 predicted proteins | sample NC_S_2_FD_130582 | JGI IMG/M metagenome (GOLD analysis project Ga0187812, IMG submission 130582) | Wetland sediment microbial communities from Neuse River Estuary, North Carolina, USA - ASW-S_2 | ecosystem: Environmental > Aquatic > Freshwater > Wetlands > Sediment | place: USA: North Carolina... | reverse complement strand
GCGAGGTCGCAGGGATGCTCACCCGGCTCGAGGTCTATCCGCTCGAGGTGGGCCTCACGCTCCGGGCCCTCGTCGATGGAACGACGTTCTACCCTCCGGAGGTCCTGTCGGTCGACCTGGACGCACGGCGCGCCGACCTCTCCAGGGCCGCGCGGGTCGCGCTCGGCCTGACGGTCGAGCTGGGCTATCCTACGCCGCAGAGCGTTCCGTTCCTCCTCGCCAAAGCCCACCGACGGGCGCTCGGCGTCGCGCTCGCGGCCGGCTATCCGACCCCGGAAACGATCGAACCGCTCTTCGCCACCGCGATGCGGGAAGCCGCGGCGGTCGCTAAACTGACAGGTCACTGAGGGTTCCCCCAGAGTCCACGGAGTGAGAACGATGGAGTACGTGTATGGTGCGCTGCTGCTCAACGCCGCCGGAAAGCCGATCGATGAAAAGGCCCTGACCGGGCTCCTGAACGCGGCCGGGGTCTCCCCGGACACCTCGCGGGTCAAGGCGCTGCTCGCGTCCCTCGAGGGCGTGAACCTCGCCGAGGTCCTGGCGAAGGCCGAGTCGTTCGCGGCGCCCGCCCCCGCGGCGGCCGCGCCCTCGGAGAAGAAAGAGGGCAAGGGCGAGAAGAAGGAAGAGGAGAAGAAGGAAGAGAAGGGCGTCTCCGAAGAGGAGGCGGCCGAGGGCCTCTCGGCCCTGTTCGGCTGAAGCGGTCGAACGCATCGAAAGCGCACCGCTTAAGTCCCGAAGCCGGGTAGCTCCGGTCGGAGGCCTCTCCGCCGCCCCTCGGTCGTGCCATGCCCGCTCGGGAGTGTTGCGGTGTCGTAGGGGTCTCGCTTCAAGGCAAGGGGGCGGCCCCGTACCTCTTCCGCGGCCTGCGGGCGCTCCAGCATCGCGGCCAGGAGTCGGCCGGCATCGCGACCACGAGCCACGGCGTGCTCTATCAACGCAAAGGGATGGGTCTCGTCCACGAGATCTTCGGTCAGGAGCTGCTCGACGCGCTTCGCGGCTCGGTCGGGATCGGCCACACGCGATACTCGACCACGGGGTCGAGCGACCTCGAGAACGCGCAGCCGATCGTGGTGAAGATGCGCGACGAGGACGCCGCGATCGCGCACAACGGCGACATCGTGAACTTCGGTCGGATCCGCCATCGGCTGCAGGCCCAAGGCGTCGACCTGCTCGGCAACGCGGACACCGAGACGATGGCCCAGATGATCGGCCTCGAGTACGGAAGGACCCGGGACCTCGAGGCCGCCATCCGGCGGGCCTGCACCGAGATCGTCGGCGGGTACGCGGTCGTCCTCATCGTGGGGAATCGCGTCTACGCCTTCCGCGACCCGCTCGGCATCCGCCCACTGGTCTTCGGGACGGTCGAGGGGGGCGTCGCGGTCGCGAGCGAGTCGGTCGCGCTCGAGCTGATGGGCGGCAAGGTCCTTCGCGACGTCGGCCCGGGCGAGGTCCTGGTCCTCGAACGCGGCCAGCTGGCGCGTTCGTCCCACATCCCGAACGGAGGGGAGCGCGCCCACTGCATGTTCGAATGGGTCTACTTCTCCCGGCCGGACTCGATCATCGAGAGCAAGCCGGTCTACGATGTCCGGCATCGGATCGGGGTGCGCCTGGCCCGAGAGGCCCCGGTCGAAGCGGACCTCGTGGTGCCGGTCCCCGACTCGGCGAGACCCCAGGCCCTCGGATTCTCCGAAGGCTCCGGCATCCCGTACGCCGAGGCGCTGATCAAGAACCGGTTCGTGGAGCGCACCTTCATCCTCCCGGACCAGAAGCGACGGGAATCGGAGGTCCGCGTCAAGCTGCATCCGGTCCCCGGCCTTCTGAAAGGGAAGCGGATCGTCCTCTTGGACGACTCGATCGTACGCGGGACGACCCTTCGAGAGATCGTCCAGATGGTCCGCACGGCCGGGGCGACCCGGATCGACGTGCGGATCGGCTGCCCCCCCATCCGGGCCCCGTGCTACTTCGGCATCGACATGAAGGAGCGCAAGGAGCTCGTGGCCCACAACCGCACCGAGGAGGAGGTCGCGGCCGTCATCGGGGCGGACAGCGTCCACTATCTTTCGATGCCGGGGTTGGTCGAATCGATCGGGCTCTCCTCGGAGAACCTCTGCCTCGGTTGCCTCACCGGGAAGTACCCGGTCGAAGTCCCGGAGGAACGCCACCGGTTCCAGAAGAACCTCGCGGAGTTCTGAAGCGTGCCGACGGCCGTCGTGGTCGGGAAGGGCCCTCGGCTCTTCCTCGTCCGCCCTCCACCGGTCGAGCCGGCGGGGTTCTTGTGGGATGCGGACATCGAGCGCGCGGCCTCCCGAAGGCTGGGCGGTCGCCCGGAAGACCTGCCGGTAGGCCTCGTGACGCGCCTCAGCGAGCTCCCATCCGACGTCCGGGTCGTGACCCCCGATGCGAGCCTGGCGGAGAGCCTCACCGCCCGCGCTCGACGGGCCTTTAGCACCCCCGAACTTTCGGAACTTCGGCGGGCCCGGTCCGCGCTCCCATCCGTCGAACCCGAAACGGAACGCGACTTTGTTCGAGCTGTAGCTCGACAGGCCCTGGAAAAGGCGCTCGCGGCACCGGAAGAAGTGCTGGTCACGCTCGCCCGTGAAGAGGAGCGGATCGAGCGGGCGCTCGGTCGCGAAGCGCGGGCCGTCGAAGCGTTCTCTCAGGTTCCCGGCTCTCCGCTCGAGCGTCACCGGGCCACCTGGGAGGCCGCCCGCGGGGCCCTCGACGCGCATCACCGACGCCTGCTGGCCAGCCTGGAAAGCGATGCACGCGGCCTTCTGCCCAACCTCTCCGCCGTCGTCGGAGCCCGAGTCGCCGCGAGGCTCCTCTCGGCCGCGGGAAGCCTCGCGGCGCTGGGGCGAATGGCCGCGCCCCGCCTCCAGCTCCTTGGCTCCCGCCGGCGACCGTCTCCGGAGCGCGGACCGCGGTACGGCCTTCTCTACCGGGCCGATCGCATGGCGGACCTACCGGTCGGCCGGCGAGGCGCCTACGCGCGCAGCCTCGCCGCCCTCGCGTCCATCGCCGTGCGCGCGGATGCGTCGACGCGCCGGGACCTGTCGAAGGCTCTTATCGCCCGCCGAGACCGGCGGGTGGCTGACCTGCGCCGGAGCCGCCGATGAGGACAGCCCGGGTCCTCCGCCCGTTCGGCGAAAGCCCACGGCTCCTGCGTCGCGAAGGGCCGGAACGGACCGACCTCTGGACGGAGACGGTCGGAGCTCCGCCCGCCGTGTATGGGGAACGATGGATTCAGTCGAACGGTCGGGACTACCGATCGTTCGAGCCCGGTCGGTCGAAGCTCGCCGCAGCGATCACCCGGGGGTGGACGGGCGACCTGCCGAGGCCCGGCGAACAGTGGCTGTACCTCGGGGCCGCGAGCGGAACGACCGCCTCGCACGTCGCCGACCTCCTCGGGCCTTCGGGTCGGGTGTACGCCGTCGAGAAGAGCGTCCGACCGTTCGCCCGCCTGTACGCGCTTTCGAACCGATGGCCGAACCTGCTTCCCATCCTGGCGGATGCTCGCGAGCCCGGAAGGTATTCGGACCTGGTGCCAGAGGTGGACGGGGTGTACGCCGATATCGCGCAGGCGGACCAACTGACGATCGTGCGGCGGAACGCGGAACTGTTCCTGCGGGCGGCCGGTTCGCCGCTCCTCATCGCCCTGAAGACGGCGAGCATGGGCCGCGACCGAGCCCCCGCCGGGCATCTCGCTCGCGGCGAGGAAGCGCTGGAGGGCGTGGTCGACCTCGAACCGTCGGTCAAGCTCGACCCGTTCCACCGCGCGCACTATCTGCTCGGCGGAAGGGCCCGTCCCGCCCTCTTCGGAGAAGGTGGCCCCGACACGGTCAGGCGGCGACCCGGGCGCTCCCGCGGGCCACGACGACGGTGACGATGTCCTCGTCGGCAAGCGCGTGGCTGCGTCCGACGGTCTGGCCCGGGAACCGTGCGCTCTTTCCCCACACCTGAGCGGCCCGGAACGCACGGCCCAGGTCGGACGGGAGCCGACGCAGCAGCCCGTCCACCGTGTCCCCCTGGCGCAGGATCACTGGTTCCTCGAGGTCGGGCGGGGCTCCTGGGGGTTTCACGTAGATGCGAATGAACCGTAGCGCCCGGCCGATTCGCTCGACCAGGCTGTCGAGACCGGTCTGGTCCCGGGCCGAGATGAAGATCGCTTCGTACGGACGCAGTTCCTGGGTCAGCCGGGCCCGTTCGGTCGGGCTGAGCAGGTCCGATTTGTTGACCGCGATCAACGCAAGCAGATAGACCCGGTTCCCCGCGAGCACGTCGATCAGTTGGTCGACCGTCGCGTCCTCCCGGAAGACGATCGATCCGTTGTGCAGACCGAACTCCCGGGCGATCTGCGCTGCCGCCCCTCCGCCGAGGTTCGTGAGCCGAACGGTGCTCGACACCGTGAGGCCCCCTCGGTCGGACGGCTGAACGACGATCCGCGGCGGCCGCTGGTTGATCCGGACCCCGGCGCCCTCGAGCTCGTTCATGAGCGCGCGAAGATTCGGGTGCTCGGGGTCGATCAGGAACAGGATCAGGTCGGTCGAACGGACAACCGATAGCACCTCGCGACCCCTCCCTCGGCCCTTCGCGGCCCCGGGAACGAGGCCGGGCATGTCCAGGATCTGGATCGACGCGCCGCCCCAGCGCAGCATGCCCGGAATGATCGACACGGTCGTAAAGTCGTAGGCCGCCGTCTCGCTGTCTGCGGCCGTGAGACGATTGAGCAGGGTCGACTTCCCTACCGACGGGTACCCGACCAGCCCGACCGTGGCGTGTCCGCTCTTGCGGACGGCGTAGCCGAGGCCGGCCCCGTGCCCCTTGGCCCGGGTCTCGCGTTCCAGACGGAGCACCGCGAGCTTCGCTTTCAACCGGCCGATGTGCAGCTGGGTCGCCTTGTTGTAGGACGTGTTGCGGATCTCGTCCTCGACGGCGACGATCTGTTCTTCGAGCGACGACATCGGGCCGGACCGGTTCCTTGGGTCAGGGGGCGTGCCGATTACTTGAGCGTGACGAGTCTTCACCGTTCATCCACCGCGGAACCCGCACGGACGGTCCCCTGAACGGGCTTCCGGCTGCGGTGGTCGCCGAACGTCCCCCGCCCTCGAGCGCCTTCCCGCCGGCTCGATGGCTCTTCCGCCCCAGCGCGCGTTCGGAGCCGCGTCGCGATGAGGCGGCGGCGTTCCGAGCACGGCTGGAGACGGCCCTGCGGGTCGGTCACGGTCTCGGGGTCGAATTCGGTTTGCGATTGAGCGCCGCCCCCGAACCTGCGATCGTGGCCGTTGCGGAATCGGCCCTGAGCCGCCGGTGGCTGGCGCGCGTGTTTTCCACGGCCTATGAACGGCATCAGTGGGAGGCGTACTACGTCCCCCATCTGCCCGAGACCACTCGCGGCCTCTACGGTCGTCGGATCGGATCATGGCCCGAGACCCTCCGAAGTGCCTTCGACACCCCGTCGATCCTCGACGCGTGGGCTTCCGCCTTTGCGGCCCTACCGACGGGGATCGTTCTGACCGCCCGATTCCATCCGCTCCCCGCGCCCTCGTCTCACTGGTGGGAGGCGAACCCAATCGCGACCCAGCCGCGGCGTGCTCCGTACTTCCCCGGAAAGGCCACGTTCAGCGCTGCGGCAACGCCCCCGATCGCCGTGGTCGGTCAGCCCGTGAGACCCCTCCTCTGGGCGGGATCCTTTCACGTGACGGTTCGAGGACCTCCGAACGGACATCCCGTTGGGGCGGTCGAGCGAACGGTGGCCGCGGCTCTCGAACGATCGTGCCGTACCGAGGCGGGGAGCGGCCTCAGGTTTCGTTCGGGGGTAGGGTTCCCCGGCCGATCCGTCCCCCAGGTTCCGATCGCAGTCGAAGAGCTCTCGCTCTTCCTGCCCGGACCGGAGTGTCCCGCCCCCGGGGACAGCGCGAAGGAACCGGGAGTCGGAACGCTCCTGCCGATCGGTCGCACGTCCGCGGGGACGGTCGTCGGGCCGATGATCGAGCGCGGACAAGGCCGCCACCTCGCCGTGCTGGGGGAGACCGGGATGGGCAAGAGTTCGCTCCTGGTCGCACTCGCCCGCCGCGCAGCTCGGACCTCGGGGGTGATCCTGTTGGACCCGCTCGGCGAGACCGCTCGCTCCCTGGAGGAGGAACTCGGGCCGGACGAGCGCCGGCGGTCGATCGGCATCGCCCCGGGCAACGGCGCTCGCCGAGTGAACGCTCTGGAAGGGATCGCTCCCAGCGCGGCGGTCGACCCGGTGCGATCGGAACGGCGTCTCAACGACCTGGTCCACTCGCTTCGCCGGGTGCGGTCCGGTCGATACACGGACTCCGCCTACTGGGGACCGAGGCTAGAGGAGATGGTGACCCGCGCGGTCCGCGCCGCCGCCGCCTGGCCCCATGGAACCCTAGTCGATGCCCACACGCTGCTTGCGACCGGGGCGCGCCTCCATCGCGAGATCCCTCCCGACGCCGTCGGACCGGTCCGGGAGCTCGCGGAACGGATCCGCGAGCGGCCCGAGGATGCCGAGGGCGCTCGTCGGTTGCTCTACGAGATCGTCCGGAGCCCAGTCCTCGAGCGGATGCTCTGCGCCGCGACCCCGGACCTGAGAACCGCGGAGCTGGTCGCACCGGGGAGGATCGTCACTATCTCCGGCGACGCCCCTCGCGTCGGGGAGTCCACGGCTCGGTACCTGCTCTCGGTCTATCTCGCCCTCGTCTGGTCGGAAGTCCTTTCGCGTTCGCAGGCGTCGAAGACCTTCGTCATCCTCGACGAAGCCCAGTGGTTCTCGCACGAGAGCCTGGCCGAGATGCTTCGGTTGGGGCGTCGCGCCAATCTGCACGTGGTCCTCGCCACCCAATCGATCGCTTCCCTGCCCGACGTCGTGACCGAGGCGGTCTGGACGAACGTATCGGACTTCGTCGCGTTCCGGGGTTCGCCCGAGGAGTCCCGCGAGTTCGCCCGAGCGGCCCGCGGGGTAACGACGGACGCGATCCTGTCGCAGCCCCGGGGTCATGCCGCGGTGCTCCTTGGAAAAGGGCACACGGTTCGGTGGCTACGTACCGTGCGCCTTCCGGGGAAGGCCCACCGCTCTTCGAAGGATCCGGACGGTCCCCGCCGCGAGGAGGGCCTTAGCCCGAAGGATCCCTTCCGTCCCCGGCCGGATGCGGAGTCGGTGGCGAGGGTGCCCGGGAGGGCCGCGAACCGGCTTCCCGAAGGGACCGGAGTGGCTCCAACGCCCGCGGAGGTGATCGAGCTCCTGCGCCGGCGCGCGGAGGAGGTTCCGCCGGGTTCGAGCCTTGAGGTTTCGCTCGCGGAGCTGCGACGCGCGGTCGACCCGGGGGGGACCGCAGTCCGGGTCGCCGGCGCGGTCCTCCGTCGAGCGGGAGCGATCGTCGCCGTCGAGCACAACGCGGCGGGCGGCGTGTGGCGCATCGCCCCGGACCGGATCCCACCCCCGGGACGATTCGGGACCTCAGAGAACCCGCCGGCCGGTTCCCAAGGGGCACAACCCTCTTAGGCACGGAGCGGCTCGTTTCCACGATGGAACCGCGCTCGGACGCTCCGATGGTGCCGGACGGGGCCCCGACCGGGGGTCTGATGGTCCCGGCGACGATCCTCGAGCGATGCGCGACCGGCATCGAGGGGCTCGACAACATCGTCGGGGGAGGGATCCCTCGAGGCAACATGGTCCTGGTCGCGGGAAGCGTGGGGACCGGCAAGACCACGCTCTGCCTCGAGTTCCTGGTCCGGGGAGCCGAGCGGGGGGAGCGCTCCCTGTTCATCTCGGTCACGGAGTCGTCGGGCAAGCTGATCCAGAACCTTTCGACGTTCGAGTTCTTTCGACAGGAGCTGGTGGAGCAGGGCTCGCTCGTGTTCATCGACCTCCCGGCGGTCTACGACCGGCTCGGGCTCGGTCACGAGGAGCTAACGTCCGAGGAGGTCGACATCCTGATCCGGACCATCCGCGACCTCGTTCGTTCGCTCGGGATCCGCCGGCTGGTCCTCGATAGCCTGACCTCGGTCTGCTACCGGATCCGCAAGGACGAGCAGATCCGCGACTTCATGCTCCGGCTCGGGCAGGAGCTCAACGACGCGGGGTGCACGTCGCTCCTCGTCTCGGAGATCGGCCCGACCCCGGGCCGTTACTCGCTCCACGGGGTCGAGGAAGCGATCGTCGATGGCGTCGTGCTCCTCTGGAACACCCGCCGCATGGGCGACATCCTGCGGGTCGTCCAGATCGTCAAGATGCGAGGCACCGCGCACTCCCGCGCGCAGTACGTGATGGAGCTCACCCCGATCGGGATCCTGATGGCCCCTCACCTTAAGGGCGGTCGAGAAGGGGGAACCTAGTCCGTGCCTCAGGTAGACATCGGCGAGCGACTGCGCGCACTTCCCGGCGGAAGCGCGGTCGCGCTGAAGCTCGACCCTCGCGAGTACGCGGACCACTACTTCGCGGTCCTGAACGCGACCCTGCGGGACGTGGGCAGCGAGACGGACGCCCACACGATCTACGTGGCGGTCACGAGCCCGGCGGCGTTCGTCTGGACGCTGGCCCAGGCGCTCGATGTACCCGCCGACCGGATCTCGTTCGTCGACGCGATCAGCCACATCATGATGAACTACTCGAACCCGCTCCCGAACGCGACGTACGTCGAGAGCCCCCGCGCGCTCGAGGAGATCATGCTGCGGGTCGAGTATCTGCTTCGCAAGTTCCATCATCCCCGTTCGATCGTCGTGATCGACAGCGTGAATTCCCTCGCGATCCACAACCCGCCCGAGCTTCTCTCCGAGTTTTTCCACATCTTGCTCAACAATCTCAAGAGCCGCTCCGTGCTGACGCTCGTGCTCGAGACCTCTGAAGAGGAGACGACCGGCGTCGAGCAGATGCTGAACCTCGTGGTCGACGAAACGATCGACGTCGCCCGGGCGGGACGGTAGCCGTGTCCGAGCCCCATCAGATCCTCGGGATCCCCGAGATCGACCAGCCTCTCTGGACGGCCCTTCCGCCCGGATGGCTCGCCCTGCTATCGGGCCACTCCGGGTCCGGCGCGCCGCTCCTGGCCAAGCAGTTCGCCCACGCGGGGGTCGGGAGCGTCCCCGTCCTGTTCTACACGACCTACGAGCGGACCGAGGACGTTCAGAAGGCGTTCGACGATTTCGGCTGGGACCCGGCGAGCGTCAAGGTCGTCAATATAGCCGACGAGTACTACGAGCGCGTCCTGGTCCGGGGCCTCGAGGTCGCCCGAGCGCGCGAAGTAGGGCTGTCGCTCGACCAGCTGGTCGCGGCCCCCCGCAAGGCGGTCACGGCTCCGGGGTTCAGCCTGACGAACCGGATGCTCTCCGACCTCGCCGGCATCGACAGCCCGTTCCGCCTTGTGGTCGACTCGGTCGACTTCTTCTTCGAGGTCCTGCAACCCCACGACGTGACGACGGTCGCCCGACAGATCCGGCACCGCTGCCAGACGATCGGCGGCCAGGCGCTGCTGACGGTGCACTCGCTCGCCCACGACCGGTCGATCTTCGGCCTCCTCCACGACCTCTCGGACATCGTCTTCGAGCTCCGGGCCGAGCCGAGCGGCGACCACTACAATCACACGCTCTTCGTGGAGAAGGTGGCGAACCGGCCGGACCTCACCCACATCTGGAAGGCCGAGATGGGCGAACAGGGTTGGCACGTCTCGGAACGGCCCCGCCGCCCGGGATAGCGGCTCACGTCCCCGTAAGCTAAGCTTTATCGGCGTCGCCCGGCTCTCTCGGTCGAGGGTTGGCTCGTGGAAGACGTGGTGATCCGCACGCTCGAGAAGGTCGAGCTCCGCGACCCGGTCCTGATCGAAGGGCTGCCGGGCGTCGGCAACGTCGGGAAGCTGGCGGCCGACTACTTGCGCGACCAGCTCCCGACCAAGCCGCTCGCCACGATCTACTCGAAGTTCTTCCCGCCCCAGGTCTACGTCGGCGAGGACGGGGTCATCCGCCTCGTCTCGAACGACCTCGCCTACTGGAGGGCGCCGAGCTCCGCGCCCCACGACATCCTGGTCCTGGGCGGGGACTATCAGGGGATCAGCCCCGAGGGCCAGTACGAGATCACCGAACGCGTCCTCGAGTACTGCCAGGCGCTCGGCGTTCGCGAGGTGTTCACGCTCGCGGGCTTCGCGCAGGGCCGCGTGGTCGAGGAGCCGCGAGTGCTCGGCGCGGCGACCCACTCCGCCCGGGTCGAGAGCTTGAAGAAGTTCGGCGTCGTCTTCTCCCGCAACGACCCCGGCGGAGGGCTGATCGGGGCGAGCGGTCTGTTCCTCGGCCTCGGGCGCCTCTTCGGGATGGAAGGGGCCTGCCTGATGGGCGAGACCAGCGGATACTTCGTCGACCCCCGCAGTGCCGAAGCCGTTCTCAAGGTGCTGAGTCGCGTCCTCGACCTCAAAGTCGACTTCGCGGCCCTCGAGGCCAAGGCGAAGGAGATCGACCGGATCGCTCAGAAGATCCACGAGGCCGAGCAGCGCGGCTCCGAGACATCTCCCACCGCCGGAAGCACGCCCCGAGAGGACCTCGGGTACATCGGCTAGCGCGGCCCGGGCGGGAGTCCGTAACGCCGAATGGTCGAACCCTCGACCTCCTTTTCGCCGGAAGCGGCGAGCCGCGTGGCGCGCGTGGTCGCACGCCTTAAGAAGGAAGGGGGGGCGGACGGGTTCGTCCCGTTCGACCAATTCATGGAGGTGGCGCTCTACGACCGGGACGCCGGGTTCTACGCGCGCGAGCGAACTCCGCTCGGTAGCTCCGGGGACTTCTACACGGCCCCCCACGTGCACCCCTTGTTCGGCCGCACGCTCGCGGAACGTGTGCGGACCGTCCGGCGCGCCCTCGGTCGAGGCCGACCGTTCCGCGTCGTGGAGGTCGGCCCCGGCGACGGTACGCTCGCGGAGACCGTTCTCGCGGCCCTCGGTCGGGCCCCGGAAGGGGTGGAGGGCATGGAGTACCTCCTCGTCGAGCGCTCGCCCTCAATGCGCCAAGTTGCTCTCGAGCGGGTCGAGGCGGCCGGCCATGCGTCGGGGATCCCGGTGCGTCTCGCGGATTCGGTCGCCGCGGACGGCCCGTTCGAAGGGGTCGTTCTCGCGAACGAACTGCTCGACGCCCTGCCCGCTCGTCGACTCGAGTGGACGGGGTCGGAGTGGAGGGAGCTCGGAATTCGAGTGGAGGGCGAAGCGGTCGTCGCGGCGAGCGCGCCCCTTCGCACGCCGGTCCCCGGTCCCGAGCTGCCGACCCCTGGTGAACCCGAGACCGTTCTCGAGGTATCCCCGGAGGCCGAGGGCTGGGTCCGCGAGGTCGGCGACCATCTCGCCCGGGGCCTTGCCATCCTGATCGACTACGGCATGGAGCAGTCGGAGCTTCTCGTCGGTCATCGTTCGGGCACTCTCGCCGCGGTCCGCAGCCATCGGACGGTCGACGACCCGTACGCCGAGCCGGGAGACTCCGACCTCTCGATGTTCGTGAACTTCAGCCGGGTCCGCGCCGCTGCGCGACGTGCCGGGCTCGAAGAGATCATGTACTGCTCTCAGTCCGAAGCGTTGGGGGCGTGGGGCTTTCCGGCGCTGTTCGAAGCCGAGGTCCGGGCCGCCGGAACGGGCGAGGCCGAGGTCCGGCTGCGCCTCGCCGCGAAGAACCTCCTCTTCGGATTTGACCGGTTCCGGGTCCTGGAGCTCTCGCCGCCCAATGGGGCGACCGAGCTACGATCCGCTACGTGACCGTGCGCGGGGCCGCCGGCGTCACGGGTTCGGCCATCTGCGCGTCGATGAGCAGCTTCGCGGTTTCGGGAGGGAGCGAAACGATGTCGTCCGCGCGCAGCTCGATCGTCTCCGACCCGACCTCGATCGGCCGTCCGTCCTTCAGGATCCGAACGTACGTGAGCGGCGGCGCGGAGCGGGTCGGCGGCGCCGGCCCGGCGAGGGCGGCGGCCCCCGGGATCGGGGGGACCGAGGGCGCCTCGACAGGTCGCGCGGTGGACGTGGGGCGGGCCGCCGTCCCGGTAGGGCCGGCGGTCGCGCTCGGTTCGATGTACGGGGCCGCGGAGCGGCGATGCTCAATCAGAACGCCGAGCAGTTGGTCGAACATCGCGCGTTCCTCGGGG
>Ga0187812_1000662_pt1 | contig 12109 bp, 9 predicted proteins | sample NC_S_2_FD_130582 | JGI IMG/M metagenome (GOLD analysis project Ga0187812, IMG submission 130582) | Wetland sediment microbial communities from Neuse River Estuary, North Carolina, USA - ASW-S_2 | ecosystem: Environmental > Aquatic > Freshwater > Wetlands > Sediment | place: USA: North Carolina... | reverse complement strand
CAAGGGCCCGATCGCCGCCAGCGGCACGCTGCCGGTGGAGCGGCTGGCGCCGGGGATCATCGACCGGCAGCCGGTGCGCGAGCCCATGGCCACGGGCCTAAAGGCCATCGACGCCATGATTCCGATCGGCCGCGGCCAGCGCGAGCTGATCATTGGCGACCGCCAGACCGGCAAAACCGCGGTGCTGCTGGACACGATCATCAACAACGCCAAGAACGATCTGATCTGCATCTACTGCGCCATCGGGCAGAAGCGGTCGTCGATCGCGCAGGTGGTGCAGACGCTGACCGAGCAGGGCGCCATGGGCCACACCATCATCGTGGCCGCATCGGCATCGGAGCCGGCGCCGATGCTCTACCTTGCGCCGTACGCCGCGACCGCGATGGGCGAGTACTTCCGCGACAACGGCAAGCACGCGCTGGTGATGTACGACGATCTTTCAAAGCACGCCATGGCCTACCGCGAGATCTCGTTGCTGCTGCGCCGCCCGCCGGGCCGCGAGGCATATCCGGGCGACGTGTTCTATCTCCACTCGCGGCTTTTGGAGCGCTCGTCAAAGATGAGCGACAAGAGGAGCGGAGGCTCGCTCACGGCGCTGCCGGTGATCGAGACGCAGGCCGGCGACGTTTCGGCCTACATTCCGACTAACGTGATTTCGATTACGGACGGCCAGATTTTTTTGGAAACCGATCTGTTCAACTCCGGCGTGCGACCGGCGGTGAACGTGGGCTTGTCGGTTTCGCGCGTGGGATTTTCGGCGGCCATCAAGGCGGTGAAGCAGGTGGGCTCGACGCTCAAGCTGGACCTGGCGCAATACCGCGAGCTGGCGGCATTTGCGCAGTTCGGCTCGGACCTCGACCCGCTGACGCAGAAGCAGTTGAACCGCGGCCAGCGGCTGACAGAACTGCTGAAGCAGCCGCAGTTCCATCCGCTGACCTGGCAGCAGCAGGCGGTGGTGCTCTTCGCCGGCACGCAGGGTTATCTCGACGACCTGAAGATTGAAGATATTCGCGCCTTCGAAGACGGCCTGCACAAGTATTTTGAAACCGCGCAGCAAGCCTTCATGGCCGATCTGACCAAGAAGAAGCAGCTCGACGACGATCTGCGCAACCGGCTGCATGCGGCCATCAAGGAGTACAAGGCGGGGTTTGTGGCTGAATTGCAGGCGGCGACGGCGTAGAAGCAAGCTCTCAGCTTTCAGCTCTCAGCTGTCACCTAAAGGCGCAGTTGGAACGCGCGGCGAAGCAAAACTGAAAGCTGACAGCTGAGAGCTGAAAGCTAAGGCAAGCGAAGAACTATGGCGAACGTACTCGATCTACGACGGCGGATCCGCAGCGTGAAAAACACGCGGCAGATCACCAAGGCCATGAAGATGGTGTCGGCGGCCAAGCTGCGCCGCGCGCAGGAGCGCGCCCTGGCGGCGCGGCCCTACGCGCGCATGATCACCAGCGTGCTGCAGTCGCTGGTGCGCCGCGTGGACATTTTCGACGAGAAGACCGGCAACCTCGTCCATCCGCTGTTCATCACACGCCCGGAGAAGCGCATTCTGCTGATCGTGGTCAGCGGCGACAAGGGATTTGCCGGCGCCTTCAACGCCAACATCCTGAAGACCGCGTACCAGTTCATCAACGGCAATCCGGACAAGGAAATCGATATCGAGGCGGTGGGCCGCAAGGGGCGCGACCAGTTGCGGCGGCGGTATCCGGTGGCTGGCTACAGGGAGCAGACGGACGAGCATGGCGCGCGGCAAATCAGGGAGGCACGAAATGGTTCTGTGGAGCTGACCGGCGATCATCCCGGCATGCTCACCAACCTTGAAACCTCGCGCGTGGAAGAGCTGGCGCACAACATCATCGCCCGCTACGTGCACGAGGAGATCGACGCCGCGTACATCGTCTACAACGAGTTCAAGAGTGTGATCGCGCAGCGGCTGGTGGTGGAAAAGCTGCTGCCGCTGATCGAGGTGGGCAAGCAGCAGATTGCCGGCGCGGTCGAGCCTACGGCGGAAGAAAAGGAACGGGCAGCCGAAGCGGCGCGCTCCGCCGGCATCACGCTCGAAGCTGCCGATACGACCGAGGCCGAGGAAGAAGCCCAGAAATTCGGCACGGCCAACGTGGACTACATCTATGAGCAAAGGCCCGAGGAGCTGTTTGCGGGACTGCTGCCGCAGTACATTTTTTCGATGCTGTATCACGCGATGACGGAATCGGTGGCCGCCGAGCACGCCGCGCGCATGACGGCCATGGACTCGGCCACCAACAACGCCTCCGACATGATCGACGCGCTGACGCTGCACATGAACCGGGTGCGGCAGGCGGCGATCACCAAGGAGATTATCGAGATTGTGAGCGGCGCAGCAGCGCTGTGAGAAGCAGCTAACAGCTTTCAGCTCTCAGCCTTCAGCTTGCTCGCGGTGGAACGCTCATCCGGGTAAGGCAAAGACTGAAGTTTGAGAACGGAAAAGCTGAGGGCTGATAGCTGAAAGCTTGTAACAAGAAGGCAAAGAACAATGGCAGAAAACATCGGCAAGGTAATTCAGGTCTCCGGCCCGGCCGTGGACGTTCAGTTTGAAGAGGCGACGATGCCGCCTATTTACCAGGCGCTGCGCGTCACCAGCGAGGGCTTCACCGTGCCCACGCCCATCAACGTGATCCTCGAGGTGCAGCAGCACCTGGGCGAGGGGCGCGTGCGCACCGTGGCCATGGAAGCCACCGACGGCATGGTCCGCGGCATGAAGGCCACCGACCTGGGCGGGCCGATCCGCATGCCCGTGGGCAAAGAAACGCTGGGCCGCGTGCTCAACGTGATCGGCGAGCCGGTGGACGAGCTTGGCCCGGTGGGCGAAAAGCTGCGCATGCCCATCCACCGCCCTGCCCCGCTCTTCGACGAGCAGTCCACCAGCGAAGAGATGTTCGAGACCGGCATCAAAGTCATCGACCTGATCCAGCCCTTCCTGAAGGGCGGCAAGATCGGGCTGTTCGGCGGCGCCGGCGTGGGCAAGACCGTCGTCATCATGGAATTGATCAACAACGTGGCCAAAAACCACGGCGGCTACAGCGTGTTTGGCGGCGTGGGCGAGCGGACACGTGAAGGAAATGATCTGTGGCTGGAAATGACCGAGAGCGGCGTCATCAAGCCCGGCAGTTGGCAGGATTCTAAGTGCGCGCTGGTCTACGGCCAGATGACGGAGCCGCCCGGAGCGCGCCTGCGCGTTGCCCTGAGCGCGCTCACCGTGGCCGAGTATTTCCGCGACGTGGAAGGCGCCGACACGCTGCTCTTCATCGACAACATCTTCCGCTTTACGCAGGCCGGCTCGGAGGTGTCGACGTTGCTGGGCCGCATGCCTTCGGCCGTGGGCTACCAGCCCAACCTGGCTACGGAAATGGGCGAATTGCAGGAGCGCATTACTTCGACCAGCAAGGGTTCGGTTACGTCGGTGCAGGCCGTTTACGTGCCCGCCGACGACTTGACCGATCCGGCGCCGGCGACGACCTTCGCTCACCTGGACGCAACCACGGTGTTGAGCCGTCCGCTTTCGGAGCTGGGCATTTACCCGGCCGTCGATCCGCTGGCCTCCACCTCGCGCATTCTTTCAGCGCGCGTAGTAGGTCAGGAGCACTACGATGTCGCCCAAGGAGTCAAAAAGATTCTACAGCGGTACAAGGACCTGCAGGACATCATCGCCATCCTGGGCATCGACGAGCTTTCGGAAGAGGACAAGCTGACTGTGGCCCGCGCCCGCAAGGTACAGAAGTTCCTGTCGCAGCCGTTCCACGTTGCGGAGCAGTTCACCGGCATCCCCGGAGCGTATGTGAAGGTTGCCGATACGGTGCGCAGCTTCAAGGAAATCATCGCCGGCAAGTACGACGATATTCCCGAGCAGGCATTCTACATGAAGGGCGCGATCGAGGAAGTGCTGGAGACGGCAGAGAAGCTGAAGGCGAGCGTGTAAGAACAGCCATTAGCTTTCAGCTATCAGCTTTCAGTTGAACGCAGGACAAGCTGAGAGCTGACGGCTGAAAGCTTGGGAGCAACGCAATTATGGCAGAAGCAACCACCAACCAACTTCGCGTCCGCCTCGTTACTCCCGAGCGCACAATGTTCGACCACCCGGCCGATACGGTCTCGCTGCCGGCGAAGAACGGCTACATGGAAGTGCTCTACGGGCACGCGCCGCTGCTGGCCGAGCTGGGCGCGGGCGATGTGACGATTCACGGAGCGGCTGCGGAAACCGCCGAGCCCGAAACGCGCTACAACGTGAACTGGGGTTTTGTGGAAGTGCTGCCCGACCGGGTGACCATCCTGGCCAGCGACGCGCTGAAGCCGGAAGAGATCGACGTGCCCCGCGCCGAGCGCCAACTGGACCACGGCCTGGAGTTGTGGAAGCACGCCGGGGAGAGCGAAGAGGCTTACGACGAGGCGCTGCGCATCATCTCCGAAGCCGAGGCCAAGATCGCCTCGGCGGGCGAGGCGATCAAAACGCATTGAGGCGCTCCGCTTGGAGACGGTTTGCCCGAAGCCCTGCTCTCAAAAGCAGGGCTTTCTCGTTTGTGCCGAGGCGGCGGCCCGGCCAGGAGGCGATGGCCAGGGATCAAAAATTCCCTTTCCATCCTCACCCAATCCGCGCATAATGTGTGTGTTTCCCCGTCCCGCCTTCAAAACTTATGAACGAACCCGGGATTGCTTCCCCATCCTCGATCGATCCAAGCGGCGTATTGAAGCCTGTGCTGGCGCACGTGGGCACGGTGCGCTCCGAGATTCTGGTCTTTTGCATCATTGGCTTCATCTTGCTTGAGGGGTTCGGTCTTGCGTCAAAGGACATGGTCGGCGAGATCATGAGGCTCTCCGGCGTCCTCATCGTGTTCCTGGGGTTCGCATTCTATCTTTACGCGTACTTTCATCTGCCCAGCACTGCCCAGGAGAGAATCTTCACCGAACAGGCCGCAGGTGAAATCGAACGCACCCGGAATATTGTGCAAGCTGCCCACAGGGCCCGCCATCCGGTTCCCGCTGTGCAGGGAGCCACGGTATGATCGAGCGCTCGATCGCCGTGGTCAGCGGCAAAGGCGGCGCTGGAAAAACCATGCTGGCGATGGCCATTACCCACGAGCTGGCCATCCGCTCGCGCACTCTCATCGTCGATCTCGACGTATTCAATCGCGGCCTCAGTGGCCTGCTCCAGAAAGGCAGGAAGCTCTGCGACGTAGCCGTCCCCGATTTCCTGCTCGAGACCGGCGACACGGACGAGGCCCCGGGCGAGTGGAGCCTGATTGAAGCCGCTCCCAACGTCGTCACCCTCCATTTTCCCGACATCACCCGTCTGCAACGGCAACGGCTTGAAGAGCTCTCCATTGGCGAGCTGATGGAGAGGCTCGACCGCTACGTCGCGCAACTGCTGGAGCGCTCTGGATGCCGCTATCTGGTCCTCGACTGCCACGGCGGCCCGGATATGCTGTCGTTCGCCGCCGCTGGCCTGTGCCAGCGCACCATTCTCGTCTCCGAGCCCGATCGCATCACCTTCTACGGAACGCTGCACTTCCTGCGGCGCATGGCGGAGGACTGTCCTACCGCCCGTCCTGACGTGTATCTGGTCTTCAACAAGGTGATGCCGGCCTTCTCCGAGCGCTACCTCAATACGTTCTACGACGAGCAGGTGAAGGATCTTTTTCAAGGCCACCCGCTGCTCGCCGTGATCCCATTCGAAGCCTACCTGAGCAAGGAGTTCGAGCGCTTTCCGTTTGTCACGCAGGTCTATCCATTTTCGCAGCTTGCCGGCAAAGCAAGGATTATCGTGCGCGACCTTAAGATCGCCGACGACGAGCCGGCAGCCAAAGCCCAGGCAACCGCCGCCGGCCGAATTATGAACACTTTGCTCGGCCGCGGCGTCCGACTCGTACCCCGCTTCATGAACCTCGACGCAACCACCTCCTTCACTGCGCCGGTCCTGGTTGCGGTGGCTATCCTGGCCGGCACCACCAGCGACAACGTCGTCTGGGGCCCCAGGATTAACCAGTATTGTGAAGTGTTTGCCTGGCTTGTCTCCGGATGGTTTGTGGAAGTGATGCTCGTGAACTGGCTCTCTGTGCTGGATCGCATCGCCACCCGCCAGGTTCGGTTGCGCAAATTCAGCTCCGCCATTCCCGCCGCCCTGCTCACCGAGGCCATCGGCCTGCTGCTGGCCTTCATGGTCGGCATTTCGGCCGGCTATTTCATCCATGAAGTGCTGCCCAGAGACCACGTCTACGGGCTTTCCGGCGCCATTCACCTCGCCGCTTCTCTGCAGCCTGACGGATTGACAGTGTTTGCGTTTTGTCTCTATTGCGCAACCGGCCTCTGGGTGACCTATAACCTCGTGGTGCAATCGGGCATCACCTTGTGGCACGAGCGGCGTCGCAGCGAAGGAGTGCTGCGAGGATTGGGATCGATCCTGGGTCCGGCGACGGCGATCGTCACGCTGGTGTTAACCTGTCGCGGGTCGATCTGACAGCCAACCCTCGCGCCGCAACCAATCACCGTTTGGCCCCCTGGTCTCTCGTCCCCTGCCTCCTCACTTGCCCATCGTGCGTCTGGGCCGATAAAGTTTGAGCCACGCGGCAATTTTGGGCCACACTTCCCCGCCCCTCGGCCGCAGACCGTCTTTTTCATTCCCTGGAGGGCTTTTTCATGACGACCGTGCCGGCTGCGGCTGCCGCCAACCAAGACATCGATTCCACGCTGCGGGAAAATCGCGTGTTTCCGCCGCCGGCCGAGTTCAGCGCCAGAGCGCACGTCAAGAGCCTGGAAGAGTACGAGGCGATGTACCGCCGGTCGATCGCGGAACCGGAAGAATTCTGGGCCGAAGCCGCGCGTGAGCTGCACTGGTTCAAGCCGTGGGACAAGGTTCTGGAGTGGAACCTGCCGTGGGCGAAGTGGTTTGTGGGCGGCAAAATCAATCTGAGCTACAACTGCGTCGACCGGCACGCGCTGAGCGCGCGCGCCGGCAAGACCGCGCTCATCTGGGAGGGCGAGCCGGGCGAGATTCGGCGGCTTACATACGCCGAGTTGCACATTGAGGTGCAGAAGTTTGCCAATGCGCTGAAGGCGCTGGGGATCAAGAAGGGGGATCGCGTCGCTGTCTACATGGGCATGACGCCGGAGCTGGCCATTGCGCTGCTGGCCTGCGCGCGCATCGGGGCAATCCACTCAGTGATTTTCGGCGGGTTCGCAGCCAACGCCATTGCCGATCGCGTGAACGACTCTGGTTGCGCTGCCATCCTGACCCAGGATTCGAGCTACCGCCGCGGCAACGAGGTCAAGCTCAAGCAGACGGTCGACGAAGCTCTGGCCGCCTGCCCGACCGTCAAGCATGTGGTGGTTTACAGGCGTACGGGCTCGCCGGTGACGATGGTCGACGGACGCGACCACTGGTGGCACGATCTGGTGGCCAAGGCCGCTGCCGAGTGCGCAGCCGAGCCCATGGATTCCGAGGACCCGCTCTACATCCTCTACACTTCCGGGACGACCGGGAAGCCAAAGGGGTTGGTGCACACCACCGGCGGCTACGCGGTGGGAACCTATCTGACGACGAAGTATGTCTTCGATATTCGCGATGAGGACGTGTACTGGTGCTCGGCCGATATCGGCTGGGTGACCGGCCACTCGTATGTGGTGTACGGGCCGCTGCAGTGCGGCGCGACGGTGCTGATGTACGAGGGCGCGCCGAATTATCCGGACTTTTCGCGCTTCTGGAAGATCATCGACGATCACAAGGTGACGATTTTCTACACTGCGCCGACGGCGATCCGCGCGTTCATCAAGTGGGGCGATCAGTACGTCGACAAGTACGATCTCCGATCGCTTCGACTGCTTGGAACAGTGGGCGAACCAATCAACCCTGAAGCGTGGATGTGGTACCGCGAGAAGATCGGGCGCAACCGCTGCCCGATCGTGGATACGTGGTGGCAGACGGAGACGGGCGGCATCATGATCTCGCCGATTCCCGGCGCGGTGGCCGCCAAGCCCGGCTCGGCGACGCGGCCGTTCTTCGGCATCGAGGCTGAGGTGGTGACGCGCGAGGGGCACTCCGTGCCTCCAGGCTCTGGTGGACTGCTGGTGATTCGGAAACCGTGGCCGTCGATGGCCCGCACCATCTACGGCGATCCGGAGCGTTATCAAAAGCAGTATTGGTCCGACGTGCCGGGCTGCTACTTTACCGGCGACGGGGCGCGCCAGGACGCGGACGGGTACTTCTGGCTAATGGGGCGCGTAGACGACGTGATCAACGTGAGCGGTCACCGGCTGGGAACGATGGAGGTGGAGTCGGCGCTGGTGGCGCATCCCAAGGTGGCCGAGGCCGCGGTGGTGGGCCGGCCCGACGAGCTCAAGGGGCAGGCGATCGCGGCATTTGTCACGCTGGAGAGCGGCAATCCCCCTACGAACGAACTGAAAGACGAGCTGCGCAAGTGGGTGGCGAAGGAGATTGGCTCGCTGGCGCGGCCCGACGATATTCGGTTTACCGAGGCGCTGCCCAAGACGCGCTCGGGCAAGATCATGCGGCGGCTGCTGCGCGAACTGGCCACCCACGGCGAAATCAAGGGCGACGTAACGACGCTCGAAGACTTCACGGTGATTGCCAAGCTGCGGGAGGCGGAGGAAGGGTAATCGGCGCAGCGCCGCGAGCGTACAATTCAGCCATGGAGGCCTTTCGCATGGCTGCGCAACCTTCCCTGATTCCGGTTGAGGAATACCTGAGGATGACCTCGGATCCCGACTGCGAGTACGTGGCCGGAATCATTGAGGAGCGACCCGTGGGCGAGTACGACCATGCGACCTGGCAGACCATCATTGCGGCTTTTTTCACCATCAGGCAAAGAGAATTGGGGGTTGAAGCGCGCACCGAGTTACGCGTGCAAGTCGCGCACAATCGCTTCCGCGTCCCCGATGTAACCATCCTCAGCCGCAGTGCGCCACGTGAGCAGATCATCGCGCATGCGCCGCTGGCGGTGTTTGAAATTCTCTCGCCCGAAGACTTGATGTCGCGCATGCTGGAGAAGCTGGCCGACTACGAGCGCATGGGCATCGGCGCGATCTGGCTGATCGAGCCGAAGAAGCAGGTCTGCTATCACTACCATGCCGGCCAGCTCACGCCGGGCGAGGTTTTCTCGCTGCCGGGGACGTCGTTTACAGTTCCGTTCGCGGAGATCGCCGCACTGGCGGAATGACGATTCCCGAGACGGCGGAGGCCGTGAAGTTGTGCGCAGGGGCTAAAGCCCGAAATCATTTTGCGACGCATACGGCACGCGACCCATCCACCGGATGGGTTCCCCGGTCGTGCCCTGACACTTCCGGGCTCTTCCGTCAGTTTTCCCGGGCGCTAAAGTCGTGCAGTGGCACGTCTGGGCTATTCCGCTGAGTTTTTCAGCAAGCCGTAAAGTCATGCCCTGATACAAGACTCTTTAAGTCACCAGTTCTAGCCTGCAGCAATAGCCCTTCCCTGCGCCGCCTCCGCGCCTGTCTTTCGGGTTGCCCACAGATACCAAAGCAGCCAGGCTGGGGCGGTCCAGATGTAATACACCGAGGTCATGGGGATCTGGGCGACAAAGCCGACCAGGCCAGCAGCCGCGATCGCAACGAACAGCGCCAGCGCCGCCGCCGACTTCTCCGCTGCATACAGCCCCACCAGGACCGCCGGAAACAGCATGGCCTGGTCGCTGTACCAGGAGTAGGGAGTGCAGGCCGCGGAAACCAGCAGGACCAGCAGACCGTGGCGGTTCCAGTCCCAGCGATCGCGGCGAGTGAGGAAGTACCAAGCCGCCCAGATGCATGCACAGGCTTCGGGCACGAGCTCGAGCCAGCGCGCGCTGCGATCGAGTCCGCTCCCAAGGCCGAAACGCAGGGCCATGCTCAGCGTGGGGATGAACTGGTCGGCAATGCGGCTGGAGTGCAGCATCTGAGCGTATTCGCGCCAGACATGGGGATCGATTGCCAGCGTCAGCCCGCAGCTCACCGCCAGCGCCGCAGCAAATCCCGCGATGACGCGGAAATCCCTACGGGTTGCAGACCACAAGAGCAGGACCACGACGCAGGGCAGGAAGAGATGCGGCTTGAGAGCGCACAGCACCAGCGCCGCGCCGGCCAGGCACGGCTGCCGGTGGATCCAGTACAGAAATAAAACTACGTCCAAAAGGAAGAAAAGACCGAGCTGGCCGGCGATAAGGCACCACAACGCCGGCGGAAAGCCCAGTGCGATCACGTGCCAGCGGCTTTCCGGGCGGCCGTGCAGCAGCCAGAGAATCCAGACAGAGATGGCCATGCAGGCAAGCAGCAGGAGCATCCACAGGACCAGCCCGGCCTTGGCGCCAACCCAGCCCAGCGGCAGAGCGTAGGCAAAGGCCACGGGCGGGCTGAGGCTCATGAGGACGCCGGGCTTGTCCATGCCAACGGAGCGCTCGATGCGGAAGAGCGCATCCGCGTCGTAGGGATTGGCGTGGTGGGCAAGCTGCTGCTCCAGCGCCCAGTATTGGATGAAGTCGCGCCCGGTGGCGCTTTTGTCGTCCACGCCGAAGAACAGGATGGCGACCACCAGGCAAGCACCGGCGGCGATGATGCCGGCCGCCGCCAGCTTGCGCGAAGTGGATCCGGGTTCCGCCATATTCCGTTAGAACCGGTAAACCACTCCGATGGTTCCGCGCGGGTTCCAGCTCTTGTGCGAGGAGAAGGATTGCTGCGGCGTGTTGTTGCTCAGCGAGAACGATCCGGCTACGCGGTCGCCGGTGGCGCGGATCGATAAGCGATTGGAGAGACGATACGACATGCCGCCGCCGAAGCCGCCGGCAAAGGAGCTGCTGGGGCTCATGCCCTCGCCTCCGGTGTGCTCCATGCCCAGCTCGGCGAAGATCAGGCCGTCGAGATTTCCATAGAGATTGGCGTGAATCTCCGGTCCGGCGAGTGCGGTGTAGACAGAGGGATTGCCGGGGTTTCCGGTGCCGGTGGGAGTCTTGAAGTAGTCGCCCGCGGCGCGCACTCCGAAGTAGCGGCCCCAGTCGCGGGTCACGGCCACTTCGCCGCCGATGAGGCCGTGGCGGGAGAGGTTTACCTGGTTCAAGCTGGTATAGGCAAATCCACCATAGACCTCCCACTTGTAGGAAGCCGTTGCCGGCGGGCCGGACTCAGGAACCGCCTGGGCGGCAACAGGCAGGGACAAAGACGCAGCCGCGAAGGCTGCCAGAAATGAAAACCAAAACGTTCTCTTCAACGCAAAAATCTCCTCATGCACGTGCAGCCCACAGGTGGCGGCGAAATGCCGCTGCGCGCCGGAAACGCGGTTCCGGGCAAGGCTACCTCGCTGTTCCGGTACGTACCTAGACTATCCTCTCCCCCCCGGTTTGAAGAAGCCCCGCGGAGGAGGTGGACGGTGATCGGCCACGCTCGATCGTCAACCTTCTTCCATGTACCAGGGGATGTTGATCACGATGATCCGGCGGTTTCCGCGCATCAGCAGCATGACCTTCAGCAAATCCGATCGCCGGTTGTGCAGGAAGCCTTCCCACCAGCGGCGGACGACCAATTCGGGCACCAGCACGCAGACCTTGCGGAACTCCGTCTCGCGCTCCACGGTCAGGACGTAGTCCACCACCGGTTGCAGCACGTAGCGGAAGGGCGATTTGAGGATGACCAGCCGGGGGACGCAGCGGCCGGCGTCGCGCAGCGGCTGGGCAATCATCTCCTTCCATGAATCGCAAAAGGCGTCGGAGCCCGCGACGGTGAGGACGTGCACGCAGCGGATGTCCGACGACATGGAGAGCGCGAAGGAGAGGGCCTTCTCGGAGATGCGGCTCCAGCGGTCGATGGGAATGACGACGATGGGCTCGGTTACCTCGGCCGGAATGATGGGGCGGTCGAGATTGGTTTCGCGCGCCACCCGCAGGTAGTGCCGCTTGACCGTGCGCATGAACAGGATCATGACCACGACCAGAAGCGCCGTGATCCATGCGCCCTCAGCGAACTTGGCCACCAGCACAACCAGGGTGGTGAGCCCGGTGGCGACCGCGCCCAGGCCGTTGACGAAGATGCGCGCCGGCGAGCCGCCGCGGCGCATCCAGTGCATGACCATGCCGGCCTGGGAGAGAGT
>Ga0187812_1000659_pt1 | contig 12127 bp, 12 predicted proteins | sample NC_S_2_FD_130582 | JGI IMG/M metagenome (GOLD analysis project Ga0187812, IMG submission 130582) | Wetland sediment microbial communities from Neuse River Estuary, North Carolina, USA - ASW-S_2 | ecosystem: Environmental > Aquatic > Freshwater > Wetlands > Sediment | place: USA: North Carolina... | reverse complement strand
TTCTCGGCACCGCGCAGGTGCAAGACAAGAACCATGTCATAGTGAGCACGAACGCAGGCAAAGAAGAGGTTTCGACGAGGCTCTTGGTGCTCGCAACCGGCACCTTTCCCATCCAGCTTCCCGGACTGACGTTCGACGGCCAAGTGGTCATAACATCCAAGGAAGCCCTCGAGCTGAAATCAGCGCCAAGGCGCCTTCTCATCGTGGGAGGCGGCGCTATAGGCCTCGAGTTTGCATCCATGTACCAGAAGCTCGGAAGCACAGTCACCATAGTGGAGCTGATGGATCAGCTACTGCCAGGCGGCGACCCTGAGGTCTCGAGGGTGGTGCAGAGGAATCTGGAATCAAAGGGCGCCAAGATCCACCTGAAGTCGACCGTAGCATCGTGCGTAAGGGCCGGCGACGCCGTCAAGCTCGAAATCAACACGCCGGAGGGAAAGGCGGTCTTCGAGGCGGACAAGGTCCTGGTCAGCGTAGGCAGGAGGCCGCGGACCGAAGGACTGAACCTTGGGAGGCTTGGCGTAGTCGCAGACGAAAAGGGCTACATCCCAACAGACAAGAGGATGATGACGAACGTCGATGGTGTCTACGCAATAGGAGACGTAAGGGGGCCGCCGCTGCTCGCTCACAAGGCATCAAAGGAGGGAATCGTGGCGGCGGAATGCGCGGCCGGCCTGCCGAGTGCCGCTGATTGGAAGGTGATTCCCGACGCAGTCTTCTGTGACCCTGAGGTGGCCACGGTCGGGCTAACAGAGGCGAAGGCAATCGCGGCCGGCTACAGTGTGAAGCGAAGCAGGTTCCAGTTCGCAGCCCTTGGAAGGGCACTCTCCACGGGAGAGACGCAAGGTTTCGTCAAGGTCGTGTCCAAGGCTGAGGATGGGCTGGTGTTGGGTGTCCAGATCGTGGGGCCCGAAGCCTCGAACCTCATCAGCGAGGTCGCGCTAGCGATAGAGATGGGCGCAACCGTTGACGACATCGCCTTGACTATTCACCCCCATCCGACCCTGCCCGAAGCAATAATGGAAGCAGCAGAGTCAGCGGCGGACCGACCGATTCACCAGTTGAAATCATGACTGGCGTCCTGATTGACCTCGGAACCATCGAGTACGGGAAAGCCTGGGAACTCCAGAAGGAACTTGTCGCGCGACGGGCGAGCGACCAGATTCCGGACACCCTGCTGATCCTCGAGCACGAGCACGTGATAACCCTCGGGCGAAAGACGACTCCGGAGAACTTCAGACCGCAACAGGTGCCGGTCTTCCAGGTCGAGAGGGGCGGTGACGCTACCTACCACGGGCCGGGACAGCTGGTCGGTTATCCGATCGTGAAGATTCACGACCACGACGTGCGGAAGCACGTCACGACCATCGAGGAAGCCCTGATAGCTGCCGTCAGCAGGTTCGGGGTAGATGGTGAGAGGAAACAAGGTCACCCGGGCGTATGGGTGGGTGGCCGCAAGCTCGCCTCCATTGGAGTCGCGGTCAGCGACTGGGTCTCATTTCATGGCTTCGCGCTCAACGTCAACAACGACATGTCATACTTCGAGCTCATCAGGCCGTGCGGCCTCGACCCTTCGACAATGACTTCGATGCGGACGATCATAGGAAGAGCAATCGACATGGATGCAGTCAAGCGGGAAGTTGCGAAGCAGTACGCCTCTGCCAAGGGGGAGGACTTCATACCCCAGGCTTCAACCTGGCCACTCCTCGGTAAACGTTAATTACCGAAGAAAGGTCGTTGCGAACCCACGGCAAAGAAGCATCCGCCCAAGATCACGTACACGACTCTCTTCGGCGACGAGAGCGTTCATCCGAAGTACGATGCCGCCCTGGCCAAATTCCAGCGCCAACTGGGGAAGCACTATCCGATGTACATAGGGAGCGAAGAGGTCATGTCCGACGCCGGAGAGTTCGAGCACAAGAGCCCCATCGACACCTCGGTCACCGTGGGGTTCTTCCAGCTAGGAATGAGGACCCACGCGCGCGACGCCATAGAGGCTGCGAAGGCAGGGTTCGCGAAGTGGAGCTCGACGGCTTGGCGAGAACGGGTTCGTGTACTCGAGAAGACTGCCGCGCTGATCGACCAGCGCAAGTTCGAGATAGCGGTCGCGATCACCTACGAGGTCGGCAAGAATAGGCTCGAAGCACTCGCCGAGTGCTGGGAAGCGGTCGACGCCATAAAGTACTACGCAGCGCTGATGCGAAAGGAAGACGGTTACACGTCCCGCATGGGCCCGGGCGGACCCGGCGAGAATTGCAGACTGGTCTGCAAGCCGCTGGGAGTGTGGCCAGTGATATCGCCGTTCAACTTCCCGTTCATGCTCGCGAGCGGCATGGCCCTCGGGGCTCTGATGACCGGGAACGCTGTGATTCTGAAGCCAACGAGCGAGGCGCCGTTGACAGGGCTCATGCTCTACAAGGTCTACGCAGACGCCGGTGTCCCGCGTGGGGCGGTCAACTACGTGACGGGCCCGGGATCCAACTTCGAAGAGGAGTTCGTCTCCAACGAGGGAGTGGCAGGAATCGCCTTCACAGGGTCCAGAGATGTCGGCATGCGCCTCTACAGGGGGTTCTTCACCAAGCAGCCATATCCCAAACCCATCTTGCTAGAGATGGGAAGCAAGAACCCCACCATAGTGACCGCAAGGGCTGACATTCCCAAGGCAGTAGAGGGAAGTGTGAGGGCAGCGTTCGGCTACGGAGGCCAGAAGTGCAGCGCCACGTCGAGGATCTACGTCCAGAACAGCGTGAAGGCCAAGTTCCTATCCGCGCTCACGGAGCGGGTTGACAAGCTGAAGGTGGGCGACCCGCGACAGAAGGACGTCTTCATGGGACCAGTCATCAACGAGAGGGCTGTGAAGACCTTCCAGGACGCAGTGAAGGAGGCAAACGAGGCCGGAGCGGAGATCGTCACCGGCGGCGTCGTCGTCAGGGAAGGGCCTGGTGCGAGGGGGTACTACGTCGCGCCGACGGTGATAACCGGGCTTCCGAGCAACCACAGGTTGTTCAGTGACGAGCTTTTCGTTCCGCTCGTGGTGGTAGACGGCTTCGACCGCCTTGACGATGCGATAGCGAAAGCGAACGCCACTGAGTACGGCCTCACGGCCGGAATCTTCTCAAAGGACGCTGGCGAGGTCAAGAGGTTCTTCGACGGCATCAACTTCGGCGTCGCCTACGCCAACAGGTCGGGCGGCTCGACCACAGGAGCTTGGCCAGGGGCCCAAAGCTTCACCGGGTGGAACGCCAGCGGTGCAACCGGGAGGGGAGTCGGCGGACCTCACTACCTCCTGAACTTCCTGCGCGACCAGTCGCAGACTGACGTCAAGTAGTCAAGCAACCATCCAGCGGGGCTGCGACAGCCAGAAAAGTGATGAGCGAGCGGTTCCGAGTCACTTTAGCGGAACGTAGAGGCTCGAGCGGCTGGCGCCGATGCCGGGCGTCCCGTGGACGACTTTCTTGTTGGTTATTACGAACTCGCCCAGGTACCTGCCAATCATCTCCGGCTTCACGACCAGCGGAACGAACTCCCTGCCGTTGTGGACCGCTATGGTGAGCCCCACCATCGAAGGCAGAACAATCATGTCCCGAGCATGTGTCTTGATTTGGACCTCCAGCTTTCCGTCTTTGATCGCCCTCACGTCCTCCAGGAGCTTCCGCTTCTCGTCCGAGACTCCCCTGTTGAGGGAGCGCCTCGCCCTCGAGGGAAGGAGCTTCAGCATTGCCTCCGTTGACATGGACTGCAATTGCTCTAGGGAGTGCCCCTTGTACCTGAATTCCTTCGGCAACTACTCCTTGACCTCCATGCTGCTCCTCGCTATCCTCTTCCTGCCCGTCTTCCTGGGGGCTATCAACCCTACCTTCCTGCCCGGAGGAGCGTTCCTTGAAGTGCTGGTCGACTTGCCGGGGTGCTGGTGTCGTCCGCCTCCGAATGGGTGGTACACCACTGCCATGGCTATGCCCCTCATGCGGGGATATACCTTGCCAGACGCTCTCATGGCGTGATGCCTCGCGCCAGCGGTGAGGAACGGTTTCTCTCTCCTGCCGCCGCCCGCGACCTCACCGACAGTCGCCAAGCACTTCTCGTCCACGAGGATGTTCTTTCCCGAAGGCAGCTTCAGGATCGCTCTTCCGTTCGCCTTCGAGAAGAGAACAGCCGAAGTCCCCGAAGCCCTGACCAATCTTCCGCCGTCACCCGGTCTCAGCTCGACGTTGCACACGCGCGTGCCCTCCGGTATTCCAGAAAGCGGAAGGATGTTTCCGCCGACATGACTACCGCTACCGCCTAGGGTCAGCTCCCTGCCCACCGCGACTCCGGCGACCGCAGGGACGTACGTGAACTGGCGCTGACCATATTCGAGCTGCATCAGAGGCGCGCTCCTGCCTCTTTCGTCGAGTATGGCTGTGACCCTGGCCGTGCCTGACCCTCCGGCCTCAATCCTTGGGTACCGCGAAGGGGCGATCTTTCCCCTCGTTCTGCTCCTGAACTGTATCCCTGCCTTTCCTCGTCTGCGCTGAAGAATTCTCTTTCCCAAGGACTACACCAAGCCCAGCTTGCTCGCCAGTTCGGCCGCTGCGTTTTCCTTCGTGAGCCTTACAAAAGCCTTCTTCCCCTTTGTGGTCCTCGCAGTGTTGACGTCCCTCACGTCCACTTCGTAGAGCGCATGGACCGCGCTTGCAATCTGCTTCTTCGTCACCCTGTCGTCGACCAGAAAACACAGCTTGTTCTCCCGCTCGATCTGTTCGAACGTCCTTTCAGTGACGTAGGGCCTCTTCAGAATCTTCTGAGCGTCTTCAAGCCGCAACTGTCATTTCAACCTCCTTCTTCGGTGCCGCGAGAGTAGCCATGGACGATTCGGTCCAGATCGTCAGCCTGCCTGGGACGCCTCCGGGTGCGAGGTCGAGTATGTTCAGGTCGTCGACCCGGACCACGTCGACTCCCGGTATCGCCCCTGACGCCCTTCCCAAACCACGGTCGTTGGTTACTACGAAGAGAGGACCGACCCTGTTCCTGTAGGCTCTGCCCCTCAGCCTCGCGTGGCCGGAATTCCGTTTTATCCCGCTGTAAAGCCTCGCCAGTTCCTCGGACATCTGGGCCTTCTCGAGGAACTTCACCAGCTCGGCCGTCTTCTCTACTGTTTCGATGTCGTCCGTGACCACCAGCGGTAGCGAAGTCGCCTTCACCCTGTGTCCCCTCGCCTTGACCGATTCAATGTCAGCGGTGTATGCTATTGCCGATTCCGTCGCGAGGCGTCTTTCCTTCTTATTGATCTTGAAATGAATGACCTTCTCAGACCTCGGAGGATGCGCGAGGCGCCCCTTCACCGTGCTCGCGACTCCGCCGGCCATTCCAGCCCTAGAGTACCTGCTGCCCTTGACCCTTGGAATCCTCGACTGGCCTGTGCCCGTCGGGGGGCTGTGAGTCTCGGCCGTGGTCCTCTCGCCAGCCATCGGGTCCCTCCCCTTCGGCTGGAAACCGTGAGAGCCCACGAGCCAGAACGCTCGTTTGATGAGGTCGGGCCTCAGTCCAACTTCGAAAACATATGGAACGTCGGCCTTGCCGCCGGGCTTGCCGTCGAGACCTAGAACGTCCACCTTCATCGTTATCACGCCCTCGCCATCGTGCTGACTTCGACCATCTGGGGAGGTGCCTGGTTCTTGTGGAATCCGCGGATGGGCATCCTCACCATGACGAACCTTCTTGCCGGTCCAGGAACCGTGCCTCTGAGAAGAGCGTAATCTCCGTTCACGTTCCCGAAGTGCATGAACCCTCCCGCAGGGGTGATCGGCTTCTCCTTTCCGTTGCCGAGCAGAAGTATCCTCTTACCCGTCTCCGTCCTCTGGTGGAACCCCATCTGGCCTGCCCTCGCAATCGTGTACATCACCGCGGCTGGGTGCCAAGGTCCTATGACGCCGACTGCCCTCACGCTCTTCCTCGACTTGTGCTGCTTTCGCTTCACGCCGAACCTCGTGACCGGGCCCTCGAACCCCTTCCCCTTCGTTATCCCCAGAACGTCCACGTACATCCCGGGCTTGAAAAGTTCCGCGAACTTCACCTTCTTACCCACCAGCCCTCCGATGTAGTCGATCTGCGACTTCGTATTAGCTCCGCCCACCCCAATCTCGATGGTGATGGGTTCCTTCTGGGAAAGCCCGACGTCTGCCGGGACGATGGAGACGACAGCTGAAACTCTGACCACACTTTCGGCCGCGACATTCGCTGGTGGAGTCTTTCCTTCACCAAGCGCTACCTCCGCGCCGTTCACCTTCCCGTAAAGCCTCAAACCCTTCACTTCGAGCTCGGGCAGCGACAGCACGCTTGAGACGTTGAAGAGCGGCTTCCCGAAGTTGGGTGTCTTGGCCCTGTCGTCGACCGTGATCGAGTGTATGGTCCCGGCCTTGAATGCTGGGAACCCGAGCATCGTGGGTTTGTCGCTGGCTACCTGCGGCCAGTTTCTGATTCTCGGGATGAGGCTGCCCGCTCTACCCCTCGGCCTGTAAGCAAGGCTTCCCCTTCGTGGTGCACTATGTTTCCTGTGGCCCAAACGCCAACCACACCTTTCCTGAAGGCCGTTTTTCGTTTAGCCTTTAAGCTTTCAGTCAGGTCGGCAGGAAATTCAGTGAATTCAAGGCCGCTGAAATGGCCTCCTCCGTCCTGACCGTCTCCACGTGCTGCTCGGCAAAAAGGTTGATGACGAAATCAACCCTCTCGCGGAGCGAACGGCCGACGATGTCGAAGAGACCCCGGGAAGGCGCACCGAAGAGGAACTTCACTCCGGCCGCTCTGCCGAGAGCCGTGCCCATGAGGGGCAGTGTCGTTCTGATCGGGTCGCCCAGCCTAGATGTTGCGATCTTCAGCAGCCGGCTGTCGTCAAGGACCTCTTCGAGTGTCATGTTCTCGACGGTGTAGCCCCAGTACTGGCGCACCGCATCCCTGTCGATGACCTCGGCTCGGAGGGGATTCTTCGACGTGATCTTCACGGTGACTCTCTGGTTCGGGGCGCTTGTACCTTGGAGCAACGGCGTTCCGTCCAGTCCAACGTCGACGGTTCCGTCCGCGTTTGCGACCCCTTCTCTCATCTCGCCAACCTTGAGGAGCTCGAGTGAAATCTTCGGCTTGTGGGAAGGCGTCCTGAGCGGCGGCAGCAGGCCCGCATACTTGAGGTCCTCGTCCAGAGGATAGAGCCTACGTCGTAGGTACTGCGGCGTCTCGAGATATTCAAGGACCTTCTTGATCAACCTCAGCTCACTCTTTCCGCCCTTGTCCCTGAAGACCTGCACAACGTCGACGCCATAGATTGCGCACGTCCTTGCAATGGACCCGAGTTTTGCGCTCTTTTCCCTCGTCGAGTCCCGCTCCTCGAGCACTGTGTCCGGTATGGCCACGACCAATCTCTTACCCAGGAAAGCCAAGTGGTGGTCTTCACAGTGCCTAGCTAATTCAGCCTTTCCGAAATCGGGAACGGTTCCGATAAGTAGACGACTGATTCGTCCTAGCGCGGACATCATGGCATCGAAGCCAGGGGAGAATGGAGGGGCGGAGCGCTGGATCTACTCCGTGCTGCCGGTTTCCCTCGCCACGGGTCCGCTGAGCACCCTGATTCAGCTCCACCTGATATCTCTCAATGGTCCTTCGCTCGGTGTCATCTACGCAGGCTTGGCAGTCTCGGCGTTCAACGGAGTCAGCATCCCGGCAGCGATGTTCTGGGGATATACGACGGACAGACTCCACTCTCGCCGAGCCATAGTCGCCGCCAGCTACGGGCTGATGGGTATCACGTTGCTCGCCCTCCTCCTGTTCAGCGACACTGTTGGCACCATCACCGTCTACTCAGCCTTCGCATTCATCTCGGCCGCGGCTGCGACTCCACTGAACCTTCTCATCATGGAGACGGAGTCCAGGTCAACCTGGGCGGACGCGTTTGCGAAGCTTTCCCTCATGTCCAGCGTAGGAAACGTGGGAGGTCTGATACTCAGCACAGTGTGGGCTCAGGCGCTACCGATCGCTCTGCTTTCCATCCCCCTGGGGGGTTTCGCGCTGCTATCGGCCGCTCTCGCATTCACGACCATCCGGAACCCTTCATTCGCTTTCGAGCGTGAGACAATCGCAAGGAGAGAGCAGAGCCTCTTTTCCCGTCTTCTGAGTCTCCCGCTGTTGTTTCTCAATATTCCGCGCATTTCCGACTTCCGGCGCGTCTTCCGGGGTCTCAGATATGGGCTCACCAGCTATGTGCCATTATTCTACATCTCGACCATCCTCTTCTATTTGGCCAGCGGTATTTTCAACACTTCATTCGTTCCTGCTATGTCCGGCTTCTCTCTGTCTTCGGGCGAGGTCTTCGCCGTGATTCTCGTCGGCAGTTTCATTCAGATGCTCACGTTTCGGTACGCCGGGAAGTATGTCAGAGTGCGCCCTCTGGCCTCCTCCTCGGTCCAGTCGCTCCTCCTCAGGGGGGGCAGCTACGTACTGACAGGAGTCTTCGCCTTATTGTTGGGCGGGCCACTCTTCGTTGTGCCGGCGCTGGTGCTCTACCCCCTCGGTGCTGGCGTCGCCTATGCCGTCTACTACACTTCGTCCAACACGATGATGTTCAACACGGTCCAGGTGCGGAGCCCGGGAACGGCGCTCGGCGTGTACAGTGCTGTGGTGGGCTTCGCAACACTCGCGGGTTCGCTCGCCTCCGGTTTCATTTCCGTCCTCGCAGGATTTCACGTCACCTTCATTTCGGCTGGCATCATTCTTTTGGTCGCTGCAGCCGTTGTTGCTAGGCTGCCTGGTAGGAACGAACCGAACAAGTCTGCGCTGCCGCAGAATTGATCAGTGTCCCGCGGTGGTCGTCAAGAAGAGAGTTCGGGAACACGAGATTACCTTGCTTCTCTAGCTCGACGCCACGCTCTCGGTGACAGTCGAGCTCAGTCCGCGTCTCGACAGATCTCTCCAGATCAATGCAAGGTAGATGACATTGAGAAGGGTGAAGGCTACACCCGCGATGAGTTCGATCGTGTACCTGTAGTAGGCATACTGCAAATCGAGAGCGAAGTCGAGGACCGTCACCAGGGGATAGACTGGTGCGGTGAACCTCAGGAGGAGAATGTTGTTGGTAACTAGATAGACCATGACGGTGGCCGCAGTCGCGAGGACCAGCTTCAGCCGCTTCGGCTGTATCAAGCAGACATCGAGAACCCCGAGCGAGAGCAGGTAGATGGAATACTGTTCGTTGATCTGAGTCTTGAAGATAAGAAAGACAAGTGTCGTAACTAGCATGACCCTTATGACTGCTGTAGGGGTTTGCAGTCCAAACGCCCTTGCCGCCAGGACGGTCCCGACCAGCACGGCCGGAACCCAAAGGTATCCGAGCACCCCCAGAACATCCAAGGGCTGGGGGCTGAGCACGCCCAGGTATTGCAAGTAGCCGATTATCCAGAACCACGACATCGACCCGCCTCCCTTGCCCAAGGTTGACCCGACAACGCCGATGACCGATAGGAGTGGCCAACCCATCAGATACGAAACGACGACCGTTAGGGCTGCAGGTATCAGCACCGCGACGAAGATTCCCCACCGACGCCTTGGCTTCCCAAGAGTGAGCGGGATGGCGTAGATCAGCGGAATCGACTTCGCGAAAGTCGCCAGTCCTGAAAGGACCGATCGCTTGGACGCCGAAGTTGACAGGAGGGCTGCAAGGACCAGCGACATGGCGAGAGAATCGAACATTCCCCAGACGCCAGAGAAGATAATCGAGAGGGGAAGGAACGACCAAAATGCCGCCGCCCATAGACCCTTCTCAGGCCGCTCAACACTAACTACCCTGTAGAGAAGGTAAGCGAGCGCCATGTCCCCTAGAATGATTGGCTGCTTCAACAGGAAGTAGTAAACGAAAGGGTTACCGAATCCCACCAGGGTATACAGTGCATACATGGCGGCGGTCACGAACGGCCAGAACGGAAGGTAGCCGATGGTGGCTGTTCCCGCTATGGAAAAAACATCGGCGAAGCTGAGGCCGGGAACAGACGGAAGGATACCATAGGGGCTGACCCCGTGGAACGAGTAGTATCCCAGCCTCACCCAGAGCTCAAAGTCGAAGGGATGCCCTGTCCAGAAGCTGAACACCTCTCTTAGAATAGTGCCCGCGACAAGCACTGTGGACAGTTTCACGGCTTTTGCTCGACCCCCAAAATCCCTCAGAATCTGTTTGCCAGACGGCCTAGCCAACGAACTCGAATTTGAGAAAGAGCATTTTCTTCACTCGCCAGAGACGCGAAGTCGCAACGTCAAGCAGATGTAGCCGAGAGACCCGTCGCATGACTTTACCGACGGTGTTGTCAAACAAACCGACTCCCCTTATCTCTCTGAGCGGAAGCGCCTTCTTGTAGTATTCGAGCGGGGCAGCATAGATGCTGTGGCCTTGGGGCCCTTTTCCGACGACCGAATTGGTGCAGGGGCTTTCTCTGAATGGGAACCAGTTGGGAACACTTACCACTGCGACTCCACGCCCTCTCGCTACTCTTCTGATTTCTCCAAAGACAAGATCAGGCCGCGGCAGGTGATGAACTACGCGGATCATCACCAGGTTGTCGAAGGTTCCGCCCCTGAACGGGAGATGAGTGAGTTCGGCCCTGACTATCTCGGCATCGGGGGCCCGGGCATGAGCCAACCGGGTGTTACGCGCCGAAGCGTCGACCATGACTGCTGGGGTGAATCTCTGGGAGAGTCCTTCCGTGAGCCTCCCAAAACCGCCCCCAAGCTCCAACACGTTGCCTCCCGCGGGCAGAAGGGACCAGAGCAGCTTCTTCTCAGCCAGGTCCTCCAGGGTCCTCCGACTCCATTCGGTTCTGTAATCGTAGGACTCGTAATCTGGAATGGCTGAAACAGACAAGCTCTCTCTACCCAAACCGCCGAAAGACGAAGAGTGTCTGGTCGCCCAATCTGTTGAATGGAGGCAGTCCAGCCACGGCCCTCTCAAGGACCTCTAGTGGCTTGTGCACAGCAGTCAGCCTGACGTAGTGGCCACTGAGATAGGCTGGCGGGAGTATTGCTGGCAGCGCGATGATTTTCTTCAGCTCGAATGAGCGCTTGAAGTGGCTCGCGAAGTCCGAGGGTCTGTAGTAGGTGGAAGGTATGTCCATACCGCCTACAGACACCATTGTGGGCTGCTTCAATCTTGGCAGGGACTTCCCGAACTGAAGCAGCAACGCGTGGAGGACCGCCTCGGAAAGGCAGATTGTGTTTCGCACAGAGCACACGAAGTACCCTCCTGGCGATAGGATCCTTTCCAAGCCCGAAGCGAAGGCATCCAGTTCAGGCTCGCAGTTCAGCGCGCCATTCAGCGAATAGACCAGTGAGGCCCTGCCGCCATAGAGGTAAGGAGCCGCCTGAGCAATCGCGGCCGCCCCGAGCTTTAGAGGCATGACGTTCGCCGTCCTCCTCGCCCGCAGTTTGGCTGTGAGCAGTGAGACCATCCTGTCGGAGATGTCTGTGGCCACCACCCTGCGGACGGACTTCGCAATCTGAAGCGTCTCGGCACCAGTGCCGCAACCTATCTCCAGTGCGACGTCATCTTTCTTCATGTATCTGGCGAGGATTTCAAGAGAGCGCCGCCTAATCCACGTGTTGACGAAGTTACGAGATATCGTGAAGTCATATTCTTCGGAAGCCGAATCGAAGGCAGCCGCGACGTCGTCATAATAGCCGCGCCCTGAAGCCTTCCAGGCGTCGAAATCCGACTTCGTCTCCGACTCGCCCACAACCGCACCCCTCCGCTCTGCCCTGCCAGCGAATTCAAGGTAGAGGCAGAGAGTAGAGCCACCGTACCAGCGGCTCACAATCCCGTTGCCATACTTCTTCTTGAATAGACCGTAGGTGGATTCGACCTCTTGGAGGGTTGCCCTTTGGGCACGACACGGGATAGCGAGCTCTCCGACCCTGACCTTCACGCGGTCTGTTGCAAGTGCATTGAGTACCCAATCGCTCCGTGGGCCCGCGCCAATTACATAGATTCCTCCGTGGGAGGCTACGAACCTAACCTCGACTAAGTGGGGCAGCCTGCTCTTCCTGCCTGAAGTGACTAGCTTGATGGTCGCCGACGATTCGAGTGCGCGGGTTTGCTCGAGCATACTTCACTTCGCTCCCA
>Ga0187812_1000658_pt1 | contig 12130 bp, 15 predicted proteins | sample NC_S_2_FD_130582 | JGI IMG/M metagenome (GOLD analysis project Ga0187812, IMG submission 130582) | Wetland sediment microbial communities from Neuse River Estuary, North Carolina, USA - ASW-S_2 | ecosystem: Environmental > Aquatic > Freshwater > Wetlands > Sediment | place: USA: North Carolina... | reverse complement strand
TCTGAGTCGTTCTTGTCCTGATGGTTTTCTCTGCCCGACATGGGAGACGTCCTCCCGACCGGGTCGCAGATTCTGGCACCGCATTAAGAGCATCCGAACACGGACGCAGCGCGAGTTCAACCCGGGAGTTGGAGATCGCCGACAACCTTGCCTGAGTTTGGAGACGCCTTGGTGACAGTGTTTGAAGGGGTTGGGACGGAATGGCGGCGTTAGTGAGGAGCCCTGTTCCCCAGTTCATCTGCCAGCGTGCGGAGATCGCGAACAAGGTCGACGAATCTGTCTTGCCTCGAAAGCCAAGCTCCCGCGCTCAACACTCTTGTCTGGTTGGTCGCGGCAAGCGCCTGCTTCTTGGCGTATTCGCTTCGGTGAACAGCGAAGTTACGAAGACCCCACAACTTGTCGAGCGCAGACCGGTACTGGGACTTCGAAACAACCTCGTAGAGGTAACTGTCCTTGGGAACGAAGTCCTGTATGGTCTTCAGGAGTCCAGGGCGTCCTTTGACGTCGAAGTAACCTCCGCCGGTGACGATGAACTCACAGGCTCGTTTCGAGAGGCTTCGTGGGAACTGGACGCCAGTTGCCTTTGATAGCAAGTTCGGATGATCGTTGATCACGCCGACGAGTGCCCTAAGCATCAGGCTCTCGAACGCCGCATGTAGTCGAATCACTCCATACTCATACGCTGCCCTCTGGAACCAGTTGGTCGGCCGCCCTGTAACGATGATGCCGTGACTATTCGCGATGAAATCGAGAATCTCTGCCGTCTCTTCTGTGAAGGCGGACGCGGCAGCCTTTACGCTGGTAGTGCGCGCCACCGACCCCGAGACTATGGGCTACCGTAATTCACTTTCGAAGTGCCGGATACGGTCTGCAAGGTTTGGAGACACTATGCCCCCTTTCGTTTAACATCAGCGCGTAAGAGAGGCTACCCACCGAACTCTCGAGGGCTCCCTCAGCCCGCCCCGTGGTCACGCGAGGTCGCAATCGGAACCCTGACCGACTGAACACTTCACGCTGTCGATCCGCACCCGAAGAGGGGGGCCAAGGGTATTTGCCCTGTGTCGCCATATTGAGTATTGGCCGGGTGACCGATGGAGCCGAGTAGGCCCCTTCGGGGGCCGCATCGCGTGTCGACGGCGAGCGCTGTGGCTGCGCTCGTCGTTCTCGGAGTCCTCTTGGCCCCGGGCTTACCGACCGTAGCTCATGTACAGACGCAGTCGTCCGGTAGCCCGACCATAGCGCTCCTGACGACACCGATGGCTTACGCGTCCCAGCTGATACCCTCGCGTGGATTCATTCCGACCCAGTCGATCCCCCTCGGGTCCCCCCCGGTCGCCGTCACGTACGACAGCGCGAATGGACACGTTTACGTCGCCTCGAGCAACGTGACCGTGATCAGCACCGTGAGCAACTCCGTCCTGGGGCAGGTCCCCCTTCCGCCCGCGCTCGAGTCCTACTATTATTGGCCCACGGCCGAGACCTACGATGGGTGGGACGGTTTCGTCTACGTAGCCGGGTACTCCTTCGAACTCTGCACGGGCTGTGGGGGGCCCTGGACGGTCGCTATCAACGGCTCAACCGACGTCATCGCCGCCACGAATACGTCGCTCGGGGGCATTGACGTGCCGGATTACTTCGATTGTCTGGGATTCAATCCTGCGAATGGCGTCGTGTACGCTTGCGATACCTCTCCCGGGAAGATGGTCCTAATGAAAGGATCGACAGACGATATCGTCGGAACGATCCCGGTCGGCGCCCTTCCAAGTTCGGTCGCTATGGACGCCGGGAACGGAGACGTGTACGTAGCCAACTGGGGCTCCGATGATGTGACGGTAATCCGGGGCGCGACTAACGCCGTCGTTGGGTCCATTCCGGTCGGTTCGCAGCCGGACGGTCTGGCCTTCGACGGGGGGAACGGGTACCTCTACGTGGCGAACAATGCGTCCGACAACGTGACCGTGATCGACGGCGGGTCGAACACCGTCGTCCGTTCGATTCCAGTGGGATGCAACCCAGATGCGGTTGCGTACGACTCCGCCGACGGGAATGTGTACGTTGCCAACAGTTGCTCGACCAACCTGACCGTCATCAGTGGCGCGACGGACACGGTCATCGGCTCGGTTCCGGTGGGTTCCGACCCAGTCGGCATTGCCTACGATCGTGCGAACGCGCGGCTCTACGTGGCCAACCTGTTGTCGGACAATCTCACGGTAATCCAGGCGGGTTCTCCTCCGCCCCCGACGAACTACACCGTGACATTCTCCGAGTCCCGACTGCCCTCTGGACAGACGTGGAGCGTGACGTTCGACAGCGTGACGAAGAGCCTGACGACCGACGGTGGGACCGACACGCTCACCTTTGCTGCCGAACCCAACGGGACGTACAGCTACTCGATCGCGGACAACCCGGGATACCATCAGAGCACGATCCCGTACACGGGTACTGAGACCGTCAGCGGGGCCCCACTCTCCGTGAGCGTGAGCTACACCCCGGTCACGTTCGGCGTCACCTTCTCCGAATCCGGGCTGCCGGCTGGGAGCAGCTTCGAGGTCATGCTGAACGGTTCCGCGAAGACTTCCACAACGCCCTTGGTGCGGTTCGCTGAGCCCAACGGGAGCTACCTCTACACTGTGTTTCCCGAGGGCCGCTTTGCCGCCTACCAATCTGAGGGAACGGCCGGAGTGAAAGGGTCCAATTCCACGATTCCGGTGCAATTCGGATTCACCGCAAACCTAGAGTTTGTTCTCAACGGCTACCCGAATGGCGAGTCATGGGTGCTGAACGTCACGAACGCGACCATAGGCTTCTACGTGCACGAGGTCGGCAATCGCACCGTCATCACCAATCTGGCTTTCGCGAACGTCACATATGCCTACTCGATCACGTTCCCATTGGGCAACGCCGGGTGGAACCGTTCGGGGAACGTGACGGTGGGTATCGACGGGGCCACGGTCACGATCTCGGCAGGAACGGGCTCCAGCGGAACGACGCTCCCATCTTGGGTGTGGCCACTCCTGGTCGTAGTCATACTCGCACTGGTCGTGGGTACGGTGTTCGCCGTTCGAAGCCGCGGACCTAAAACGCCGCAGAGCCCGACCGAGTTCCAGCCCCCGGCAGGTCAGCAGCCTCCCCCGCCACCGCCATCGGGGTAATCCTGCCCTCACTCCCGCCCACCGCTTAGGGCGACCCCCGGGGCCCTTCCCAGCGCCCTCCACGGCTCCGCCCGCGGCCCCCGAGCCGCCCTCGAGGGCGGAGATCACCCCCGCAGCCCCTGCCGTGACCTCGGCCCCGGGCGGGGTTGGTGGGCGGGGATGCCCCCCGCTGTTAAACGAAAATAGACAATTGTTATATAGCGGTTAAATTGTGTTAAACGCGTGCGGACCGCTCGAGCCGACGCTCCCGCGACCCATTTCCTCGGGGTGCGCCTCACCTCCGAGGAGGAGTCGCTCCTCGAGAAGTTCCGGACGGAACACGGGCTCGCGAATCGCTCGGACGCGGTGCGCGCCTATCTTCGCGGAGCAGCCGAACCGCGTGCGCCGTCGATCGAGCTCCCCGCGACCCTGCGGAACGAGCTCGAGGAGCTGGTCGAGGACGGCTATGCCCACGACCTGGACGGGGCCCTCGTCCTGGTCCTAACGCTGGGCATCCGGGAGTTGGCTCGCACCCACGCCGAACACGTCCCCTCCTTGCGCGATCGCGCACGGTCGTCGGGCGAGCGACGCGAGGGACGGCGACGGGCGGACCGGGAGGGTCGGGGGCTCCTCCGGCGATAGCTTCCGAGAACGGGGACGGGTTGCAACATGGAAACGATGGGGATCGCCTGGAGCGAACGGAGCGGGTTTATCTGCCGACTGTGCCGACAGGACGCGAAGCATAATGAGGTGCTGCACATCTCGTTCTGTCCCGTCCACGGTCTGAGCTCTCCTTTGGACCAGCTCCCGTGGCGACCGGAGGCGAGAGTATCCCGCGTCTCTATACCCGCACGGGCGACCGCGGAACGACCGGTCTTGCCGGCGGTTCGCGGGTAGAGAAAGACTCCCCCCGCATCCGTGCCTACGGCACGTACGACGAGCTCGGGGCGCACCTCGGGCTCGCGGCCTCCGAGCTGACGGCCGAGCTCGAGGACGTTCGGGCCGTCCTTGAGCGGCTCGGGCACGAGCTGTTCGTCGCCCAGGCCGAGCTCGCCACCGGCGGGGCGAAGGCAACCACCCACCGGATCGACACGGCCCACGTCTCGCGGCTCGAGCAGGAGATCGATCGGTTCGAGGCCACGCACCCTACCCTTCATTCGTTCGTGATTCCCGGAGGATCGCGACCGGCGGCGCTGCTGCATGTGTGCCGAGCGATCTCACGACGGGCGGAACGCGAGCTGTGGACGCTTCACCGAACGGAACCGCTCCGACCGGAGCTTCTGGCCTGGGCGAACCGGTTGAGCGACCTCCTGTTCGCCTTGGCTCTCGCCTCGAACCACCGCCTCGGCGTGTCCGAGGTCCGTCCCGACTACTCGACCTGACGCGGGGGCGCGAGGAGGCGCAACGTGGAGGTCGGCGTCGTAGGGAAGCCGAACGTCGGGAAGTCGACGCTCTTCAACGCACTGACGCTCCTCGACGTCCCGATGGCCCCGTCCCCGTTCACGACGACCGTCCCGAACCGAGGGGTGGGGGCGGTGCGTGCGGCGTGCCCGCACCTCGAGAAACGGGTGGTGTGTTCTCCGGGGAATTCGAAATGCGTGGACGGCGTCCGATGGGTGCCCGTCAGCCTCATCGACGTCCCCGGCCTCGTCCCGGGGGCCTCCGTCGGAAAGGGGCTGGGCCACAAGTTTCTCGACGACCTGCGAGCGGCGGACGGCTTCCTGCAGGTCGTGGACCTCTCAGGGGCCACCGACGAGGAAGGACGCATGGACGCCCCGGGGAGCCACGACCCCGCAGACGAGGTCCGCTGGCTCGAGGACGAACTGGTCGCGTGGGTCGCCGAGATCCTCGGTCGGGATTTCCTCCGACATGCCCGCGGGGTCGAGCTCGAGGGGAAGAAGGTCGAGGAGTTCCTCTCAGAACGGCTGACCGGGCTCTCGATACCGCCTGCCGCGATCGCGGCCGCGTTGCGCCATACCCCCTCGGACCGGGCCCATCCGGCCCACTGGACCGTGGACGACCGGCGTCGGATGGCGCTCGAGCTCCTGCGTGCTTCGAAACCGCGCCTCATCACCGCCAACAAGTGCGACCGGGCCGCGAAGGAGAGCGCGGCCGCCCTAGAAGCGGCGGTGGACCCGATCCCCGTCGTGCCGACCGCCGCCGATGCCGAGCTGACGCTGCGTCGCGCGGCGCGCGCCGGGCTCGTCGAGTACCGCCCGGGCGACCCGTCGTTCACGGTGAAGGATCCGGACCGCCTTTCCGCCGCGCAGAATCGTGCGCTCGCGGAGATCCGGACGGTGCTCGCCACGTGGGGCTCGACCGGCGCGCAGCAAGCCCTGGAACGGATGGTCTTCGAACGGTTACGGATGATCGTCGTCTATCCGGTCGAGGACGAGACCCACTGGACGGACAGCAAAGGCCGCGTCCTGCCGGATGCGCTGCTGGTACCCGCCGACACCCCCACCCGGGCCGTCGCCTACCGAGTGCACAGCGACCTCGGGGAGAACTTCATCCGGGCCATCGACGGCCGGACGCACCCGGCTCTCGCCGCGGACCACCCGCTCGGACCCAACTCGGTCGTTCGGATCGTCGCGCGACGTTGAGCGGGCCGACCGATCGGCCGAGGCGCGAGGCCTAGCCTTCGACGAGAGCCGCGCCCTCGGGCGCCGGACGGACGACGAACGGTAGCCCTCCGGCTCGAGCGAGACGTCGGACGAGCTCCGTCTCCTTCCCCGGGACCGGGAGGGCGATGATCGACCCGCCGGCGCCGGCCCCAGTGATCTTCGCGGCTTCGGCCGCGGGCGCTGCCGCCTCGAGCAGAGCCTTGAGGCGCGGGTGGGAAACTCCGACCTCGAGCAGCAGCTCCTGGTTACGTTGCATGAGGTCCGCGACCCGGGGTCGATCCCCCCGGGTCAGGGCCTCGATCCCTTCAGTAGCCACCTTGGCGAACTGCGCCAACACCTCCGGTCCGTCGGGACGCGAGAGCCGCCGGCCGACCGCCCGGACCGCGTCACTGGTCGAACGAGGGATCCCGCTGTGGGCGACCACCCAGACCCAGCCGGGGTCCGGGACCCGTCGCACCGCCCACCGCTGGTCCGCGAGCGAAAGGGTCCAGAGCGGCTCCCCGGACCCTCCGTTGACCGCCAGGTATCCGCCCCCGACGACCGCGCTCGTGTCCCCCGGGCTGCCGACGCCCTGCGCCCCGCGCTCGATCTCGAAGCTCCGTTGGGCGAGGGCGGCGCGCGTCGTTCCGCCCCGGGCCGATTCGAACACTGCGGCGAGCGCCGATGCGAACGCCGCCGAGGACCCGAGTCCCGCCGCCCTCGGGATCCGGGAGACCGCTCGGACGTCTACCGGCGGCCCGGTAGGCCAGCTTTGTTCCAGAGCGGCCCGGAAGTACCCGTTCCGGGACGGCGCATCGGGGTCCGCGTTGAGACGCGTCACTTCCGCGGCTCGAACGAACACCTGAGTGTACAGGTCGACCGCGAACAGGAGCTCGGGGGCGCCGTGCACGACGGCGTGCTCACCGAAGACGATGCACTTTCCCGGCGCCCGCGCCGAGAGCGGGAGGCCGCGGGCGGGGATGGGCGCGTCGGGGTCCGTCACGGGCGCCTTCCCATCCGCACGACCCGCTTTCCGCGGGCGCGAGGGACGATCACCTGACGGGCCCCCGGCAGGGTGCCCGGACCCGGTAGTCCGAGCAGGCGTTCCAGCGTCACGGCCACCGCCGCGACCTCGCTGTGAGGCTGATGCCCGACCCCCACGTTGTACGAAGCAAGACGGTACAGGTCCGGAGGGACCTTCGCGCCTCCCACGACGAGCAACAGTCGGCGGCGTCGCGCAATCTTTGGGAGGACGCGCGCGAGCGGTTGACCGTACATCGTCAGGTGCACCACGGAACCTTCGAACGTACGGACCACGGTCTTCCAGTTTCCGACCGGCACGACCTCGAACGTTCCCCCCCAGCGCTGAGCGAGCGCGTGGATGCGGGCCGAAAGGTCGGGGTCCGGCGGGTGGAGGTACATCGATCGGGCGCCGAACGCACGGGCCGCGAGCGCGAGATGGGTGGTGAGCCGAGGGTCGCGGCCGGGGCGGTGACCGACGCGCAGGACGAAGACCTCGGGGGTCGTCCTACTCCGCGGTGTCCGCTTGGAACCGCTCGATCCGGTGGCCACGATACTCCAACCTCTCGGAGCGCTTGACGATGCCTTTGAGGCGCGTAGGCGACATTCCGAGCTCCTCCGCCACGTCCGAGAAGAAGCGTCCGTCCGGCCCCACCGCGTCGTGGATCTTCTGCTCGAGCTTCGAGTAGTCCTTCAGCCCCATCATGGCGATGGCGAGGACCTCCGAGATCTCGGCCAGGGGAGAGGTCGTGCTGATGTTGATGGTCGAATAGTAGAAGTGGTAGCTCTTGTCCGGTTGCTTGCGGCCCTCGCGCGCGACCCAACGCGTGTCGATGAGCCGCAGCTTCTCGAAGAACGCGAGCGCCTTCTCGCCCTCCCGGCCGAACTCCTGGAGAATGTCGTCGAGGGTTAGCCAGCTCTCCCCGAGCCTCTGGACGAGTTGGAGCTTCACCGGGGAGTCGACCGCGCGCAGGATCGGCACGAGGTCGCTCACGTCGTTGATCACCTTGATTCGATGCATTCCCGCGACCACGGCTCACCCCTGCCCGATTCCGGTCCCGGATCGGTTGGCTTCCGTCAACATTCGGCGATACTTCCCGTATCGGTCTCCCGGGTCGAATCGGGCCGGGTGGGGGGTTCGGGTCAGGGCATTGCATTCCGGGCATTTCGCCCGGAACGTGTAGCGGCCACAGCCCCGGCAGACGCGAAGCACCGATTCGGTCATGCGCGGGTGAAGCTGCCCTCCCCGCCGGCGGCCTTGATCGACTTCAGGGCCGCGTCGGTCACTTTCTTGAGGGTCTCCTCAGCCTGTTTGTACTGGCTGGCCTGCACTCGGACGCGGTAGCGCGGGGCTCCCACGTACTGTACCTCGACCGACTCGGGGTCCACCTTCTCGGCGGCGAGCAACGCCGCCCGAACGTGGTCGAGCCCGTCGGGGGCCGGGTCGCTGATCTCGAACGTTCCGAGGATCGTCACGTGGGGGGGGACGATACTCTCCCGGGCGACCTTGAGGAACGCCGTCGCCCAAGGAGCCTTCTCGTTCTCCTTCTGGAACCGTTTGGGGTCGGCCGATGCCACCTCGAAGGCCTGGAACAGTGAGCCGTACCGTTCCACCAGGCTGGGACCGAACAGCTCCGCCGCCGCGTCCCCGGTGATCTTCAGGGCCTGGCCGACCTGCTCAACGAGGCGCATCGCCCGCTGCTCGTTCTTCCACGCCTGAACCTTCTCCCGGCGCTGGTGGTCGTTGATGCGCTTGAGCGAAAGGTCGATCTGGGCCTTGGTGGGATCGACCCGCAGGACCCGGGCGACGATCTTCTGACCCTCGCGAATGTGGTCCCGGATGTACTTGACCCACCCGGTGGCGACCTCGGAGAGGTGGATGAACGCCTCGCGCTTCGCGAACTCGTCCAGCGTGACGAACGCCCCGAAATTGCGGATCGAGGTCACCGTGCCGATGACCAGTTCGCCTTCCTCGGGGAACTCCGCGCGCAGTGGCATCCGTGACCGCCGTCCCCAGCTAGGCCGGCACGCGGCGAACGAGCTCGCCCCGTAACTTCGCCTGGCCGCCCGTTGGCGTCGCAAGGGTCGCGCCGCAAACCGAGCAGTTGACGACCGTCGCGGGCCGACTGAACATCGTCTGCTCAGTCGAGCAGTCGGGGCACTTCACTACCCAGAACGAAGACGGACCGCGCATGAGGTTTCCTAGTGGTGCTCCACGAGCTCGAGTTGGCTCGCCCTCCAGCTCACCGGCTGGACCGTGTACTTGCATTTCTTGCAACGGAACTTTAGGTAGACTCGGCGGACGGCTTTCGCGCGGCCCTCGGGCTTCGGGCGAGGGAACCCTCCGTAGCCTCGCGTCGCGCGGCGGAATCGGCGCTGACCCCACTTCAGCTCCGAGGCCGGGCGCTTCTTTCCCTTCTCGACGTCGTGCGCCGTGTGGGTCCGGCACTTCGGGCAATAGGTCGAGACGACCTTTGGGTAATGCATCGGCGGGCGCGGAATCCCATCGTATATATAGGGTTGGGGGCGCGCCACCACGCGGAGCCGCCGGAGTGAAGCCCGGCGGGCTCGGACATCGGTTTCCGGTCGACCACCGTGATACGACTCTCCGCCGAGGGGTTTTTAAGCCAAGACTTAAGGTAACAGCTCACGATTCTGGCGGGACGGTTGCCCGTTTGCGGAGGTGTCTTTGCCTGGCCTCCGACTTCCCGCTCGTGAGTTCGCGCTTCCTCTGGTACGCTCGCCGACCCTTCTGGGTCGGTGGAGGCGTTCCATCCACGCGCCTTCCTTCCGTCGTGTTCCGACGTACTTGGTCCCGTCCCCTCTCGAGAACGTTCCGTGCAGCGTTCACGTCCCGGTCTTCCTCGTGTCCGCACGGACACCGGAATACCCGGTCCCTAAGCGTCAGCGGCGGAACAGCAGCCTGTCCGCATCGCGAGCAGATCTGAGATGTCCCACTCGTGGGGACCTCGACGTACCTTCCCGAGCGCATCTGCTCCTTGTAGGCCGCCATCCGGCGGAGCATCCCCCACCCGGCGTCGGTGATGCCCTTCGCGAGCCGATTCCCCCCGATGAACGAGGCCACGTCGAGGTCCTCGAATGCGATCAGGTCGTGCCGAGCCGCCCAGCGACTCGTCAGCTGATGGGCCCAGTGGCGACGCTGCCGTCGAATGGCGGCATGACATTTCGCGACCCGGTCCCGCTGGCGCTTCCACCGGTTTGACCCGCGTCGCTTACGGGAGAGGTTCCGTTGTAGCAGCTTCAGCCGGCGCTCGCTCTGAATCAGGAATCGAGGCGCCTCGATAGTCTCGCCCGTAGAGAGCGCCGCGACATGGGCAAGCCCGAGATCGACGCCGACCGGCGTCTGGGGCTCGGTCTCGGGAGGCCGCGGATCAGGAATCTCGTATTGGAGGGTCGCATACCACTGGTTGTCCTCTCGCGACACGATGATAGATCTCACCGAGCCGGCGGGTGGTGGACGGTGCCGACGGACCGGAACCCCGCCGGCCTTCGGTATTTTGAGCCGCCAGGTTCCCGCGGGTCCTATCTCCCAGGGGTCCGAGCTCGCGACCCAACTGAACGAGGTCGTCGAGCGACGGAATCGGGGAAAGCCCGGGCGCTTTCCTTCGCGGAGGCGTCGGAACGCCGCATGGTAGCCGAGATCGAGCCGCTGAAGGCAGTCCCGAGCGGAGTCGTATGGAGTTGAACCGAGGCCATCCTTGTCGAACGCTCTCCACGCCTTGAGGCGCGCCTGCTGGTCGAAGTAGGCGACGCTCCGACGCTCCCGGTTCCAAGCATCGCGTCGTTGGGCGAGAGCATAGTTCCAGAGGAAGGTCATCTCGGACAGGACGTGCCCGAGAAAGCGAAGCTGGTCACGGAGGGGGTAAAGACGGTACTGGAAGGAAAGGAACACGGCCGGGGACCTCGGGGTGAGATACTGCGGCAGGGGGTCGAGAAACCGCCGATGAGGGGTGATGAAACGAGCTCGGAGACGAGCCGCATCAGCGGAATGACCAGAAGGCTGAGTACGTCCGGCTTAAGTAGCCAAGCCTTTTCGGCGCGGCCGCGTTACCGCCTGACGGAGTCGTCGATGCCGGACCGTTCTTCAATCGAGGTCGTGACCGAGGCGCTCGGCAAGTCGCCGGAGCGCAAGTTCTCGGAGACGGTCGAGGTCGCGATCAACGTGAAGGACCTCGACCTGACGGTCCCGAAGAACCGGCTCGAGGACGAGATCCCGCTTCCCAACGGCCGCGGCAAGACGGTGAAGGTCGCGGTCTTCGGCTCGCCGGAACTCTGCCAGAAGATCCGGAACATCGCGGACATGGTCGTGCCGGCGAACGAGCTCGACGATTTCGCGAAGGACAAGAAGGCCGCGAAGAAGATCGTCAGCCAGATCGATTTCTTCCTCGCCGAGGCCCCGCTGATGCCAACGATCGGTAAGCGGCTCGGGGTCGTGCTCGGCCCGCGGGGTAAGATGCCGCGGCCGGTCCCGCCAGGGAGCGACCCGACGAACCTCGTCAACGCGCTCAAGCGCTCGATCCGCGTCCGCTCGAAGGGGAACCGCACCTTCCACGCCCCGGTCGGCACGCGGGGGATGAAGCCGGAGGAGATCGCGCAGAACCTCGATGCCGTCCTCGGTCGCATCGTCGGCAAGCTCGAGCGGGGACGCACGAACATCGAGTCGGTGTACGTGAAGACGACTATGGGGCCGGCCGTCCGGCTCTGGTGAGGAGGAAGAGATGCCCGGTCGGGGGTCCGTCCGTCCCGAGGCGCTCGCGCGCGTCGACGCGCTGACCGAGACCGTTCTCGCGCGACCGATCACCGCGGTGGTCGGCCTTCGCGGCGTGCCGGCGGCCGCGCTTCAGTCGATGCGTCGGGGGCTCCGGATGCGCGACCATCCCATCACCGTGGCCCCGAACAGCGCGATCCGGCACGCGCTCGAGAAGGCCGCCGCCAAGCGGCCGGCACTCGCTCCCCTGCTCGAGCATGTTCAGGACCAGACCGCGGTCCTTTCTACGGAGGGGAATCCCTTCTCGCTCTTCCAGGAGTTCCTGAGGACGCGATCGCCGACCCCGGCGCGCGGCGGAGAGGTCGCACCGGCGGACATCTTCGTTCCCGCCGGCACCACCAGCTTCAAGCCCGGCCCGATCGTCGGCGAGCTCCAGCACGCGGGATTCCCGGCCGCGATCGAGAAAGGGAAGGTCGTGCTGAAGAAGGACACGACGATCGTCCGGGCCGGCCAGACGATCAGCCGCGAGGTCGCAGGGATGCTCACCCGGCTCGAGGTCTATCCGCTCGAGGTGGGCCTCACGCTCCGGGCCCTCGTCGATGGAACGACGTTCTACCCTCCGGAGGTCCTGTCGGTCGACCTGGACG
>Ga0187812_1000657_pt1 | contig 12130 bp, 26 predicted proteins | sample NC_S_2_FD_130582 | JGI IMG/M metagenome (GOLD analysis project Ga0187812, IMG submission 130582) | Wetland sediment microbial communities from Neuse River Estuary, North Carolina, USA - ASW-S_2 | ecosystem: Environmental > Aquatic > Freshwater > Wetlands > Sediment | place: USA: North Carolina... | reverse complement strand
TCGCAGATCACCATCACGACGCCGTGCCGTCTAATGATCTTACACTTCTCGCACATGACTTTCACGGAAGGTCGCACCTTCATGGGATCCCTCCTACTTCAGCCGGTAGGTGATCCGGCCACGGGTTAGGTCGTAGGGCGACAGTTCGATCGTCACGCGGTCCCCCGGCAGGATGCGTATGAAGTGCATGCGCAGTTTGCCGGAAACGTGCGCCAAAACTTTGTGTCCGTTCTCGAGCTCCACCCGGAACATCGCGTTCGGCAGGGGCTCAATCACCTTGCCCTCCACTTCGATGGCATCATCCCTCGGCATCCGCATCGCCTCCTTCCTGCAGGTCTTCAAGCCACTTGCGGACCTCGTCCTCGCCCGGGAGCGGGCCGTCTCTCAGTCTCTGGCACAGGGCTTCCGGCAGGCGTCCAACCTTCACGACGTGCCGGACGTTCTTCGGCTTCGGTCTGCGCAGCGGCCTCAGATCCCCGTCCGCCACGAGCACGCGCAGCGGGCTCTCGCCGACCACCAGGAGCCGGCGTCCCCGGTCGCGGCCGCGCAGGCTCCGCACGACGTCACCGATCTCCATGTTCCTCTCGCCTCATGGCGCCGTCAGGATCTCGGGGGGATCCCCGACGGCCACCGTGTGCTCGAAGTGCGCGGAGGGCAGGCCGTCCGACGTTTCCACCGTCCAGCCGTCATCCCGCACCGCGACGTCCGCACCGCCCTGATTGATCATCGGCTCGATCGCCAGGACCATGCCCCGGCGTAGGACGACGCCGCGTCCGGCGGGGCCGTAGTTCGGGATCTGCGGGTCCTCGTGCATCTCGCGGCCGATGCCGTGGCCGACGTAGTCCACCACGACGGAGAAGCCCGCGCCCTCGGCCACCTCCTGCACGGCGTGCGAGACGTCGCTCAGGTGGCGGCCGGGTCTGGCCTCAGCGATGCCGGCGAAGAGCGCCTGCCGCGTCACCTCGAGCAGTTCGCGCGTGCGCTCGGGGATCCGGCCCACGGCGACCGTCAGGGCCGTGTCGCCGTGGTAGCCGTCCACGTAGGCGCCGAGGTCCAGCGAGATGATGTCGCCCTCGCGCAGCACCTGCCGGCCGGGGATGCCATGGACGACAACCCCGTTGACGGACGTGCAGATGCTGGCGGGATAGCCCTGGTAGCCGAGGAAGGAGGGGATGCCGCCGCGCTCCTCGATGAAGCGGCGAGCGGCCTGATCGAGTTCGCGCGTCGTGACGCCAGGCCGCACCAGCCCCGCGACGTAGTCGCGAGCCTGCGCGGTGAGCGCTCCGGCCTTGCGCATCTTCTCGATCTCCTGCTCCGACTTGAGGATGATCAATCGCGCAGCGCCGCCCGCAGGCGCGCTGTCACCTCCTCGACCTTGCCGAGGCCGTCCACCGCCCGCAGGATGCCCTGCTGCGCGTAGTAGGCCTTGAGGGGTTCCGTGCTGCGCCGGTACACTTCGAGCCGCGCGCGGATCGTCTCCGGGCGGTCGTCCGTGCGCGTGACGAGCTCTGCGCCGCAGCTGCCGCACCGGCCGTCCGCAGGCGGCGGGTCGTTCTCGACGTGGTAGCTGCGCCCGCAGCTGGGGCAGGTGCGCCGGCCGGAGAGCCGCCGCACGATGTCATCCTCGGGCACCTCCAGCAGGAGGACCGCCCCGAGCGGCATGCCGATCTGGGCGAGCAGCCGGTCGAGGGCCTCGGCCTGCGGCACCGTGCGGGGGAAGCCGTCGAGCAGGAAGCCGCCCTGGGCGTCCTCCTGGCCGAGGCGCTCCTCGATGATGCCGATCATCACGTCATCCGGCACCAGTTCGCCCCGGTCCATAAAGGACTGGGCCCTGCGGCCGAGCGACGTCCCTTCCTCGCGCGCCCGGCGGAGGATGTCGCCCGTGGCGATCTGCGGCACCTGGGCGCCCTGCGCGAGCACCTGCGCCTGGGTTCCCTTGCCCGCGCCCGGCGGGCCCATCAGAACTGCACGCATCCGCATCCTCCCTCCCCTACGACTTGAGGAAGCCCGAGTAGTTGCGCATCACGAGCTGGGCCTGGATCTGCTTCATCGTGTCCAGCGCGACGCCGACCACGATCAGCAGGGCCGTGCCGCCGAAGTAGACCTGGATGCCCGTGACCTTGACGATGATGAACGGCAGGATCGCGATCAGTCCGAGGAAGATGGCGCCGACGACCGTGATGCGGGTCGAGACCTTCTCCAGGTACTGCGCCGTGGGGTGCCCCGGGCGGATGCCGGGGATGAACCCGCCGAGCTTGCGGATGTTGTCGGCGACGTCGTGCGGCTTGAACACGACCCCCGTGTAGAAGAACGTGAACGCCACGACGAGCACGAACTCCACGACCGTCATGGGCCAGTTGTTCATCGAGAGGGCCTGCGCGACGGTGGAGAGCTTGGGGAAGAAGGAGGCCAGCGTCTGCGGCAGGAACAGCAGCGACACCGCGAAGATCAGCGGAATCACGCCGGCCGCGTTGACCTTGATGGGGATGTGCGAGGTGGCGCCCTGGTACATGCGCCGGCCGACGAGGCGCTTCGCGTACTGCACCGGCACGCGCCGCTCGGCTTCCTGCATCAGCACGACGACGGCGATCACGCCGACCGCCAGCACGAGGAGCACGATCATCTCGAGCACCGAGATGGTGCCGGCCTGCAGGTACTGGATGGCGGTGGAGATGCCGGACGGCAGGCGCGAGATGATGCCGATGAAGATGATCAGCGACGCCCCGTTGCCGATGCCGAACTCGGTGATCATCTCGCCGATCCACATCAGGAACACGGAGCCCGCCGCCAGGATCAGGGTGATCAGCAGGATCGACCCGATGCCCGGCGCGGCGACGACGCCCGCAAGGCGGTTCAGCGTCACCGTGGTGCCGAACGCCTGCACGACGGCCAGGATGACCGTCAGGTAGCGCGTCCACTCGTTGATCTTCTTCTGGCCGTCGGCGCCCTCTTTCTGCAGTTCCTCCACCCGCGGGATCACGACCGTGAGGAGCTGCATGATGATCGAGGCGTTGATGTACGGCACGATGCTCATGGCGAACACCGAGAACGTGAAGAACGCACCGCCGGAGAAGAGGTTCAGCAGGCCGAACAGGGTCACCTCGTTCGACTTGACGAACGTCTGCAGCGCGGCGGCGTCCACACCCGGCACGGGAATGTATACGCCGAGCCGGAACACTGCGAACATCAGGAGCGTGAAGAGGATCTTGCGGCGAAGATCTCCTGCGCGCGCGATGTTCTCCATGTTCTGGAACATCAGAGTACCTCGGCCTTGCCGCCCAGAGCCTCGATCTTCTCCTTGGCCGCTTGACTGAAGGCGTGCGCCTGCACCGTGATGGCCTGCTTGAGCTCGCCGCGGGCGAGCACCTTGACGCGCCCGTCGATCCTGCGCAGGATGCCCTCGCGCAGGAGGTACTCCGGGTTCACGACGGTGCCGGCCGGCACCTGCTCCAGCCGTTCGAGGTTCAGCAGCGTGTAGACGACGGCGTCCGGGTTGCGGAAGCCGCGCTTCGGCAGACGGCGCTGCAAGGGCAGCTGGCCGCCTTCGAAGCCGGGACGGACGCCGCCGCCGGCGCGCGCGTTCTGGCCCTTGTGGCCCTTGCCCGACGTCTTGCCGAGGCCGGAGCCGATGCCGCGGCCAAGCCGCTTGGGCTTCTGGCGCGCCCCGGGATTCGGCCTCAGGTCATCGAGCCGCATCGCCGGATCCCTCCTCGACGTCCTCGACGGAAACCAGGTGACGGATCTTGTGCAGCATGCCCCGCACCGCGGGGGTGTCCTGCTGCAGCACGCTGTGGTGGAGTTTCCTCAGCCCCAGCGCCTCCGCAGTCGCCCGCTGGTCCTTGGCGTAACCGATCGGCGAGCGGTTGAGCGTGATCTTGAGCATCATGTCCTCCTGCTAGAGCGCCTGCGCGGGCTCTTCGGGCTCGTCCGACGGGCCGGCCTCCGGCTCGGCGGCAGGCGCCGCGCCGATCTTGCCGCGCAGCCGCATGACGTCCTCCGCCGAACGCAGCTGCCGCAGGCCCTCCATCGTGGCGTAGACGACGTTGTTGGGGTTCGAGGTGCCCAGGGACTTCGTCGTGATGTCGCGCACCCCGGCGAGTTCCATGATCGCGCGCACGGCGCCGCCGGCGATCACGCCGGTGCCGGCGCGGGCCGGCTTCAGCAGCACGGAGCCGGCGCCGAACCGGCCCAGCACCTCGTGCGGGATGGTGGTGCCGACGCGCGGCACCTTGATGAGGTGCTTCTTGGCCATCTCGATGCCCTTGCGGATGGCGTCCGGGATCTCCTGGGCCTTGCCGAGGCCGGCTCCGACCCGCCCGTTCTGGTCGCCGACGACGACGACGACGGAGAAGCTGAACCGCCGGCCGCCCTTGACGACCTTGGCGACGCGATTGATCGAGACGACCTTCTCCTGGAACTCCTGGTCCCTGTCTTGACGGCGTTCCCTTCCTCTAGGCATGCGACGCCTCCCTAAAACCGGAGTCCGGCTTCGCGCGCGCCCTCTGCAAGCGCGGCGACCCGGCCGTGGTAGAGGTAGCCGCCCCGGTCGAAGACGCAGGTGTCGATGCCCTGCGCCTTGGCCCGTTCGGCCAGAAGCCGACCGACGCGACGTGCCATGTCGACCTTGCCTGCGACGTTCTCGTCGCGCAGCGCCGCGTCGAGCGACGAGACCTGCACCAGGGTGCGGCCCTCGCCGTCGATGACCAGCTGCGCGTAGATGTGCTGCAGCGAGCGGAAAACCGCGAGGCGCGGCCGCTCGACCGTTCCGGAGATCCGCTTGCGCACCCGGCGGTGACGCCGTTCGCGCGCAGTGAGCTCTTTAGCCATGGCTCCTCCTACTTCTTCCCGGTCTTGCCGACCTTGCGCCGCACGTGCTCGCCCTGGTAGCGGATGCCCTTGCCCTGGTAGGGCTCGGGCGGGCGCACGCGGTGGATGCGGGCGGCGACCTCGCCGACCTGCTCGCGGTCCGCGCCCTGCACGATGACGGCGTTCGTGGCCGGAACCTGGAATGCGATGCCCTCGGGCGGGTCGATCTCCACCGGGTGGGAGTAGCCGACGGTCAGGACGAGCTTCTCGCCCTGCCGCGCGGCGCGGTAGCCGACGCCGACGAGTTCGAGGCGCTTCTCGAAACCCTTCGTCACGCCCTCGACCATGTTGGCCACGAGCGTGCGCGTGAGGCCATGCAGCGCGCGGTGCCGCGGAGCGTCGGAGGGCCGGGTGACGACGAGCGTCTGGCCTTCCTGGCGAACGGTGATCTCTGCGCTCAACGCGCGCGAGAGCTCGCCCTTCGGTCCCTTGACGCGCACGGCGTTCCCCTCGATCTCCACCGTCACGCCGGGCGGGACGGGGATCGGAACCTTGCCGATGCGGGACACGTCATCACCTCCCTACCAGATGTAGCAGAGCACCTCGCCGCCGAGGCCGAGGCGGCGTGCCTCCGCGTCGGTGACGATGCCCTTGGACGTCGAGACGACGGCGATGCCGAGGCCGCCCAGCACGCGCGGCAGCTGGTCCTTGCGGGCGTAGACCCGCAGGCCGGGCCGCGAGATGCGCCTGAGGCCCATGAGGACGCGCTTGCGCTCCGGTCCGTACTTGAGGTGCACGCGCAGGATGCCCTGCGGGCCCTCGTCGATGCGCTCGAAGCCCTGGATGAAGCCCTCCTCGCGCAGGATGCGCGCGAGCGCCTCCTTGACGCGTGAGGCCGGGATGTCGACCTGCTCGTGGCGCGCGTGCGACGCGTTGCGCACGCGGGTCAGCATGTCGGCGATGGGATCGGTCATGACCATGCTCCGGCCCTCCTTACCAGCTGGCCTTGCGCACGCCCGGGATCTCCCCGCGCAGCGCGTGTTGGCGGAAGCAGTGACGGCAGAGGCCGAAGTGGCGCAGGTAAGCCCGAGGCCGCCCGCACTCGCGGCAACGGTGGTAGCCGCGGACCTTGAACTTCTGCGGGCCCTGGGACTTGTTGATCAGCGACTTCTTGGCCAATCCTCTTCCCTCCTAGTCGCGGAAGGGCATCCCGAGCAGGCGGAGGAGCTCCTTGGCTTCCTCGTCCGACCGGGCGCTCGTTACGATCACGATGTCCATGCCCCGGATCTTCTCTACCTTGTCGTAGTCGATTTCCGGGAAGATCAGCTGTTCCTTGAGGCCGAGGGCGTAGTTGCCCCGACCGTCGAAGCCTTTGCCCGAGACCCCGCGGAAGTCGCGCACGCGAGGCAGCGCGACGTTCACCAGGCGGTCCAGGAAGTCGTACATGCGCTGTCCGCGCAGGGTCACCTTCGCGCCGATCGACATCCCCGTCCGGATCTTGAACGTGGAGATGGAGCGCTTGGCCTTCGTGACCACGGGGCGCTGCCCCGCGATCTGGGCCATCTCGGCGACCGCGGATTCGAGGAGCTTGGGGTTCTGCACGGCGTCCCCGACGCCCATGTTGAGCACGATCTTCTCCAGCTTGGGCACCTGCATCGGGTTGTGGTAGTCGAAGCGCTTCGTCAGCGCCGGGACCGCCTCCTCGAGGTACCGCTCCTTCATCGTCGGCATGGTCTCCTCCTAGCGTGAGAAGGGCTCGCCGCAGCTGCGGCATACCCTCTCGCGGACGTCGCCGTCGATGCGGGTGCCGACGCGGGTCGGCTTGCCGCAGCGGGTGCAGTAGAGCATGACGTTCGAGAGGTGGATCGGCCCCTCGCGCGTGATGATGCCCGCCTGCATCACCTTCTGGGTGGCCTTCTGGTGGCGCTTCTGCTTGTTCGCGCCCTCCACGATCACCCGATCGGTCTTGGGCAGCACCTGCAGCACCTTGCCGCGGTGGCCCTTGTCCTTGCCCGCAATGACCTCCACCTGGTCGCCCTTGCGAATGCGGTCCGCCATCACAGCACCTCCGGCGCGAGGGAGATGATCTTCATGAACTCGCGCTCGCGCAGCTCACGCGCCACCGGTCCGAAGATGCGGGTGCCGCGGGGCTCGCGCTCGTCCCGGAGGATCACTGCGGCGTTGTCGTCGAAGCGGATGTGCGAGCCGTCCTGCCGCTGCAGGCCGTCCCGCGTGCGCACGACGACCGCCTTGACGACATCGCCCTTCTTGACGACGCCGCCCGGTGCCGCCTGCTTCACCGCGCAGACGATGACATCGCCGATGTTGGCGTAGCGCCGGAGCGATCCGCCGAGCACCTTGATGCACTGGAGCTCCTTGGCCCCGGTGTTGTCCGCCACCGTCAGGCGGGTCTGTACCTGGATCACCTCTCAGACCCTCCTAGCGCGCCCGTTCGAGGATCTCGACCACGCGCCAGCGCTTGTCGCGCGAGAGCGGCCGCGTCTCCATGACGCGCACGGTGTCGCCCTCTCTGGCCTGGTTCTCCTCGTCGTGGGCCTTCAGCTTCTTCGTTCGACGGATGCGCCGCTCGTAGACCGGGTGGGCGGTGATCTCCTCGATGGCCACGACCACGGTCTTGTCCATCTTGTCCGATACCACCCGGCCGACCCTGGTCTTGCGGTCTCCGCGCTCCTCCACCACTTCGTCCCTCCTAGGCGTCCAGCCCGAGTTCGCGCAGGCGCTGCACGGTCTTGAGCTGAGCGATCGACCGGCGCACCTCGCGGATGCGCATCGGGTTTTCAAGTTGGCCCGTCGCCGCCTGGAAGCGCAGGTTGAAGAGCTCGCCCTTCAGGTCCTTGACCTTCTTGTCGATCTCGTCGCTCGAGAGCCGGCTGATCTCATTCGGCTTCATCGGCAACACCCTCCCCCGGCTGCTGGCGCACCTCGAACTTGGTGCGGATCGGCAGCTTGTGCCCCGCGAGGCGCATCGCCTCGCGCGCCACCTCTTCCGGCACGCCGCTGAGTTCGAACAGCACGCGACCGGGCTTCACCACCGCGACCCAGTACTCCGGCGAACCCTTGCCGGAGCCCTGACGGGTCTCGGCCGGCTTCTTCGTGTACGGATGGTCGGGGAAGATCTTGATCCAGACCTTGCCGCCGCGCTTCGTGTAGCGCGTCAGCGCGACACGGGCCGCCTCGATCTGGCGGTCGGTGATCCAGGCGGACTCCAGCGCCACGAGGCCGAAGTCGCCCTCGATGATGCGGTTGCCGCGGGTGGCGTAGCCGGCCCGGCGGCCGCGCTGGAGCTTGCGGAACTTGGTGCGCTTGGGCTGCAGCATCTCTACTGCCCTCCCTGCGCGGCGCGCGACCCGAAGATCTCGCCCTTGTAGATCCAGACCTTGATGCCGATCTGGCCGTAGGTCGTGTGCGCCTCCGCGAAGCCGTAGTCGATGTCCGCGCGCAGGGTGTGCAGGGGGACGGATCCCTCCCAGTACCACTCGCGGCGGTGCATCTCGGCGCCGCCGAGGCGGCCCGACGTCATGACCTTGATGCCCTTGGCGTTCTGCCGCATGGCGCGCTGCACGGCCTGCTTCATCGCCCGCTTGAAGGCGACGCGCTTCTCGAGCTGCGACGCGATCGACTCCGCCACCAACTGGGCGTCGGTGTCCGGGTTCTTGATCTCGATGATGTTGATGTGCACCTGCTTGCCCGTGCGCTGCTCGAGCATGCGCCGCAGGCCGTCGACACCGGCGCCGCCCTTGCCGATCACGATGCCCGGCTTGGCGGTGTGGATGAAGACCTTGAGGCGGTTCGCCGCGCGCTCGATCTCGATGCGGGCGATGCCGGCCTGGTAGTGGGACCGCTTGATGTGGCGGCGCAGCCAGAGGTCTTCGGCGAGCTGGTCAGGGAAGTTCTTCGCACTGGCGTACCAGCGCGAGTCCCAGTCCTTGATCACGCCGATGCGCATGCCCTTCGGGTGTACCTTCTGCCCCACCGTTACACCCCTCTCTCGCGCACGACGACCGTGATGTGCGACGTGCGCTTCAGGATTGGATACGACTGCCCGCGGTAGCGCGGGTGTGCGCGCTTGAACGTCGGGCCCTGGTCGACGAAGGCTTCCGCGACGTAGAGCTCCTCCCGGCGCATCTCGTGGTTCTCCGTCGCGTTGGCGGCGGCGGAGCGCACGAGCTTCTCGAGGAGGGGAGCCACGCGCTTCGGCGTGTACTGCAGGATGGCGATCGCCTCATCGAGGTCCTTGCCGCGGATCGCGTCGACCACGATGCGGCACTTGCGCGGCGCGATGCGCACGTAGCGCAGGACGGCGCGGGCACCGATCTTTCTCTCCATGGTCGCCACCTTACTTGAGCGCCGACGAGCGCTCGGTGTGGTTGCCGTGGCCGCGGAAGGTGCGGGTCGGGGCGAACTCCCCAAGCCGGTGACCCACCATGTCCTCGGTCACGTAGACGGGAATGTGCTTGCGGCCGTCGTGCACCGCGATGGTGTGGCCGATCATCTCCGGCGTGATCTGCGCCGCGCGCACCCAGACCTTGATGATGCGCTTCTGGCCGCTCTCATTCATGGCGCGGACCTTCTTGACGAGGTGATCCGGCACGTACGGCCCCTTCTTCAGCGAGCGTCCCATCCTGGATCCCTCCTACTTCTTGCGCCGCGACACGATGTAGCGGTCGGAGTGCTTCTTCTTCTTGCGGGTCTTCTGACCCATCTTGAGACCCCAGGGCGACACCGGAGCCTTGCGGCCGATCGGGCTCTTGCCCTCGCCGCCGCCGTGCGGGTGGTCCACAGGGTTCATCACGACGCCGCGGTTGTGCGGGCGGTGCCCCAGCCAGCGCTTGCGGCCGGCCTTGCCGATCTGGCGGTTCTCATGGTCGACGTTGCCGACCTGGCCGATCGTCGCGCGGCAGATCTCGCGCACGTAGCGCTGCTCGCCCGACGGCAGCCTGAGGAGCGCCATGCCGTTCTCGCGCGCCATGACCTGCGCCGACGTGCCGGCGGAGCGGACCATCTGGCCGCCGCGGCCAGGCGTCAGCTCGATGCAGTGCACCTGCGTGCCGACCGGCATGTGGCGGATCTGCATGGCGTTGCCCGGACGGATGTCGGAGCCCTCGCCGGACTGCAGCTCGTCGCCCACCGCGACGCCAGCCGGCGCCAGGATGTAGGCCTTCTCGCCGTCGGCGTACTGCAGCAGCGCAAGGTTCGCGGAGCGGTTCGGGTCGTACTCGATCGCGACGACCTTCGCCGGCACGTGATCCTTCTTGCGCAGGAAGTCCACCTTGCGCAGGAGGCGCTTGTGCCCGCCGCCGCGGAAGCGCACGGTCATGCGCCCCTGGGCGTTGCGGCCGCCCTTGGTGCCATGCCCGAAGACGAGGGACTTCTCCGGGTGGTCCTTGGTGATCTCTGTGAAGCCGGGCAAGGCCACCTGGCGTACGCCGGGGGATGTCGGCTTGAGCTTGCGCACCGCCATCTCTACACCCCCTCGAAGATCTGGATGCTCTGGCCGGGCTTCAGTTGCACGACGGCCTTCTTCCAGTCGGAGCGGTAGCCGAAGGTGCGGCCCTGGCGACGCAGCTTGCCGCGCACGCGCATCGTCTGCACCGAGACGACCTGCACCTTGAAGATCTCCTCCACGGCCCGCTTGATCTCAGGCTTCGTGGCGTGGAGCGCGACGCGGAACGTGTACTTGCCGAGAGCCATCTGGTCGTTCGACTTCTCGGTGATGATCGGGCGTTCGAGCACCTCGTGCACGTCCATCAGCCGAGCACCTCCTCGAGGCGCGCCAGGGCGTCCCTGGTGCAGATGAGCTTCGGGTAGCGGAGCACCTGGTACGCGGAGAGGTCCTGGGCCACCACGGCCTCGGCCGTCTCCACGTTGCGCGCGGAGAGCTGGAGCTCCGGCCGGTGCGCCTCGCTCACGAAGAGCGCCTTCGGCGCGCCGAGCGCCGCGAGGACGGAGACGAAGAGCTTCGTCTTCGGCCCCTCGAGCTCGAGGCGGTCCAGCACCACGATGTCGCCCGAGAGCGCCCGCGCGGAGAGCGCGGCCCGGAGCGCCGCACGCCGCATCTTGCGGGGGAGCGCCTGGCGGTAGCTGCGCGGGTGCGGTCCGAAGACGATGCCGCCCTTGCGCCAGAGCGGGCTGCGGATCGAGCCCTGCCGGGCGCGGCCCGTCCCCTTCTGGCGCCACGGCTTGCGGCCGCCGCCTGCGACGACGGCGCGGGTCTTGGTCTCGGATGTGCCCTGGCGGCGGTTCGCGAGCTGCGCCACCACGGCCTGATGGATGAGTCCCTCGTTGACGGGAGCGCCGAAGACGCGCTCGGAGAGCTCGACCTCCCCGACCGCCTCACCCTTCTGGTTGTAGACGGTGGCCTTCATGCCTTGCGCCCCCTCGCCTTGCAACTCTCGCGGATCTCCACGATCGCGCCGCGCACGCCCGGCACCGCACCCCGCACCAGCAGGATGTTGCGCTCGGCGTCGACGCGGACGACCTGCAGCGCCTGCACGGTCACGCGGGCGTCGCCCAGGTGGCCCGGCAGCCGCCGGCCCTTGAACACCCGGCCGCCGCCGCCCGACATGCGGGACGAGAGCGAGCCCGGGCCGCGGTGGTACTTGGAGCCGTGCGCCATCGGTCCGCGGTGGAAGTTCCAGCGCTTGATGCCGCCGGCGAAGCCGCGGCCCTTGGAGCGGCCGCGCACGTCGACGAAGTCGCCGCTCTGAAAGATGTCCACGCGCACTTCGCCCGAGGGGGCCTCGTCGCCGTCCTCGAGCCGCATCTCACGCAGCACCTTGAGCGGTGCCGCCGTCCTGTCCTTGAACTGCCCCTGGTAGGGGCGCGTGGCGCGGCGCACACGGTCGAAGCCGAGCACGGCGGCGCGGTAGCCGTCGCTCTCGAGCTCCTTGACGCGCACGACGGGGCACGGCCCTGCCTCGATCGCGGTGACCGAGACGGCGCGGCCGGTTTCGTCGAAGATGCGCGTCATGCCGAGCTTGCGCCCGATGATCCCCTTCACCTCTGCTACCCCCCGGCTAGAGCTTGATTTCGATGTCCACTCCAGCCGGCAGGTCCAGGCGCATCAGCGCATCCACCGTCTTGGGCGTGGCGTCGAGGATGTCGATGAGGCGTTTGTGCGTACGCATCTCGAACTGCTCGCGGATGTCCTTCTCGCCGTTCGGCGCGGTCAGGACCGTGTAGATGCTCTTCTCGGTCGGCAGGGGGACGGGACCGGCCACTCCGGCCCCTGTCCGCGCGCCGTGTCGACGATGCGCTCCGCGGACTGGTCGAGAACCCTGTGGTCGAACGCCTTGAGCCGGAT
>Ga0187812_1000655_pt1 | contig 12152 bp, 9 predicted proteins | sample NC_S_2_FD_130582 | JGI IMG/M metagenome (GOLD analysis project Ga0187812, IMG submission 130582) | Wetland sediment microbial communities from Neuse River Estuary, North Carolina, USA - ASW-S_2 | ecosystem: Environmental > Aquatic > Freshwater > Wetlands > Sediment | place: USA: North Carolina... | reverse complement strand
CTGGCCGGCGGCCGGCTACAACACGCCGTTCTACTACATCGCGATGGCGTACGCGGCCGGCACGATCGCCATCGCCTGGCTGATCCGCCGCTCCCGCTTCGGTCTCCAGCTGCGCGCCATCAGTGACGACGAGGACAGGGCCCGGGGGCTCGGCGTCAGGACCATGCGGGTCAAGCTCTCGGCGTTCGTCATCTCCGGCGCGATCACCGCGATGATCGGGTCCGTCTGGTTCTACTACGTGACCCAGGTTCAGCCGAGCTCTGGGTTCGACCCGCTGTTCGACCTGACCATCGTGCTGATGGCGTTCCTCGGCGGCTACGGCTCGATCATCGGCACGGCGCTCGGCGCGCTGATCGTCGAGCCGGTCACGCTCTGGCTCAACACCCAGCCTCAGTTCTCCGGCGGGTACCTGAGCGAGATCCTGCTCGGCGCGGTGTTCCTCGTCGTCATCCTGTTCATGCCGCGCGGCATCTTCCCGACCGCCGGCGAGTGGATCACGCGGATCCGGACCAGAGGCCGCCCGGCCGTGGTCCCGGCCACCACCGTGGGCGTCGCCGCGTCCTCGGTGCCCGCCACGTCCGTCGGGTCTGGAAGCTCGGGAAGCTCGGGAGGTGCCAGGTGACCGCGCTGCTGCGGACCGACGGGATCACGAAGTCCTTCGGCGGCGTCCGCGCGCTGAACGGCGCGACCATCGACGTCGCCGAGGGCACGGTGGCCGGCCTGATCGGGCCGAACGGGTCGGGCAAGACCACGCTGTTCAACGTGATCACCGGCTACGAGCGGGCCGACGCGGGCGAGGTCTACTACGGCGACAAGGCGATCACCAACGCCGCTCCCGACAAGGTGTTCGCCGCCGGAGTGGGCCGGACATTCCAGCTCACCCGGATCTTCCCCCGGCTGACCGTGATCGAGAACATGCTCATCGCGGCGCAGACGAAGGACAAGCCGAAGAACGTGCTCGCCTGGTTCGGCAGGGACGCCTGGACGCACCACCGGCGGCACGCGCTGGACCTGCTCGCGTTCGTCGGCATCGAGCGGCACGCGAACGTGCTGGCGGGCTCGCTGTCCTACGGGCAGCGCAAGCTGCTCGAGCTCGCCTACGTGCTGGTCGCGGAACCGCGGGTGATCCTGCTCGACGAGCCGGCCGGCGGGGTGAACCCGACGCTGATCAACCACATCGCCGACCGCATCCGCGAGCTGAACGCCGAGCAGGGCAAGACGTTCCTGATCGTCGAGCACAACATGGAGTTCGTGATGGGGCTGTGCTCGACCATCACCGTGCTCGAGTCGGGCGCTACCGTGGTGAGCGGCCCGCCGGACATCGTCAGGACGGACAAGCGCGTGCTCGACGCCTACCTGGGCGCGGACCTGGAGGAGGACTCCGATGACCACCCCGCGGAATGAACCGGCGCTCGTCATGGACGGCGTGGTCGCCGGGTACGGCGGCGGTGACGTGCTCCGTGGCGTGACGTTCGGCGTGCCCGAGGGGTCGATCACCTGCGTGGTCGGGCCGAACGGCGCGGGTAAGTCGACGCTGATGCGGGTGATCAGCGGCCTGCTGCGGCCGCGTCTGGGCTCGGTGACGCTGCGGGGGGAGAAGCTGAACGGCAAGTCGCCGCGGCAGATCCTGAAGATGGGCGTGGTCCAGGTGCCGCAGAACCACAGCCTGTTCAAGGACATGACGGTCAGGGAGAACATCGACCTCGGCGGTTACACGATCCGCGACAGGAAGCGCGTGGCCAGCAAGATGGACGCGGTCTTCGACTTGTTTCCCCAGGTCAGGGACTGGACCGACATGAAGGCCGGGTCACTGTCCGGCGGCCAGCAACGGCTCGTGGAGTTCGCTCGCGCGCTGATGCTCGATCCCGCGCTGATCCTGCTCGACGAGCCCTCGATGGGACTGTCCCCGATGGTGACCAAATCGGTGTTCAACGCCGCCAGGCAGATGAACTCGGGCGGCGCGACGATCCTGCTCGTGGAGCAGAACGCCCGGGCCGGCCTGAAGCTTTCCGACAACGGCGTGGTGATGGAGAACGGCACCGTGCGGCTGTCCGGCACCGGCCGCGAGGTGCTCGAGCACCCCGAGATCGGCGAGCTCTACCTCGGCGGCGCGGTCTCCGCCGGGCAACCGGAGCCTCAGAAGCCGCTCAGCGCTTGAGCGCGACCGTCAGGCCGTCGCCGACGGGGAGCATGATCACCGCTACCCGGTCGTCGGCGGCGGCCCGGTCGTTCATGGCGCGGACCGCGATGACCGACGGGTTGTCGTTGCCGGCGTCGAGCACCCGGCCGTGCGAGAACGTGTTGTCCACCATGATCAGGCCCCCGCTGCGCACGCGCGGCACGAGCTCGGCCCAGTACGCCGGGTAGGACAGCGTGTCCGCGTCGATGAACGCGACGTCGAAGGCCTCATCACCGGGCAGCGCGCGCAGCGTGCCGAGCGCCGGTCCGAGCCGGAGCTCGATCCGGTCGGTGAGCCCCGCCTTGTCCCAGTACTTCCTGGCGACCGACGTCCACTCCTCGCTGACGTCGCAGCTCAGCAGCTGGCCGCCGGGCGCGAGCCCGCGGGCGATGCAGATGGAGGAGTACCCGGTGAAGGTGCCCACCTCGATGCCGCTGCGGGCGCGGCTGAGCCGGGTGAGCAGCGTCAGCAGCGTGCCCATCTCGGGGGCCACCTGGAGGGTGACCGAGTTCGGGAAGCGCTCCGCGGTCTCGGTGGCCAGCTCCCGCAGGACCGAGTCGGGCGGGGTGCTGTGCGCCGTCAGGTAAGCGTTGAGGTGGACGCTGATCTGCTCGCTGCGCCTGGTCATGGGCTTGGAGTCCAGGTGACGGGCTGGTAGCGGGGACCGTCGCCGGCCAGCAGCCGCTCGGCCTCGGCGTGCACCTCCTCGGCGGACTGCTCCAGGTTCAGCGACTTGCGGAACGGCTGCCGGACGTCCCTGGGGATGCGCAGGTAGACCTCCCCGCGGTTGCCCTCCGGGTCGAAGAAGTAGATGCCGTAGGCGTTGCCATGGGTGACCTCCTGCTGCACGGGGACCCCCTCGGCCTTGAACCGGTGGTGGTACATCTGCAGCGTCTCCACCGAGTCCACCCGCCAGGAGACCTGATGCAGGAGCATGCTGCCGGGCGGCGCGGTGCGGCCGCGCTGGAGCACGAACTCGTGGTGCTCCACGTCAGGCTGTGAGCTGAAGAAGACGATGCCCTGCTCGTCGTCTTCGTCGGTGACCGTCAGCCCGAGCACGCGCTCGTAGAAATCGCGCATCTTCTCCAGGTCGGTTACCCACAGACCGGTGTGGCCAAGGCCGGCGATCGGCATCACGAACCCCTCTCGGTTGCCGCTACCAGAACGCTAACACCGGGCGAACCTGGCCGCCTCTGGCGTCCGCTGAGCAGTGACTAGCGGGGAACCTGGGCAGCAGATAACAACTAGCTAAGCACTGGTCATCATTTGCCGGATATTTCTGCCCCCGTCGCATTACAGTAGCGGCAGAACGTGAGTACATCCGGGGGCGGGTTGGTCGTCGCAGATCCTCGTCGCGCCCAAATCCGCCGGCAGCAGAGCGGCTTGAGCAGAGCGCGTATCCAGCGAGGTCACAAGCAAATGGGAAACCATGGTGCCGTCAGCACCAGAGCACGAGCCGGTACGGTCAATAACCGTGCCAGTAACTCGACAGACGTCAATTCGTTCAGGTCGCGTGCCCTGAACCTGTCGGACTGGCCGGTCTCCCGGCGGTTGTTCGCGGTGATCGTGGTGGCGCTGCTGATGGGCCTGATCTTCGGCGGCCTGCGGGTGGCGTCGGCGGAGTCCAGCGCCGCCCAGTTCGGCCGGGTCTCGCAGCTCGCCACCCTCGGCCAGCGGCTCACCGTCCTCATCCAGGACCTGCAGAACGAGCGCGACGCGACGCTCAGCTTCTTGGTCAGCGACAACGGGAAGCCGCTGACCCCGCTGTACGAGCAGACGAACGCCGCGGTCGGGCCGGTCATGGACGCGGCAAGCGGGATCGGCGGCGCCTTCCCCGCGAACATCCAGTCCGACGCCACGACGGTGGTAGCCGACATCAGCCCGTCCCGCCTCGCGGACCTGCGCTCGGCACTGAACCCGCAGGCGCCGCTGAGCGAGCAGGCGGTCATCGCCAACTACGGCGCCGTCATCAACGACATGATCACGCTCGCCGACCAGACCGCACAGGGCGTCTCCGACGCGAGCCTGTCCAGCGACGTCCGGGCCTTCAACGGGCTGGCGCTGGCCAAGGAGCAGGCGTCGCAGCAGCGCGCCCTGCTCAACTACGCCTTCAACAACCCGCAGGGCCTCGACCCGGCGACGGAGCAGTCGCTGCAGGCGGCCTCTACCGCGGAGTTCAGCGACGAGAGGACGTTCCAGCTGGCGGCGACGCCGGCTGAGGAGGCCTTCTTCAGCACTGCCCTCGGCGGCTCGGCGGCCAAGGACATCGCCTACGCGCAGGAGCTCGAGCTCGGCATCTTCAGCGACGTGTCCAACACCCCGCCCGACTACTCGCTGCTCGACGCCATCCAGCAGGGCATCGGCATCACGAACGCGAACAACGTGGGTCCCATCTCGACTGTGGGCCAGGGGGAGAACGTCTGGGACACGGGCATGACCGGGCTGATCAACGGCATGCAGTCGACCGATAGCGTGCTCGCGGGCAACATCCTCAACCGCGCCAACCAGCTCCAGTCAGGCGCTCAGGGATCGGCGCTGATCACCGCGGTCATCACCGTGGTCGTGCTGTTGCTCGTCCTGGCCGCCGCCCTGGTCGTCGCCAGGTCGCTGGTGCTCCCGCTGCGCCGGCTGCGGGCGGGCGCGCTCGACGTCGCGTCCGTGCAGCTGCCCGAGCGGGTCAGGCGGCTGAGCGAGTCCCCGGACCCCTCCGCCGACCTGGAGGTCGCGCCGATTCCCGTGCTGACCACGGACGAGATCGGCCAGGTGGCCCGCGCGTTCGACCAGGTGCACGCGGAGGCCGTCCGCCTGGCGGGCAATGAGGCGGTGCTGCGCACCAGCTTCAACGCGATGTTCGTGAACCTGTCCCGCCGCAGCCAGTCGCTGATCGAGCGCCTCGCGCGGATGATCGACTCCCTGGAGCAGAACGAGGACGACCCTGACCGGCTGTCCAACCTGTTCTCCATGGACCACCTGGTCACCCGAATGCGCCGCAACTCGGAGAACCTGCTGCTGCTGGCCGGGCACGAGAGCCCGCGCAAGTGGACCGAGCCGGTGCCGCTGGCGGACATCACCCGGGCCGCGACCTCGGAGATCGAGCAGTACAACCGCGTGGTCCTGAACGTGCAGCCCGGGGTGGCGGTCACCGGCCAGGCGGTATCCGACGTCGTGCACCTGCTCGCCGAGCTCATCGAGAACGCCACGATCTTCTCGCCCAAGGACACCCAGGTGCAGGTGTCCGCGCAGGAACTCACCAGCGGCGGCGTCCTGATCGAGGTCACCGACAAGGGCATCGGCGTGTCGGAGGCCCGGCTGGCGGAGATGAACTGGCGGCTGGACAACCCGCCCCGGATCGACGTGTCGGTGTCGCGGCACATGGGCCTGTTCGCCGTCGCCCGGCTGGCCGAACGGCACCGGATCAGGATCCGGCTGCGCCCCGCCGTCCCGCAGGGCCTGACCGCCCTCGTCTGGCTGCCCGACGCGGTCATCGAGCGGTCGGCGCGCACCTACAGCGGCACCGGATCGTGGCAGCCGGCCGCCGCGGACGGCTTCCTGCAGTCCAGGCGCCCTTCCGGGCAGCAGAGCCTCGCCGCCGCGGCGAGCCCGCGCAGCTCCGGCAGGCACAGCGTCCTGCGCGCGGACACGCCGGCCACGGCGGACCGCGACGACACCATGTCCATGCCGGCGCAGAGCGCGCCGGGCGGCGCGACCGGGAACGGCGGACAGGTCAGCCAGGCGACGTCGAACTGGTTCCGCAGCCGGCACACGGCGATGCGCGCGGCGCGGATGCCCGTCAACCGCGCGGAAGCCGGCAACGGTTACGGCATCGGCAATGGCTACGGAAACGGCGGCACGCCGTCCGCGGCCGGGGCGCAGCAGCCGGGCAGCTACGGTTCAGAGCCGACGGTGAGCTACGGTTCAGAGCCGACGGTGAGCTACGGTTCAGAGCCGACGGCGAACTGGGGCTCGGAGACCACGGCGAACTGGGGCTCGGAGCAGACCACGAGCTGGGGATCCGAGTCGGGCGGCCGGGCCCAGGAGTCGCCGGCCGGCCGGGGCCAGGGTGCCGAGTCCGGCGGCGGCTGGGGACCGGTGACCGGTTCCTGGGGACCGGGCGGGCGGCGCCCGTCGGACATCGTCGCCGACCCGGTTCAGGGCGAGCAGACGTCGGCCGGGCTCCCGATGCGCGTCCCGAAGGCTAACCTGATTCCCGGGTCGGCTCCCGGCGCCCGCGGCGATGGCGGTCCAGGCGACGGCAGCGGCCTGCCGGGCAGCCGCCTGGGCGGCACCAACGAGTCGCAGACGCTGTCGGCGCCCCTGCCGCAGCGGTCACCGGAGCTGGCTCGCAGCCGGCTGAGCGGGTTCCAGCGCGGCGCCCGCCGGGCGGAGGGCCCGCAGCAGCCACCCCGCGGAGGAGAGGGAACTGACCGTTGAGTTACGTATACCGTCAGGACTTGAACTGGCTGGTCAGCGACTTCACGATGCGCGTCGCGGACGTGGCGCACGCGGCAGTGGTGTCCGCCGACGGTGTGCCGCTGGCCCTGTCGGACGCGATCCCACCGTCGTTCGCCGAACAACTCGCTGCGATCACCTCTGGTCTCGCCAGCCTCATGCAGGGCGCGGCGCGGATCTTCGAGGCGGGCCAGCCGACGCAGGCGCTGGTGGAGATGGCGGGCGGGCTGATGCTCATCAAGTCGATCAGCGACGGGTCGAGCCTGTGCGTTCTCGCGTCGCCTGAGTGCGACACGGACCTGGTCTCCTACGAGATGAGCCGGCTGGTCGAGGCGGTGGGGGAGGTGCTGTCCCCGGCGCTGCGCGGCATGCAGCAGCCGCAGCCGTACTGAGCCCCGGTCAGCGGACGAGTTCGGCCCGGGGCTCGCGGGCGGACCTGGTGAGCCACCAGTCCCGCCCCTCCTCCGGCAGCAGGTGCACCGGGTCGTAGTAGGGATACTCCCGGTTCAGCGCGAGCGGGTCGCCACCCTCGAGCGCCGTCCGGTAGTTCTTGGTCCAGTAGGAGATGCCGAGCACCGCGTCGTACCGCGCCACCTGGTGCACCCACCGCTTGCCCACGTACGGCACGTCGCAGACCACGCGGGGCGTCGCGAACCCGGGCAGATACCCCATGATCGCGCTCTGCAGCGCCTGTGCCTCGGCGAGCGTCAGCCGCCAGTGCTCGGCACCGGGGATCATGTCGCACATGTAGAAGTAATAAGGCGTGATCCCGGCGCCGTCGAGCAGCGCGAAGCACAGGTCGAGCAGCGCGCCCGCGCCGTCGTTCACGCCGCGCAGCAGCACCCCCTGGTTGCGCACGTCCCGCACCCCGGCATCGAGCAGTGCCCGCGCCGCCCGGGCGACCAGCGGGGTCACCGACTGGGCCGCGTTGACGTGCGTGTGCACCGCGAGCGACACGCCCCGCGCCCGCGCCAGCGAGGCGAGCCGCGCCATGCCGGCCCGCACCTCCTCCGACAGCCAGTGCTGCGGCAGCCCCATCAGCGCCTTGCTGGCCAGCCGGATGTCGCGCACCGACTCGATCTCGAGCAGCGCGGTGACGAACGCCTCGAGCCGCGGCCACGGCAGGTTCGCCACGTCGCCGCCGGAGACCACCACGTCCCGAACGCCAGGGGTGCGCCGCAGGTAGTCGAGCATCGCGGCCAGCCGGCCGTCCCGTTGGCTCGCGAACTTGTGCTTGCCGGTCGTCGCCGTCGGGTTGCCGACCAGGTCCATCCGGGTGCAGTGCCCGCAGTACTGCGGGCAGGTCGGGAGCAGTTCCGCGAGGACCTTGGTCGGGTAGCGGTGGGTGAGGCCCTCCGTCGCCCACATCTCCGCCTCGTGCAGCGAGTCGCGCTGCGCGTACGGGTGCGACGGCCATTCCGGCTCCCGGTCGCTGAACACCGGCAGCATGTACCGGCGCACCGGGTCCGCGTACCAGGCGTCGGTGAACCCGGGCGCGCCGGCCGGCACGCCCGGCGCGATGGTGTTCAGCATCTGCGGCGGGATCAGCATGGACATCGTGGCCCGCTCTCGCTGGTCCCGCTCCAGGTCGGCGAGGAACGCCTCGGAGAGCCCGCCGCCGGTGACGGCCGACAGCTGCCGGGCGTTCTTCACGCAGTGCGCCCGCTGCCATTGCGCGGACTCCCACTCGGCTTCTGTCACGGCGGCCCACCCCGGCAGCCGCCGCCAGTCCGGCTCGGCGAGATCGCGGCGCCGGTACACGTACGGCTGTTCGAGGTTTGCGTCCATATTTAGGTTTTACCGGAGTATGGAAAGAGAATCTACGGTAGGACATGATTAGTAACAAAGATTTTCCCGAACGGACCCGGCTGGCTTCGCTCCCGTAACCCATCCGGGGAAGGATGATCACATGGCTACGGCTACCTCCCTGGCGACCTCGCTGGGCCTGCACCGCGTCGCCGACCCCGACGAGCGGCTGGCCGGCGTGCTGCCCCAGGCCGCCTGGCGCCTCGACCCAACCCCGAAAACGGCCCCGGACGAGGTAAGGATCCGCGTCGACCGCCTCAACCTGGACGCGGCCTCCTACCGCCAGCTCAGCGAGTCCAACAACGGCGACGGCCCCGCGATCCGCTCCGCGGTAGCAGAGATCATCAAGAGCCGCGGCAAGATGCACAACCCGGTCACGGGCTCCGGCGGCATGCTCACGGGCGTAGTAGAAGAGGCAGGCCCAGCCTCTCCCCTGAACCTAAAACCAGGCGACCGCGTAGCCACCCTGGTCTCCCTAACCCTCACCCCTCTAGAGATCTACGACAACCTGGCCAACTGGGATGGCCTCTCGGAACAAGTCCCGTGCGACGGCCACGCGATCCTCTTCGCCCGGTCGATAGCGGCTGTCCTTCCAGACGACCTCCCAGTCCCATTGGCTCTGTCAGTCATGGACGTCTGCGGAGCACCAGCATTGACTCGTCGTGTCGTGGAGAAGTGGGGCTGGGGGCTTGGGGGAGATTTCGCCGGCCGTCCTTCGGAACACCGGCGAGAATCTCCCCTCGCGCCCCCCGCTCCCCAGAGGGCAGGCGAAGGCCCCGTCGTGGCGATCCTCGGGGCCGCCGGTAAGAGCGGCTCCCTTTCCGCAGCAGCGGCCCGAGAGGCGGGCGCCGCCCACATCATCGGCGTCGTTCCGACGCAGGCGGAAGCCGCCCTCCTGCGGGCCGCCGCCCGGGCGCCGCTCGTCGACGACATTGTCGTCGCCGACGCCCGGCAGCCATTGCTCGTGGCGGAGGCGATCGCGAAGGCAGGCGGCCCCGCCGATGTCACGGTTGTCTGCGTTGACGTGCCGGGCTGCGAGGGCGGCGCCATCCTGGCGACGAAGCAGGGCGGCACGGTCATCTTCTTCTCGATGGCAACAAGCTTCAGCGCCGCGGCACTCGGTGCCGAGGGCGTCGCCGCGGACGTAACAATGCTGGTAGGCAACGGCTACGTCCCGGGCCACGCCGCCTACGCCCTAGAGCTAATCCGCCGGAACGAGCCAGTCCGTTCTCTCTTCGACCGACGCCCGGGGGAGCAAGGGGCGCAGCCCCCCAGCCACGTCCGAGGTAAAGCATGAAGAGCAAACTGAACCTAGATCCGGAAAAGGTCCGCCTAGCGCGGCAACTGGCGCGAAGAGCAGGCGAGCCCGTAACCCAGCTAGCAAGGACGCATACCACCACGTCGATCGAGCGGGCGGTGCTAAGGCTTGGCGGGCTTGATGGCGCCGACGCCGACGGGATGCCGTGGGTGAACCGGGTTGTCGACGCCGTGCGGGAAGCGACCGGGCTTGAGTATGGCGTCGCCCTCCCCGTCTGGGACGCGATGGTGTCTGGCGGCTACCCGGATCTGCGGACGCTCGCGGAGCAAGCCGCCGCGGGGCAGGTGAAATTCCGCCTTCCAGCCGGCAGCGAAGCGATGGCCGCGCGGGAACAAGCGGTCCGTTCGGTCGAACGGGGAGTGGCCATCATCGACGGGCAGCGGGCGCTGCGGACCCGCATGATCGCCGGCCTCGCCGACCCGCCGTACCCGTGGATCTACCTGATCGTCGCCACCGGGGACATCTACGAGGACATCCCGCAGGCCCAGGCGGCGGCGCGGGAGGGCGCGGACGTGATCGCCGTGATCAGGTCCACCGGGCAGTCGCTGCTCGACTACGTGCCAGAGGGGGCGACCAGGGAGGGGTACGCGGGCACGTACGCGACGCGGGAGAACTTCCGGCTGATGCGCGCCGCGCTGGACGACACCTCGCGCGAGCTGGGCCGCTACGTCCGGCTGACGAACTACGCGTCGGGGCTGTGCATGCCGGAGATCGCCTCGCTCGCCGGGCTGGAGCGGCTGGACATGATGCTGAACGACTGCATGTACGGCATCATCTTCCGCGACATCAACCCGGTGCGCACGTTCATCGACCAGCGGTTCTCCCGGCAGGTGCACGCCCGGGCGGGCATCGTGATCAACACCGGCGAGGACAACTACCTGACGACGGCGGACGCGGTCGACGCGGCGCATACCGTGGTCGTCTCGCAGCTGCTGAACGAGTACTTCGCCGTCGAGGCCGGGCTGGAGACCTGGCAGCTCGGGCTCGGGCACGCGTTCGAGATCAATCCCGCGGTGCCGGACTCGTTCCTGCTCGAGCTGGCGCACGCGCAGCTCGTGCGCGAGCTGTTCCCCGGCGCGCCGCTGAAGTACATGCCGCCGACCAAGCACATGACCGGCAACGTGTTCGCCGGGTACCTGCTCGACGCGTTCTTCAACCTGTGCGGGCTGATGACGGACCAGTCGATCCTGCTGGTCGGGATGATGACCGAGGGGATCCACACGCCGTTCCTGTCCGACCGCGACCTCGCGCTCGAGAACGTCCGGTACGTGCGGTCCGCGGCGGGGCGGCTGCGGATGTCGTTCCAGCCGGACGCGTTCGTGGTCGAGCGCGCGCACCGGGTGCTCGACGAGGCGGTCGGACTGCTCCGCAGGATCGGGACCGACGGGCTGCTGGCGGCGATCGGCGACGGGACGTTCGGGGTGACGAAGCGGCCGCCGGACGGCGGGCGGGGCCTGGATGGAGTCATCGCTCGGGCCGACGGCTACTTCAACCCGGTGTCGGAGCTACTCGGGGACGGCCCTGTCGAGGCCGACCCGATGGCGGAGGTTCTCGGAGGGGAGCCGGAATGAGCGTTGCCGATCTCGTGCGGCCCTACGGAGACACCACCGGCGACGGCCGGGTCCAGGTGTCGTTCACGCTGCCGGTTCCCGGCGTGTCGGCCGCCGACCGGGCGCTGGCGGAAGGCGCGGCGCTCCAGCTCGCCGGCAAGATGGGACTGTCGCCGGCGATGGTCGTGCACGCCAAGCCGATCGGGCCCTCCTTCACGTTCTTCATCGTCTACGGGCAGGTGAATCACCTTGTCGACTTGTCGGCAGTCGAGGTTCCCTCCCGGGAGTTCGACCTGCTGTCGCCCGCCGAGGTCAACCTGCGGATCCGCACCGCGCTCGGCCGCAAGCTGGTCGTCGTCGGCGCGACCGTGGGGACCGACGCCCACACGGTCGGCATCGACGCGATCCTGAACGTGAAGGGGCACGCGGGGGAGAAGGGCTTGGAGTACTACCGGGAAATCCGGGTGGTGAACATGGGCGCGCAGGTGCCGGTGTCCGCGCTTGTCGCGCGGGCGGCGGCCGAGCGCGCCGACGCGGTGCTGGTCAGCCAGGTGGTCACCCAGCGGGACGCGCACCTGACCAACGCGCGGGAACTCGGCGTGGCGTTCCGCGACGCGCCGGAGTTCGCCGGATCGCGCCGGCCGCTGCTCGTGGTCGGCGCGTGCATCGGCACCGACGCGCACACCGTCGGCATCGACGCCATTCTCAACGTCAAGGGCCACTCCGGCGAGAAGGGCCTGGAGTACTACCGGGAAATCCGAGTTGTGAACCTCGGCGCGCAGGTCGAGGTGGCCAGCTTGGTCGCCAGGGCCAAGGCGGAAGGCGCGGACGCGGTCCTCGTCAGCCAGAT
>Ga0187812_1000654_pt1 | contig 12156 bp, 12 predicted proteins | sample NC_S_2_FD_130582 | JGI IMG/M metagenome (GOLD analysis project Ga0187812, IMG submission 130582) | Wetland sediment microbial communities from Neuse River Estuary, North Carolina, USA - ASW-S_2 | ecosystem: Environmental > Aquatic > Freshwater > Wetlands > Sediment | place: USA: North Carolina... | reverse complement strand
TTCTAATCCTGAGCACGCACGGCGGCTTGCGCGGAGAGAACGGCGAGCCGATCGCGCTGGGATTTCACACCGGTCATTGGGAAGTGGGTTTGCTGGTGGCCGAGGCGGCGCGTGAGCTGAAGGCGCTGCACGCCACGCCGTTTGCCGGCGCTTGCACCGATCCGTGCGACGGGCGGACGCAGGGCACCGCGGGCATGATGGACTCGCTGCCTTACCGCAACGATGCGGCGGTGGTGCTGCGGCGGCTGATGCGGTCATTGCCTACGGGCAAAGGCGTGCTGGGCATTGCGACCTGCGACAAGGGGCTGCCGGCGATGATGATGGCGCTGGCGTCGTTGGGCGCGCGGCCGGCGGTGCTTGTGCCCGGCGGAGTAACGCTGCTGCCGAACGAAGGCGAGGACGCGGCGCAGGTGCAGACCATCGGCACACGATTTGCGCAGAAGCAGATCACGCTGGAATACGCAGCGGAGGTGGGTTGCCGGGCGTGCGCTTCTCCGGGCGGGGGATGCCAGTTCCTGGGGACGGCGGCGACGTCGCAGGTGGTGGGCGAGGCGCTGGGGCTTTCGCTGCCGCACACGGCGCTGGCGCCTTCGGGGCAGCCGATCTGGCTGGATGCGGCGCGGCGCTCGGCACGGGCGCTGCTGCGGCTGCACCAGCTTGGGCTGGGCGTGCGCGATATTCTCACGCCGGCGGCGCTGCGCAATGCGATGGTGGTTCACGCGGCGTTTGGCGGCTCGACGAATTTGCTGATTCATCTGCCGGCGATTGCGCACGCGGCGGGGCTGGCGCGGCCCACGGTGGAGGATTGGGCGGAGGTCAATCGGCAGGTTCCGCGGCTGGTGGACGCGCTGCCGAACGGGCCGCGGAACTTCGCCACCGTGCAGGTGTTTCTGGCCGGGGCGGTTCCCGAGGTGATGCTGGAGCTGCGCGCGGCAGGGCTTTTGGACGAGAGTGTGAGGACAGTGACGGGTGAGAGCCTCGGCGCTTCACTCGACTGGTGGCGCGAGAGCGAGCGCCGCAGTGCACTGCGCCGTACGTTGCGCGAGCAGGACGGCATCGATCCGGAAGACGTGATCATGAGCCCGGACCGGGCACGCAGCCGCGGGCTGACTTCGACGGTTTGCTTCCTGATCGGCAATCTTGCGCCAGAGGGCTCGGTCATCAAGAGCACGGCCATCGATTCCTCGCTGGTTGACGAGAGGAACGTGTATCGGCACTGCGGGCCGGCCCGGGTGTTCGTTACGGAGGCGGCGGCGATCCAGGCCATCAAGGCGGGCGCGATCGGAGCGGGGGACGTGATCGTGCTGATCTGCGGCGGGCCGATGGGCGCGGGCATGCAGGAGATTTACCAGATCACCGGCGCGCTGAAGCAGCTACCGCATTGCAAACATGTGGCCGTGCTCACGGACGCGCGGTTCAGCGGGGTTTCGACGGGCGCGTGCATTGGGCATATCTCGCCGGAGGCGCTGGCGGGAGGGGCGATCGGGAAGGTGCGCGACGGTGACCAGATCGAGATCGTCATCGACCGCGCGGCACTGACGGGGACGATCAATCTAATTGGAGAGGCCGAGGAGAGCTTCGGCGTGCAGGAGGGATTTCGGCGGCTGGAAGCGCGCGCGCCGCGCGAAGACCTGCGGCCGCACCCCGATCTTCCTGAAGATACGCGCCTGTGGGCGGCGCTGGTGCAGGCCAGCGGCGGCGTGTGGGGCGGCTGCGTCTACGATGTGGAGAGGATTGTGGAACGGCTGGAACGCGAGCCGTGAGCCTGCGCGCAAACTCATCCGAGAGAAAAATTTTGACGGCCATTGCACAGACACAACGGAAAGCCCTGCCGCGGCGGCGCTGGCGCATTGCGTGGCTGCTGGGCATCGGCGTGCTGGTCAACTACTTCGATCGCGTGAACCTTTCGGTCTCGCACGACGCGCTGTTCGCAGCCTTCGGCATCTCCGACGTGGTCTTCGGGTATCTCTCGAGCGCGTACAACCTGACCTACGCGTTTCTGCAACTGCCCATCGGGGTGATTCTGGACAAGCTGGGGGTGCGCAAGGTGGGGCGCATCGGCACGTTCCTGTGGAGCTGCGCGACCTTCGGGGCGGCGGTGACACCCACGCTGAGCGGATTATTCGGGGCGAGATTTCTGCTGGGTGTTGGCGAGGCGCCGACGTTTCCCGCCAACGGGAAGGCCATCGGCATGTGGTTTCCGCAGCAGGAACGCAGCTTTGCCACGTCGATCTTCGACGCCGCGGCCAAGTTCTCCTCGGTGATCGGGGTGCCCATCATCGGCATCGTGCTGCTAGAGGCGGGCTGGCGCTGGAGCTTCGCGCTGACGGGGCTCATCAGCCTGGTGTACTTTGGGCTGTTCTGGAAGGTTTATCGCGATCCCGAGGACGACCCGGAGCTGAGCGCGGAAGAGCTCAGATATATCGAGGGCGAGACGGGGGCTGAAGATGCGGCTGCACAGCCCGAGGACCGGCCGTTCTCGCTCTTCGAACTCATGGGCCAGCGCAAAGTGATTGGCGTGGTGCTCGGATTTGGCGCGTATAACTATGTGTTCTACCTGCTGCTCACCTGGCTGCCGACGTATCTTTCCGAGGCGCTGCACATCGATCTGCTGCACTCGTTTCTTTACACCAGCGTGCCGTGGATCATCGCGACGGTCACCGATCTTGGCGTCGGCGGCTGGATGGTGGATTTTCTTGTCCGGCGGGGAATGAATGCCAGCCGGGTACGCAAGTTCGTGCTGATTGCAGGTACGGCCTTTGGTCTGGGAATCTTTGGCGCGGCCCACACGCACAGCGCTGTTCATGCGCTGGCGTGGATCAGCCTATCGATTGGCGGCCTGGCTGCTGCTGCGCCCATCCTCTGGTCGAGCCCGTCGCTCATCGCCACGCGGAGCAACGTGGGCAAGGTGGGCGGGATCATCAACTTTTCGGGACAGGTTTCAGGGATCGCGGCCCCGATCATCACGGGCTATGTGGTCGAGACGCAACACTCGTACGCGCTGGCCTTCATCATCCCGGCTGTTTACCTGGTGATTGGGATTGCCGGGTACCTGTTCCTGCTGGGGCGGATCGAGGTGCCGGCGGTGGCGGGGATCAGGGACTAGAGGCTAGGGAATAGGGAATAGGGAATAGGGAATAGGGATCAGCGATCTCTCAGGGCCGGAGGCGGGTTAAAGGTCACCATTCGAGCTCTTGTGCGTCTATCTTTTACGGAATTAACACTTATGGTCCATGTTGGCGAAATTTGTTCGCCTGTAACATGGGAGATGCACAATCATAAGATCAGGAGCAACGGTGCCGCGGATTCACTTTCATCAGCAGTTGGCGGAGCTGAAAGACAAGGTGCTGGCTATGGCTGCGCTGGCGCAGCAGTCGGTGGAGTCTTCGCTGGACGCATATCTGAACCGCGACAAGGGCCTGTGCAAGTTCGTCAAGCAGAACGAGCGGGCCATCGACACCGCACAGCGCGAGCTTGACGAGATGGCCTACGAGCTGCTGGCCAAAGAGCAGCCCATGGCGATCGATCTGCGGTTTATTCTGGCGGTGATCAAGATCAACGGCGATCTGGAGCGCATTGGCGATCAGGCAATGAGCATCGCGCGGCGGACGAAGGAGATTCTCGGCGACCAGACCGTCGACCTGCCGGTGGATTTTGCGGCGATCGGCGAGTATGCGACGCACATGATCCGCAGCGCGATTCAGGCGCTGATCGAAGGCGACGCGCGGGTGGCCGAGTCGGTGCGCGAGATGGACGACGAGATCGACCGCATGAACCGCCGGGCCAGCGCTGACCTGCTCAAGCTGATCCAGGAGAAGCCGCAGGTGTCGCAGCAGGCGATGAACGGGATTCTGATCTCCAAGAACCTGGAGCGGATCGCGGACCACGCTTCGAACATCGCCACCGACGTGATCTTCTGGATTCGCGGCGCGGACGTGCGGCATCAGCTCAGCATGTCGATGGACTGAAAGGCAGCTCTCAGCTTTCAGCTCTCAGCTCTCAGCTTGATTCTGGGTGGATCGATCCTGAAATGTGAAAGCCCCAGGTTGGCGCCTGGGGCTTTCGCTTTTGGTTAGTTGGAGAGCCGGAACTATACGCCGATTACGGCGCACAGTTCTTTCACTGCTGCGGCGCTCCGTTTGAGGGCGGCATCTTCTTCGGGCGTGAGCTTGATCTCGATGATCTTTTCGAGGCCGGCCGCGCCCAGCTTGCAGGGCACGCCGATGTAGTAGCCGGAGATGCCGTACTCGCCTTCGAGATACGCGGCGCAGGGCATGATCTTCTTCTTGTCCTTGAGGATGGCCTCGACCATTTCGACGGTCGCGGCGGAGGGCGCGTAGTAGGCGCTGCCGGTCTTGAGGTACTTGACGATCTCGGCGCCGCCGTCGCGGGTGCGCTGGATCAGCTCTTCGAGGCGGGCTGGCGCGATCAGCTCGGTGATGGGGATGCCGGCGACGGTTGAGTAGCGGGCCAGCGGGACCATGGTATCGCCGTGACCGCCGAGGACGAAGGCGGTGACGTTCTCTACGCTGACGTTGAGCTCCTGCGCGATGAAGGTGCGGAAGCGCGCGGAGTCGAGCACGCCGGCCATGCCGATGACGCGCTCGCGGTTGAAGCCGGCCTGGCGGAAGGCGGCCTGGGCCATGGCGTCGAGCGGGTTGGAGACGATGATGAGGATCGACTCCGGCGACTGGGCAACGACTTTCTGCACCACGTCGGACATGATCTTGAAGTTGGTGTGGAGCAGGTCGTCGCGGCTCATGCCCGGCTTGCGCGGGATGCCGGCGGTGACGATGACGATGTCGGAGTTGGCGGTGGCCGCGTAGTCGTTGGCGCCGGCTACGGCTACGTCGCGCTTTTCGATGGGCATGGCCTCGAGCAGGTCGAGCGCCTTGCCCTGGGGCACGCCTTCGACCACGTCAACCAAAACAACATCGGCCAGTTCCTTGGCCGCAATCCAGTGCGCGCAGGTGGCGCCCACGTTGCCGGCGCCGACGATTGAAACTTTCTTTCGCATTTCTTCTCCTTGGTGAACAGTGCACAGTGGACAGTGATCAGTGGCTTCGACTCAAACCACCATCGTTGATCAGCCACAGCTCAAACTGTTCACTGTCCACTGACCACTGCCTTTACATGTTTCCGATCATGCGCGTGGCAAACTCGCTCGTTCCCACCTTGGTGGCGCCGGAGAGTTGCCGCTCGAAGTCGTAGGTGACGAATTTCTGCTGGATGGTCTTTTCCATCGCGTTCTCGATCATGCGCGCCGCTTCTTTCCAGCCGATGAAGTCGAGCATCATCACGCCCGACAGGATGACCGAGCCGGGGTTGATGACGTCCTTGTCGGCGTACTTGGGCGCGGTGCCGTGCGTGGCCTCGAAGACCGCGTAGCCGTCGCCGATGTTGGCGCCGGGCGCGATGCCCAGGCCGCCTACCTGCGCCGCCGCCGCGTCGGAGATGTAATCGCCGTTGAGGTTCGAGGTGGCGAGAATGCTGTAGTCCGCGGGGCGGATGATGATCTGCTGGAAGATGGAGTCGGCGATACGGTCGTTGACCAGAATCTTCGCTTTCCACGCGCCGTTGCCATGCGATTTGCCGATGGCGTCGAGGACTCGTTTTACCTCGTCGCAAACCGAAGCCTGAAAGCTCGGAGAGCCGAACTCCATGCCCGGCTCGATAAGCGCGGCGTTCTGCTCGACGGTGAGGCCGGGGTTGGCTTCGAGGTTGCCGAGAATCCAGCTTTCGCGCTCGGTGACGGTGTGCTCGCGGAACTCCTCGGTGGCCACCTCGTAGCCCCACTCGCGGAAGGCGCCTTCGGTGAACTTCTGGATGTTGCCTTTGTGGACCAGGGTGACGGTTTTGCGGCCCGATTCAAGAGCATGCTTAATGGCCTCGCGCACCAGCCGCTTGGTGCCGAAGATGGAGATGGGCTTAATGCCGATGCCGGAATCCGCGCGAATTTTTTTCTTGGTTTTGGAGAGGAGATCGTCGTTCAGGAAGCTGATGAGCCGCTTGGCATCTTCGGAGCCTTCCTTGAACTCGACGCCGGCGTACACGTCCTCAGTGTTTTCGCGGAAGATGACGATGTCGAGCTTTTCAGGGTGCTTCACGGGGCTGGGCACGCCCTGGTAGTACTTCACGGGGCGGACGCAGGCGTAGAGGTCGAGAATCTGGCGCAGGGCCACGTTGAGCGAGCGGATGCCGCCGCCGACGGGCGTGGTGAGCGGGCCCTTGATGGAAACGCGCAGGTCGCGCGCGGCGTTGACCGAGTCGTCGGGCAGCCAGGTGTTGAACTGCCGGAAGGCCTTTTCGCCGGCGACGATCTCGAACCAGCGGATGGCGCGCTTGCCGCCATAGGCCTTTTCGACGGCGGCGTCAAACACTCGCTGCGAGGCTTTCCAGATGTCGCGGCCGGTGCCGTCGCCTTCGATGTAAGGAATGATGGGATTGTCGGGAACTGCGAATTGCCCGGCGCGGTATTCGATGGGCTGGCCGTTTTTCGGCAGTTCCAGCCCGTTGTACGTGCTCTGCATGTTCAGGAGGCGCCTTTCAGTAGAAGACCAAATTCAAGGCTACCACCCTGAAATTAGGGGTGGCAATTAGAGGCGCACCGGTTATTGGATCTGTCCACCGCCGAGACCGTCGCTATCGAACCGGGGAATGCCGAAGTGGCCGCGCAGGTGGAGCAGGTCGACGGGGCTGAGGTTGCCGGCGACGGTGGCCAGCGTCAGGCTCTTCGGGCTTTCGACCAGCACCACGGCGCCGCGCAGGTTGACGCCGTCCATGATGATCCAGACGTCGGTGGTGGAGTTGTGCAGTGCGCCTCCTCGGCCGGTGCTGACCGCATGCTTCCAGCCGTGCAGATGGTAGGTGTCGCGAATCTCATCAATGAGGGCCGGGTCGGCGGGCGCGGCATCGGAGAAGCGGAGCAGGTGGACGCTGAGGCCGTCGAGCTTTTGGATGGCGGCGCGGGCGTCCGGATCGGAGTCGCTCATGAGGCCGGCGGCGGCGGAGAGCATGGTGCGGTCGAGGGTGAAGCTGGATTTGGCCAGGGCCTGCGCGCTGAGCTGCGCCAGGGCAGGGGGTGTCCACTCGAGAAGCATTGGCGCGACGCCGTCTGTTGGCGGCGCTGCCGCGACCGGTGGCGCAGCGTTGGGGTAGGCAGGGGCCGCGGGGCCTTGCGGCGCCTGGGCCAGCGCGCCTCCGCAGCCGAGCGCGAGGGCCAGAAGGGCGGTGGCTGGACGGAGAAACGCCATGGACAGTTAAACGCGGGGAGCGCGGGAAAGTTTCGGCGGCGCGCAGGGGCCGAAAAATGGCCGCGCAGCCACTGTACAGCCGGCTGAAAATCGCCCTCAGCCCGCCGTGATTCCGCTGCGCAGGCGGCATGCCATAAAATTGAAATGGAATTCCCGGTCAAATTCACACTCCAGCGCTGTTACCGGCACCCCGAATGCGATAGACTCATGCGGGAACCCGTTACTTTTCACGGCATCTTCACACCCACGGAGGGCACATAGAAATTGGGCAAAAGCATGGTCCCCAAGAAGCTCTTTTTTACGAAGGGCGTTGGCAAACACAAGGAGAGGCTGACCTCGTTTGAGCTGGCCCTTCGGGATGCGGGGATCGCCTCGCAGAATCTGGTACGCGTCTCGTCGATTTTTCCGCCGCAGTGCAAGATTGTCTCCCGCAAGGAGGGACAGAATTACCTCAACCATGGCGAGGTGGTTTTCGCGGTGATTGCGGAGAACTCCACGCGCGAGCCGCACCGGCTGATCGTTTCGAGCATCGGCGTGGCGATTCCCGCGGACCGCAACACATACGGCTACCTGAGCGAGCACCACAGCTTTGGCGAAACCGAGGAGCAAGCCGGCGAATACGCCGAGGAACTGGCCGCGGAGATGCTGGCCACCACGCTGGACGTGGAGTTCGATCCGGACACGAGCTGGGACGAGAAGAAGGAAATCTACCGCATCTCGAACAAGATCGTCCGCACCAGCAACGTGACGCAGTCGGCGGTGGGCGACAAGCGCGGCAAATGGACGACGACGATTGCCGCGGCAGTGCTGATCCTCGAAGAGTAACCACTGCGTGGGGCGGACTTCCGGAAGTGATTACCGGAAGGTGTGGGCGGCAGGTCAGCGACGATTTGAGGCCAATTCCGCGGCGCGGGATTGGCCTTGTTCTTGTTTCCAAGCGTGACGCAGAACTCAACCAAAGGCGGAACATGGCGAAGCCACGCAAATTCACAATCGGACTGGTGCAGATGCACATGGGGCCTGACCCGGAGGCGAACCTGGAGGCAGCGCTGGGCCATGTTCGCGAAGCCGCGGGGCGCGGCGCCAACGTGGTTTGCCTGCCCGAGCTGTTCCGCACACAGTACTTTTGCCAGCGCGAGGAGCTTGCGCTCTTTGACCTTGCGGAGGAGATCCCTGGTCCATCGACGGAGCGGCTGGGTAAACTGGCGCGCGAGCTGCGCATCGCCATCGTGGCTTCGCTCTTCGAGCGGCGCGCCGCGGGACTTTATCACAACACTGCCGTGACGCTGAATGCGGAGGGCGGGATCGCGGGCATCTATCGCAAGATGCACATCCCCGACGACCCGCTCTACTTTGAGAAGTACTATTTCACGCCCGGCGACCTGGGCTTTCGCGCCGTGAACACTGGCTTTGGCGTCGTGGGCACGCTGGTGTGCTGGGACCAGTGGTATCCCGAGGGCGCGCGGCTGACGGCGCTGCAGGGCGCGGAGGTGTTGTTCTATCCCACGGCGATCGGCTGGCATCCCGCGGAGAAGGAACAATACGGCGCGGCGCAGTACGACGCGTGGCAGACTATCCAGCGCTCGCACGCGATTGCCAACGGAGTGTATGTGGCGGCGGCCAACCGCGTGGGGCAGGAGCACGGCGACATCCTGGGCAAGCGCGTTGACGGGCCGGGGCTGGAGTTCTGGGGCGGCAGCTTCATTGCCGATCCGTTTGGACGCATCCTCGCCAAGGCCGGGCACGACAAAGAGGAGATCCTGCTGGCGGAGGTCGATCCCGCGCTGATCGAAGACACGCGGCGCAACTGGCCGTTCCTGCGCGACCGGCGCATCGACGCGTATGCGCCCATTTCGCGGCGTTTCCTCGATCCGGCGCATACGCGCTCCCATGAGGGAGAGTCGCACTAATCATGATCGAAACACCGCGCGCACTGGGCTATCGCATGCCCGCCGAGTGGGAGCCGCACGAGGCCACGTGGCTGGCCTGGCCGCATAATCCCGAGGACTGGCCGGGGAAGTTCGCGGCGATTCCGTGGATCTATGCGGAAATTGTGCGGCTGCTGGCTGAGCGGGAGCGCGTGCATCTGGTGGTGGAAGACGAGAAGACGCAGAAGCGCGTGACCAGCATGTTGAAACGCGCGGGCGCGAAGCTGGACAACGTGAGCTTTCACCAGTGGCCGACGGACCGGGGATGGACGCGGGATTCCGGGCCGATCTTTGTGCGCAATGCGGAAGGCCAGGTAGGCATCACCAACTGGCGCTTTAATGGTTGGGCCAAGTACGACGACTGGCATCTCGATGACCAGTTGCCGGGGCGCGTAACGGAGTTGCTGGGCTTGCCGGAATGGCAGCCGGCGATCGAAGTGGATGGCGAGACGCGCAGGGTGGTGCTGGAGGGCGGCTCGATTGATGTGAACGGCGCGGGGCTGATGCTGACCACCGAGGAGTGTCTGCTGAGCGAGGTGCAGCAGCGGAATCCCGGCGTGAGCCGCGAGCGGCTGGAGCAGGTTTTCTCGGATTATCTCGGCATTGACCAGACGATCTGGCTCGATCGTGGAATCGCGGGCGACGATACGCATGGGCACATTGACGACATTGCGCGGTTTGCCGGCGTTGACACAATCATTGCCGCGGTCGAGCCGGACACGCGCGATGCGAACCATCAGCCGCTGGCCGAGAATCTTGCCCGGCTCAAAGCGGCGCGCACGGGCGAGGGCAAGCAGTTTACGATTGTTGAATTGCCGATGCCGCGGCCGATCGTCTTCCGCAAGCAGCGAGTGCCGGCGAGCTATGCGAATTTCTATCTTGCCAACGGGCTGGTGCTGGTTCCTACGTTCCACGATCCCAATGATCGCGTGGCGTTGAATACGCTGGCCGAGGTTTTTCCGGATCGCGAGGTGGTGGGCGTGCACTGCGTGGATTTGATCTGGGGGCTGGGCGCGCTGCACTGCATGACGCAGCAGCAGCCGGCGGATCTCAAAGCAACGGTATAATGTCTAACACGGAGTTTCGAAATGCTTGAACCGAAGGAAGTAGTGGGAAGAGCCAGGAAGTATCTTGCGGATATTATGCCGGAGTTTTCACAACTTGATCCCAAAGTCGAAGGCATGAGTTTGGGCCCGGACCTGCTCGGAAACTCCAGGTGGAAGATTACTTTTTATGCATATTCCGGTAACAATGGCGAGCCTAACTCCCTTGCAGATTTGGTTAGGCGACAGCGAATCGAGAAAGTTGTATCAATTACTCCTGACGATGGCTCACTGATTTCGATTGATGACGCACCACCGTTTTGAGGGCCTATGATCAGCGAAGAACAGCTATTTCTAGGCTTCAAAGGGAAAGCGGTTTTACTTGACTCGAATCTTTTGCTCGTCTTCCTGGCGGGGTTTTTAGGAGCGAGAGGATTCAGTTCATTTAAGAGAGTCAGTGACTACACATTTAGCGACCATGAGTTGCTGGTGCGGCTGTTGGGCTCCTTTTCAATACTTTTGACTACTCCACACATTCTCGCTGAAGTCAGCAATCTGGCGGACAGTTTGACCGGGTCATATAAGCGCGACTGGGATGAGAACTTTGCCGCTCTCGTGAGATCTGAGAAAACGCGTATCGGTGTGCGAGAGAGATGGACATCCGCAGCCGAACTCTCAGAAAGACCTGAGTTTTTGCTGTTCGGAATTACAGACGCAGCTCTGACGCAGCTTTCATCTGAAGCTCTTGTCGTTACAGAGGATCATCGCCTGTCCGGTTTCCTAAATAGTCGACGCATTTCCGTGCTCAACTTCGACGATTTTCGTAAGCTCCGGCTTTACGGAAATGACTGATCGCGAAGCCATGGAAGCTGCGCTGGCCGAGGCGCGTGCGGCGGGCGAGGCGGGCGAAGTGCCTATCGGCGCGGTGGTTGTGCATGAGGGCGAAATCATCACGCGCGGGCAGAACAGCGTTCTGCGCAACGTCGATCCCACCGCTCATGCGGAGATCGTAGCCATGCGCGTCGCGGCTAACGTGCTCGGCAACTACCGGCTGCCGGCGTGCACGCTCTACGTGACGCTTGAGCCGTGCGCCATGTGCGCCGGGGCGATGATCCACGCGCGGCTCGACCGGCTGGTGTTTGCGGCCGCCGATCCCAAGGCCGGCGCGTGCGGTTCGGTGCTGGCGGTGATGAACCATCCGCAGCTCAACCACCAGATGCAGGTGGAGCAGGGGATTGGCGCAGAGGAGTCGGCGGAGCTGCTGCGGGGATTTTTTCGTGAGCGGCGTTGAATTCAGCGACGTGTTAATTTCCTGATCCGCTCTGCCTCCGCTGGCCAATTCTTGACCAGTTCCGCGTAGCTGCCGCCGCGGTAATCGGCAAAGTCGAAACCGGGCGTGACCGTGCAGCCGAGCAGCGCGACTTTGCCACCTTCCACAAGCCGAGTGCCCTGCCAGACGCCGGCGGGGACGACGAGTTGGACATGCTGGCCCGCCTGCAAATCCGGACCAAGAGTAAAAACTGCGGAGCCGCCATCTGGCCGCAGTTGCAGCATTTCGACCGGATCGCCGAGGTAGAAGTGGAAGATTTCGTCGGACTGGAGGACGTGCATTTCGGAGAAGCCGCCCGCCTCAAGCAGGTAATAGATGGCGGTGCCGTAGGGGCGCACGCCGCGCAGCAGGGCGACGGTGACTTCGGAGGTGTAGGTGCGGCGAAAGAATCCGCCCTCCTTCGGGTGTAGCTCCAGCTTCAGCAGTTTCTTGATCTCGTCGGCGGTGATGGGGGCAGTCATGTTCAGGATGCTACAGCCCTAGTACTACTGTGTTATAAAATGGATACCCTTTTTGTGATTTTCCTGGTGTTTTCGGCGGCGCGGCGATAGGTTGGTGGCGATGAGCCGCCGCCAGAAGCCAGACCTCGCGCAAATGCCTGA
>Ga0187812_1000653_pt1 | contig 12167 bp, 12 predicted proteins | sample NC_S_2_FD_130582 | JGI IMG/M metagenome (GOLD analysis project Ga0187812, IMG submission 130582) | Wetland sediment microbial communities from Neuse River Estuary, North Carolina, USA - ASW-S_2 | ecosystem: Environmental > Aquatic > Freshwater > Wetlands > Sediment | place: USA: North Carolina... | reverse complement strand
CTAAACCGTAGACATGGGAACATTCGTCAAAGATAAGCATCGCTCTATCTAAATTCTCAACTTCTTCTGTCGTCTTGAATGTCTCAAACAGGCGATCGCATTCTTTTGCCTTATCTGCAAACTGGAGGGCCCATAAATCATTTGCAGGCATGATTTTGATCTCCCTGCATCTGATCTACAGCTTTCCAGAACTCACAAGGATCTACAAGGACGCGCCTATTAACGCGTTTGAATGCATTTTGAAAGTTATTCTTTTCCCAAGCAGCATCTAATATGATCGCTCTAAGAGCCGATTCTGTGGGCCAAGCACCATTTTGTTTAGCGATGAACTGACGAACTGTATAAAGACGACGGGTTTCCTCTGCCGAAATCTGGCGAGTTTCTTCTTCTTTCATTTGGACCTCCTCTATTGGGTTTTATTCTAAATAAAGCTCAAGTGTGGAGGTTTTTAGAACTTTAAAACAGCTGGCACCAAAGTAGAAAAGTTTGACAGCTGGGTTTTACGAGAGAGAAAAGTACAGATTTTTTATTAATCGATTGAAAAAGCTTAGGTTTGTTTCGGAAGTTTCTTTTTTGATGAGATCGGTCTGCCACCCCGATTCTTCCATCCTGTTAAATTTGCAATATCTGTGCAAATGTCGGATAGTAAGTTTGGCGTAATTGAACTCTGAAGGTGCTCAGGAATTGATACTGAGCCTTTTATCCATGTTTTAATCTCTTCTTGTTTGGGGTGTTTTCCTTTGTTGAGAAAGGACCGTATGCGCCAGTAAATTTTGTTATACAAAAAATCATATGCTTCGGCGGATTGAACACTCTTAAGTTGAGGTCCTTTTAGATTTGACCGTGTATAACTTTCCTCTTTTACTCTGCCAATAAAAAGTTCAATCGCTGTGAATACATTTTCACGAAATCCCTTTTCTGTTTTTTCAGAGCGAATTTGTTGCATTCTCAGGAGCTTTTCTTGATTGGAATATGCTTGCGCCACCTCAGGAAGTATATAAGGCTTTTCTCGAGAAGGAAATGAAACTGGGACTAGATCATTGCAAGTTAACGTATCCTTTAACAAGAACAATGAATTTAAGGCTTTTATTGGATCTGTTGAATCTATAGTGAATTTATTTTTGTCATGTTCAAACAGTGCATTTACAAACCTTGGAAAGTCATAGGTAAGAATTCCATCAGATTCAAAATTTATGGTTATTCCTACAATTTTTGCCGAAGAGAATCCCTTACCATAAGCCGCAATAATCTCTTGTCCCTCTAAAGAATTTAAATCTATTGAGCATCCACCTAACCTGATCAATAATCCTTGAAAAATTTGCTCTCTATTACATGAATTACTCATTGCTAAATTAAAAGAGAAATCTTGTTTAAACGGCTTGGTAGTGCATTTTCCTTTGAGAATTTTAGCTCCACCGAAAGAAGCTATAACTTCACATGCCTCTTTATATAGTTCTAAAAGTAGAAACCAAAGAGGTCTAAGACCGTTCACAGGAGAAAATTCTAGATCTCGCCAATTGCCTTTCATGAGACTCTCTACTTTACTTAAAATCCCTTTCAAATGCTCGCAATATGGTGATCCCAAAAGACGCATATTGGCAAATTCTTCAGTCAACCATTGAAAACATTTACATTCATTTTCATGAAATTCAATCTGATATTTTCCTACTCCATTTTTAAATTTTTCATAGATTGGTCGGATTTCAATTTCTCTTTCCAGGCTATTCAAAAGCCTTGATGCACCATCACAAAGTTCCATATTTGTTTTAGTTCTTCTAATATTGTCGAATATAGAATCGACTTGCTCGAATATCGGCACTGCATTTTTATCTGATTTTTTTTGTTTCATTTCGTCTCCGCTTTATGCTTATACATTTTCAATCTCTATGTTCAGTTTTGCGTCGATTAATTCACCATTGGTTTTTTCCATGATGTTCCTGATGTGATGTTGACTAAATTTCGAATAGACTCGGGTCATGGCATGACTGCGATGCCCTAAAATTTCCATAAGCTCCCCTTGAGTTGCTCCCGCCATGGCCATATAAGACCCTGCTGTTCTTCTCAAATCATGCCATCTGAATCCTTTAATATCAGATACTTGTAAAGCTTTCTGAAAAGCTTTTCTTATAGAAATAACCCCTGTTCGATTGTTTCGTCTCTCTGATTTAAAAATCATTCCCGAAGCTCCTTTCTCATATGATCCACAACTCTTGAATATATTTTCAGCGGCCTGTGTCAAAGGAATTACACGGCAGTCCCCGTTTTTCGTCTCACGCAAAGTTATTGATCGAAGAGTAAAGTCGATATCTTCCCATTTCAGCCTAATAAGTTCGCCGAAACGCATCGCTGTAAGGATAGACAAACAAACTAAAGGATAAAGATTGGAATTAGCCGATTCTTTACATGCCGCAAGAAGTCTATCTTTTTCTTCTAAACTTAAGTACCGATCTCTCGAGGGAGCTTCTCTTGGCTTGGAAACTTTTCTCATTGGAGAGTCGTCTATCCAACCCCATTCCTTGACTGCTACAGATAGTGCTTTTGAAAATGAGGCAAGATAACGATTAGTAGTTGAGGAACTACGCAATTTTTTGCGCCTTGTGGATTCACCCATTAAGGCATCCCTTGCTTCGGCAATGATACTTGGCGTTAAATCGGCTAAAAGCAAATGTCCAATACGATTTTTCCACCAAGTCAATAATGCTACCTGTTTGGCTTGACTTTTTGGATTTTTTGTAAGCCACTGTGCTATGAACCGGTCGATCAATTCACCGACTGTATGCCTTTTGGCTTCTGAGGTTTTATAATGCCGACCATCTCTGATGGCTGATTCTGTGTCCTGTATCCATTTCTTGGCCAAATTTTTTGTTCGAAAATTATCCCTCTGTGTAGGATATCCTCTTAAACGAACTTCAGCATGAAACGAAATTGACCCATCAGCTTTTTTATATTCGCGAATAGTTCCCATAAAAACTCCAAAAGTAATAATGTTTTAACACAAAAGAATTTATTTGAAAATAACCAGCGTAAATGAGAGCAAGAGATTGATAATCCCTTGTCTTCAAATTGCAAAGCAGGCTTATAAGTAGATCTGAAAGAGATTAAAGAAAGGAAAAGAGGTAGATTTACGCACTTTTTACGCACTTGAAGAAATATTTGATACTTGCTCGTCTCACACAAAAATTTAATTATAGAAGACTGTGAGACAAAACATTTGGAAGCAATCTCATCTGTCTCACCTATCACATCGAAAAGACAAACAAATCTCCAAACTCTGTTTAGATAGGTAGTCAGCAAAAGACTGAATTGCTCCAGTTTGCTGCACTTGAGTGCGTAAAATTTGCGTAAATGGGGGTCCTTAGAGAAACTAAGGTTTAGGTGTATTTTCTTTCCAAAATACAGTTTGGGGGTGGTTGGACTCGAACCAACGGAGACCGAAGTCGAGGGATTTACAGTCGGTTTCCCTTCCACACACCAGCGTAAAGCAGAATACATAGCAGCAGTAATTTTAGAGATTTAAATAAGCAACCATTGTGCCTGTCTGCTCCCTTTTATTCCAGTTTTTTGCAGTCAAGTGCGTAAAATTTGCGTAAAAATTTAAACGGCGTTTGCTCTTAAAAGAAGGATCTGCTAAATTAAAAGTATCATCCCGCATGGTTTACCCATGCGAAAGCCACGGGTTCCGGCTCGTGGTTTCTTTTTTTTGGGTTATATGGATCTAGAACGTGTCGTCTGCTTTATCGATGGCTTTAACCTATACCACGCAATCAATAATTTAAATCTTCCCTACTTAAAGTGGGTGAATCTCCGGTTGCTTGCTTCCGTTTTTATTCGACCGAAATCTCAACAACTTGTTGATGTTTTTTATTTTTCAGCTTACGCAGAATGGCTACCACAATCAAAAAAGCGACATTTGCAGTATGTCAAAGCTCTTACTTCCGTGGGAGTTACTCCTATCATGGGAAAATTTAAGGAAAAGGACAGAAGATGCCCCAAATGTAAGTATCAGTGGTGTGGTCATGAAGAGAAAGAAACAGATGTCAACATCGCTTTAGCTCTGCTAAATTTAGCTTATCAAAACAAATATGATAGGGCTTTGATTTCAAATGACTCTGATATAGCACCAGCGATTCATATGGTAAGAAGCCATTTCCCTAAAAAAAATATTACCACGATTGTCCCTCCTCACTATATGCACAGCAACGAATTGATAAAAGCTTCCTCAGATAAGGCTAAAATCACTGTTGCGCATTTACAGCGATGCTTAATGCCAGAAAATATTTTTGATGCAGGGGGAAATCACACCGCGACTCGTCCTTTAGAATATAAACCTCTTGAAAAAAATCGTAAATGAGCCGAGTTAGATTTATGCTCATCCATCCGTTAAAAAAATGAATTACTCATATAAATCAAAAATAGTTTCTTTTTTTTGAAAGCTAGTTGGATATTCATCTGAAGCGTCTACTTTTTTCTGGAGCGTCTTAACTCTCAAGGTATAGTTTATTTTTGCCGTTCTCTTTGCAACGTTGTATGGGATAATATTTTCAATTAAAGCTTTTGCTTTAACCCTTTTTTCGATTATCTCTTCCTCATCAAATCGCACTGCTTTTTTGTAAATCTCATGATTAATAGCTGATTGGGTAATCCAATCACTCATTTCAAACTTGTGAATAACAAAACCATCCTTATCTACGAAAGAAAAGATAAAAAATATTTCATATCCGCATGCAGAATCTCTTATTTTAGTTTCATAGTCACTACTAATCTTTGGAGGACTTAAAAAACCACTAACTTCATAAGCCAAGTCCATTTTTTCTGAGTTTTGTTCTAATGGTTCTGCCATTTTAACTTTAACAATTAAATCTTTCTGAATAGTGTGTATCCAATCCCGATCAAAAACAAAGCTATAATAAAAACCATCTATACGAGCTTCCAGCCACTTTTCGGTCTGATCATTTAAGAGAGTTTGAAACGACTTCAATTCATTATTATTACAACTTATAAATATAAGTCCAATACAGAGAATAAAAAAAATTAATTTACTCATAAATTCTCTAAAATTAAAGAGTGAAATTCCAAAATAATTCTATTAAAACATTTCTAAGTCAAGAACGTCTAACTTTCCATCTCCATTTAAATCAACAGACTCAAGTGTGCCTAAATTTGTATGAAGGTCGTAAAGAAGTTTTAAATATTTTCCGGCGATAATCCTAGGCAAAGAATCCTTGTTTTTGATTCCAAGCCAAGCATAGAGTCCTTTATTGCCTTTTGAAGAATTGCAACTTCGGCAACACAAGACTAAATTTTCAGCTATGTCAGGACCCCCTTTACTTCGCGGAATAAGATGGTCCCAAGACAATTCCGTACCGTTTCCACAATATTCACAGTATTTTTCAGTGGATACAATCTGCATCTTCAATTCTCGCGTGATAGTGCTCATATTAATTTCACCACTTTTGAGCTTATTAACGCGATCCATCACAAAGCCATAATATTCGCTTTTTTTTGGCCCTGTTTTAGATATTCCAACTGCATCAGCAATTATTTTCGCATACTGGTAAAATATCAGGTCTCTAATCGTCTTAATTGAAGGAGAAGGCATGCAACCACTTTTGTAAAAAACCTAAATTTTATCTTAAGATACTGGTATTTATCCACTTAAATAAATTCTTTGGATGGTTGATAACGTCTTTGAAAAAACTTGATCACAAATCGAAAATACAATCTAAATACTTTATTTGATATTGAATAAATATTCTTTGTTTACTATAATTTTGATTTAATTATTTTAAAATATTGGTTATGCTTATGATTAAAAATTTATTTCTTCTTACACTTTTCATGCTAGCTTCACACCTAAATGTTGAGGGAAGCCAATGGAGGGTTCGCGATCTTGGTACTCTTTCTACATTTACAGAAGCCTATGTAAAAGAATTTAATGAACAAGGGCAAGCGTTACTCGTAGGGCGACATCAAAATCAAACTTACGAGAATCCTCAAACCAATTCTGTTGTCGTTCGTGGCAAACGCAAAATTTGCACTTGGGCCTATTGGGATCCTGAGTTTGGCCTTATTCCTATAGATGATTCCTTTAATGAATCAATAATAAGTTATTGGGTTAGGATCAATGGTCAAGGAAAGATTATAGGATTAACTAAAACCAGAGGATACAATGTAGAAAGTAAAACTGTAGACGAATACTATATCGGTTTAAACACATGGCAAGCTGGATCAGGAAAAAAAGACTATAAGCTTCCTTTCAAAAATAAACTACGTAAAAATTCGAATTTTGCGTTTATTGCGAACTGTAGAGGTTCCAATTCTGTCATTGTTACATGCATGTATTCAACTAAAAAGGGCGAAAGCTATGACTCAGAAGTGTTTTGTTTAGTAGATGAAGAAATAAAAGATTTAACACCCCTGTTGCGCTCAGAAACCAAAACGCTTGGATATGATGCCGGGGATTTTTTGATCATATCAGTTAACAGCCAAGGGAAAATGTTAGGTAGATTTGACGTCTACGTAAATAATCAATACAAAGGTGGAAAAAGTGCTATTGGAACCAAATATTTTCTCTGGGATAGCATTCAAATGACAATAATTGACAATCCTGACGAATTACCAAGTTTTGTAGGACGAGAAAACTTCACGGATGTTTGTCATACTTTTTTAGACGCTCACGATCAAATCCTATTTGATGTCTTTGTTGAGAACCTAAGATATAAGCAGTCATGGATGTGGTCAGAAAAAAATGGGCTTATAAAATTGAATCCGGAGCAATTTTTGGGCTTAGCCCCAGGCAGGGGTTGGGCACACGTAATCGGCTTATTAGATAATGGTACTCTCGTCTGGACTGTGAATAACTATGACGATTTTAACGGATTTATATTCCAAAATGAGAATCAACAAACCAGGCTTTCTCTTGATAAATATCGAAACCCATTGCCTGAACACATCGGAGAGTACTACGATCTTAAAAGCAAAGTTTCAATTTTGAACGGTACATGGCCCTTAAATGATAAATATATTACATCTAATAATCATGGTGAATTTACCGCCAATGCCGTACATCAGTTTTTTTTCACCGGCAATCTTTTTGGTGAAGAACATCCTTTTTTGATTGAACCAGTAACAGAACATTAAACTAAACGCTTTTCACAGACCGCATAGAAAGTCCATCTGAAATCCACTTCCTCAAATCTACTTGATGGAGAATGTGAGAATCACCTGGACTTTTTCCTTTTCTGGGAGGCCAAGGGCGTAGATTGGGATAAAGGGACATCCAAAAGGGATACTCCTTTTTACCCGCTTCGTCGTAATCCAAGGCAAGCAAGATGATGGGAGCCTTACATAAGAGTTCGTGGACTTGCTTGTCAGGTCTTTTACCCACCCCTCCCAAAGCCAAACAGCAGCATAAATCAGAAGCAAATTGCTGAATGAGGATGGCATCAAGCTCCGATTCCATGACTACCATAGGTTTCTCCAGGTCTCCGTAAATGGATGGACGCTGGATGCAACCACTAACCTCAACGTATTTTGGAAGGTCGTCACCAGCGTTCCAATCACTTCTTCTGATTTTTATACGAAGGGGTATTCCATTTTGCATATAAGGAATCACCATTCCTCTTGGCAGCCACTGCTTCTTTTCATTACCTCTTTCATTAAGTTGGTACGACAAACCCCAGGTGGCTCTATTGTCAAAAATCGTCTCAGGATTCCATCCAAGAGAAAACTTTTCAATTGTTTCTTTTGTAAAACCTCTTGATATTAGCATCTCCAAGGCATGTGGATGTTCCTGAAGTCTTTTTTGAGAACGCTCTATAAATGCCTTTGCAGCTTCTTTCCATGCATCGGAAACTGATTCTATAATTTTCGGTTGAAATCTAGTCTTTTTAAAGGGATAAATGATTTTTGAAGAAATTCTTGGCTTAACGGCCACATTGATTTTTTTACACGCTTCAACATAACTGAGCTTAAGAAAATCTCTGCAAAATTGAATAGCATCTCCTTTGCATTTACAGACTCTACACCAATATTTTCCAGCTACCCCTTCCTTTGGCCATAGGCAAAACCTATCTTTACCCTCACACTTCGGGCATGAAGCTTTGTATTCTCCTCCATTAGTTGAAGCAAATCGTTTAGGTTGAAGACCGAGTTCTGTTGCTAGATCCAAAATATTCATAATACTCCTATTAAAAACTAGGTGAGACAAGTGCGACGAGAGAGACAGAGAGGATAAATTCTGTCTCACTGCTAAACCCAACTAAGTAATAGGTGTGACAGATTCCTTTCATAAGTAACCATTATTTTTTTTCATAAGGGGGGATCGCGCACGCGCATAAAGATTCCTAAAACACATATTTATATGGCAGCTTGCTCTATCTCCATGTTTAGAGATTTTATTTCTCTTAAAAAAGCCCTTTCCTGCCTCCGCTGCGCTTTTGCTAGTAGGGTGGTACATCCATGCATCTCTCTTCGATAGAAGACTCCTCCGTGCATCTTACAACGCCCGTTTTTCATCCCAGGTTGTAGGCAGGGGCCTCCGTTTTTAGTCCGGCATTTTGCTCCACAGAGTTTGACTCCTCGAATTGGCATGATACTTTCCTTTGGTGAAAGGTTTTCTAATCTTCTTTTCTGTATTTTTTTTCAATTTCAAGATATGCGGTGTTTGTTTCTGCGTTAATCATGCCCCAGAGAAATGAGAGGCGGACTAATTCGGAAGAGGATGCACTGTCATCTTTAAGCCGACCATAAAGGTATATTTTTTCTAGAGTAATATCGCTAAAGGCTGGGTATTTCTTCCTGAATGTCTTAATTGCTTTTGAGTGATTCTTCATATCATCAGTCCTCCATGATTTTCTCTGGAATAACAGTTGGAAAGACTTTCGTCTCAGTCTCGCTGTAGTTGTAATTGACCATGATGTTCTGCATCCCCCCTAAACGTTTTCTTTGAAGATTGGTTATTGCTTCGTTGGAAAGCTTGAGCAGCTTCAATCCAAGGCGTTGGTCATCGATGCTCCCTTTTGCAAGCTTTCGCAATCCAAGCAAGTGTGATACAACAACCTGAGCCGCATATAGAGCTTCAAGGGTATCCTGCGGCTTAATGCTCTGTATAAGAGACCAGATACCTTCAAGTTCTTCCGGAGTGATCTGCTGTTTATCTCCAAAAGAATAATTTCCATCATCACCTGATTCATAAATAGCTTTTGCAGCTTGTAAAATTAATTCCTTTACAGCCTTCTTTGACTTCACGTAAAAAGCCTGGATAAAGGGTTCAAGTTTCCTAGGTACAATGATTTTATTCATAGGAGATGAGGGGGTAGGTTGGTTTTTTCAGAACTAAGCCATGCCATTACATCCAATAATAGCCTGTTACTTCGGCCTTTTCCTGGAACAAAGCACCTTTTGTTTTATGCCTTTGCATTTTTCTACGGCTAATTTTGTTGCCTTCTCGTCTCCTTTATCCCGTGCTTTGATGTACAACTTGTAGAGGTTAACAAGTTGCTTATTATAAACTTCGTTCAGCTTCTCTAAAGTGTCATAGTCGTAAAAATCTATTGAATTTATTCCTTTCATACAGTGTTCTCCTCTACAACGATTGGTTGATCTTCGCTCTTGAAGTTCTTGATGTTGACCACTTGTCCCTTGTTGACGTTATACTGAACGCTTATTTGCTGAGCTCCCTTGCTTCGGTATTTCTGAAAAGATTCAAGCACTTGATGGCCGAATTCGAATAGCTCTAGCATTTTTGATGTGGAAGAAAGATCTGATGACGATTCCTGCAACCCTCTGATATAGGTAATAGCAAACTGACTGGCTAGAGCCGCTTCGATAGCATCTGTTGGCTGCAAAGATTCAATAAGGTGGGTAATCATTTGCATCTGCTCAGATGAAGCTACCGCCTTTGCCCTAATCCTATTCCCATGGTAATCCCATAAGGGTTGATCTTTTAAGCGATAAGCTCCTTTCACAGCTCCTTGTATAATTCGTTTTACCACTGTCTCATTCATCGTCGGCTTATTTTCAAATACTGGGACAAAATTTGCAGGGACTGGGTAATAAATATCTTCGAGATCTTTGTTTTTGGCCATATCTCTCCAAGTTAAAAAGTTAATTTTCTATATTTAATGTAAGGGATCATAAGCCCTCCCCTCCTAAGACTTTTGGGGTAAACCTATAACACCTTGTTGTTTTTTTACTGTTTTGCCACATTCTTTCTGCTCTAGTTGCTTTTCCATCAGATCCGGGCATTATCCATCCGTGCTCGATGCATACCTTGGAAACAAAAGAGGGATCTAAGCCCATGCAAATCTCAGTTTTAAAAGTTTGGGGAAATACGAAAAATTCAATTTCTCCAGTCTCGGTCAATTTTTTACTTCCCGCTCTATTAATAGTTTTTGTTTCCATCGCATCACTAGCCCATGGGCTAAACGCACTATCTCCTCTTTGCTCAAAAAACTTCTGTACTTGTTCAAGAGCTGCTTTCTCTTCATGCAATCCATAAGCACCACGTGTTGATAACCACTGATTGAAGCATTTTGTAGCTGCCCTATCTGCTTCTCCAATTTCCCAACCTGTAATCCCATACATCGTCGCAATTTCTCCCGCAGCAGCAACTAATGAGAATCTGTTGCATGCACGAATAATTTGCCCTGATGCACTAATTGGAAGGATTCTTGCCTGAATTTTTTCTCTTATTTCCTTTATCTCTTGCAGGATTTCTGGTTGATTAATGATTAACTTCTGCAAAAAACATCTAGCAGCAACGCCATAGTTTTCGCGACTTCTTTGACAAAGATGCTCCGAGAATACTGCCGCATTCTCAAACCCATGCAATTCTTCAAATATCCCATATTTGCCTGTATCAGCGGGGATGTCGAGTATGCGCACCTCATGTCCGGCACGAACTTTTTTTCCGCCTTGTTGAATGTGATCGGCTAAACTAATTTCTCCAGTAGATAAAAACAATAAACGCCATGAAGACCTTTTTCTTGCACCGCCCTGCTTTTCTCCTCTTATCTTGCCAGCCCCATTGGCGAGCATATAAGCGACTTCGCCTATTTCCGTTGGATGCATTTGCTCAATTTCATCCAGACACAGTAAGGAATCATTATTCATAGCACAAATGGCTTCTAGCCCATTTGAAGTGGCTCTCCATCTTTGAAGATAATCTACTCCTCCCCAAACAGACACTGCAACTTTTAAAGCTGTTGTTTTTCCTGTTGAGCTAGGTCCTCTAAAATGAAATCCTCCGTTTTCTTCCCCCAAAAGATAAAGAACAGGAGACGCAAATGCGGCGGAGATAGCAAACACCAGTCGACTATTTCCACAACAAAGACGTGACATTTGCTGCCAGTCCTCTAGAGATCCTCTCGTACTGTAATCTACTCGCGAATTCATAGGCCCTTGATACAGCAACCTCTCCTTTTGAAGAATCCCAATGGTTTCATTAGGAAAGACAAAACAATTGCCATTCCACCCCGTTTGTAAAACACAACGTGCTCGTACAACAGGTTGAGAGTATTGAATATATTCAGATAGGATAGCTTTAGGTTTGCTCCCTATGGCTATGGGAAGGCCTCTATTCAAAAGTTCTTCCCGGTAGTCAGCTCCATCGCGAGCCATCATTGACATAGCCATAATCCATTGATGGAGATTATTATCCAGATCCCGAAACTCTAGCAAACGAGCCCAATTTTCGTTTGAGTGATCCCGGACATATGCTGTTACCTCTAACGGCCCACAAATCCAAATTTCCTGACTGGAGCCCTCTTCATTTTTTTTCTCACTTTTTACTGTCTGTTTATACCAAACACCGTCTTCATCTAAACGGAAACCATCCGGTAAATTTGTTTTTTGGAATTCTTTTTGCATTTCTTTAGCTCTTACCAAAGCTAAATCTTCTAAATTTTCTTCAGAAGGGGCTTGTCCAATCAATTGGTGATCTGTTATACCGATGTGCATAAGTTATCTCTTTTTTTGTAGGGAAGCCTGCCTTGCACGCAGGCTTTTCCCAATCATTAAAAAATCCTCAAAATCCAATGCTTCTAAACCGTAGACATGGGAACATTCGTCAAAGATAAGCATCGCTCTATCTAAATTCTCAACTTCTTCTGTCGTCTTGAATGTCTCAAACAGGCGATCGCATTCTTTTGCCTTATCTGCAAACT
>Ga0187812_1000652_pt1 | contig 12173 bp, 22 predicted proteins | sample NC_S_2_FD_130582 | JGI IMG/M metagenome (GOLD analysis project Ga0187812, IMG submission 130582) | Wetland sediment microbial communities from Neuse River Estuary, North Carolina, USA - ASW-S_2 | ecosystem: Environmental > Aquatic > Freshwater > Wetlands > Sediment | place: USA: North Carolina... | reverse complement strand
CGATGGCGACGGCGCCGACCATTCCAACTGTGGGCACGACGTATCGCTTTGCGGCCTATGTCAGTCAGACTGTGCTGGGGTCGGGATGTGCGGGCAACAGCACGATTGCCGTCAATGTGATCACGCAAGATCCGAATGCGGCCTCGGCCCAAACGACAGCGGCGGCAACTTTCACGGTGACCACGAATGGAACCTTGGGTGTCGTGCCAATCACCACTGAGCTGCAAAATCCGTTCACGTTCCGAGCTAAAGCGGGAACTGTCGTGCAGTTTTCGACAACCTACACGCCGGGCGGCTCGTGCTCGCCGGCGCCGACGGTGCAAATTTATCCCGTGTTGGAGCAGATGTGATGCGTAGATCCGCAATCATTTTCGGGTTTGTGCTGGTGTTGGCGTTGGCGCTGGGTGCGCAGGCGCAGTTCATCGGTAATGTATCGCCGCAGACGACAACCTCCCTGCCTTTCAACGCCATCACGTGCACCAATGCTCTAGCTGCCGGGCCTGTTCTTGTCCAAAACATCGGACAAGAGGCACATATCGCAACGACGTTTTTCAATGTTGGCTTTGCCACGCAGTTCCTCATCTACACCATTCAAGGCTCTTATGATGGCCTTACCTTTTTTGACATCTCGGACGCGGGAACTGCCCCAAACCTTAGCAACGGTCTGACCTCAATCAGCGGTAATGGTTACTATCCCGTGGTCGCTGTCAGGGTCTCGCAGTGTGTTCCTTCTACCGCAAAAGTCACTATCCAATATTCGGGCATTGCGATTCCGTCCGGGGCAAACGTGGGGACTGCTCTGAATGGTCAGATTCTTAAGACGATCAGTTTTGGGTCTCCAGCCAATACAAGCTTTTCCAATTCTGCGGTTCGTTCTCCGTTCGGAAGTTCGGCAGGAACGCTGCAGTTTACGTACCTTACCGCGGCTGGGCCGTCGGGCTCGACAGTACAGGTTTCTTGCGGTTCAACCGCTTCTGGTGCTGTCATTGCACCAATCACCGGTGCATTTGCCCTGCAGACCACACAGAATCTGGTGCAAACATTTCAGGTGCCAGCCACGGGGTGTGAGTATTTCATTGTGGCCTACACCTCTGGCGGCGCGAGCACAGCGGTCTTTAATCTGGATTACACATTTTCCATCCCAGGCTCTGCGCCCGCTGCATATCAGTACACCCACATTACGACGACGACAGCCGCAATCGTAAAGGGTACGCCTGGTTACCTACACACGGTGAGCATCAACTTGGGCGCTGCTGGCACGGTAAGTGTGTTTGATCTACCTAGCGCGAGCTGCACGGGCACTCCGGCCACGAATCAGGTGGCCATCATCACGGCGACGGCAAGCACTTTGCAGACGTTCACTTACGACGTGAACCTGCTCAGCGGAATTTGTGTGAAGGCTTCTGCGGCCATGGATCTTACGGTTTCAGCTCAATGACAAAGTGGCTAAAGCTGGCGATGGCAATGGTGGCACACGGTGCTGCCCGTGCGTACCGCTTCGCCGCAAAAACGGCAGGCCGTGAAGGGATTTGGCGGAACTGGTTTGTGCGCATAGGCCACACCGGCGCCCCAGCCGATCAGCACACTCACGACAAGTCCGAGGAGAAATGCCATCGCGCGGCACTCTATGCCTTCCCGGGAGAGGTGTCAAGCACGGCATGAGCGAGGTAAACCAGGTGCTCTCGATCTGGAAGGATGGTCATAACATTGGCGTCGTTTCCGCCACCGACACCAAGTTCATCGAAAAGTTCCTGGAGTGGGCGAAGAAGAATGGTTACAAGGTCAAACGGGGCGAACAGAGCTGCTGAATGATTCACGTGGTCAACATCACGCTCTATCTGATGGGCTGGGTACTCTTCGTCGCCGGCCAGGCGCAGAACTCCATCCGCTCGAAGTCTAATGGCCTCGACTCTGGGCTCCGTGGCTTGCAGCAGTGGCTTGGCTTCCACCTGGTGAACCTGGCGCAGCGCGCGTTCTTTTGCGGTCTCTTCTATGGCTTCATCGTGCACACCATTGGAATCAAGCTACAGGCAGCCGGCTTCCCAATCACCTCTTATATGGTGGCAGGCATCGGTGGCTGGGCGGCGAACGGCCTGCTCTACCAGATTTTCGGGCTGATCCCTGGGCTGCGCATTGAGGTTGCCGAGTTAGCGCCTCCCCCAAACTCCCAAGTTGTGCCAGTATCGCCTCAACCAATTTCGACAGGAGCGAAACAACCATGAGCTTCACATCGTTTTTTCACAGCATCAAAGCGTTCTTTCAGAAGGTTTTTGGCTCGGCGAATCTGGGCCGCACCATCAGCGCAACCATCACCATCGCCGCTCCCCTGGTCGAGAGCATTGTTGCTATGACGGCAGGCGAAGCAGCGGCGGATGAGATCAAGAGCGTGGTGAACGAAGTCCAGAGCGATCTCGCCGCGGCGGCCGCATTGGCCACAAGTGTCACCCCGGGAGCGGGAGAAACAGTACCAGCGCAGATCGGCTCGATCTTGAATGGGGTCAAAACGAATTTGGCAAGCCTGCTCGCCGCCGGTCACATCAAAGACACGGCCACGGTTGGCAAGGTGACGAACATCGTCAACACAGTCGTCAACGAGATCGAGGCGATTCTTTCGGAGCTGCCCACCGTGACAGCGCCGACACCTACAGCAGCAGCTTGACGCGAGAACTTGAAAGCGTTGCTCCAATCCGCGGCAGTCTTCGCGCTCCTGTGTCTGGGAGTGAGCACGGTAATCCTCGCCCACGACGCCCATCGCCTGGTGCTCGACACGGATAAAACCGTGAGAGACGTGGATGCCGTGCTCCAGGTGCAAGGCGTGAACCTGGCCGCGGAGGAAGCACACCTCGATTCGGTGTTGGCCCACGTCGATGCAACGGTCGCCCAGCTCGATGCGGCTTCGGTCGAACAGCGGGCCTACTGGCAGAAAACTTCCGCCGACTCTGACAAGACAGTGAAAGCACTGAGGCTCACGGTGGACCGCGCTTCGCTTCTGCTTGATCACACCGACAAGCAACTTAACGGGCAAATTCTGCCGGATCTTGATCGCCAGATGAACCTTACCGCGCAGTCGGCACAGGTGGCGATGGGCTCGATCGGCCACGCGAGCGATCAGATCGCTTTCAGTGTGAGCGATCTTCCCCCAATTTTTGAGAATCTCCGTGAAGGCACAGCTGAACTCACCTCCGCCAGCGCGCACGCGGACAAGATTCTGGCGAGCGGCGAGCGCACCGCAGCCTACTACGAAAAGAAACTTACCACTCCGGCTTCGTTTGCCGAGCGCACGGCGAAAACCCTGCTCGACGTTGGCTCGAAGCTTGGGAACATCATGGCAGGGTTTGTGAAATGAAACTCGTCATCCAACGTGACAGCTTCACCGTGAATTCGACCTCGGGTGAATTGTCGATTGATGGCACGTTTTTCTGTTACACACTTGAGCCTCGCTCTGATCGTTCGGAAGGGAAACCTTATTGCATTCCAGTTGGTACATACCAGATCGCACTGCTGGAATCGCCGCGCTTTGGCATGTTGACGCCGCACGTGCTGGATGTACCTGGCTTCAGTGAAATTGAGATCCACCCGGGGAATTTTCCGGGAGATACAGAAGGTTGCTGCCTGGTTGGTGGAAGTCGGGGAGTTGATTTCGTCGGCGGATCTCGACAAGCGTTCTCTAGTTTGATGCAGAAGCTCGCCGGGCAAACTGATCTGTCAGTGACCTACATCGGAGGATCGGCAGAGTGAACTGGCAGTGGCACGTGTGCGACGTGTGCTCGCTGATCGATGGCGATGATTCGATGAAGCCCTGTGCCTACTGTTCGCTCTGTGATGCCTGGCTTTGTGAGCACGACATGCACGACTGGAGACGGCGGGGGATGGCGGCAGTGATCGCACAAGGGCAGAGGTTTTTTGCGTGAGCAAGGCCAAGCGTAAAGTGGGATTTGTTATCGTTGGCAGTTCGATGATTCGCGCGCAGTTTGGTTATCCGTGTTTTCATTGCGGCGCGACGCTGAAACGATGCCGCAAACGGAAATGCTGTGCGCGGTGCAAGGGAATGCGGAGTCACGACTAAATGGCATACGAGCTCGAAGTCGCAATCATCGATGGCGGCGACCGCACCATCAAAGTCGTCCACCTCTTTTATGGTCTGACTGTGCGCGAAGTCGAGACCTACAAGCGTGAGCATCTCGCCTCATGTGAATACTTCCGCTCGGCCGAGAAAGAAGGCCGCACCGTGGAAGAGCTTTCTGAGATCGACGACGACGAGCTGCCCACGGAAGAGGATTACGACGAGGAGGAGGATGAGAGTTGAATCTCACCATCTCTCAGCTCGCAGCTCTGGCCGCTGGTGCCGGATTCTCTGGCAATGATCTCGCCATTGCCATCGCCGTCGCGCTGGCGGAAAGTCAGGGAAATCCGCAGGCGTACAACCCAGAAAAGGCGGCGGGCGCCGTGCAAGGGCAAGGCTCATTTGGGCTTTGGCAGATTTTCCTGAGCAAGCATCCTGAATTTTCTGCCGTGGACTTGCTTGATCCCCAAACCAACGCGGCTGCGGCGTTCACAATCTACTCCAACGCCGGCAACTCGTTTCGCCCCTGGGCCACTTACACCAATCAAGCCTATCTCCCTTATATGGGCGCGGTGGTGGATTTTCTGAACGCGAGTTCGACGACGTCCGCACCAGATGTTTCGCCGGCTGATTTGAGCACAATGGATCAAAGCGCCCAAATGGGTGCACCGGATACGGGGCAGCTTATTTTAATGATGGCTGGCGGGGCACTTGCTCTGTGGCTTCTGATGCGAGCTTTCAACGGATAACACCAACCTTCCGAAGAGAAGGAGATTTATGCGACAGACGAAACTGATTCTCTTTTACGCGATTCTCTTTTTCGCGAGCGCGGCCTGGGCGCAGTTCACCACAGTCACCGGCACCGTTGTAGATCCGAATGGACTCCCGTATGCGAATGGCACCATTGTGCCCACGCTGATCACCAGCGCCACACCCACACTGAACGGTTTCGCCTACACCCCACCCACACAAGCCGTGGGCTTGAACTCTTCTGGGTCTTTCACGATGCGACTGGGTGACAACAGCGTTCTGCTGCCATCAGGCACGCAGTGGAATTTTCAGGTGTGCTCAGCTGGTGGAACGGTGCAACCGGCTGGGGGAAAAGGGCCAGTTTGTTTCTTTTCTGGGCCGATCACAATCTCCGGTGCATCGCAGAATATTTCCAGCACTTTGAATGCTGCTGCCCTAGCCCTGAGTAGCAGCGCTGGTAGTGGCTTGCCCCTGAACAACTCGCCGGCGTCTCTGCCTTCGTACGTGACGAACGCGAACGTGTTTGGCGACAGCATCGCGGTTATCGGCGTGCCGAATCAGAATCAGGATTTCGCTTACCTAGTTGCGCAAGCGATGGGGTTAACCGTAAGCAACGATTTCGGCGTCTCCGGCCAGCAAATTTCGCCAATCGCGGTGCAGTATGGGAGTACCACTCCGGCAGCAGCAACAGCTTCTATTGCCGTGCTGGGTGCTAACGACATCTCCCAGATTTTCGCCGGAGCCTATACGCAGGCACAGTGGCTCTCGGCGTGGGAATGGATTGCGGTCTATTCCAGCGCGCCGACTGGGAACATCGTGAAAGGCGCCGGCTTCACTTGCCCGACATGTTCCTCGAACACGATTTCGGGCACGGTCACGCCGGTGGTATACCACACGGGCGACACCTCCACCACCATCAGCGCGACGGTGAGCGGCACAGTGGTGTACGTGGGCAGTTACCAGTTTTCCGGCCTCGTGACTGCTTTCAGCGTCAAAATCGATGGCTCGCAGGTCGACAATCAGGTGTTCACCGTAACCGGGCCCATGCCGGTGCTGTTGCGTTACGCAGGCCTGGCGTCCGGTTCGCACTCGGTCGTGCTAACCGCGACCGTGGCCGGCGACTACGTAGCGGCAACCTTCATTGCCGGCAACACGGGCGCGGCCAACACCTTTCCGGTCACGCTGATCGGCAACACTCTGAATTGGGTTGGCCTCGACCAACCCACCATCGCCGGCATGAACACGGCGGTCGCCGGCCTGACGCCAACCCTGCAAGGCGACGGGTTGCTCGTTTACCTGGCCAACGACCACGACGTGATGAGCCTTACCGCGCAGCCGCCGGTGTACCTCGACGGCGTGCACCCCTCGCAGTTAGGCGACAAAATTATCGCGCAGGCTTTTCTAAAGGTCATCTGGAACGGTAACACTGCGGCCCAAAACTATAGCCAAACCCTCGCTGCCTTGAATCAGTACGTGCAGCAGACACCGCCACAGGGCGCGATCACCAGCACCTTCGGTGCTGTGCCTTCGCTCTATAGTTCCGCGGGCGTGTTGGGCGAGCTCGCCACCGATGGTGGCAACTGGTTACACCTCCAGCTCGGCACGGTAGGCGGAGCCTGGGCCAGCATCCCACTCTCAGCTTTTCAGGCGCCCCGGCCCTATCAGGAACTGGTGAATGACGTTTCGCTCACCGTCAACACTCCGATCACGCTTTTCACGTACACGATTCCGGCATCTTCGGCGGGCTTGAAATTTCAGCTTGAGTGCAGCCTGCCGTGGGCCATCACCGCCGGCACGGGCACAAACACGTTACAACTCATCGTGAGCCCTTCGCAGACGCCGGTGACCACAACAAATTTCACAGGCAAAATCTACACCAGCACGGCTCTGGCCGGCTCGCTCGCCGTGATACCCGTGTCCGCTTCCGGTTCAACCTCAATTCTTACCTCGGGCACGATCACGCCGAGCGCTACGCTGCTATCAGCGGAACTTACGGGCAGCCTGAATGCCAGCGCTACGGCTGGCACCTTCGCCGTGATCATGCAGGCAAACGGCACGACAGCAACCGCAGCAGCCAAGTCAGGTGGTTGGTGCAGGCTGAATAACTAAAGGAGAAACTCCAATGCAAAAGCTATTCACGCGCAGTTTCGCTCTGACGCTGATCGTTGCGCTCTTTATCGTGCCTGCGCTTCTCTCGCAGACTGGCACGCAGCACGGAGTCCAGGTGACCTGGAATGCGCCGTCTCCAGTTGGCGGCTCGGGCACGATTGCGGGCTACAACATCTATCGCTGCACGGGCACCTGCACCGCCACATCTGGCACCTGGTCTAAGATCGACACGTCGCTCGACATCTCCACCGGTTACCTCGACCCATCCTCGGACCTGGTGGCGAACACCGCGTATTCTTATGCGGCCAGCACCGTAGATACGCACGGGAATGAGTCGGGATTCTCTAACGTGGCTACCGTGACAACACCGGCGGCATTTCCGACGAATCCCAACCCACCAGGTGGGTGTAACTCGGCGAATCAGTGATTGTCTAGGATGGGCCCACGATGTTGCGCTCTTCCGCATGGGGCACGATCAGCGTCTGAATGCTGATCACCTTGCGACACTCCGCGTTCGGGCAGTAGACGCACAGCATAATCCCCAAGCCCTGGCCGAGCTGCTTCACCCATTGAAACGTACGCACTTCGTCCAGATCGGCAGAGCAGTACGGGCAGCGCGGTGGCAGAATGTTGGTTTCGGGGGCGTATTTATTCGGAGTGCTCATGCGTTGATGTCTCGGGCTTTTTCTCTGATTGCGATCAGGCAACAGATGCACACGAAAATATCTGGCCTCGATGGATGCACGCGCAATTCGGAGTCGTAGAGACGATAGTCAGCCTTCGCGTCGCAAAAGACGCATCTCGCTACTGCAAGCGGTTCAATTTTCAGATTGCTCATGTTCTTGGTCGAACTCTCGCACAATCTCGCGGGCGCTGTCTACTGATTCCTCGCCCAGCGCGATTGCTTGCGCATGTACCGCTGAAGTCATCCACGCAGGCTGCACGTACGTCCGATACATCTCCTGATCGAAGCATGCGAAGAATTCCCCCTTGCCCAGCGTGGCAATGTCGGCTGCCCGCGGGCGAGGGTAGATATTGTCTGGGATGGCGTCCAGGGTCTTCTCAATCTCCGAGCGCAGGCGCTGCACGCCAAAGAGCCACACCCGGATCTGGCTGAGGAGCACCGCACTGATCCCGGAAATGTTTTGCGAGTCGATCCAGAGAAAGTTTTCAAGCGCGGCGCCCTGGCGAATGAATTCCTCTGCGGCATCTCGCACGGGCGAGCGGCGCTGTGCCGGCGCGAACATCCATGCCTCCGGCAGGGCGATGACCGTCTTCTCGCTGTGTTTGTGCACCCAGCGGATCACGGAGCGGATGATCAGGCTCTTGATGTGAAACTCGTATTTTTCCAGGTCGATCACATTCAGGCCTTCGGCCAGGTTCACCTCTGCCGAGTGCGTTTTCAGCGTGGCAATCTCTTCCTTCGCAGTGTGCAGATCGTCCTGAATTTCGCCGAAGATCAGCTCCCGCTGGCCGCTCGCCTTCGAGAGAGCGAGTGCGATGTTTGCGCAGACGTCTTCGAGCGTCTCGGGCCTCTGCCACTCCACAAAGCTTTTGCTGCCCACCCGGCCTGCCTGGCCAGCGCGGCACACCGAGCGCAAGCACTGGCGCTGGAACTTGTCCCACTTCTCTTCGGTGAGCGCTTCGCAGAGCGAGCGGATGGTGCGCCAGTCAATGTGGTCTTCATAGTAGGGTGGCAGCTCGTGACCGAAGCGGAAGGCGCTCTCGCCGCGCTTGGTGATGAAAGCGATGCACTTCAGTCCGGAGCGGACGGCGCAGGCTTCGAGGGCAGTGGATTTGCCGGCCCTTTGGCTCTGCCCAACAATCACCATGTGGGCGTGCGGCAGGCGCACGGGCAGGCCGGAGTCGATTTCGAAACCGAGGGGGATCACTGAATCACTCCAAAGAGTGTCGCCTGCTCAAACTTTTTTCGCTCTAGATATTCTCGGCAAACGAGTGCAATAGCCTTGAATCGTTCGGGCCGTGTTGATTTGGGGTGGAAGTCAAGATGGTGCTGCTTGGCGAACGCAACTGCGCGTTCACAATCACCATCGCGCCAGAGGTGGGCCAATTCCTCTAATTGGGCAAACTTCACGGCTTCCATCATTTCAGCGAAAATTGTTCCCAGATAGGAGGCATGTGTCCTAGCCCAGCGCAGCATGATCTCGCGGTCACTGGTCATCGGTGCTTCGCGATGGCAGTTCACGCATAGCAAGAGGAAGTTTTCTGGGTGATTGGAGCCTCCTGCAGAGTGGGCGATTATATGACAGCGCTGCAGGCGCTTGCGCCACGCTTTCTGTAGATTCTTTGGAGAGCCTTCGCCAAACGGATAATAGTGGCAAGCAAAACATGACGGATGTTCTAGATCCTCCACAAAATGCGGATCAAGCCCGTACCAGTGACGGGCGATCTCGTAAGCACCGGGTGGACTCGTCCTTAAGTAGTACGGCTTTTTGTTCATTTCAACTGTTCTCTTTTTGTGCCTTTTGCGAACAGTGTGCCAGTGGTACCCTGTGGAAATACTGAGGATTTCTCACATGGAAAACACGGTCCCGATTGCTGTAGAGCGAACAGTGCCCATTCGCCGACCCAGACAGAGGGAGCACCTCTTGCCTGGAGAGGTAAATCGGCTGATCGAGGTGGCCAGAAAGAACCGCCATGGCCTGCGCGATTCGACCCTGATCCTTATTCTCTTCTCTCACGGATTGCGCATCCAGGAGGGTTTGCAGGCCCGCTGGCACCAGTTTGACCTGCGGGAAGGGGTTTTCCACGTCCGGCGCTCCAAGCGGGGCGTATCCGGCGACCATCGCTTGCGTGGGGTGGAAATTCGAGCCCTGCGCCGTCTTCAACGAGAAGGCCCGAGGGCCGGCGATTTCGTTTTCGTCTCTGAGCGCGGCGGTCCGATGACAACGCGGGCGGTGCAGCTTATGCTTGACCGACTCGGAAAACGGGCTGGATTGGACGCGCTCAACATCCACCCTCACACCTTTCGCCACTCTTGCGGCTACTATCTCGCAGATCGAGGTGCGGATCTGCGCCTGATTCAATCCTATCTTGGGCACCGTGACGTGCGTCACACAGTTCGGTACGTGCAATTGAGTCCGCGGCGCTTTGCTGGCCTTTTCGATGATTGAGATGCGGGCGTAGAGAAAGGCCTTCATCGCTCAAATCCAATCTTTCGCAGTCTGTGAACGAGTTCTCGCACTTTTCGCTCAGAACTGTAGGCATAGCAGTTCCACAGTGCGAGCAATCCAATCGTGGCCCATCCAGCAACAAGTTCGATGATGCGCGCCGTGTGGTTTTTCGGCCTAAGTCCGATCAGTGGACCGCAGATTAGGAGCAGGAAGGGAGCCAAGGACTGAGCGAACCAGATCAGAAACCATTTAAATTTCAGCGTCATCGCTTGAACCTCAGTGCGCCACAGCGCAGACAGATGTCGGTCACACGGCGCGACGTATCCCAAACATGGAACAAAAAGCAGCAGTGAAAATACCAGGCCCACTCCAGAAGCAGCATCGTTGGCACGAAAATCAACACCGCAATCCACAGTTTCACAAATCCACCTCCGAATCGAGCCCGAGCGCGGCCAGGTACGACTCTGGAATGTACCGGTGCTTCCGCTGGCGCTTGGCAAAGTTGCGCAGCTTGTCGTTGTAGGGCCACAAGTCGGGGCGGTTGGGTAGGCCGACCTCGGCGACGAGGCGCTCAAAGGCGGTTGGGCAGTTGGAGCGGACGGAGCGCTCCATGTTGCCCGATGCCCAGTTGGGAGCGCGGGTGCTCATGGCTGCACCGCCGGTCCGGGATCGGTGCGCTTGTCGGGCAGGATCGCCGCCTGACCGGCTAGCGCTTTCTTGCGGCGAACGTGGCGAGTGCGCACACGCTCCTCGGTACTCACTTCGATTGGCACGACTGAAGCCGTGCACTTCACGTCGGGCGTGTCGAGCGCGCCGGAGTTTACTATTGCCGCGGCTTTCTCGGCGATTTGCTCCATTGCGGTCGGTGGCTCGGGTGCCGTCTCCAAGAGTTTGTCTGGTATCGGTCTGGCCAATTCTTGCGGGATTGGCTCGACTGGTAGCTTGGCGGCGTCTGATGCTTTGAATCGGATAAACTCGCGCACCAGTGCAGAGCATGACTCGCATAAATCGGCTTCGCAAATCTTCTGCCAGCCGGGCGGCAGGCTTAGAGTGCCGATGACGGCATTCTCTGTGTCACAACGATCACATCTGACAAAACGGCTCATGCGGTGCGCTCCTCTCGTGCAAGCTCGCTAGCTTGCTTGCGGATGTCCTGCTCGGCCCTGAATTCGGCGGTCTGACGCGAAAGATTGGCCTGAAATTCGATCAGCGCAGCTCTCTCCTCGTATAATTCACGCCACTTACTTGGCCATGCGGTGATTTTGGCCGGCAGGTTCATAGCAACAGAGCTTCGATGTGCTCTTCTGGTAGCCAATGTGTTGGGATTCTTGAGTGTTTTGTTTTTGGTCGTTGATTCAGACGTTGCTCGTGGTTCGTGGCCCAACGGCAATTGCTGGGCTCGTAGTTGCCGTCATTGTTGATGCGATCCAGGCTCATGCCGGGCGGGCATTCGCCCATGTCGGCAAGAAATGCTGGGAAGCTTATTCGCCAGCGCTCACACATCGAAATGCCGCGGCCACCCCAATCAATCCACGCTGACTCGTTAACATTGAAACAGCGATTTTTGGCGCCCTTCCAGGAGCGATATGTTCTCGATTGTTTTCCGTGGCGAGCATGCCCGTGACAGGTGCGACCGTTTGTAGATCGCACTGTTCGAATGTGCTGTGCGGCCTTTTCTCGCAGTTGGCATCCGCAACTAACTGTGTGTCCAGATGGAAGCGATTGAGCGCGGACGGTCACTTTTTTCCCGCAGTCACAGAGACAAAGCCAGATAACTCCGCCTGTACTTGTGCGCCCTGGTGCTAGTTCCAGTACAAGCAATCGACCGAATCGCTGCCCGATGAGATTTCGATGCCTTGGTTTTTGGTAACGACTCATCGGTTTGACCTCTCAATCACGCTCAAGAGAAAATCCACATCTGGTGCACTCACCATGAATCCGTTACGCCGGTCCTTGCGAATCCGCGCCAGCGTCTTCTGCTCGGACTCGGTGAGAAAATTGCAGGCCGGGATGACGTCTGGCGTGGCACTCGCTGCAGCTCCAGATGGTTCCGGCTTCCGTGTCGTCTCGGCCGGCAGCGTGGTCTCGGTGCGAAAGTTCGCCGTGTCCGAGTCCAT
>Ga0187812_1000651_pt1 | contig 12175 bp, 8 predicted proteins | sample NC_S_2_FD_130582 | JGI IMG/M metagenome (GOLD analysis project Ga0187812, IMG submission 130582) | Wetland sediment microbial communities from Neuse River Estuary, North Carolina, USA - ASW-S_2 | ecosystem: Environmental > Aquatic > Freshwater > Wetlands > Sediment | place: USA: North Carolina... | reverse complement strand
GCTTCTGCACCTGCCGGGCCAACGCATACAAATACCGCGCCCGCTCGTGCCCGCTCAGCGCCTGCCACGCGGGCAGCGCCTTGCGGGCTGCGTCGACGGCGGCATCGACGTCAGCCTTGTTGCCCAGCGCGACCTCGGCGATAACTTCGCCGGTGGAGGGATCGCTGGTGGTCATGTACTGGCCGCTCGCGGGCTTCGCCCACGCGCCGCCGCGGAACTCCTCAAAGCGGCGGTGATGGCGGTCGAGCCATTGGATGGCTTCTTTGGGATCTTCCGGCGCGACGCCGTAGTCCATGGTGTAGAACTTTTCCGCGATGCTCACTGCGTCTCCTTCCAATCGCCGCGGCAAAAACGTACCGCCGGTCTCCAGACCGGCTGTCGTGCGGGTTTCCGAACCCGCACCTTCTCGGAATCAGGCAATCGGATGCCGATACGTCGCCGAATACCTTCCAGTCAAATGATGCTCCAGTTGCCGCTCGATATCGCCGAGCATTCCGCTGGCGCCGAACCTGAACAGTGACGGCTCGAGCCAGGGGCGGCCGAGTTCGTCTTTCATGAGGGCGAGCCAGTCGGTGGCCTGGCGTGCGGTGCGGATGCCGCCCGCGGGCTTGAAGCCGACGGCCATGCCGGTGCGCTCGGCGTAGTCACGGATGCAACGCACCATCGTCAGCGAAACCGGCAAGGTCGCGTTCACCGCCTCCTTGCCCGTCGAAGTCTTGATGAAGTCCGCCCCCGCCATCATCGCCACCCAGCTTGCCCGCGCCACGTTGCGCAGCGTCATCAGGTCGCCGGTGCCGAGAATGGTTTTCAGATGCGCGGGTCCCGCAGCTTCGCGAAATGCCGCTACCTCGTCGTAGAGCGCCTGCCACTCGCCGCCAAAAACATGCGCGCGCGTAATGACAATATCGATCTCCTGCGCGCCGGCCTCCACGCTGCGGTGAATCTCGGCCACGCGCTCGGCGAGGGGGTTGAGGCCGGCGGGAAATCCCGCGGAGACGGCGGCGACGGGAATGCCGGAGCCTTCGAGGGCCTTGACGGCGGTTTCGACGAAGGCGTGATAGACGCAGACGGCGCCGACGGTGAGATGCAGCTCCTCGATGCCGAGGCCTTCGACGAGATGGCGCTGGAGGGGGTTGCGGGCCTTGGCGCAGAGGCGGCGCACGCGCTCGGCGGAGTCGTCGCCGGAGAGGGTGGTCAGGTCCATGCAGGCGATGGCGCGCAGGAGCCAGGCGGCCTGGGTGTCCTTTTTGACGGTGCGGCGGGTGACGAGCGTGGCGGCGCGGCGCTCGACGGCGCTGGTGTTCACGCGAACCTGGTCGACCCAGTCGAGGTTGAGGGCGATGCGGCGGTTGGGCTCGAGCGCGCGGCCGTTAAGGACGACGGGGATGGGCTGGATGCGATGCGGCGCGCCGTTGGTGGAGGTAACGGGTTGGAGGGCCATGATTCTTTCTCCGCGCAGGGCCGGTAATTTCGGCAAAAAAGACGGGCTCCTCCGGAGAGGAGCCGCAACAGATGGCTAGAAGAAGAAGGATAAATCCGCCAGAGCGGCAAAGCAACCGGGAACTAGGGGGCAGTTCTGAGTGGTGAGGGGCGCGAGCTGGCTTGGCTCCGTTGACGTCCTGATGCTCCATGAAGACGGCGAATCAGGAGTGTGCTCCGCGCGCTCTGCAAAAGAACGGTTGCATCCATGGCTACCGTGGCCCGCCTTCACCAGCTCCCGGGCATGCGCCCTGCGATCTCCTCTATCACCCGCGTTACGTTGGCCGGATCGAGTCTCGCCAAAAAACGACAGAGGGCGGTGTCATCGGGAACGGAGTTCAATCAAGTTAATAACTTGTAGTCAGCAAAATATACGATCGCCGTTTTTCCGCAGCATATTCAGGCCAGTGTGATCCTGAGCGTGGCGGCGTAGTCGACCGCCGGGCGATACCGGCCAGGGAGTTCCACGCGCAGCTCGCCGGCCTGCTGCTTCCAGTTCACGCGCTCGGCCGTGCCCAGCAGTTCCACTTTTGCCACCTTGCCGGGTTGCGTGGACGCGGAGAGTCCGAATGACTGAATAGCGAGCGGTTGCGAGGGCCAGCCCAACGCCAGCGCGTAGACCACGTTGCCGGCCTTGTTGCGCGTAAAGCGAAGGTCGCTCGGTCCCAGCTTGCTCACGCTGCCGCCCTGGAACGCGCCAGCTTTCACTGCATTGGGGCCTTCGCCGTAAATCTTCCACGGCCGGGTGTCGAAGATGGCTTCGCCGTTCACTTCCATCCAGGCGGTGATGCCGTCGAGCACGGCTATCTCCTTGCTGTCGATGGTGCCGTCGGGCCGGCCGGGGATGTTGAGGATGAAGGTGCCGTTCTTGCTTACCGTGTCGATGAGCCAATGGATGACGTCGCGCGGGGGCAGGTAGCCGCCGTACTCGCCCGGCTTTTCAAAGAGAGCGCGGTTGTAGTGCCACTCGCCGATGCACGTCTCCGACTGCCAGGGATGGGGCACGATCTGGCTGGTGAGTCCGCGTTCGTAGTCGACAACCACGGCTTTGGACAGGCGGTCCGGCACTTCCTTGATGGTGAGCACGGCTTCCATTTTGCCGCCGTGCGTCTTCAGGTTGCGGTTGTAGAAGTACGCGGCCACATTCATTCCGCCCCAGCCCAGCGGCAGCAGCGCGTTGTCGAAGTAGAGCAGGTCGGGGTCGTGCTGGTCGACGAGGTCGCGGGTGCGGTCATAGAAATTCTTGACGTAGGAGATGTCGGGCAGCGCGCCGATGGGGTGCTTCACGCCGTAAAGCAGATGCGGATCGAGGCCCTGCCACCACTGGTCTGCGCCCGCGGCCACGGCCAACTGGCCGTCATAGGCCACGCCGGCCAGCGGGCCCGAGGCGTCCGCGCCGTGCGACGGCTGGAACCACCACCAATTGCGCGCCTGGTGAACGGTCACGCCGAAGCGCAGCCCCTGCTTGCGGGCTTCGGCGGCCCATGTGCCCACTACATCGCGGTGCGGGCCGATCGCGGCTGCGTTCCACGGCTGGTGCTTCGAATCCCACGCGTCAAAGCCGTCGTGGTGATTGGCCAGCGAGAGAAAGAAGCGCGCTCCGGCCTTCTTGTAGCGCGCGATCAGTTCGCCTGGCTCCCAGTTGAGCAGCGTCCACTGTGGGCACAGGTCCTTGTAGCCAAAGCGCGAGGGCGGGCCGTAGTGCTCCAGGTGGTACTTGTTCTGCGGCGATCCCTCGATATAAATGTTGCGCGCGTACCAGTCTCCGGCCTCGGGCACGCACTGCGGGCTCCAGTGCGCCCAGATGCCGAACTTGGCGTCGCGATACCAGTCCGGCGCCTCGTAGGCGAGGAGCGAGTCCCATGTGGGCTGGTATGGTCCGGCGCCGGCCAGATCGGCAATAGGCGATTGCATCGGCACGCCGTCCCACGAACCGCCCGGAATGGGCAGCGCCGGCGGGTTGCCCCACTCGGTGGCCTTCCACGCGGCCGCGTCCAGATGTGTGGGAACAATCGCGCCGCCGCTCAGCTCGTAAAACACTCGCTCCCGATCAGGCAGCGCGCAGAATTGGGCATAGTCGCGGTTGTACCGGTTGAAGCCGGCGGGCAGAGCCGCCGCGCCTAAACTCGCCTGCGCAAACGAAGGCACGGCCTTCGCTGCCGCACCGATGGCAATAAGTTTGCAGAAATCCCGTCGCTGCACGACTCGCTCCTCGGGTCATTTGAGACTGCCGAACGAACGACCTTATTCTAACGGTGGAGACCCGCGGCCCCCACCGTGACCCATTACGCGTGCACGGCCTCGCGGGCGGGCGCGAGTTCCTTCTCGACCACCGTGAGCGCCTCTTCCAGGATATCGAGCGCCACCGTGGCCTCATCCTCGCTGACGATCAGCGGAGGCGCCAGGCGCAGCGAGTTCACGCCGCAGCCCAGGATCATGAGGCCGCGCTCGAAGGCCAGGGTTTCGATGCGGTTGCGCTGCTCGATGGCCGGCTCGCGCGTGACCTTGTCCTTGACCAACTCGATGCCGATCATCAGCCCGCGCCCGCGCACGTCGCCCACCAGCGGATGAGTCTGCTTCCAGCCCTCGAGACGCTTCATCATGGCCGCGCCCACCTTTGCCGCGTTGGCCATCGCCTCGCGCTCGATAATGTCCATGGTGGCCAGCGCAGCGGCAATCGAAACCGGGTTGCCACCGAAGGTCGATGCGTGGGAGCCCGGCTTCCAGTCCATGATCTCGGCGCGTGTCATGCACACGCCCAGCGGCATGCCGCTGGCAATGCCCTTGGCCATGCACACCATGTCGGGCTCTACGCCGGAGTGCTCGATGGCCCACCATTTGCCGGTTCTGCCTGCTCCGCTCTGCACCTCATCCGCAACCAGCAGAATTCCGTGCTTATCGCAGATGGCGCGCAGCTCGCGCAGAAACTCAGTGGGCGCGACCACGTAGCCACCCTCGCCCTGGATAGGCTCGATGAAGATGGCGGCAACCTCTTCCGGTGGCAGGATGGTCTTGAACAGCCGCTCCTCGATGTACCGCGCGCAGCCCAGCTCGAAGGCCTTCTGCTCCTCCACCCCGCCCTTGCAGTCGCGGTAGGTGTAGGGGTAGGGCACGTGCGTCACGCCCGGAACCAGCGGCGCGAACCGCCGCTTTTGCTGCGGCTTCGATCCCGTCAGCGACAGCGCGCCCATGGTGCGGCCGTGGAAAGCGCCGTGGAAGGCGATGATGTGCTGCCGGCCGGTGTGGTAACGCGCCAGCTTCATGGCGCACTCAATGGCCTCGGCGCCGGAGTTGCCGTAGAAGAACTTGTGCCGTCCGCGCATCGGCGCCACGGCGGAGAGCCGCTCGGCCAGGTCGGTCAGCGGCTCGTTATAAAAATCCGTGCCCGAAATATGGATCAGCTCGGCCGCCTGCTTCTGGATGGCGGCGACAACCTCGGGATGGCAATGGCCGGTGGAAGTCACGGCGATGCCCGCGGCGAAATCGAGAAACTCGTTCCCGTCCACGTCTTCCACGCGCACCCCGCGCCCGCGCTTTGCCACCAGCGGATAAGATCGCGTGTAGCTGGGCGAGATCAAGCGCTCGTCGGCGGCAACGGCGGCCTTTGCCTTGGGGCCGGGAAGGGTGGTAACCAGCTTCGGTCCAAACTGAGCGTGCAATTCTTTGCTATGCATAAGAGCCTCCTCGGGCAGATTCGGTTAGGCAGCGCGCGATTCGCCCTACGGCGGAACGCTGCCGATCCTCTTTGCAGGCCTGAATCCTGGATTGCTGGGGAGCTTCCGGGCCCGCTGGACGTGCAGGCGAGGATCTTCGGCGGACAGTATTGCAGTTAATCGCCGCCGAAGAGGCTAGGTCGAGTGCGGGTAGGCAGCACGCGCAGGTGCCGCCGCGGGCAGATGGAGCGCTCGCGCGACCGCGACCACCGCTTGACGGCCGGTGCGGGCGAAAATCCCTTGGCGATGCGCATCTGCATAAACTCTCCGCTGCCACGAGGATACCACGGGCAATGGTGGCCCGGTGGTTCTACTGGCTCTTCACGAAGACGTTTGCCGGCACAAGCTGGCCGACCGCCGCGCCCTCGAGCGTTACCGCGCCGTGCTCGAACTCCTCCAGGCCGGCCTGGTCGGCTGCCTCCGCCATCCAGCAGACAGCGCCTTTCTCCAGCAGCGTGCAGGCCGTCTCCACCGTAAACACGGGGGCGGTTTTGCCGTTGGGTATGGCTTTTACGCGCTCAATCCACATGGTGTGGCCGGCCAGCGTGTAAGTGCTCACCACCGGGTTGAAAATGTCGAAGGTGCTTTTGAGGCCTTCGGTCACGCCAGCGCCAAAGCCGGCCAGGTTCTGCTGCGTCATCTTCTCGCCAAAGCAGGCGTAGGGCAGAGTGACAACGACGATGACGCTGGCCGGGCTGCCGTGGGTTGCTGTCAGCGGTACGTTCACGCAGTCGAGGCCTTTCCGCACCTCCGCAGGGACATTTTGCGGCGGCTTGGCCGGTTGCGCGGGCGGCTTGGGAGCCACAATTTGCCAGTCCTCGGGGACGGTGTAGGTGAAGCCGAGCGCGTCGGAGTGGACGTGAGGCGCCTGGGCAGTCGCCGAAAGGCCGGAGAGCACGAACAAGACAGCCGCTCCAATTGCCTTCACTGCATCTCCGCCTTCGCCACTTCAACCAGCGTGGAATAGAACGTCGGTCCGCCGCCGATGTCGGTGAGCCGCTCGCTGGTGAGCACGTTCACGTTCTCGCCGCTTGGATGCAGCCGGGCCCAGTCGAGCCGCGCCGCCACCACGCCCAGAGGCAGATGCGGATTGAGCATCGCCGTCAGCTCCAGCGTGCCGCGATCATTGAAGATGCGCACCGCGTCGCCCTCGGCGATGGCGCGGGCAGCGGCGTCGGCGGGATGCATCTCGACTTTCCGATTGGCGCGCGCCTCCATCTTGCGATGGCCGGGCAGGTTGGCGAACGTCGAGTTGAGGTAGTTGTCGTTTTTCCGCGCCAGCAACTCCAGCGGATACCGCGCCGCCGCCTCGCCCCATCGCGACTCCACCGGCGGCACGAACCCCGGCAGCGGATCGAGGCCTTCGGCTTTTAGCGTTTCGGAATAAAGCTCGATCTTTCCTGAAGGCGTGGGCAGTGCGCCCGCGGTATAGGGCAGAAACGGCTGGCCCTCCGGATCACGATGAAAGGCGAGCGGTACGTGACCCTGTTCGCGCAGATCTTCGAGCGAGATGTTCTCCATGCCGGCATTGCGCGAGCGCCCATCCGGCCCCAGGTTCAGCGCCTGCGCAATCATCTCTTCGGCTGTATCGCGGAAACAAGGCTCGGCAAACCCCATGCGCTGCCCAAGCTGCCCGAACAGCCACACATTCGAGCGCGCCTCACCGGGCGGCTCGATGGCCTGCTGCGAAAGCCCCACATAATAATGACCGTACGCGCCCTGCAGATCGGTGTGCTCGAGGAAGGTGGTGGCCGGCAGCACGTAGTCGGCGTAATCGGTGGTGTCGGTAAAGAACAGGTCGTGCACCACGGTGAAAAGGTCGTCGCGCTCCAACCCCCGTCGCACCGCATTCCGGTTCGGAGCAATCGCTGCCGGATTCGAGTTATAGACAAACAGCGCGTGCACATTCGGCCCTTGGTCCCTTGCTCTCTCGGTCCCTTGGTCCCTGCTTTCCTGCCCCCTGCGCGATAGTGCAAGCCCCAATGCCGACATATTCACCAACCGCGCCTCGCGGCCCAGCGGCGAAGCCCATTGCAGGTCGGGCCGCTCCAGCTCGCGCTTGTTCCACGGGAACGCCCCCGACGTGGAAAGCTGTGCCCCACCGCCGCGATATTTCCACGCACCGGTCAGCGCCGGCAGCATGGCGATGGCCCGCACCGCCGCGCCGCCATTCTCGCTGCGCTGCACGCCGTAGTTCATGCGGATCGCAGCCGGCCGCGTACTCGCGTACTCGCGCGCCAGTTGCTCAACTTCCGCCGCGGTCATGCCCGTCCATGCGGCCACGCGCTCGGGAGTGTACTCGCGGACGCGCTCGGCCAGCGCGTCGAAGCCCTGCGTCATCGCGTCGATATATGCGCGGTCTTCCAGCCCCTCCCGCAGGATCACGTGCATCATGCCCAGCGCCAGCGCCACATCCGTTCCGGGGCGGATGGCGATATGCCAGTCGGCCAGTGCCGCCGTCCGCGTGCGGTAGGGGTCGATCACGACGAGCCGTGCTCCGGCCCGTCGCGCCTTTTCCACCCACGGCCACAAATGAATGTTGTTGCCGTGAATGTTGGCGCCCCAGGCCACGATCAGCCTGGCCCGCGCAAAGTCCTCGGTGGGCGTGCCCAGCTTTTTGCCGTACACCGAGTTCCACGCCTGCCCGCCGGCCTCCGCGCAGATGGTGCGGTCCAGGCGGCTGGCGCCCAGGCGGTGGAAAAAACGCCGATCCATGGAGCCATAACCGAGCACGCCGGTGGTGCCGGCGTAGCTGTAGGGCAGGATGGACTCCGGCCCGTAGGTGTCGCTGATCTGTTGCAGCCGCGTGGCAATCCCATCCAGCGCCTCGTTCCAGCTCACCTGCTCAAAGGCTTCATACTGGCGGGGCCGGGGGCCCTTTTTCACTTTGGACTTACGCCTGAGCGGGTAAAGAACCCGGTCCGGCGCATACACGCGATCGAGATACTTGGCCACCTTGCCGCACAGAAAACCCTGCGTAACCGGGTGCCCGGGGTCGCCTGCAACCTTTACCGCCCGGCCCTCGGCATTCACCGTCACCAGCACCCCGCAGGAGTCCGGGCAGTCGTGCGAGCAAACCGTGTGCACCATGCGGAAAGGCGAGGAAGCGGCCATAGGGCCATTGTAGTCACGAGCCGTGGGAGTGGATTAGCGAGTCAGCAAGTCAGCGAGTCAGCACGGTTTATCGAGACCGCTTGGTGCATACGTCGGACTTCTGCGCTGCTGCCGCGCTAACTTGCTGACTCGCTAACCTGCTGACTTGCTCCGTTGCTTTCGTGCTACCATCCCTTGCAAGCGATCGCAGCGCCAATTCTTTGCCATCTAAGGTCACTGCTTTCTCCCTCCCCGGTGGACGGCCGAAGCGGACCCGGCGCCCGCAATTTGCGCACTCCACGAGGCAAGCCCATGCAGCAATTACGCCCCCTCACGCTTGGTGAAATCCTAGACCGCACCGCCGAGCTCTACCGCCGCAACTTCGTGCTATTTGCCGGCATTGCCGCCATCTTTGCCGGCATGATGCTGGCCATCCAGTTGTTCCACCTGCTGGTGCTGCGTCTCAGCGGGTATCCGCATATCGCTCCTCATCTGGAATGGGTCTCAGCCGTCTCCGCCGTGGTACAAATGCTTGCCATTGTACTCATCGCCGGCCTCTCCATCGCTGCAACCACCCGCGCCGTCGCCTGGGTGTATCTTGGCCACCCCGCCAGCATCGCTGGCGCTGTCCGCAGCGTCATGCCGCGCAAGGGCCGCTATATCTGGCTCATGACTATCACCTTTTTCCGCGCCTGGGCGCCTATGGCGCTGCTCTACGTTATCGCCGCCGTGCTTATGCTCAGGACCCTGCCTCACGGCTTCTTCATCAACCCCGCGGTCGCCCAGCAGACCGGTCAGAACCCCGAGGCTTTCGGGCCTTTCATTGTGGGCGTGCTCGCCATGGCGCCCTTCTTCATCGCCGCCATCGTCTACGGCGTCTGGATGTCGCTTCGCTTGTCGCTGGGCGTCCCGGCCGCGGTGGTGGAAGACCTGCCGGCCACGCGGGCGCTCAAGCGCAGCGTGGAGCTTGCCAAGGGCTCGCTGGGGCGCATCTTCGTTCTCGGCCTGCTGGTTTACGCCGTCGACATCATCGTCGGCATCGTGCTGAGTATTCCGTTTCTCTTCGAGACCTTTCGCCATCATGGCGTGCCCTCTCTCGCCATGCTCAGTTGGCAGCAGGTGGCCAGCTTTATTACCGACAGCCTTATCGGCCCCATCTATGCCACCGGCCTCACGCTCTTCTACTACGACCAGCGCATCCGCAAGGAAGGTTTCGACATCGAGTGGATGATGCGCGCCGCCGGCCTTGAAGCCAGCCCTGAAGCAGCCTCCGCGGCTGCTTTGTCGCAACCCCCCGAATCCTCGTCCATCGAACCCGCCTGAGAGAACCGCCATGACCGAAGCCCTTCGCCCGCTTACCCTCGGTGAAATCCTCGACCGCACCATGCAGCTTTACCGGCGCAACTTCGCGCTCTTTGCCGGGACCGCCGCGGCGCCCATGCTGGTGTTGCTGGTGTGCGGCGTGCTCGCCGGCGTGCTGTTCGGCGTGCTGAGCGTCACCGCGCACCTCGCTCTGCATTCAAATTCGATTGGGATTGCGATCGTCATCGTAATGGCGCTGGCAATCGTGTTGGTCGCCGTCGCTGCTACGGTTTTCACCCAGGCCGGCGTCACCGGCGCAGCCATTGGCGTGATCCAGGGCCGCAAGATGAAGATCCGCGAAGCCCTCGCCGCTGTCCGCCCGCGTTTCTGGCGCTACTGCGGGCTGATGATCCTGCAAGGACTGTTTGCTGCCGGAATCCCCGGCGTGGCCGCGGCTGCCGTCGTCGTGGCGGTCACCCTGTTGGAGAGGAGTGGCGGCATCGGCCCAACGCTTGCCGGCGTCGTCTATTTCTTCGCGTTCCTTGCCGCCGCGGTGGTGGCTATCGTTCTGGGCATGGCGATCGCGATGGGCATGGCCATCGCCGTCGCCGAAGACCGTCCCGCCGTGGCCTCGCTCAAGCGCGCCATCCAGCTCAGCAAGGGAACCCGCGGCCGCATCTTCGTCATGTTTCTGGTGGTCTGGGCGCTGACCATAGTGCTGCTGATGATCGCCTACGTCCCCATGATCATCGTCTTCGTGATGATCGGCGTCTCCGGACCCAACAGCCCCCACACCATCGCCGCTATCCTCGTTGCCGAGTGCCTTTACCTGGTCATCGACTTCGCGATCCAGACGATTGTTCCGCCCGCCTACCTCACTGCCCTGGTGCTCTTCTATTACGATCAGCGCATCCGCAAGGAAGGCTTCGACATCGAGCTGCTGATGCAGCACGCCGGGCTGGGCGCGCCTCTTGCCCCGCCGGAGCCAGGGCCCACGCCTTTGCCAGAGGCCCAGCCCCCAACCGGCGAACAGACTACCGAACAGGCATAGAAAATGGCGGCGGCTCTGGGTCCACTCAGCCTCGGCGAAATCCTCGACCGGACGGTGCAGCTCTACCGGCGGAATTTCCGGCTGTTTGCCGGCATTGCGGTTACGCCTTCGGCTATCGTGACGGCAGGGTATGCCGTGCAAATCGTGCTTGGTCAACCAGCGGGAACGGGCAGACATTCGCCATTGCATTTCGCTTTCTTCTCGTTCGTTGAGCTGCTGCTGACGCTGGTGGTCGGTGCCTATTCGCACGCCGCATTTACCTCAGCGGCCGTTGATATTCACCTCGGACGGCCAGTTACCTTTCACGCTGCCGCCTTTCGCATATTGCCCCGCTACTGGCGCTTTCTGCGGCTCAGCGCGTTGCAGTGGCTCATTGTTTTAGGAATTCCGTGCGGCGTAGCCATCGTAGCGGCCATCCCTGTGGTCATCCTTGGCACAATCTTCGCCGGGTCTGCTCCGGCCACGGCAGCAGGGGTAACAGTGGCCCTGACGTTCGCCGCCTTTATGGGACCCGCCATCTGGCTGCTTTCCCGCGTTGCGCTGGCCGTGGCCGTCTGCTGGGTCGAAGACAAAACCGCATGGGCCTCCATTAAGCGAGCTTCCGCTCTGAGCAAAGCCGCGCGGGGACGAGTCGCCATGGCGTATGTTTTTTTTTACGCCATCTTCGGGATCACCATTGCGCTGCGCCTGAGCATCCTTGCCGCCGTAGGAGCGTACCCAATACATGCCGCCCACCACTTGGCCGGTGCGCAGCTGCTGCTCGACCGGATCTTCGAAATCCTCTACTCCTTCGCGACCGAAACGTTGCTCACGCCACTGGCTCCCACGGCCCTCGCCATCCTGTATATCGACCAGCGGGTCCGCAAAGAGGGCTTCGACATCGACTGGATGATGTACCAGGCTGGGCTGCACGTGCCCCAAACTCCGCCAGTGCGGCCGGCCGTGCCAACCGCGCCCGCGCCCTCTTCCATGCCGCTGCCGGACCCTGCTACCGTGAAGGAACCATGATCCTCCCCCGCCGCGGCTCGGCTTGTTTCAGGGTCCATTCCCGCGTGCCGGTGAGCATGGTTCTTGCCGCGGGTCTGGTTGCCTGCGTGGCTACGCCCGCAAGGGCCGCCGGTACGCTGCCCGCCGACCTGGCCGCCTACCGCGATCACCTCACTCAGCTCGGCACCCTCGTCGTCGCCTGCCAGCAGCAGCGCGACGCCTCGGCCTGCGATCCCTCAAACGTTGGCTCGGACGATCATGTGCGCTGGCCGGCGGGCAGCGGCCTGGACCGCACCATCAATTACGGCTGGCTGCGCGAGCTGTTGCGCGACGCGGGCAAGGGCAAGGCAGCGGAAAAACAGCCGGCCGCACCCGCGCATCTCGGCGTCGCGCCCGGCGTCATCAAAACGCCGCCGCCCTCCATCGACAAGCTGCTCACCGCCGCCCTCGGACGCCTCGCCGCCGACGCAAAGCAGATCGACGCACCGGCCTCGCCTGCACCCAGCTATACCGCGCAGCAGCGCGCCCTCGCCGCCATCCTTGCCCGCCG
>Ga0187812_1000650_pt1 | contig 12181 bp, 6 predicted proteins | sample NC_S_2_FD_130582 | JGI IMG/M metagenome (GOLD analysis project Ga0187812, IMG submission 130582) | Wetland sediment microbial communities from Neuse River Estuary, North Carolina, USA - ASW-S_2 | ecosystem: Environmental > Aquatic > Freshwater > Wetlands > Sediment | place: USA: North Carolina... | reverse complement strand
CACGCTGTTCGGCGATTCCATCGCGCCGCGCTCCGGCGGACTGTGGCTGAGCGAGCTGATCGAGCTGCTGCGGCCCTTCCACATGAACGAGCGCCTGGTGCGCACCAGCACCTTCCGGCTGGCGGAGGAGGGATGGCTTACTTCTGAGCGGCAGGGCCGCCGGAGCCGTTACTCGCTCACCAGCTCGGGCATGAATCGCATCGAGAACGCACGCCGGCGCATCTACGATCCACCGCCGCGGCAATGGCCTGGGTTGTGGACCGTAGTCATCCTGAGCAAGACAGGGAACCACGCGGCCGATCGCGCCGAGCTGCGGAGGGAGCTCGAGTGGGAGGGCTTCGGAACGCTGGCGCCGGGGATCGCGGTGCATCCGTGCGCGGATCGCATGGCGCTGGTTTCCGTACTCGACCGGCTGCGGCTGCGCGAGAGCGCGATGGTGATGGAGGCGCGCGACCTGAAAACGGTAGCTGCGCTGCCGGCGAATGTGCTGATGGCCGAGTGCTGGAACCTCGACGCATTGGCCGTGCTTTACCAGGGGTTTCTGACGCGTTTTCAGCCGGTGCTGCGTATGGCGCAGAATGTCGATGAGCAGACCGCGTTTGTGCTGCAGACGCTGCTGATCCACGCCTACCGGCGCTTAGCGCTGCACGATCCGAGGTTTCCGGCCGAGCTGCTTCCAGCGCGTTGGCCAGGGCATGCGGCATTCGATCTTTGCCGGGCGATTTATTTGCGCGTTTACGAGCAAACCGGCCGCTTCCTTGCGCGGAATCTGGATGAGAGCGGCCAGCGCATCGCGAGCAAAGGATTCTGGGAGCGCTTCGGCGGTTTGAAGCAGGCCTGAATCGAAGCGCGTCTGCAGCGGCAATCGTTTCTCTTTAGTACGCCGCGATGTCGCTTGCGATGTAGGAGCTTCCGTCGTAACTGGCATCCAGCCGCACGCGCTGGCCAACGCGCAGGTTCTGACTGTCGGGAATTTCGGACGGGAAGAACTGAATCTGATAGCTTTGCTCGTCGCGTGGGTCGACAAGCACCAGCGTGCCGGTCCCCAGGTCGAGCGAGGTAATGGTCCCGCTGAAGGCGAAGGATGCGCCGGGTACGGCAAGCACATCGATCTTGCTGGCCACGCCAACCGGGCCGCCGCCGGAGGCGAAGGTCACATCCACGAGAGCGCCGGGGCGAAGATCGCCGCGGCCCGGGCTCATGGCCGTAAATGCAGACTGGCCGATGCGCGCGATGGCGGCGTTGAAGGGCACGGATACAACAAACGGCCGCGGAGAAGGCGCGGCATCGAGCCGCAGCTCGCCGCTGGCGTCGTCGAAGCGGATCACGCGCCCACGGTATCTGCCCTCCGGAATCGACGAAAGAATGTGAACGCTGATGGCAAAGATGCGTGTGCCATCGAGCGCCGTCTGCACGGATGCGTGGTCGGCCGGGGCGAGATCGTGAACCGGAATTTTGACGCCGTTTTTAAAAACCTGTGTCCGCTCGTCGAAGAGAACCTTCATCGGGCGCTGTCCATACACATCCAGCATGAACTGGTCGCGTACCGGGTCGATCTTGCGGATGGCGCCGCCGAAGATGGTGCTGTCTTTGGCCGGAGGCAAGGGGGGCAAGTCGGCGAGGCGGCCGTCGGGGGGATCGGCTTCGAGCATGGCGCGGGTTCCGGAGATCCTGCCCGACTGCGCGGCTTTGGATGGCGGCTGCGCAGTTGCGATCGGCGATAGAGCAAGCGCTGCCCCGGCGAACAGGGCGAATACGAGCGACCGGATCATTCCTTCCGCACACCTTTCCCACAATTCTTCAACACCATGGTTGGATGGCGTCAGGCCGCGGCAAGGTGGCCTGCACAAGTTTGCACGTTCGGAGCAACACGGTTTTTGTGGGTGCATCTAAACCAGACGAGAACCGCCCTAAGCAAGTCCTGGTGGCACTGCAGCGTGAGTCAACTCATCAAAAAGAGCCAAATGATCGGCAAAGCCCTTCAACGCGCGGCTGTGGTAGCGATTGCCGCTTTACTCGGCGCCGCGCCGGCCCTGGCGAAGGATCACTTTACGCTTTACATCCCGATGCGCAGCAAGATGAGCCCGGTGCAGAAGCTGAACCGCGAGGGCGTCGAAGCGGTGAGGAAGAACGATTACGAAAAAGCAGAGGCGCTGTTTTACAAGGCGTACCTTTACGATCCGGCCGATCCCTTCACGCTCAACAACCTGGGCTACGTGGCCGAGCTGCAGGGGCAACTCGATCGCGCGCACATGTACTACCAACTGGCCAAAGAGCAGGGATGCGACGCGCCGATCGACCTGAGCAGCATGGACAGTCTCAAGGGCAAGCCGATGCGGGCCGCCTACGACGTGCTCTCGAACGAGCCCATGCGCGTCAACCGGATGAATATGGATGCGATGCGGCTGGTGGCGCAGGACCACCCGTTCGAGGCCGCCACGCTGCTGAAGAGTGCTCTTGAGCTCGACCCAAACAATCCCTTTACGCTGAACAACCTGGCGGTGGCCGACGAGGGGCTGGGAGACTTCGACGATGCGCTGAAGTATTACAACCAGGTTGCCGGACTGCATTCGTCGGAGCGCGTCACGGTGACCGAAGACCGGAACTGGCGGGGCAAGCCGATCAGCGACATGGCGGCGGCGAGCGCCAGGCGGCTGGAGAACCGGCTGGAGCATACGCCGCCGGCCGAGCTGGAAGCGGCGCGCTACAACGTGCGCGGCGTGTACGAGGCTAACGAGAACCAGTGGCAGGCGGCGCGGCAGGATTTCCTTCGTGCCTACCAAGCCGATCCGAACAGCGCGTTCTCGCTGAACAATCGCGGCTACGTTGCCGAACAAGACGGCGACCTGGAGACGGCGCAGTTCTTTTATGAGAAGGCGTGGCGGGCCAGCGATGCCGATGTGCGCGTGGGGCTGGCGACCAACGGCGATGCCAATGGCCGGCGCGTGATTACTGCCGCGACCGCCAGCGATGGCAAGGTTGAAGAGGCGCTCGACGTCTACCACCGCGAGCGGCGCCGGGAGAACGGGCCGGTGGAGCTCACGCCGCGCAACGGCGCGCAGACGGCTTCTGCTAATCCACAACCGCAAAATTCGCCGGACGAGCCGTCACTTACCCCGCGCCAGCCGCAGGACCAGCAATAGCGCGCCGGGAGCCCACATTTATGACTACTTCTGCTGTGCAGTTTCCACCGCAACAATCGCTCATCCTGCTTTCGCGCCTGCTCTTTCAGGATCGAGAGCCGCAGCATGTGCGGGCCGCCAAAGCCGAGCTCAAGGCCGACGTCCTGCAGATGACGCGGCCGGAGTTCGACGACTTGCTGGAACTGGCGCAACTGAATCACGTAGTCGTTCGCGGGCTTGAGGCAATCCGCGAGCTGGTGCGCGAGGAGGGCGACGCACCCCGCGCGGAATGGGCAGAAAGCGCTCTCGCCCGGGAGCGCGCGCGAATCGACAACGCGATCGCATTCCTTGGCGAGATCTGCAATGCATTCGAGGAACGCGGTTACGGAATTGCGGTGATCAAGTCGCTCGACCACTGGCCGGATTTAGGCAGCGATCTCGATCTCTTTACCAGCGCAAGCTCGGAAGAGGTCTGCGGGCTCATGAAGCTGCGCTTTGGCGCGCATTCTGAACCGCGCAGTTGGGGCGACCGCCTGGCGTGCAAGTGGAACTTCACGATCCCGGGACTGCCCGAGGCGGTCGAGGTGCATGCGGGCCGGCTTGGCCAGACCGGGGAGCAGGTGGAAATTGCGTCGCTGGTGCTGAAGCGCGCCCGTCAAGTCGACGTGGGTGGGCGGATATTCCGCGTGCCGTCGATTTCAGAGCGGTTGATGATCTCCGCGCTGCAGCGCATGTACCGGCATTTCTATTTTCGCCTGTGCGACATGACGGACAGTGCGGAGCTGGCCGATACAGGCGCGATCGACTACGCGGACCTGCGCCACGCGGCCATGAATGCCGGCATCTGGAAAGGCATGGCGACGTACTTGCGGATCGTCTCAGACTACGTGAAGGACTATCGCGGTATCGGCCTGGATTTGCCGCGCTTTGTAGTCGACGATGCGCATTTTGGAGGCAGCGAGGTGTACTACGCGCGCGGATTTATTCGCGTGCCGATTTTGCCTGAATCCGCGCGGCTGTATACGTCGCAGTTGGCCGATGTGTTTGGCAAGGGTAAGTTGCAGAACGGAGCGCGGTTGAGCCTGTTGCCGTGGCTGGCTACGGCGGCCGTGGTTGGTCAGAAATTAACTGGCAGCGACAAAGGTATCTGGTAACTGCGATTGCGCGCACCGCGCCGGAGGCATCCAATCTAATGTTCGATTCGGTAACTCTCGACTGATCGGAAGGGGGATGCGGGGAGCTCCGGTTCCCGGCTAACGAATATGGGATATCTTGCAACCCGGAGTTCCAAACCGAGTTCGCGCGCGGCACAGTCTGGCGACGGTCCAAGGGGTAGGCTGGCGCAGGGGACAACCGCGTATAACCGTTCGTCGCTGGCGCTCGAGGTGCAGGATGGCGGCGCGGCAGTCGTCTGGCAACCGATGCCACGACTGGTTGCCAAGCCGGCCGCCAGTGCGGAGTCCGGCCCAACCATGTTTAAGAGCGCCGACCTGATGCGGTACCGGAAGAGCCGCCGGTCGAGCGCGACGTCGTTTGTCATTCATTTGGCTGTAATCGGCGCCTTGCTGTGGTGGACGATGGCGGCAAGCAACGTGGTGCAGACGCCTGAGTCGACCGTGATTCCGATCAAATTCACGCTGTTCGATCCGCCCCCCCCGCCGGTGATGCCGGTAGCCAGGGTGATGGGCGGTGGCGGAGGCGGCGGCGAGCACAAAGTCGTTGCGCCGGTGAAAGCTCCACCCGCGCCTCGTGTGCCTCGTATCCACCTGCTCCCAGCGCAGATTGCGAAGATTGAGATGCCGAAGCTGCCGGCGGAGCCCACCAGCCAGGTGAACATGCAGATGGCGACGAAGATGCCGAACATGGGCATGCCCGACTCGCCGCAGATTGCGCTGGCTTCGCAGGGCCAGGGAGCGCACTCCGGCTTTGGCGCCGGATTTGGTGGCGGCGTCGGCATTGGCCACGGCAGCGGTACGGGCATCGGTGGTGGCGGAGGCTATGGCGGCGGCGTGATGAGCGTGGGTGGCGGCGTAAGCGCGCCCGAAGTCATGCATTCGGTCGAGCCTGAATTTACTGAGGAGGCGCGAAAGGCCAACTTCCAGGGCACGGTCTCCATCGAGCTCATCGTCGATTCGCAGGGCAATCCGCAGGATGTGCGTGTGGTGCGGCGCCTCGGCATGGGGCTTGACCAGAAGGCCGTGGACGCTGTGCGCCAATACCGCTTCAGGCCGGCAATGTACCAGGGGCATCCGGTGGCCGTGCAGATGATCGTCGAAGTGGATTTCCGGCTGCACTGAACGGCGGGCGGGCTCGAAAATTGCGTTACGTGCGGGCCGGGCGGAGATCTTCCGCCCGGTCTTCCTTTTGGCGAAGACGCCAAAGCGCGGGACAAGCGGGATTACTGCCAGGGCATAGACCACAAAAGCCCGACGCAATCGCAGAGACTGGCCATTGATCCAGTCACGACTCTCACCTTGCGGATAGCGGCTCCGGCCCGTCAGGCAAAAGAACTGGCGCTTTGGTTTCCGCCGCCTACTGCCGCGAATCCTCCGCGGTCTCGGTCGTCCGCCTTGCGCTGGCGTAGTAGCCGCGGCGGGTGCGCACCGTCAGACGCGCGCCCCTGGGGCTGCGCGCTTCGACGTGCACAAAGCGATAGCCGCCCAGGCTGGCTGGCTTGGTGGAGTGGTAGGCAATGATGTACTGGTTGCGAATATCGCGCGCAACCTCTGAGGCAATACGATCCACGTCGGCGAGCGAGTTTGGGAAGTAAGCCTCGCCGCCGGTCTCCCGCGAGAGCATCTCAAGAGCGCGGCGGGCGTCGCCGGCCTCGTTCCTGTTCGCGTCGTAAAGCAGGCCGATGGAGTAGACCACAGGTCCTCCCAGGGCCTGCACGCGGCGAATCGCCTGCTGCAGATCGAGGCGCGAAGCGTTGTCGGCGCCGTCGGTGATAATCAGCAGCACCTGCTTGCGGTCTTTCGAATACTTTGCCAGCTCGTCGGCCGAGGCGGCTACAGCATCGTAGAGAGCCGTGGTGCCGTGAGAGTCAAAGCGCGACAGGCCACGATCGAGCGCGGCCAGATCGGAAGTGAGACCCTGGTCGAGATAGGCGCGATCGGAAAAATTGACGATGAAGGCGGCATCCTGGCGGTTCGAGGCCTGCAGCAGATGGAAGGCGGCGGCGTTAACGGCCGCGCGCTTGTCGCGCATGGAGCCGGAGTTGTCGACAAGAATGCCCATCGAAACCGGCTGGTCCTGGTGCTGGAAGGCATTGATCTTCTGCGGAACCCCGTCCTCCCAGACGCGAAAATCGTTCTGCGTAAGGCCTATGACCGTGTGGCCCTTCTCGTCGACTACGCTGCAGTTCAGCAGCACTTCATCTACGTCCGCGTGCAGGACGTACATGCCGTTCTTATCTCTTTGCGGCTCGCGCGGATTGGCGGTTTGACTGGCAGGCTGGGCGATGGGCGCTTGCACGGGATCGATGGTGGGCACGGGATCGCGATCGACATCGAGAGGCGGTTGCATCTCCGGCGTGGTCGGGTCGTGCATCTGCAGAGGCGCGTTGGACTGCGCCTGGGCCCGCGAAGATGCGGAGAACGTGCAGCAGGCCAGCGCCACCACGAGGGCAGCAGAAGATGGAAGGAAGCGCAACCTCGGGAAGGCGGTCGAGGGCATGCCTTCGGACTGGACGCAGCAATGCATCAATTTGATTGGATGCAGATTACGGGCAACACGCCGAGGGTCTACGAGCCAGACCTCTTCGGCGACTTGGATGGCGTTGCTGGAAACGACTCCGCGAGCTTGCCGAGGCTCGTGAAACCCGAAGTGGAGACTAGACCGGATGCGGCGCTTTCTTCCGCGCCGGCCTCGAGAAAGACCGGCTCAGGAATATTCCAACGGGCAACTGGGAGGTCCGGCGCTCCGCTTCCTCCGGCGAACGCGTAGATGTCTTCGACCTCCTGCGCATTGCGCACGATCTTCTTGCAGCGTTGCAATTCGAACCAGCGCAGGTAATTGCTGACCACTTTGCCCAGTGTCATCTCCACACCCGCGTGAAAGTTATGCTCTGCCATGCGATGTTCGACCTGTGGCGAAAGCAGGATGCGGCTGAGCTGTTCGGCCAGGTCCCCGGAATCGCCAACCTTGTGAAAGAGTATGGCCATATCTTCTTCGGCGGCCATCTCACGGAAATCGGGAATGTCGGCGCAGACGATGGGCACACCGTATTCGCAGGCCTGGTGAGCGGGACCGCTTGAGCCGGTTGCCGAGTCGTATGGCATCACGACAACCGAAGTGGTGCGATAGAGCTCGGGAATGTCTTCCTCGGGAACGTAGCCGCGAAAATCGATGGGAAGATGCGCAGGCTGCGCCGCGCGGATCGATTCCCAATATCCCGCCCGGGTGTGATGGTTGGCGCCGGCTATCACCAGGCGCGCCTGCGGAGCCTTTTTGAGCACCAGCGGAAACGCCTTCATCAGCGTTTCCAGCCGCTTGTACGTTCCCCAGTGGCCGATGGCCAGGATACGCTGATGGGGATTGCCGCGCTGCGCGAAATCGGGAGGGCTGGGAATGGCGGTGAAGGTTCCGTGCGTGCCCAGCAATACATTTTTTGCGCCGTACTTCGCGCGCAGCGTGCGGCGGTAGTGGGGAAGCAGCACGGAGACGGAATTGGCCATGAGCAGCGCGCGGGTGGCCAGTCCGGTGCCGATGCGGAAGAGCCGCTCGCGGCGAATGCCCGCCGCCGCAAAGTCCACATGCTCGAGGATGTTGTGCAGCGTGATGTGGGTGTAATAGCCGGCAGCGCGGGTAAGGACCGGGGCGGAGAGCCCGGCAAATGCGGCGATGGGGTTTTCGGGCGTGGCAAAGCTGGAGAAAACCAGGTTGTACCAGACCACATCGGGCTTGAGTTTGTGGATCGTTTTCAGCAGCCGCGCCGGCGTGCCGGCTTTGCCGAATTGCCAGCAGCGGATCACGTTGAACCCGGGCAGCTCCGGCAGTTGGTCGGCGCGGATGGGGTTGCCGTTTTCGTCAGTGGCAAAGTCGTAGGCGTTCAGCTCGTCGGCGAGGATGAATAGCTCCACGCCGGGGCAGTTGCGCAACTCGCGCGCAAGGTGGAACGCATATTCGTTTAACTGTCGACCGCTGGGAGGAAAGGTTGCTACTAAACAGATTCTCATGGCCTCATGCGCCGCCGTCAAAAGATACTTATTTCGATGTATGGCCTTAGCTGCTGTTGCCCGCCGGCGAAATTGAAGAACGTCTCATCCTGCACACCCCCTGAAAAACGAATAGGATAGGCGAGCAGCAACGGCCCGGATTCATCGCTGAACCGGCGGCGAAAAGGCATGGCATAAGAGACGGAGATGCCGTTCTCGGTTGCGTCGTAGACGTGAAATCCGCGGGTGCTTGAATAGGCGCTGTTGATCTGTACATCCCAGTTGCGGTGGGGCGAGAAGTGAATGGAGCCGGCGGGGCGCAGGTTCTGGGCGATGGCGGAGCTGCGGCCCACAATGCGCCACGCGCGCAGGTCTTCGATCATGGCGCGCGCGTTGAAATGCTCGCCAAAGCGATGCTCGAGACCGATGTAGGAAGACGTGTAAAAGGCCTCGTAGGTTTGCGGTTGATAGCGCTGGTCGCTTGCGCCCCAGCCGGTGACCAGCGCGGTCCTTCCCCACGGGCTCCCGATGCGGAAATCGATCGCTCCGGTCAGTGCCCGCGAATGCAGATTGCTCTCGGTGAACAGGCCGGTTTCGCGGATGATGTAGCCGCTCATCGAGACGGCGTTGAAGAGGGAGTTTGTGGAACCATAAAGGAAGAGGCGAAACAAGTTCTGGTTCATCTGCGCGGGTTGCAGCGCATCGCGGCGAATGGTGCCCTGTATGCCGCCATTGAAGGCCACGAGGCTGCGGCCGAAGTGAACCACCGGATTGAGACCGATGTTCATGTTGTAGTCGGTGGTGTCACGGTTGACGATAAGCGTGCAGATGCTGCTGGGCACGGAGCCCGGGCCGCAATACGCGCTGGGCGCGGAGATTTCGCCGCGCGCGTTCCGCACCTGGAAGAATCCGGCCGGCGTGGGCACGTGCGGCAGGTGCAGGTGAAAGGCGTCGGTCCACTGGTTTTGTACGGATGAGCGCGGCGGCGGAAGAAGCGACGTGTCGTTGGGCGGAACCGCGAAGCCCGCATCGAGTTTCGAATCCAGAACGTATACGGTTGTATCTTCGTAGATCGGCTCGACGGAGAAATCGGACAGCAGGCTCAGCGCCGGGTTGATGCGCAGCCCTTCGTCCGCGCCGGCTTGCAAAAGGCTTTGCTCGGCGGCCTGATCGTCGCCCGCGGCATTGGTGGCTTGCGCGAACGAGGTAAGCGCCTGCGGATTCTCGTGCCTCTGGCGGAAGACGTTGGCCTCAGCCATCAGGTACTGGTAGGTCGGCTCGCCATCGGCCGTCGCCGAGACCGCGGCAAGCTCAGCCTGCGCCCGGGATGTATCGCCGAGAGCGAGATAGTTGTTGGCCATGCCGATGCGCACGTCGGCGTCCGGCGCGCCGGCCGTTTTTGCGCGCTCCAGATAGTTTTGCGACAGATCGTACTCGTGCAGCGAACGAAAAACGTCGGCGGCCGCGATGTACTGCATTCCGTTGGGCGGCGCCGTGTCGCCGGCCTCTGCCTCCATCAACGCCAGCGCCACCTGGCGCTCCGCGTCTTCAGGCCGATTCTGCTGCGCCATCAACTGCGCGATGTCCAGGCGCACGCCAACCCGGTCGCTGCCCTTCACGGTGAGCGCCCTGCCGAAGCGATCCATGGCTGCACTCTGGTCGCCAAGATCGCTGAACGCCTCGCCGGTATCGATGAAGATTTGGCTCTGTTCGGGACCGGGAAACGACTGCGCATTCCGCTCGGCCATCTCTGCGAAGCGGATAGTCTGTGGCCGATCCTGCAGATTCGCATAGCCGCGCGCCAGCAGCGCGTACGGAAGGGGATCGTGGGGCGAGTACCGCGCGGCCAGATCGAGTTCGTCGATGGCCGCGTGGTAGCGGCGCAGCGAAAGCAGAACGCTGCCAAGGCCCATTCGTAACGCACCGTCTTTGGGCGTGAACTTGAGCGCCGCGCGATACTCGGTGGCGGCCTTGCTCAGCAGGCCCTCGTCGCCATACGCCGTGGCGCGGATCACGTGAACATCGCGGATGTCGCCCATGGTCTTCTGCGCCAGTTCGGCCTGGCGCAGCGCGACGGAGTTCTTGTGCATGTCGAGGCTGGAGTAAGCGAGACCCAAATGCGCCTGGCCGTCACTGGGCTCCATCTTCAGCCCCGTCTCAAAGTCAGCCGCGGCGCTCTGCGGTTCATGCAGGTCGTTGAGCATGTATCCGCGATTCACATACGCCGTTTCAACGCTCGGGTCGCGCTTGATCGCCTCGCTGAAATCCTCCTCTGCCCGCTGGCTGTCGCCGTCGTGCTTGTGAACGTAGCCGGCCAGCAGGGGAATATCCGGCTCCTTCGGCAGCACATCCATGTACCTCGAAGTCAACGCAAGAAGATCGTTGTATTTCTGGAGATAGAGATAGTCGTAGCCGAGATAGACCACCACATCGCGGTCGCGTGGGAGAACCTTGATGGCCTGTTCGCCAACGTTTGCGGATTCCTGATATTGACCCTTGAAGCTGAGGTAGCGTTCCTTTTCGCGCAGCACCTGGGGCTCGCGATCCATGCCAGGAGCAACTCTTGCCATCCACACACCGGCGGTCTTCAAATCGTGGGCTTCGATGCCCGCGTTGATGCCGCCGGCGACGATGAGCGCATTCTTTGGCGCCAGCGCGTAGCCCTTGCCATAAGCGGTCTGGGCTTTGCTGTACTGCCTGCGCGCGGTATAAAGATCGCCCAGCGCCAGATACGGGACATAAAGTCTGGGATCGGCCTGCGCCAAACGTTCGAAGTACTTCTCCGCTTCCTGATCGCGCCCGGCAGCGCGATCGGCGTAACCCAGCGACGTGAGCGCGAAGCGGTTGTTCGCATCCTGCTTGAGGATGCGCTTGTACACGTCGATCGCGTCATCGGTTTTGCCCAGCTTCATCAGGATGTCGCCGTCGAGCTGTAAATTGGTGCGGTCGGCGGGGTTCGCCGCCAGCGCATCCTTGATGTCGGCCAGCGCGCCATCAATGTCGCCAGCGTTGAGCTTGATTTGGGCGCGCAGGCGCAGGTACTGTTCCCGATTGACGGAGCCGTCGACGCTTTTGATTTCGTTCTGCGCGATGGCCAGCTCCTGCCGCGCGGCATCGTCAGCGCCCAGCGTGCCATCGAGCGCAACCAGGTCCATGTGCAACTGGATTCCGTACAGCGGGCCCTCGGCGGGAGCCGCCGGCAGGTGCGCGATCGCCGCTTGATATTCGGTGACGGCGTCCTGCGTGCGATTCTGCAACTGCGCGATCTCGCCGCGAGTTGCGTGCAGCCGGTAGGAGTTGGCGTCGATGCCCGCGGCGCGCTTGAGGAAGAAATCGGCGTCGGGAATGGAGCCGGTGGCAACCTCGGCCTGCGCGGCGGAGAGCTGCAGGTCCAGATCCTGGAACTTGTCGTTGGCGGCTTGCGCATAGAGCCGCGCCGAATCGTCGAGCTTGCCATCGAGTTGATAGGTATAGGCCAGTTCGGCGATCACGTCGGGCTGCGGATGCCGGATCGACTTGAGTGCGGTGATGGCCTGGGAATCGTTGCCTATCTCGCGGTAATAGCCGGCCAGCGATCGCTCCACGTCGGGATTGTTCGGCGCGCGGCGCTTCGCCATCTCCAGATACTCGCTGGCTTTATCCATCTGCTTGAGTTGCTGATACGAAAGCGCGAGCAACAGCTCAGAGCGCGCATCGGGCTTGAGGCGCTCCGCCTGGTTCAGGTAATCGAGCGCGTTGTTGTAGTCGCGCGACCGCATATAGATTTCGCCGAGCAGCAGCACGTCGTTGCGGCGGCCTGGAGCGGCGGCAACGATTCTTTTGAGCTGCGCTTCGGCCTCCGCGGTGCGGCCCATCAGGCTCAGGTCCTGCGCCACGCCGGACTGGCCGTCGAGCGAGCCCGGT
>Ga0187812_1000649_pt1 | contig 12192 bp, 9 predicted proteins | sample NC_S_2_FD_130582 | JGI IMG/M metagenome (GOLD analysis project Ga0187812, IMG submission 130582) | Wetland sediment microbial communities from Neuse River Estuary, North Carolina, USA - ASW-S_2 | ecosystem: Environmental > Aquatic > Freshwater > Wetlands > Sediment | place: USA: North Carolina... | reverse complement strand
TCCTCGGGTTCGCGCTCCAGCTGAGGGTGACCAAGGTGACGCAGAACTGGCCGATCTGGCTGGCGGTGATGGGCGGCTGGGTCCTGCTGGTTGTCGGCCGCGCCGCGCTCGGCCTGCCCGGCGGCCTGGTCGTGCTGTTCGCCGCGGCGGTCATCGGGACCGCCGGGCCGCTTATCGGGGGGCCCGCCGCGTTTACCCACCCGGTGCAGGTCGCACCGCCCGGTGCGGCGGCCCGCTACATCGGCCTCGCCAACGCAATGTTCCGGCTCGGCTACGCCATCGGGCCGGTGCTCGGCATCCTGCTCTGGACGCACATCGGCAAGGGCGTCTGGCTGGTCTGCCTGGTGGTCGGGCTGCTGATCACCGGGCCGGGAATCTGGTCCCTGCGGCCACGGGACCCGGCCGACCAACTGGTTCCTGACGCACCCGGAGTACGGTAGACCGGTGCCGCAGCGCGCGATTGACTTCCATGTGCACCTGCCCACCCCGGACTGGCTGGACGGCAGCATGGCCGGCTACGTCGAGGCGGCCGAGGCCTACTTCCGCTCCCCGGCCAGGCGCGGAACGCTGGACGAACTGGCGGCGCTGTACCGCGGGCTGCAGGCGCAGGCGGTCCTGCTGGCCTGGGACGCCGAGACCGCTACGGGCCGGCCGCGGGTCCCGAACGAAACGGTAGCTGTGGCCTGCCGTGATTATCCCGACGTGTTCACCGGCCTCGGTTCGGTGGACCCGCACAAGGGCGAGGCGGCCGTAGCGGAGGTGGCGAACATCGCCTCCCTCGGGCTGCGGGGGGTGAAGTTCCACCCCTCGCTGCAGGCATTCTCGCCCGACGACCCGCGGTACTGGCCGATCTTCGCGGCCTGCGAGCGGCACGGCCTGATCGCCTTGTTCCACACCGGGACCAGCGGGATCGGCGCGCGCCAGCCGGGCGGCCAGGGCATCAGGATCGACTACGCGCACCCGCTCAAGCTCGACCCGGTGGCCGCGGCGCACCCGGACCTCACCGTGGTCGCGGCGCACTTCGGCTGGCCGTGGCACATGGACCTGATCGCCATCGCGCTCCACAAGACCAACGTGTACATCGACATCTCCGGCTGGTCGCCGCGCCGGATCCCGGCGGAGGTCATCCGTGAGCTGCGCGGCCGGCTGTCCGGGCAGTTCCTGTGGGGCAGCGACTTCCCGTTCTTCACCCCCGAGCGCTGCCTGTCCGAGCTCGCGGACCTCGACCTGCCAACTGAGGTAACTGACGCGCTGCTGCACGACAACGCCGCGCGGATCCTCAGGTGAGGTCGACCACGACCGGGGCGTGGTCGGAGGGCGCGTGCCCCTTGCGGGCCTCGCGGTCCACGTACGCCCCGCGCACCCGGCCCGCGACGGGCGGGCTGGCGTACACCAGGTCGATGCGCATCCCCATGTCCTTGGGGAACGCTCCGGCGCGGTAATCCCAGTACGTGAACGGGTGCGGTCCCTTCATCGGCACCGGCACCACGTCTTCCATGCCGAGGGCCCGCAGGTCCGCCAGCGCCTGCCGTTCGGGCGGGGTGACGTGCGTGGAACCGACGAACACCGCCGGGTCCCAGACGTCGGCGTCGGTGGGCGCCACGTTGAAGTCACCGCACGCCACCAGCGCCGGTGAAGCGCTGAGCTCGGCCGCGAGCGCGGCGCGCAGCGCCGCGTACCACTCGAGCTTGTAGGCGTAGTGGGCTGAGTCGGGCGTGCGGCCGTTCGGCGCGTACAGCGACCAGACCCTGATGCCACCGCAGTCGGCGGCGACCGCCCTGGCCTCCGGCCGGCGCAGGCCGGGCTCGTCCAGCAGGAGTGATTCACCGGGCTCGCCCTCGTACCCGGGCTCGCCTGCAAAGCCCAGGCTGACCCGCTCCAGGCCGACCCTGGACAGCAGGGCGACCCCGTTCCACCGGCCCTCGCCGTGCGCGGCCACCTCGTAGCCGAGCCCAAGGTCCTCGATCTCGGCCGCAGGGAAGGCGCCCGCCGCGACCTTGGTCTCCTGCAGGCCGACGACGTGGGGCTCGGTCTCGGCCAGCCACTCGAGCAACCGCGGCAGCCGCGCCTTGACCGAATTGACGTTCCAGGTCGCCAACCGCACCTGACCGGGCTCCCTCCGCCAGAACGTGAGCCGCTCTGGTTACCGCTCTCACAAATAATCGATGAAATCGCAACGGGTTTGAACGCTGGGGTCAACGGGATCGGTGGGACAGCGTTACTGCGCGCCCTCGCGGAAGCCTTCGAGGAACCGGCGGAAGACGCCGCCCTCCCGGCTCAGGGCCGGCCCGGGCGGGGGCGCCTCGGGGCGTTCCCGCCCGACGGGCTGGGAGTAGTCGGCGCGGGCGATGGCGTCCACGATCTGAGCCTCGTCGAAGGACTGTGAGCCGGGGATCTCCGGGACGAAGCCGACCAGGTCCCCGTCGAGCAGGACCTCGGCCTCCAGGCCCGTCGTCCCCTCGGCCCCCCAGACGGCCTCGCGCCCGCCGCCGGCGGGCACCCGTACCGCGTACGCGTCGACCCCCGACTTCTTCAGGTGGGCGTCGATGCCGCGGTCCCTCAGCGCGTCGGCCACCCGGCGGGCCCGGTTCTCATCCATCTGCACAGGCTACCCAGCCCTCACCCGCGGTTGGCCCGGGCGGCGTCGTGACCCACGCTCCCGCGGGCGCTAAATTCTTCGCATAGAGGAACTATTGCGGCGCGACGAGCGGGCGGGAGCATGACCGTGCTGACCAGGGAGCAGCTGCCGGTCCGGCTCACTCCCCTGGTGGGCCGCGAGAGCGAGCTCGACGAGATCGTGGCCGCCCTGGCCCGCAGCCGGCTGCTCACCCTCACCGGGCCCGGCGGTACCGGGAAGACCCGCCTGGCGCTGGCCACCGCCCGCGCCGCCGGCCCCTCGTTCGCGTCGGGCACCTGCTGGGTGGAGCTGGCCCCGGTCGAAGACGCCGGCATTGTCGCGCAGACGGTCGCCTCCCGGCTCGGCGTGCCCGATACTCCCGGGCAGGAGGCCATCGAGGCGGTGGCCGAGCACGTGGCCGACCATCCGGTGCTCGTCGTGCTCGACAACTGCGAGCACCTCACCGAGGCCGCGGCCAGCCTGGCCGAGTACCTGCTCGCCGCCTGTCCCGCCCTGGTCGTCCTGGCCACCAGCCGCGAGGCCCTCGGCGTGGAGGGCGAGCTGAACTGGCACGTGCCGCCGCTGTCGCTGCCGGAACCCGGGGTGGCGCCGACCGCGGCCATGCTCGCCGACTCCGATGCGGTCAAGCTGTTCGAGCAGCGGGCGCAGCTGGTGCGGCCGTCCTTCCGGGTCACCGAACAGAACGCCGCCGCGGTCCTGTCGATCTGCCGGCGGCTCGACGGGTTGCCGCTGGCGATCGAGCTGGCGGCGGCCAGGATGCGGGTGCTCTCTTCCGCGCAGCTCGCCGAGCGGCTCGACGACATCTTCGCCGTGCTGGTCGGCGGGTCGCGCTCCGCGCCCCGCCGGCACCAGGCGCTGCGCGCGACGCTGGACTGGAGCCACGACATGCTCGACGGCGCGGAGCGGGCCGTCTTCCGCCGGCTGGCCACCTTCTCCGGCGGCTTCACGCTGGACGCGGCCGAGCGGGTAGCCACCGGGGCGGACATCGGCGCGGACGCCGTGCTCGAGCTGCTGACCAGGCTGGCGGACAAGTCGCTGATCCGGGTGGAGCACCACCACAGCAACTCGCGCTACCACCTGCTGGTCACGATCCGCGACTACGCGCGGGACCGGCTCGCCGAGGCGGGCGAAACGGACCAGGCCCGGCGGGCTCACCTGGGCTACTTCACCGACCTGGCCGAGGGCGCGGCGGGGCGGATCGAACGCGGCGACGCCGGACCCGGCGGCCTGGAGCTCGAGCTCCACCGCCTCGATGCCGAGCTGCCGAACCTCCGCGGGGCGCTCGAGTTCGCGCAGGAATCAGGCGACGGCGTCGCGGCGCTGCGGATCGCCGGGCATCTGGACCGCTACGCGTACCTGCGCGGCCGCTACCACGAGGTCCGGCAGTGGATCGACGCGGCGGTCACCTCCGCCCCCGACGCACCCGCGGCGCTGCGGGCCAAGGCGCTGCTGGGCGGCGGCCGGCTGGCCCTGCTGCAGTGCGACTACGCCCCGGCGGTGCGCAGGTGCGAGGCCGCGCTCCGGCTGTACCGCGAGCTTGACGACGCCATGGGCATCGCCGGCGCGCTGCAGGTCCTCGGCAGCGTGGCCCGTGAGCAGGGCCGGTACGCCCGGGCGATGGAGCTGCACGCGGAAAGCCTGGCCGTCGCCGAGGCCATGGGCGACCGGTGGGGGGTCGCCAGCGCGCACTCCTACCTCGCCTTCGCCTCCTGGCTGCAGCGCGATTTCGCCCGGGCCGCCGAGGAGGCCAGCGTCGCGCTGGGCGCCTCCCGCGAACTCGGCGACGTCGAAGGGGCCGCGTGGGCGCTGATCAGCCTGGGCACGGTCGCCCGCTACCAGGGCGAGGTCGAGCGGGCGGCCCTGCTGCTGACGGAAAGCCAGGCCCTGTCGGAGGGGATCGGGTTCCGCGAGGGCCTCGCCTGGTCCGCCGAGCAGCTCGGGCTGCTCGGGGCCGTCGACGGCGATCCGGCCGCCATCACGCTGCTGCGCCGGAGCCTCGAGCTGCACACCGAGCTGCGCGACCGCTGGCGCATGTCCAGCGTGCTAGAGGATCTCGCGGCCATCGCGCTCGCGCTGGGGAAGGCCAGGCAGGCGGGCCGGCTGCTCGGCGCCGCCGAGGCGATCAGGGAAACGATCGGCACCGTGATCGCCCCGTGCGAGCGGCCCCAGCACGTGCAGACCCTGGCGGCGGTGCGGTCCGCCCTCGGCGAGGAACAGTTCGCGGCGGCCCGGCAGCAGGGGCTGGTCGCCACCCTGGACGAGCTGGCCCCCGACCTGCCCTCGCCGGAGGACGCCGCTCCGGTCGCTCCGCCCCGGGCTGCGCCGCCTCAGACCGCGCCGCCTCAGGCAGATCCGACTGCGGTCCCGGCGGCTCCATCTTGGCTGGCCGGAGCCCCCCCGGGGTCGGCCGGGCCGACCGCCGCCCCGGCGGCCCTGGTCGGGGCGGCCGGCGACGGGCCGAACCCTTCATCCCGGCGGGCCCCGTCCCGGGCCCCGGCCCAGGCCGCGCAGCAAACCGCCGCCAGAAACACCACCGCGGCCGCCGGCCCGCTCCGCGTCAGGACGCTGGGCGCCGCGGTCGTGGCCTTCGGCGAGGCGGCGCTGACCGCCGCGGACTGGAGCTACGCCAAGCCCCGCGAGCTGATGTTCCTGCTCGTATCCTCGCCGCCGCTGACCAAGGACCAGATCGCGGCGGCGCTGTGGCCGGACCTGTCGCGCCAGCAGCTCGGCAACGCGCTGCACACCGCGCTGCGCGAGTTGCGCCGCGCGCTCGGCGATCCGGGCTGGGTCGTGTACGCGGACGGCCGCTACCGGTTCGACCGCTCCCGGCCGCACGAGTGCGACGTGACCGCGTTCGAGGACGCGCTGGCCGCCGCCCGCCGGGCCCGCCCGGCGCAGGCGGCCCTGCCCGACCTGCAGCGCGCGGTCGCGGCCTACGGCGGCGACTTCCTCGAGGGCATGTCGGCGGGCGAATGGGCGCTGGTCCGCCGGGACGAGCTGCGCCGCGCCTTCGAGTCGGCCCTGCTCGCGACGGGCCGGCTCCAGGCGGCCGCCGGCCGGCACCAGGCCGCGGCGGCGGCGTTCCGCCGCGCCGTCGCGCACGAGCCGCTGAACGAGTCCGCGCACCGGGAGCTGATGAACAGCTGGGCGCGCCTGGGCGAGACCGCCCGCGCGGTCCGGCACTACGAAACGCTGGTCACCCTGCTGCGCGACCAGGTCGGCGTGCCCCCCGCGGCCGAGACCACCGCGCTCTACCAGCGGCTGACGGCGACCGAGTAGACGCCCGCCGGCCTGTTTCCCGTCCCCCCGGTGTTTCCCCTAGTGGTGCTCCGTTCCCCCCGTGCTGGTCTGCCAGACTCGCGGACACGCCAACCACGCCGGGCCAGGAGGTGCCACAGATGCCCGATCCGATCAAGCCGCCCGCCGCGCGCCGGCCCGAGGAGGCTCTCGAGCTGGTCTGCGCCGCGCTCAGCGACGGAGACCTCGAGGCCGCGCTCGCCCAGTACGAACCCGCGGCTACGCTGGCCCGCTGGCCGCGCCGCGCGGCCAACGCCGACCGCGATATCCGCGGCGCCCTGACCTGCTTCATGGCGCTGCGCCTGCCCCTGTCGATCCGGATCGGAACCGTGCTGGAAACCGGCGGGCTAGCGCTGGTCGCCTGCGACCGGCGCGTCACCGGGACCGGCCCCGATGGCGAGCAGGTCGCCCTGGCCGGGCGCGGTTGCGCGGTGGTCCGGCCCCAGTACGACGGCGCCTGGCGGATCGCGGCGGACGCGTGGCAGCTGGGAACCGAGCTTCCCCCCGAGCCTCCAGAGATTCCCCCGGTAACCTGCGGCGATCCTGATCGCGGCGAGGGACAAGGCGGACGCCTCACCAACTAAAGCCCTGAACGTCTGCCGGAAACGGGACATCACCATGAAGACTGCCAGCCGCTTCTCGCAGAGGATCTCACCGCGCCGCGTGGTCGTTGCCGCCGCTGCGACGGGTGCGCTCGCGCTGACGGCCGCGCTGACCTTTGCGCACTCCGCGAGCGCCAGCGCGGACACCGCGGACGGGTACCAGTTCAGCACCCATGACAACCACGGCGACGTGACGTTCAACCAGCTGCTCGGGATCAACAACGAGGGCGTCATCGCCGGCTACCTCGGGTCGGGGGCCAAGGGCCACCCGAACCGGGGCTACCAGCTGTTCGCACCGTACGGCCAGGGCAACTACGAAGGCGAGAACTTCCCCGGGGCCAAGCAGACCCAGGTCACCGGGCTGAACGACAACGGCATCACGGTCGGGTTCTGGTCGAACCAGAACAAGGCCAGCATGGTCAACGACAACTTCGGGTTCTACGAGGTCGGCGGCCAGTTCTACACCGTCAACTTCCCGACCACCAACAACGCCAGCCCGCAGGTCGACCAGCTGCTCGGCGTGAACGACCACGACGTCGCGGTCGGCTTCTACGGCAACGCCCAGGGCAACAACCGCGGCTACACCTACAACATCAACACCCACACCTTCACCCGGGTGCTCGTACCCGGCGCCCCGAGCGGCAAGGCCGGCCCGAGCCTGACCGCCGCCGCGATCAACGACCACGGCGACGTGGCCGGCTTCTACGCCAAGACCTCCTCGCAGACCGACGCCTTCATCCTTTACGGCAACGGCAAGTTCGTCACGCTGGCCGTGCCCGGCGCCACGATGACCCAGGCGTTCGGCCTCAACGACCACGATGAGGTCGTCGGCACCTACACCGTCGGCTCCGGCAGCAGCGCCGTCACGCACGGCTTCACCTGGCGGCCCGGCCACGGCTTCACCACCGTGGACGACCCGCACGGCATGGGCGCCACCACCATCAACGGCGTAAACAACGCGGGCGACCTGGTGGGGTTCTACACCAACTCGGCCGGCCACACCGACGGCTTCGTCGCCACGCCTCGCGGCTGACCTCACCCCATCCCCGAGCCGGGGGCCCGACCGGGCCCCCGGCTCTGCTCCGTGCTGCGGACCGCCGCACGAGCGGGGCAGCCACCACCGCTCGTTCGGGATGACCGGTTTTCTTTATAATCCGGCTGTGGCGGCCAACGAAGTCGGAGCCTTCGAACTCGGTACCGACGGGCCCCGGGTCATCCTGGTCGGGGTCGACGATTCCGTTACTTCCCTGCGGGCCGGGGCGTACGCGGCCGGGCTCGCGCGGCGGCAGGGCGCCCGCCTGGTCATCGTGTACGTGGAGCAGCGCGCGGCGCTGTACGCCGCCACGGGCGCCGCCGGGGCTAGCGCGGTCGCGGCGCAGGACCAGGCGGTCCGGGAAACCGGGGAGGACCTGCGGCGCCGCGCCGAGGCGGAGGCCGAGCGGCTGGGCCTACCGCTCACGTTCATCATCGCGCACGGCGACCCGTACCACGAGTTGCGGCGGGTCGCCGACCAGGTGCGCGCCGAGGCCGTGATCGTCGGCGCGTCCAGCAAGGCCGGGCACCGCTGGATCGGGTCGCTCGCGGTCCGGCTGGTCAAGGCCGGCCGATGGCCGGTCACCGTCGTTCCCTAACGCCCCCGAGCAGGAAGGATTCAACGCATGGGCGTGGCCGTGGTCACAGGGGCGGGTTCCGGGCTGGGCCGGGGCATCGCCGGGGCGCTGCTCGGCGCGGGCTGGCAGGTCGCGCTGGCGGGGCGGCGGGCCGATGCGCTGCGCGAGACGGCGCTTTCCTGGGGCGGATCGCCGGAGGCCGCGCTGGCCGTGCCGACCGACGTGACCTCGGCGGCGTCGGTCGCGGCGCTGTTCGGGGCCGTCCGTGATCGCTGGGGGCGCCTGGACCTGCTGGTCAACAACGCCGGGGTGTTCGGTCCCGGCGGCGCGGTCGACGAGATCGACCCGGCCGACTGGCAGCACGTCGTCGACACCAACCTCACCGGCGCGTTCCTGTGCGCCGCGGAGGCGGTGCGCCTGATGAAGGCGCAGACCCCGCGCGGCGGGCGGATCATCAACAACGGCTCGATCTCGGCGCACTCGCCGCGGCCGGCCAGCGCCGCCTACACCGCCACCAAGCACGCGATTACCGGGCTGACCAAGTCCATCTCGCTGGACGCGCGGGCGTTCGGCATCGCCTGCGGGCAGATCGACATCGGCAACGCCGCGACCGAGCTGACCGAGCGCTTCAGCCGGGGCGTCCCGCAGGCCAACGGGACCGTGGCCCCCGAACCCGTCTTCGACGCGCGGCACGTCGCCGACGCGGTGCTGTACATGGCGTCCCTGCCGCTCGACGCGAACGTCCAGTTCCTCACGATTACCGCCACCACGATGCCGTTCATCGGCCGGGGCTGAGCCGACCCGGGCCTGGCTCGCGGGTTGACCAGCTCCGATTGCGGGCAGTAATGCTGTTCGGGAATTTGCGTTACGGGACGGCATGGGGGCGCTGGGATGGTGGCATCGCCGGTTCAGCAGGTCCGTTATCCCGACGGCCGGGTCAGCCTGGCCAGCACCGACGAGATCGCCGGGAGTAGGTACGCGAACGGCGACCTGGCGCCGCTGCCGATCACCCGGCGCACCTGGACCACGTACAACTACGCGGCGCTGTGGGTCGGGATGTCGCACAACATCCCGACCTACCTGCTGGCCTCCGGCCTGATCGCGCTGGGGATGAACTGGGTGCAGGCCCTGGCCACGATCGCGCTCGGCAACCTGATCGTGCTCGTTCCCATGCTGGCGAACAGCCACGCGGGGACCAAGTACGGCATCCCGTTCCCGGTGTTCGCGCGCGCCCCGTTCGGCCTGCGCGGCGCCAACCTGCCGGCCCTCCTGCGCGCGGTGATCGCCTGCTGCTGGTTCGGCATCCAGACCTGGATCGGCGGCGAGGGGTTCTACACGCTGGTCGGCGCGGTCGCCGGGCGCGGCTGGACCGCCGCGACGCCGTCGTTCGGCGGGTATCCCTGGACCCAGTGGCTGTCGTTCGCGCTGTTCTGGGTGCTGGAGATGGCGATCATCGTGCGCGGCATGGACACGCTGCGCCGCTTCGAGAACTGGGCCGCCCCGGTCGTGATCGTGGCGGCGGTCGCCCTGCTCGCCTACATGGTGACCAGGGCGCACGGCTTCGGGCCGGTGCTGTCCGAGCCGGCCGCGCTGGGCTGGGGCCGCCGCTTCTGGCCGGTGTTCTTCCCCTCGCTGATGGGGATGATCGCGTTCTGGTCGACGCTGTCGCTCAACATGCCGGACTTCACCAGGTTCGGGCGCGGCCAGCGCCAGCAGGCGGTGGGCCAGGTCCTCGGCCTGCCCACCACGATGACGTTCTTCTCCCTGCTCGCGGTGCTCATCACCGCCGCGGCGCAGAAGGTCTACGGCACGCCGATCTGGGATCCGATCGAGCTGACCGCGAGGTTCCGCAGCCCGGTGGTGATCGCGTTCGCGCTGTTCGCCATCCTGGTGGCCACCTTGTCGGTCAACGTGGCGGCCAACACCGTCAGCCCGTCGTACGACTTCTCCAACGTGGTGCCCGCCCGGATCAGCTTCCGCACCGGGGGGCTGATCACCGGCGTCATCGGCATCGCCATCCAGCCGTGGCGGCTGCTCGCCAACCCGCACGTGTACATCTTCGCCTGGCTGGGCTTCTACGGCGGGCTGCTGGGCGCCGTCGCGGGCGTGCTGATCGCGGACTACTGGCTCGCCCGTCACACCGAGCTGAGCCTGGCCGACCTGTACCGCCCGGGCGGGGCCTACTGGTACGCCGGCGGGGTGAACTGGCGGGCGGTGGCCGCGTTCGGGGCGGGCGCGCTGCTGGCGGTCGGTGGGGCCTGGTCGGCGCCGGGTACCGGGCCGTTCCCGGCGCGCGGCCTGATCCCCGCGCTGAAGCCGCTGTACGACTACAACTGGGTGGTCGGGTTCGCGGCGGCCCTGATCCTCTACTACGGGCTGACCATGCTCCGGCCGGCGGCCGGCCCCGGGTCGGCCGGCCCCGGGTCGGCCGGCCCCGGGTCGGCCGGCCCCGGGTCGGTCGGCCCCGCGTCGGTGCCCGGACCCCGTGCAGAAACGGCAGATTTACCGCCGGGCTGAACTTGGCACCGGCGTGCGGGCCGGAGCATGCTTGCGATGAGGCCGTCACGGCCCCGGAACTGCCCGCTCTACTGGAGGGTGCCATGACGGATCTCAGTTCCCTGCTCGAACAGGCCGCCGCCAGTCACCCGGACCGCATCGCGCTGCGGCTGGACGACCTGACGCTGACCTACGCCGAGCTGCACGAGGCCGCGGGGCGGATGAGCGCGCTGCTCGCCTCGTTCGGCGTCGAGCCCGGGGACCGGGTCGGGCTCATGCTGCCGAACGTCCCGGCGTTCCCGATCGCCTTCTACGGCGCGCTGGCCGCCGGCGCCATCGTGGTGCCGATGAACCCGCTGCTCAAGGAGCGCGAGGTCGCGTACTACCTCGGTGACTCCGGCGCCAAGGCGGTCATCGCGTGGCACGCGGCGGCCGGGGAGGCCGCCAAGGGCGCCGCCGACGCCGGGGCCCAGATGATCGCGGCGGAAACCCCGGACCTGGCCGGCCTGCTCGACGGCGTGACCGCGCCGGACGGGGCGTCCGGCCGGGGCGGCGATGACGACGCGGTCATCCTGTACACGTCGGGGACCACGGGCCGGCCCAAGGGCGCCGAGCTCACGCACAACGGGCTGGTCCGCAACGCCACGCTCACCTCGCGGACCCTGATCAAGAACCACCCGGACGACGTGATGATGGGGTGCCTGCCGCTGTTCCACGTGTTCGGCCTGACCTGCGGGCTTAACGGCACGGTGGCGGCGGCGGGCACGCTGACCCTGCTGCCCAGGTTCGACCCGGCCAAGGCGCTGGACATCATGGCGCGGGACGGGGTGACGATCTTCGAGGGCGTGCCGACCATGTACGCCGCCATCCTGCACCACCCGGACGCGGACCCGGCGAAGGCCGCGACGCTGCGCGTCTGCGTCTCGGGCGGGGCCGCGCTGCCGGTGGAGATCCTGCGCGGCTTCGAGGAGAAGTTCGGCTGCATCATCCTGGAGGGCTACGGGCTGTCGGAGACCTCGCCGGTCGCCTCGTTCAACCACCCAGACCGCGTCCGGAAGCCGGGCTCGATCGGCACCCCGGTCGAGGGCGTCGAGATGCGGCTCATCGACGACGACTTCCGGACCGTGCCGGACGGCGAGATCGGCGAGATCGCCATCCGCGGTCACAACGTGATGAAGGGCTACTGGAACAAGCCCGAGGCGACGGCGGAGGCGATCAGGGACGGCTGGTTCCGCACCGGGGACATGGCCAGGACCGACTCCGACGGCTACTACTACATCGTCGACCGCAAGAAGGACCTGATCATCCGGGGCGGCTACAACGTGTACCCGCGGGAGATCGAGGAGGTCCTGCACGAGCACCCGGCCGTCGCCGAGGTGGCCGTGATCGGGATCCCGCACCCGGAGCTGGGCGAGGAGGTCGGCGCCGCGGTGGCGCTCAAGCCCGGGGCCAGCGCGACACCGGAGGAGCTGCGGGCGTTCGCCAGGGACCGGGTGGCCGCGTACAAGTACCCGCGGCACGTCTGGCTGGTGGACGCGCTGCCCAAGGG
>Ga0187812_1000648_pt1 | contig 12199 bp, 11 predicted proteins | sample NC_S_2_FD_130582 | JGI IMG/M metagenome (GOLD analysis project Ga0187812, IMG submission 130582) | Wetland sediment microbial communities from Neuse River Estuary, North Carolina, USA - ASW-S_2 | ecosystem: Environmental > Aquatic > Freshwater > Wetlands > Sediment | place: USA: North Carolina... | reverse complement strand
GTTTCGGTTGTTCTGATGGCCGCGGCCGGCGGCCTGATCATCAGCGCCGCGCAGGATCTGCTGGTCATCTTCATCGGCCTCGAGCTTCTTTCGCTCGGCCTCTACATCCTGACAGCCTTCGCCAAGAAATCTGGCAAGAGCGCCGAGGCGGCGATCAAGTATTACCTGTTCGGCGGGATGTCGGCGGCGTTTCTGCTGTTCGGGTTCAGCTATCTTTACGGGCTGAGCGGATCGACGAGCCTGCCGAAGGTTGTGCTCGGGACTTATATCGGGACGGCGAATGGCGGCTCGCCGTTGCTCTACATCGCGCTGGTGATGGTTGCTGCCGGACTCGGCTTCAAGGTGGCGGCGGTGCCTTTCCAACTATGGGCGCCGGATACCTATGAAGGTGCGCCGGCTCCGGCCGCGGCGTTCATTGCGTCGGTGTCGAAGGTGGCAAGCTTCGCGTTGCTCGTCTCCATAGGCACCGCCTTCCTCCACGGTGTCAGAACGCTCTCTGTCCAATTCGGTTCAGTGACCTACGGATTGCAACCTCTGCCGGATCTCACTGCGCAACGAGAGTGGAGCATTATCCTCCTGGTCCTCGCCCTTGCCTCGATGATCTTCGGCAACCTGGCCGCGCTGGCGCAGATAAGCGTCCGCAGACTGCTTGCCTATTCGGCTGTAGCGCACGCTGGATATATTCTCCTTGGCCTCGCGTTCTTCTCTTCGTCGAACCGCAGCGCCGAAGCCATCCTCTACTACATCCTCACCTACGGCCTGACGACGATCGGCGCATTCGGCGTGGTCGGCGTGGTGGAGCGCGCCACGGGCAGCGATCGGATGGACGCCTTCCTCGGCCTGAACAAGCGCAACCCGGTGCTGGCCGCGATCACGCTGATTCTCTTCCTCTCGCTGGCGGGGATTCCGCCGCTGGTGGGCTTCTGGGCGAAATTCAATTTATTTGCAGCGGTGCTGGCGGTCGGAGGCGGGAAGATCCCGTTCGCGCTGGTCGCGCTCGCCGTCGCCTTCAGCGCCGTCTCGCTCTACTACTATCTGCAGGTGCTCAAGCGGGCGTACGTGATGCCGGCGACGGACGAGTCGCCCATCAAAGCGCATCCGGTAACGATGCTAACGCTGGTGGCGATCGGTGCGGCGGTGGTGGTGCTGGGCTGCTTCCCTGCCCTGCTGCAGAACTGGATTGCGGGATTCTATCCCGCGCTATAATGCATTCGCGTCCACATTACGCCAGGACGGAAACATGAAAATCAAGATGTGGCTTGCGGGAATGCTGGCCGGTGGAATTTTCTCCGCTGCAGCGTTAGGACAGCAGAGCGCGACGCCCCAACCCGCCGTCAGCGGGCCAACCCTCGCAGCAACGATGCAGATCGTTCAATCCACGCTGAACGAACAAGGCAGGCTGAGCTGGACCACCAATTACCATGACAGTGCCGATGCGTCGAATTGGAGCTACCAGTTCAGCTTCGAGACGAGCAAGGTAGTTGCCGATGCGTCGGCCTGCACCATTGCCTATCACTACATCATCGTCCGGGACGGCACTCAGATTTCCGATAGCGACGCTAAGTTCAATCTGCACGATGTGCAGGACCTGACGCTGACCACGGGCGACCAGCGTCAGAACAAGAACGATGCGGCCGCCGGGCATTCAACCTGGGCCGCGAAGACGGACCCGCCCATCTTCGACCTTGTGGTGCGAGGGCAGGGGACGGCGGAGTTCTACTTCTTCTTTAAAGATGAAGACACGGCCAACCGCGCCACGAAAGCCCTGGGACATGCAGTGGAACTATGCGGCGGCAGCAGGGGTTCGTTTTAGGCAGGCTGGAACTCGATGAGCCGGAATGCGCACGGCCCGAGTTGAATTCGCGGCCGTGCGGGTGCTCAGAATCATCAATACTTGACGATGGCCGTAAACGAATCCGGCTTGAGGCTGGCGCCACCAACGAGTGCACCGTCGATCTCTTCCTGGCCGATGAGCGCCGTGGCGTTGTCGGGCTTGACGCTGCCGCCGTAGAGAATGCGCATGGCCGCGGCCACATCGGCGCCCAGCAGCTTGGCCACCTCGGCACGGATGATGCGATGCGCGTCGGCTGCAATCTCCGGCGTAGCCGTCCTGCCCGTGCCGATGGCCCACACCGGCTCGTAGGCAATCACGATGGGCGCGGCCATCTCGGCCGTAATGCCGGCAAAGGCGCCAGCAATCTGGGTCTTGAGAACGCTCGCGGTCTCGCCCGCCTCGCGCTGCTCCAGCACCTCGCCCACGCAGACCACCGGCACAACGCCGTGCTTGAGCGCGGTGTGCAGCTTCTTGTTGACGATCTCGTCGGTCTCGGCGAAGTACTGGCGCCGCTCCGAGTGGCCGATGAGCGTATGCGTGCCGCCCACCGCCTTCAGTTGTCCCACCGAGGTCTCGCCGGTGTACGCGCCTTCCTCGGCAAAGTGAATGTTCTGCGCGCCCACGGCGACATTGGAGCCCGTGCAGGCGGGCACAACAGTTGGCAGCAACACTGGGGATGGAAACAGCGCAATCTCATCGCGGGTGTGTCCGGCGACCATGGGCAAAAAAGCGTCCACAAACGCCTGCGCGTCGGCCGGCGTTTTATACATCTTCCAGTTCGCAGCAATCAGTGCTTTGCGTGCCATTTTTCTTCTGGTTCCCTTCGATTTTGTAGGTTTCTGTCACCTTTAATTCTATGGGAGCGGAATGAGAGGCTGGGTGATGCCGGGCACAAGGCGCCCCGCGCTATCGACGGAGCACGGTGAAACAGCAGATACGCTTATTCATTCTGCCCGGCAACCCGCACCGCAGTCAGATCGTCCGGCACATCGCCATTCAGGAACGCTGCCCGATGATCGGGATCGCCCAGGTCCATCCTGAAGTGGTGCCACAGATCGTCTTTGTAGATGCCCATATTCCACGGCCCTGAAACCGAATCGGAAAACTGCCACACGATGTGAAAGCCTTCCTCGTTGGTGAACCCCTCGCCGTCGGCCTGGAGAATAGCGTCGCCGCGTTCCCACAGCATCGAGCGCAGCGCGTGCAGCGCGTTGCCGCCCTCCTCCGTCTCCGATCCGAGCAGATGCTGGAAGGCGTAAATCGTTTTCACTTCGGCCAGAAATCCCTCCAGCCATTGCACGCCGCTCTCCGGCTTCGCGTCGCGAAGATCCTCAAGGAAATCCGCAATCTCGTCCTGCCCCAGCGAACCATCGAAGACCGGACATCGTTCGACGACGGCAACCTCGACTTCATCATCTCCGGCTAACAGAAGGCTCTCCCACTCCTCCTCGCTTCCCTCCTCGACGGTCAGCCTATAGTTTGGATGCTCGGCGCGAATAAAATTCGCCAGCTCTTCGAACGAAGGAAACTCCTCATCTTTCGATAAAACCCTGGTGAAATAGCCCATAACTTTCCCTCTCGGCTCTCAATATACCGATTCTCGCGGTTAGAACGGCCAACAAAAAAAATCGCACCCGGCGCATAGCCGGATGCGATTTTCAACGGACCACAGACCACTGATCTCTCATCATCGTGACCAGCGGAGGAAATCGGTCCTCAGGGGCTAAAGCCCCGCGATTTTTGCGGCTTCTGCGGCACGACTAAAGTCGTGCCCTTTCACAAGGCCATTTATGAGACCAGTTCCAGTTTGCCGACTTTTGCGGCGCGACTGAAGTCGTGCCCTTTACAAAGCCGTTTATGAGACCGGCCCTATTTCTCCGTCAGCGCCTCGACCCCAGGCAGCTTTTTGCCTTCGAGGAATTCGAGGCTGGCGCCGCCGCCGGTGGAGATGTGGGTGATCTGGTCGGCCACGCCAGCCTGGTTGATGGCGCTTACCGAGTCGCCGCCGCCGATGATCGAGGTGGCTGTCTTGTTGGCGGCAACGGCGCGCGCGATGGCGTTGGTGCCCACGGCAAAGCGTGGAAACTCGAAGACGCCGGCCGGGCCGTTCCACACGATGGTCTTGGCTGTGAGGACCACGTCCTCGATGGCCTTGATGGTTTTGGGGCCGATATCGAGCCCTTGCCAGTCATCGGGAAAGTCTTTCGAGCAGTCCCACTCCTGGGTGTTGGCATCGGCGGCAAAGTTGTCGGCGAGGATGTTATCGACCGGCAGCAGGAGTTCCACTCCCTTACTCTTGGATTTGTCCAGAGTCGCTTTCGCCATGTCGATGCGATCTTCTTCCACCAGCGATTTGCCGGTTTTGATGCCCAGCGCGCGCTGGAAGGTGTAGGCCATGCCACCCACAATGACCAGCGTGTCGACCTTGTCGAGCAGGTTCTGGATGACGTCGATTTTGCCGGAGATCTTGGAGCCGCCGATGATGGCGACGAAGGGTTTTTCCGGCGATTCGAGCGCCTTGCCGAGATAAGTGATCTCTTTTTCCATCAGCAGGCCGGCGACGGCGGGTTTGAGGTAATGCGTGATGCCCTCGGTGGAGGCGTGCGCGCGGTGGGCGGAGCCGAAGGCGTCATTCACGTAGACCTCCGCCAGCCTGGCAAGCTTCTTTGAGAACTCGGGATCGTTGGCCTCTTCCTCGGCGTGGAAGCGGAGGTTCTCAAGCAGCAGCACCTGGCCGGACTCGAGCTGGCGGGCCATCTCCTCGGCGATCTCGCCGACGCAATCGGGCGCGAAGGCCACGTTGACGCTGGAGCCGAGTTGCTTATCGAGCAGTTCGCGCAGGCGGTCGACAACCGGGCGCAGCGAGTATTTCGGATTGGGCTTTCCCTTGGGACGGCCCAGGTGCGAGGCAAGGATGACTTTGGCGCGGCGGCGCAGCGCGTACTCGATGGTGGGCAGCGTGGCCACGATGCGGGTGTCGTCGGTGATGGTCGAGCCGTCTTCGGTCAACGGCACGTTGAAATCCACGCGGATGAAGACACGTTTATTCGCCAGATCGATATCGCGGATGGAAAGCTTGGGCATGACGTTCAGACTCCTTGAGATTTCGGTTTTGAAAATCAGCTTTCAGCTTTCAGCCGTCAGCTTTCACTTTGGAGATATGCATTCGACGCAATACGAATCGCGTTCTAATCGCGGACGGGTGTGGCCTGGGAGTCGGGGATGACAGCTTCCATCTCCATCTCGATGCGCCAGGCCGGGTTGAGCAGCTTGGCAACGACGACCATAGTGGCCGCCGGCCGCACTGCGCCGAAGAACTCGCCGTGGACACGGCCGATGGCTTCCCAATCGTCAACGTGGGTCAGGTACATGCGGGTGCGGACCACGTCTTTGAAGGAGCAGCCGGCTTTGGCCAGGGCCTCGGCCGCGATGGCAAAGATGCGGCGGGTTTGGCCGGCGGCATCTTCATTATCCGCGCCGACCGGGCCGGTGCCGGCAAGGTGCACAACATTCCCCACGCGCACTGCGCGCGAGAAGCCGATGATGGGTTCGTAGGGCGATCCGCCAGTGATGTTGGTGCGCATAAAAGTGCAGTGGTCAGTTGTCAGCTTTCAGTTGTCAGTGAATCGCAGCCAGGCGAAAGCCGTTGACCACTGACAACTGATCACTGAGAACTGCCTTTACAGTCCCTTCTTGGCCAGGAAGCCGATGAGGTCGACGACGCGGTTGGAGTAGCCCCACTCGTTGTCGTACCAGCTCAGCACCTTGACGCTGTTGCCGACCACCTTGGTGAGCTTGGAGTCGACGATGGAGCTGCGCTTGTCGCCCTTGAAGTCGGAGCTGACCAGCTCATGTTCTTCGTAGCCCAGGATGCCCTTGAGCGCGCCCTCGCTGGCGGCCTTCAGCGCCGCGTTCACCTGCTTGGCGTCGGTGGTCTTCTCGCTGATGAAGGTGAGGTCGACGATCGAAACGTTGGGTGTTGGGACGCGGATGGCGAAGCCGTCGAGTTTGCCGGCGGTCTCCGGAATTACCAGCTTGAGCGCTTTGGCGGCGCCGGTGGAGCTGGGAATCATGTTCAGGGCGGCGGCACGGGCGCGGCGCAGGTCCTTGTGCGGGAAGTCGAGGATGACCTGGTCGTTGGTGTAGCTGTGAATGGTGGTCATAATGCCGCTGACAATGCCGAACTCCTCGATGAGCACCTTGACGACGGGAGCCAGGCAGTTGGTGGTGCAACTGGCGTTCGAGATCACGTTGTGCTTGGCCGGATCGTAGGTCTCCTGGTTCACGCCCAGCACGATGGTGGCGTCCTCGTTGGTGGCAGGGGCGGAGATGATGACCTTCTTGACGGTCGAGCCCAGGTGGGCCTTTGCCTTGGAGGCGTCGGTAAAGTGGCCGGTCGACTCAACCACAATCTGCGCGCCCACCTCGGCCCAGGGCAGCTTGGCGGGATCGCGCTCCGCCCACACCTTGATCTTCTTGCCGTCGACCGAGATGTAGTCCTCGCCCGCTTCGATCTGGTTGGGCAGGTTGCCCAGGATCGAGTCGTACTTGAGCAAGTGGGCCAGCGTCGCCGGGCTGGTGAGGTCATTGACCGCGACGATCTCGAGGTCCTTATTTCCCTGGGCGGCGCGAAAAACATTGCGGCCAATGCGGCCAAAGCCATTGATACCAACCTTTACTGCCATACTATGGTTCTCCTTATCCTCTCTGAGGGCTGTGGTTTGTGCTGGTGCGGGTGCGGCGTTGGGAATCGGCGGTAAAGCGATTCCTCCAAACTCTTCATCGTACCATCCGGCCCTTGCTTCACGGGCGTTGAAAACGCTTGCGGGCGGCCTGGGGCGCGGATTTCCCCACCGCTAGGATGAGGCAGAGACGATACGGCTGTATGTGACGGTGTGCACAGAATTTGCAGCGCGTTCGGCAAGTATGGTATTCGGGTAACAAGAAGGCCCGCGGCCGCCGGGTTTCCGCGCGGGCCGGGCAGGATAGGTTTCCACCGAGCATGAGAAGACGCTCCAGACGCGCACCCAATCTTTCAGAATCCACCGGCCGAATTGGCCAGGAACTGCCGTCGAATCAGCCGGCACCCCTGGTTCCTCACTACCCTGACGAAACTCCGGCGCCGCGGGGCGGGCAGCCGCAGCAGCACCGCGGGCACGATGCGAAGCCGCAACAGGCACCGCGCCCGCCGCAGCCGAAGGCGCAGCGCCCGTCCGAACCGCGGCCGGACTGGAACGCGCAAGCCCGCTCTGGGCGGCTGGAGATGGAGACCCAGCCGGAGATGCCGGCGCTGGCTGCACCGGAGGCACAGCGCGCACCCGGCGCTCCCAAAGGATTCGTGGTTCTGGCCATCGGGCTGCCCGGATCAGGCAAGACCACGTGGTTTGGCCGGCGCGGCATTACGCCGCTCTCGAGCGACCTGCTGCGCAACATCCTCTTCGACGACGTGGAGGAGCAGCGCTACCAGGGGCTGGTGTTTTCGACGCTGCGATCGCTCCTGCGGGCCCGGCTCATCGCCAAGATGCCGATGAACTACGTGGACGCGACGAATCTGTCGATCCACGAGCGGCGGCAGTGGATCAAGATGGCCAAAAGCTTCGGCTACGAGGTGCAGGCGGTGTTCTTCGACGTGCCGCTGGAGGTGTGCCTGGAGCGAAACCGCTCGCGCGACCGCAGCGTGAGCGAAGACGTGATGCGCAAGATGGCCGAAAAGCTGAAGCCGCCGGTCTTCGAGGAGGGGTTTGAGAAGATCACGGTGGTGCGGGTAAAGAGCGCGGGGTAGCCGTTGCTGAGACACTCGGATACCAACAATGTCTGAAACCCGCTACACCGATCCGTGGCTGCGAGGCACTCATACCGACGTGCCGGCGGCGGGTCGCGCGGTTTTGCATGCGCTGGAGCTGGCGGCCGACGATCTTCGCAAGTGGACCGAGGGCCTGACCGACGCCGAGATTCATTCCGCACCGCTGGGGCTTACGCCCATTGCCGTCCAGCTTCGCCACATTCGTGGCTCGGTCGACCGCATCCTCACTTACGCCGAGGGCGGCCAGCTCTCGGATGGACAGCTTGCGGCTCTCAAGGCGGAAGCATGCGGCGACGAGGCTCTCAGTTCCCTGCTTGCCGCCGTTCAGGCATCGTTGGCCGACGCTGCGGAGCGGGTGCGAGCGCTGGCTAAGGCCGATCTGGAAACGCCGCGGGCGGTTGGCCGCAAACAGTTGCCGACCAGCCTGGGCGGAGCGCTGATCCACGTCGCCGATCACACGCAACGGCATGTGGGGCAGGTGGTGGTTACGGCCAAGGCGATCAAAGCGCTGCGCGGCGGGCGGGATTGACTCAAATCAGATGTTCAAAGCGGGGTTCCATCGCACCTGACAGGGCTTTGGTGGGCGATCAGGGACTCGAACCCCGGACCTCTTCCGTGTGAAGGAAGCGCTCTAACCAACTGAGCTAATCGCCCGATTCTTGCTGGCTTGGGAGAGGTGGAGGAATGCGCGCGCCAGCGGGGCATCCCGTAGGTTAGAGTATCACCAGCACACGCTCAGGGCCAAACCGCGCGCCGGATAATGGGGCTGCGGGGGCTCGCGCCAAACTATCGATGCGATTGAGGTTCACGACAATTTGCCTGGCCGGGGCGGCCTGGACGGCGGCCGAAATCCTCGACAGCGAGAAGGCCTCGGTGCCCTGGGGAGCGAGTGCGGGTCAGGATGTGCTCGGTAAGTGTTTCGTCGCCGCTGGTTTCGGCCTCTGGGAAAAGCTGTTCGGCGGGTCGAAACGGGGGGTGGGCCGAGGGCTGGAAGGGATCGGCAGCACGCGACCTAAGCTGCTTTCCCGCATCACGTTCCAGCCGGATGAGCCGGAGGATGAGCCGGAGGCGGAACCGGAGGAGCTTTCGGGGCCGGAAGCCGATCTCGACCCGCAACCTTCGGACCCGGACGGGGTTCCAGAGGATATGGCGACCATGGTGCTGGACAAGCCGGCGCTGGGATTGGGGCAGGGCCCCTGGCCGCGGACGGTTCCGGGCGTGCGCCCGGACGTCGATCCGGCGAGCGATGCGGCAGTGATGCTGCGGGTGGCGGCCGGGGACGAAGCCGGCTTCAATTACCTGGTTGAAAAATACCACCGGCCGATGATCCACTTTCTGTACCGGATGGTGCACAACCAGGCAGTGGCCGAGGAGCTGGCGCAGGAGGTGTTTCTGCGGGTGTACCGGGCGCGGGACAGCTACCGGGCCGAGGCGCGATTCACGACCTGGCTGTACCGGATCGCGACCAACCTGGCGGTGAACCACGCGCGGGATACGCGGCACGAGCGGGCGGCGCAGACGGTGTACCTGGACGCTCCCGACGAGGAGACGGGCACCACTCCGGACGTGGCGGACGACGGCCTTTCGGCCGAGGAAACGATGGTGCGCGACGAGCGGATGGGGGCGATTCGCGCGCACGTGATGGCCTTGCCGGAGCGGCAACGCGCGGCGGTGCTGATGCACAAGTACCAGGAGATGGATTACCGGCAGATCGGCGAGGTGCTGAAGCTGAGCGAGTCGGCGACCAAGTCGCTGCTGTTCAGGGCCTACCAGACGCTGCGGACAAAGCTGAAGGATTTTGGCTGAAGGATTTTGTTTGATCGGGGAAAGTAGAGACAGCCGGGCAAAACCGGCGTTGGGAGTAGTGGAAAAATGAAGGACTTGAAGACAAGTTGCCGGAAGATGGACGCGAAGCTGGCCGATGTGCTGCTGGAGCCGGAGAGCGCGCCCGCCGAGGTTCGCGAGCACATTGCGGAGTGCGAGAGCTGCCGCACGGAGCTGGAGGCTCTGAAGGCCACGATGGGCCTGATGGATGCCTGGGAGGCTCCGGAGCCCAGCCCGTTCTTCTTTACGCGGCTGAATGCGCGAATGCGGGAAGAGCGCGAGGCGCAGCCGGCGGGATGGCTGAACCGGATGCGCGCGCGCTATGCCTACGGGCCGCGCACACATGCGCGCCCGCTGGCGGCGATGGCGCTGACCATCCTGCTGCTGCTGGGCGGGGGAAGCTACCTGAGCCTGAGCAACATGATGCAACCGCCGTCGCAGTCGCGTGACGCCGCCGTAGTGCACGACCTGCAGCTCCTCGACAACAACGCCCAGGTGCTGGATACGCTTGAGAACCTTTCCACGCCCAGCGACAACGGCGACTGAGGCGGGTTGATGGAAGCAGACGGGCGCGGACTTTCGGACGGGGCGTGAAAGCGGCAATGCCGAACGGGAGTTCCGCAGACCGCCGCTGTGCATTTGCTGTCCTGCATTTTTCTTGAGGAGTTTTGGCTCGACTTGTAAGAGGCCAGGAGCGAATTGTGAACAGGAGATCCAACGCGGCAAGGATGCGTAGAGGCTTGGTGCGGCCCATGGTGGCCGCATCGGCCGTGGTTCTCCTGGTGTTTGCATTTTTGCCTTCGGCGGGGGCGCAGAGGCAGCGCGGCGGGGGTGGGCGAGCGCAGGCGCCGCACTACTCGCGGCCATCGGCTCCGCGGAACCAGGGCCGGGGCTACGGGCGGCAGTACCAGCAGCCGAATCAGCGCTCCTACCAGAGGCAAAATCAGCGGCAGTATCAGCGGCGGTACCGAGGCGAGCGGCCAAATCAGCGACAGTACCAAGGCCCCTATCGGAACCAGCAGCCGAATGGGCAGTCCTATCGCGGACAGGACTACGGACAGCCGTACAACGGCAGGCAGGGTCAGGCCCCCGCACGGCCGAATTACCCAACACCGGGGCAGAACTACCAGCGGCCGAATTACGGACGGCCGGGCGCAACTTACGCCCAGCAACCGGCGCGTTCGGGACAGAATCCCGGTTACGCGCGACCGGCACCCGCGCCCAACAACAATGTGCGACCGGCGCTGCCGCAGAATCGACCGTATAACTACCCAGGCGCATCGCCGCCGGGGCATCTCGGCTCGTGGCTCAACCAGCATCGCAACGTGCCGGTGCAGGGGCAAGAGCAGTTGCTGCGCAACGATCCCAGCTTCAAGCAACTGCCCCAGGCCGATCAGCAACGGCTGATGCGGCAGTTGCAGCAGGTAGATCGCATGCCCGAACAGAAGCGCGAGCGGACGCTGGCGCGCACCGAGATGATCGAGCGCATGTCGCCGCAGGAGCGGATGCAACTGAGCCAGTCGAGCCGGCAACTGCAGGCGCTGCCCTCCGATCGGCAGGCGCTGCTTGGGCAGGCGTTCCGCCAGTTGCGCTCGGTGCCGCTCGACCAGCGGCAGACGGTGCTCAACTCGCAGCGCTACCAGGGCATGTTCAGCCCGCAGGAACGCGGCATCCTCAGCAACCTGCTGAAGGCCGAGCCGTACGAGCCGGAGAAATAAGGCTTCAGGGATCAGGTTTCAGGGGTCAGGGAATAGGGGACGGATTTGATCGGTCCCGATCCGCTACGGGCTGTTCCGTGTTTTCATGTGGTACAGTGACGCCATGATCCAGAGAGGCTTGGCGGCTTGTGCTGTGTTGCTTATTGTGATGCAGGGGCAATTGGCCGCATTCGGACAGGCAAAACGTCCTTCCGCTTCGCATTCGCAGACGGCTCATACAAATTCTTCTCCGGCGCGGGCGACGGATACCGCAGCTGCGGGCGATCCGCAGGCGGCAGGCTCGACCGACCAGAGCGCAGGGCTGGCAACGGCGACGCCGGGTGCGCCCGCGGGGACAACTGGAAATCCAAACGTGGCTAATCCAGCGGTGCGGCCGGATTGCCTGGGCGGCAACTGCGACGTGCAGCCGGCGCACATCTCCATCGCCACGCCGGCACCGGCGCCCGCTCCGTGGCCGTGGCAGGAGCGGATCGCCTGGGGCGCGAATATCGTTCTTGTCGTCCTCGGCTACATCGCGATCCTGGTTGCGCACTCGCTGCTGCGCAAGATCGAGCGGCAGACGCGCTACGGGGAGACGGCGGCCCAGGCGGCCCAGGATACCGCGCAGGCGCTGCTGACGCAAATCCAGGCCCGGGCGCGGGCGGAGCGGCCGTGGGTGCTGGTGAGCGTGCGCCCGGCGCAGAACATCGAAAACGGATTTGCGGTGATGGCGACCAACCGGGGGCGGTCGCCGGCGCGGATCATTTCAACCGTCGACGAGATTGTAAGCGCCGTTGACGAAGCGCATCTGCCGGCCGCGCCCGAATACAAAAACGAGCCGGTGGCGCCGGCCGACCACATCATCCTGCTACCGGGCGAGGCCACGGAGATCCTCACCTTCAGCCGCGCCGATGTAAAGCGCGTGTGCGAATCGGAGGAAGTGCTGGCCCGAATCGAAAAGTGGGAGGAGCGGATCTTTATTTATGGGAAAGTCGATTACCGCGACCTGACCTCACCGGATAACGCAGAGCCGCGTGAAAG